>Ga0187893_10000010_pt1 | contig 369217 bp, 272 predicted proteins | sample MA1701074metaG_FD_139574 | JGI IMG/M metagenome (GOLD analysis project Ga0187893, IMG submission 139574) | White microbial mat communities from a basaltic lava cave in the Kipuka Kanohina Cave System on the Island of Hawaii, USA - MA170107-4 metaG ...
AAGCAAGAATGGCAGAATCAGGTCGGTATGTCAATACAAAAATGAACAGACTGACCTATTTTCTTATCTCACACCCAGACCCCCAGCCTGTTTGGTGAAAACAAAAATGTAGAAACTCCAGAAACTGGTTGTAAACCAGTTTGGGCTTGTCCTGTCCCTGTGGAAGGAAAAAGGGCTTGGCCTTGGTGGCGTTATCGTTGTGATATTCGAAGGCGGAGCCGTGGATGTTGTTGGTTCCGCTCTTGATCTGAACGCTCACCGCAGCGCCTGCTGCCAGTCCCTGCTCTGCATCGAAACTGTTGGTCACAATGTTTACGGTCTCAATGGACTCTAACGCCGGAACATAAGCAGTGACGTGGGGCAGCCAGATGTTGTACTGGCTGGCACCATCGATGCGGATGTTGTTTGAGCCAGTCGTCGCGCCATTCACGTTGAACGTCAGGGCGCGCGACGGGTTCGAAGGAATCGAGTGAGCGTTGGCTGGCGGGGTGATGCCCGGCAGGGTGCCAAACAGCTGCTGGTAGTTGCGACCGGTCACCACCGGCAGGTCGCGCAACACCTTACTGACGAGCTCTGATTTCACCTCCGCCCGGTCAGTCTGCAGCTGGGCGATGTCCGCTGCTACTGTGATGGTCTCTGTCAGTTCGCCGACCTCCAGTTTGACGTCGACGCGCGCCATGCTGTTCACGGTGACAATCACATCGTCCTTGGTAAACGTCTTGAATCCGGCCATGCTGACTGTCACATCGAAAGTGCCGGTTTGAACCGTGGGGAAGCTGTAACCTCCAGCTTCATTGGTGATAGCCTGCCGTATTACGTTCGTAGTCTTGTTGACGACCTTTACTGCCGCGCCGACGATGGCTGCGTCGGAAGCATCGCGGACATTTCCAACAATCGAGCCGTACAACGTCTGGGCTTCTACCCTGCTAGATAAAGCTAGAGGCAGGGCAAAGCACAAGGCGAATGCCAGGAGCTTTGCGAGACATCTGTGATTCATGTTGATCATCGATGTGTTCTCCTTATTTGGTTTGAACAAACTGGGTTGGGACATAACGAACTCGAACTTGCGCTTCAGGCCACCCGAATGGCCGCAAAAGTGGGCGCTGCAACCAATGCTGCAGCACCACGCAGTCTGGGGTGCTCAATCGACGAAGCCGCGTGCACAGGTGTGCTCGCCAGAGTTTCACTGAACGCGCGCTCGGCCAGCGCGCCGCGTACTGTGCGCTCAATCAAGTCCCAGGCTGCAGTAATTTCCCCGCCAAGAAAAACGCGCGCAGGATTCAGCCCGTTGACGACGTTGGCCAGGCCCAAACCGAGATACCGGGCCGTGGCTTGGATCGAGGTGTGAGCCTTTGTGTCCCCCGCTCGGGCTTTGGCAATCAGGTCGGTAACGGTCAACCGCCCGGTGTCAGACTCCAATGCAACCTTAGGTTCGAGCCGGGAGGCGTCGCGGCCGAAGTAGCGGGACAGCGTGGCAATGTTCGACACATACGCTTCCCAGCAGCCTGCATTGCCACACATGCAGCGCGGACCGTCCAGGCTTAGCGGAATGTGCCCAAACTCGCCAGCGAAGTTGTCGTGTCCGCGAAACAGCTCGCCATTAACCACAATCCCGACTCCCACGCCGTCTGAGACACTGACAAAAACGAAGTCGTTCGCCGACGCCGCTTCGTCGCGAGCCAGCCACATTTGAGCAAGCACGCAGGCCTTGGCACCATTCTCCACATGCACGGGAAGGCCAGTGGCCGCCGCCAGGCGCTCGCGAAGGTCGACGTTTTTCCAGTTCAATGTCGGAGCATTCACAATCCGCCCCGTTTGGTGATGCACGACACCCGGTACAACCAGTCCTACTCCCTCACAGTGAGCGGTGGCATTGTGTGCTCTTAATAAGCTCAGGATGCGTTGTGAGAGGTTTCGGATGAACTGCTCTGGAACAAACGTCGTCGGAAATGTCTCCAGCGCAATCTCGCGTGCGCTGAAATCGCTGAGCATCAGATAAGTTCGGCTGAAGCGCACATCCACGGCAACGACCATTCGGTTATGCGTCCGAACGTGCAGAAAGGTTGGCTTCCTCCCGCGGGCCGCTTCGCCTGTTGCCCCCTCGTAGATGAGGCCGTCCGCAATCAACTCACCCACCAGCAGGGTCACACCCCCGCGCCCAAGGTTCATCCGCCGGGCCAGCTCGGCGCGCGAAATCGGCTGATGTTCACGCACAAGGTTCAACACAATGCGGCGGTTAATTTCGCGCGAGGTTGTTCGGGTAGCAATTCGGAAGTCCTGCGGGTTGATCTTGCGCAAGCTGAGCCGACTTTCGCCGAATTTGTTTAATTTCCGAACAATATAGGCCAAGCGTAATCCACCGTCAAACGGGAACTGCGCAACGTCAAGAAAGCGCGGATGCTAAGGCACAAAGCACATCGCTTACCATCAAGGCAAAAAATTGGGCGGGGGACCTAACCTTTGCGTTTTGAGCCGACAACAGGGAATCAGGCCGGACCCAGCCGAGCTTCGGAGGATGTGAAATATCCCTTCTTTCGGAACAGGTAATCAGCTCAATACGAGAAACTGGAAGGGCAGCTCTGACTCCACATGAGGCCCACCAGAGCAGGTTCTTTCGAGTCACTTACTTCCAACCCATCCGCTCCTGAAGCGACGTGATGTGAGCTAAGTGATGTCGGCCGTGCCATTCGTAAAGGCCAAGCTGGGTATCGAGGGTGAGTACTCCAGTCTCAGGGTGTCGGAATGTCCTGGCGAAGTCGCTGCCGGACAGAGAGCGCAATAACAGAGCCCAACGCTCGTGCAGTTTCTCCAACAGCAACAAGGAGACCTCAACGGGAGCCATGCGAGAGTCCGGCAGTTCCGCCCACTGCTTCTCGTCATACGGTTTGATAGTCGGCTCCTGTTCGGTCAGTGCCAGTTTGAAGCGGACATACGCATTCAAGTGGCTGTCCGGCAAATGATGGACGACCTGGCGAACCGTCCAGCCATCAGGACGGTAAGGGGTGCCCAGCTGCTCGGCGGAGAGGCCCTGCACTGCTAGCCGCAGTCCCGCCGGCAACTTCGCAATGCTGCTTATCAGTTCAGCGCGTCTGGCCGCCGTGAGGGTCGCTTCCTTCTGAAACCGGCCTATCGGGTACCTCAAATCGGTCGTCATTCCCGTCTCCTCAAGCAATAAGTCGGGTGTCACACACATCACGCTCTTTTTTGTGATTTCTGCGAGAAGTTGCGCAACCATCGCAAACTTGGCAACGTGTGCGTAACCCCTTCCAAAACATTTCAAGATACTCTTTGCCGTGAGTTCCTCGCGATTTGCCTAACGAACCGTCAGAGCGGGGTTCGACTGGAAGACTCCTCTCAACCCAGCCAAGAAGCTAGCGGCCGGTGTCAACCTTCTCCGCCCTGAATACTTCAACATCCACACCTGGCGAGATGACCACGTGATCCGGAGGCCGGTTCGGCCGCTTCAAGCCGTTCACTTCAAAGAGACAGTCATCCCACTCCGTGATTTCTGCTTGCCGGAGGAAATAGGGCTTATGGTGCACCTTTCCCAACCACAGCTGGACAGGTTTATGGGAAAGCGCAAACAGAACGTAACGCTCGATAAGAAAGAATTCCAGGGTGCCCGGCGTAGCGTCCTGAGGCGTTCCGCGGGGCCGATAGCGAAAGCAGGAACTCAAGGATTCATCGATTCCGAACCGGTGAGACAAATAGCTGATCTCTCCAGTCTGTGGATTCGACTCAGCCTTCATCCGGCTGCGGAAGTAGGGCAGATGGAAAAATCTGCGGGCTGCCACGACTGCCACGGGTTGGCTGGCATCCAGCGAGTAAAACCAGACACCCGGTCGCCCAAGAGCATCACAGACGTAGGTTCTGACATTCAACTCCAAGAAATCCGAAACTCCAGGAACCCGGGGGCAGCACCGTGGCCTCACGCCGCGCATGAGGAAGGGCACGATTCCAAGGTAAGCGTGTCCGCCGAAGGTATCAACGGTCAGTCCTCGCGGCAGCGCCCGCTGGATCTCGCGGGCGTCTACTGTCCAGTGAAGAAAGAGCAGTTCCCGCCAGGATTGGTACATTACCGGACGGGAGTTGATGGGCCGTTTGCGAACTGCCAAGCGGTCTTGAATCGTTGGAAGCCTGGATTCGTGCAAGCTGCCAGGAATCATCGTCGAGTCGAAGAGCTTCAGAAAACTGGCCTGATCTCACAGAATGCGTGGTAGCTATGGCGTGGTTTTCTGCGGCGGAGGTATGGGGCTTTCAATGTCCAGCACCAACTTCCATCGGCTGCCTTGCTTTCGCCAGATGCGCACGTAGTTGCTGGATTCGGCATTGGCGAAAGTTGATGTCCCGTAAGTGCACCCGAGGTCTGCTCCTTGCGACACTTCTGCCTTGGCTGCCCGAAACGCGGGCCGGCCCGCCGCCTCCGAAAGAACCGCGAAGACTTCCCTCTTCCCCACAACCGGGAAAGCCTTGGCCCGGAAGAATCGCGCGTCTTCGGAAAGAAAACGCAGATATCCCTGGGCGCTCCCCTTTTGAGAAACAGCGTACGCCAGCTCGCGGTCGGCAGCCAGCAATTCGGCGCGCTCGCCAGGCAAATCGGCCACTCGGCGTACTTTAGCCGCTGCGCCAGCAGCCGGCGTCGAGGTCAGAGTTCCTTTAAGCGGAGCCGCCGGCGCGGAATGGCTGATGCCTAGATCAATGACTACCTTCCAGTCCCCGCCTGGTTGCTTCTTCCAGACCGTGACAAACTCTCCGAAAGCCGAAGGAGAATCGGCGATTCCGTTCGGACGAATCTCCCACGGTCCCGTCGTGTATCCCAAGTCGCCGGATCCTGCAACCTCGGCAAATGACGGTTCCCAGGCGAGCAGACCGGAGCCTGAAGGATGTTCCTCAATCCACTTCCGGCCGGGCACCGCGTGCGGTCGGAAAAGAATCGAGTCGTCAGCCAGAAATGCGAGAAAGGCTTCTCGTGTGCCTCGCGCCCCAGCAGTTCTGGCGAAGGCTCGTTCTGATTCAACCAGGGATGTCCAGTCGGCAGAGTGAACTCCATTTTCCGCTGAAACACCCGCCGTTTGGACAAGGAAAAAAAAACAGATGAGCGTTGCCAATAACATGAACAGGTTCTCCGAGCGTGTCATTCGCGCTAGGCTTTCGGTTCGGAGCATCATACCATTGCGCACGGGCGACGGCGATTGGCCAATCAGAAGATCTCCGAATCTTTCATTTCAAGACGGTGCCACTTCAGGGATAATCGTCGCCATACTCTGGCTTGAGTGAGGCCACGCTGTACAAGCGGGCGTACGAACGTGAAAGGCGCGCACCGCAGCGATCCGTTGAGATAATCGCTTCGGTTGCCAGCCGGACTGCCTGCCGCGTTCCGTCCTGTTCCCAAGGAGGACTATGACTCATCCGAAACCAGCAAGATCCGCGTCTCTCTACAGCGTTCACCCTTCCATCGCTCATGCGCAGGCCATCATTGCGAATCTGCCTGAGAAAACTGGCAAATCGATTGAGGAATGGATCAAGCTGATCAAGAGGCCAGGACCATCCAACGACCAGGAACGCCGGGATTGGCTGAAGAAGGAGTACAAACTGGGCGGGACTACGGCTTGGCTGATCGTCGACCATGCTGCCGGCAATGGGGCCGAAGATACAGACCCCGAGACCTATTTGAAGGCCGCCGCCGGTTACGTGGAGGCTATGTATGTCGGAAAGGCAGGACTCTGGCCCATTCATAATGCTCTCGTCGAACTCGGTCTGTCGCTTGGTACTGATGTCAAGGTTTGTCCTTGCAAGACAATCGTTCCGCTATATCGGCAGCACGTTTTTGCGCAAATCAAGCCGTCTACGGTCACGCGAATCGACTTTGGCCTTGCCTTGAAGGATTCGAAGAAGAGTCCCAGCCACCGCCTCGTTGCAACCGGCGGACTCGCCAAAGGGGACCGCATTACCCATTGCTTCGCCCTGACCTCAATGAAGAATATCGACGCCGAGATCAAGGAGTGGGTGCAGATCGCGTACGATCTAGATGAGTGAATGGCCCTCACAGAAGGAGCAGAGAGGGCCTGCTCCCGAATTTCGCGAGGTTATCGAAGGAGGATTTGATGTTCTCCGACCGCCGGCATTTCCTCAAGACTGCTGTCGCTGCGACTGTGACGCTGCAGTCTGCAATCCCAAAAGGCTTGGCGGCCGGAAAGGTGCCGGTCATCGACAGCCACCTTCACTGCTTTGACGGCAAGGACAGCGCACGATTTCCCTACCATGCGAAAGCATCTTATCGCCCCGAAGACGCCCAGACGCCTGAACTGCTGCTGAAGTGCATGGATGGCGCTGGTGTCGACTACGCTATTGTGGTTCATCCCGAGCCCTACCAGGATGACCATCGCTACCTGGAGCACTGCTTGCAAGTGGGCAAGGGCCGCCTGAAGGGGACCTGTCTATTCTTTGCCGATAGGCCAGGCTCAATCGCCCAGATGCCCGCGCTCGTCAAAAAGGGAGAGATCGTGGCAGTGCGAATCCACGCCTACGCGCCAGATCGCCTGCCTCCGTTTGGAAAGCCGGAATTGAAGCAGCTTTGGACGCTGGCTGGAGATCTGGGACTCGCAGTCCAACTCCATTTTGAGCCCCGTTATGCGCCCGGTTTCGAACCTTACATCAGGGAATTTTCATCCACGACCGCCATCATTGACCACCTGGGCCGCCCGTTTCAAGGGACACCGGCTGAGCACGCAGTGGTTGTGCAATGGGCGCGTTTCAAAAACACCATCATGAAGATCGCCTCTCTCCCTTCAACCGACATCTACCCCTATCGCAACCCCGGCCCTGTGATCAAACAACTCACAGAAGCCTACGGAGCCGGCCGCATGATTTACGGTGGCGGGTTCGCAGCCGGGGCGACAGCGCAGTCCTACAGAGCTGCCCGCGAGCGGGTTCGCAGCTACCTTTCACACCTGCCAGACTCGGATCAAGCCAAGATTTTGGGAGCTACGGCGGCGCACTTGTTCAGATTTCCCGTCTGACACTCCTTCGCTGAGGACCGAGACCATACAGCATCAAACTCTTTGCCCCCCTGACCCTCTTGTTCGGAGCTGGGATGGATAAGTCCCATATCCGGACAGGCTCCTCATTCCAGGACAGCTAACCCTCCGTGGATCAAATAGAGAGACTGTTTCGGGTGTGGAACAGAAGCTGCTCAGGGACAGGATGTGCCGCACGAGCAGGTTGCGGTTGGTAACTACCAATCGGAATCAGCAGAATTAAGGATCTCGGCACTCGGCGCTGACCGCTCTTCACTTATGTACAACGATCTTCGCTACGCGCTTCGAATACTCCGCAAGAACCCCGGCTTCACTACCGTGGCCGTGCTTTCGCTCGCCCTGGGTATTGGCGCGAACACCGCAATCTTTACTCTGATTGACGCGGTACTCCTGAAGATGCTGTCGGTCAAAGACCCGAAGCAACTCGTGGTCTTCGCTCACCGCGACACGGGCCTGCCCTCGACCGGCTCGAACTATCCGCTCTACAGGATCCTGCGCGACCGCAGCCAGTCGTTCTCAGGCTGCTTTGCGTTCTGGCCGCTGGAGTTCAGGGCAAGAACTGGAGCAGAAGCAGAACCCGTCCGAGGCCAGTATGTGACTCCGAACTACTTTGCAGTCCTTGGAGTTCAACCGATCCTCGGCCGCGTCTTTTCCGAAAGCGACGATGCCGAGCCTGTGGCCATCATCAGCCATGGCTGGTGGCAGCGGAGGTTCGGCAGCAGTCGCGATGTGGTTGGAAAGACGATGGTCGTCAACGGGACACCGCTGACGGTGATTGGCGTCACGCCCCCGGAGTTCTTCGGTTTGCAGGTGGGAAACGCGATGGAAATCTCCATGCCTCTGGGGATACAGCCACGCGTTTCGCCGCAGTTGGGGGACCGGCGAGAGATTCGCGAGGGGATCTGGGGTCTCTGCATCATGGGGCGCCTCAAGCCGGGTGTCGAGCTGGAACGAGCGCGCTCGGAGGCTGAGGTTCTGGTGCGCCCCTGGGTGGAGGAGGTTGTCCTACGAGAAGTCGGGAGAATGGGCACTTGGGCGCGCATCGAACTGTTGCCAGCAAGTACAGGGCTGGACGCCCTGCGACGCCAGTTCTCCAAGCCGTTGCGAGTCCTGATGGCTAATTGTTGGGATGGTCCTGCTGATTGCTTGCGCGAATGTGGCGAATCTCCTCACGGCCAGATCGGTGGCACGACAGAAAGAGATTGCGCTTCGGCAGGCCATTGGCGCAGGGCGGGCTCGGCTCATCCGGCAATTCCTGACGGAAAGTACGCTGTTGGCACTGGCAGGGGGCTGTGCCGGCCTTTGGCTGGCCTGGTGGTGCTGCAATGAAGTCCGAGCGTGCAAGCCAGACTACCACGGTAAGAAGTTTTGCAATTGCGCGCTGACTTGTTGTTGGTCGGCTGCCGCTAAGCGTCCGATCTTTTTGACGATCAGGCGATTGTCGAGCGTGAAGAGTTTGATCCGCACCAGGCACGGGGCATTCAAGCCTGCTGCCTGCAAACCGCTTAGTGTCACGTCGCCCGGCCACGGATGATGTCCGGCAGTCGTGATCATCGCCAGGACCGTGGAACCGTGTTGATTGAAAGCGCTCAGGCTCAAGACAAGCGCGGGGCGTCGCTTGTGGCCTGGTTGCGTGCTGAAAGGAAAAGGGACAATGACTACGTCCCACTGAGTCGATCCTTGCGGAGCGCGTGGCACAGAACGCGGATTTTTAGAGGGCATTGAAGGCCTCCTCGTCTTCATCCGTGGACCACTCGCTGAGTGTGTTGGAAAGCGCCTTGTGAAAAGCTGCGTCGAATGGCTCAAGCCGTTTGAGGCGGACGAGATTGCCTTCGACTTCATAGGCGATCGTATCGCCGGGGCGCGCACCGAGTGCCGCGCGCACTTCTTTGGGCAGGGTGACCTGGCTTTTGCTGGAAAGCTTGCTGGTTTGCATAACTTGCTCCTTTACGCTTTACCGTAAAGCTAGCAAGCGATCCGGGAGGATGTCAATGTCGTTTTTTGGCAAGAAGGCTCTTGTCACTTCGGCTATCTGGCTGATCCGCGTCATTGGCGCAGCGATTGTTGGCAGGCGTGGGAGGCTGCGTTGCGCTACCGCGAAGCAGTGCTGGCCGAGCTGGAACGGCTCGACGGGCGCAACAACTCGACTTGCTCCGGTGCAGCACCGGGGGTGCCGCAGCCATCGCGCGTTTGCCGGCCATCGCGCTGGTTGATCTCAGCCCTTTCGATCCGATGGCCTTCGGCGGTGTTTCGCCTGGTCTGACACCGGTGGCGCAGTGACAACGAGTGATGAGTGGCCGCAACAATGGACAACCGGAAATCGGCAATATGGCAGACTAACCACCAGCCACTTTCATCTGGCAGCTGACACCTGACACCTGGAAACTATTAGTATTATGTAGAACGATCCTTTGGCTGAGGCACTCCGCTCAACCAAAAAACGGACAGTGAAGCATGAAGTTACCTTGGTGGCGGCAACGCAAGAAGGAGGAACTCGAAACAGAAATTCAGAGCCACCTCGACCTGGCGATGCGTGACCGGATGGAACGCAGCGAACTGTTGAACGCTCGCGTGAAGGTGTTCGGCGCGAATTTGGCAATGTGGGTTTGGTCAAGGAGGTGACGCGACAGATGTGGGGCTGGGCTTCGCTGGAACGATTGATGCAGGACTCGCGGTTTGGACTGCGAATGTTGCGTAAGAATCCCGGCTTCACGGCCGTGGCCGTGCTCACGCTCGCACTCGGTATCGGGGCCACGACAGCGATTTTCAGCGTCGTCTATGCCGTCCTGCTGCGCCCGCTGCCGTTCCCGGAGTCGGAGCGGCTCGTGGCGCTCTGGACTCAAACGCCGCAGTTTGACCGGCTACCGATGGCAGCAGCCAACCATCGTGACTTGAAGTCCCAGAGCACGATGTTCGAGGACGTCGCCATCTTGAGCGGCGCTGCGGACTATAACCTCACGGGCAATGGCGAACCCGAACGGCTCCTGGCGGCCCGAGTTCCTGCCAACCTCTTCCCGTTGCTGCGAGTGAGGCCCGCCTTGGGCCGAGGCTTCACGGAAGACGAGAACCAACCTGGTCAGGATCGCGTCGTGATCCTGAGTCACGGCCTCTGGCAGCGGCGATACGCGGGAGACCCGAACATCGTTGGGAAGACGATCCGCTTGGAGAACTTCCCCCATACCGTCGTCGGAGTCATGAGCCCTGAGTTCCAGTATCCGATGCGCGAGGTCCAAATCTGGACGCCGCTGACGGTCGACCCGGCGGATTTCCAGACCCGGACCGGCTACGGCCATCTCACCGTGGCGCGTCTCAAACCGGGCGTCACCTTGCAACAAGCGCAGACCGAGGTGAACGTCATCTCGACGCGGTTAGAGCAGGAGCATCCCAAGTCGAACAAGGGCCTGCGATTCAGTGTGACGCCTCTGCGCCGGGACATCGCTCATGTCGCGCGAAGGCCGCTGATTGTCTTGCTGGGCGCGGCGCTCGGCCTGCTGCTGATCGGGTGCTGCAACCTGGTGAGCCTGCTTCTGGCGCGCGCGCTAACCAGGAGCCGTGAAAACGCCGTTCGCTCCGCTTTGGGTGCAACTCGGGCTCAGCTCCTCCTGCAAGCCGCCGCGGAATTGTTTCCCCTCCTGGCGCTTGGCTCGTTCCTGGGCGTGCACGCTGCGAAGGAGGGCATCAACCTTATCATCCCCTGGCTGCCCTCCGCTTTGCCGAGAGTCGAGGAGATAGAAGTCAACCTGCCCGTCCTGTTGTTTAGTAGCGCCATTCTTCTCATCACGGCTGCGCTGGTGTTGCTTTTTGCGACGCTGCAAGCCAGACGCACTGACCTGGTCGCAACACTTCGCGAAGACTCACGAACTTCATCGGGACCGGCGGGCAAGGCGACGATTCGGAACCTGCTCGTTGTGGGCCAGGTGGCTCTGACTGTCATTCTCCTTACCGGGGCGGGATTGCTTATCCGAACCTTCGCCGCGCTCAAGGATGTGAACACTGGCTTTCGTCCGCAGGGAGTTTTGAGTCTCCGCCTGGCGATTCCACGGAATAAGTATGACGGGGACGAGAAGGTGGCGGCGTTGTGCCAACGCATTCTGGAACAGGTGCGCGTGCTGCCCGGCGTCGAGGCTGCGGGTATGGGCAACCGGCTTCCGCTCGGAGGACCCTCAGGAATGTCGTCCGTGTACTTTGAGCGAGCCAATCAGGAACCCGGCACGCTTGACGCCACCGACGACACGACGGCCACACCGGACTACTTTCAAGCGATGGGTATCCCGGTACTCCAAGGAAGGTCGTTCGCCGAACAGGACACGACGAATGCACCCTTAGTGGTGGTGGTGGATGAACAGGTCGCCCGTCTGGCCTGGCCCGGGGAGAATCCCATCGGCAAACGTATGCGCAGCAGTCCGAACAGTTCATGGGCTGAGGTTGTGGGCGTCGTCGGACACATCCGGCACGAGAGCCTCGAAAGCGATCAGCGCTTGCAGATCTATTGGAACTATCTCCAACGCGCCAGGAATCACATGACGCTGGTGGTGCGCACGTCGGGTGACGCGCGGCTATTGGTTAGTCCGGTCCTCGGCACGATCAAAGTGGTGGACCCGGATCAACCCGCGTATGCGGTGCGCACCATGACCGAAGTGCTGGATCAGTCTCTGGCCATGCGCTGGTTCAACACCGTGGTGGTTTCGCTCTTCGCAGGGGCTTCGCTCTTTCTCGCAATGGTCGGGATCTACGGAGTGATCGCGTGGACCGTCAGACAGCGCACCCGCGAGATTGGTGTCCGCATGGCTCTCGGCGCGCAACGCGGCACCGTGCTGGCCCTGGTATTGCGGAGCGGCCTTAAGCTGGCGGGCGCGGGGATCGTGCTAGGTTTGATCGGAGCGCTAGTGTTGTCGCAGCTTCTCCGCAGCCTGCTCTTCAGTGTCGGCCCAACCGACCCTCTGACTTTCGCAGCCGTTCCGTTGCTGCTGGTCGTTGTTGCGCTGCTGGCATGCTGGCTGCCGGCACGACGGGCGGCGAACGTCGATCCGATGGAGGCGCTGAGATACGAGTGACGAGTGTTGAGTGGTGAGTGGCGAGAATATGGAACCAAAACCAAAGAGCTGCAAGGACCTCATCGCCTGGCAAAAGGCGATGATGATGGTGAAACAGATCTATGACCTGACTCGTGCCTTCCCGCAAGATGAGCGATTCGGATTGCTCAGATGCGACGAGCGGCGGTTTCGGTGCCGTCCAACATCGCGGAGGGTCAGTCGCGGCATGCCGGGGGAGAGTTTGTGCAGTTCATCTCCCATGCCGAAGGATCGCTCGCCGAACTGGAAACCCAGCTCTTGATTGCCATCGATCTCGGCTTCTGTAGCCAGTCTCAAGCGGAGCCTCTTCTGGCTCAAATTGATGAACTCCAAAGAATGCTCAATGGATTGCGACAAAAACTCGCCACTCGCCACTAACCACTCGCCACTATGCTAAACGATCTTCGTTACGCTGTTCGTCAACTCACCAAGAACCCCGGCTTCACCGCCGTGGCAGTGCTGACCCTTGCCCTGGGCATCGGTGCCACCACCGCTATTTTCAGCGTGGTCTACGCGGTGCTGCTGCGGCCGCTTCCGTACCGTGAACCTGAACGCTTGGTGCAGTTGTACGAGACGGGCTTGCGTGCCGGGGGTTCGAGAGACTGGGTCTCGTTTCCACACTTCCTCGACTGGCGTCGGCAAAACCAAGTATTCGAAGACGTGGGTGCCTATCGCTACTGGGTCTTCACTGTTACGGGTGGGGAGGCGCCAGAATCTGTCATCGGACTGCAAGTCACGTCCGGAATCTTCAACGTCCTCGGAGTGAGCCCATTGCTGGGACGGACCTTCTTGGCCGAAGAGGATCAGCCGGGGAAGGGCAACGTCGTCGTCTTGGATCATGGCTTCTGGCAGCGGCGCTTTGCGGCAGACCGTTCGGTGACGGGACGGCAGATCACGATCGAAGGTCAGACCTGCACCATCGTGGGCGTCATGCCTGCTGACTTTCAGTTTCCTTATGGGGTGCCGGGCGATATTCCCTTCGCGAGGATGGGCCTCTGGATTCCCATGCGAAATCCAGATTTGCAGAATCGCGGGAGTAAAAACTACTGGGCCATTGCGCGGATGAAACCCGGTGTGACTCTCAAGCAGGCTCAAGAAAACATGGATGCTATTGGCGCTGCCACCGCGAAGCAGTATCCGGATGACAATCGCGGTCTTGGTGTGAAAGTCACGGGTTTGCAGCAACACTTCACTCGCGAAGTGACCCAACCTCTATGGCTCTTACTCGGGGCCATTGGGCTGGTGCTTCTCATCGCCTGCGCGAATCTGGCGGGCCTTCTGCTTTCGAAGGTCAGCACTCGCCTGCGGGAAATGGCTGTGCGGGCAGCCCTGGGAGCCAGCCGTCTTCGGCTCGTGGTTCAATCACTCGTCGAGGCCTGCTTGCTGTCCCTGGGAGGAGCCGCATTCGGGCTTTTGCTGGCTGTCTGGGCTATCGAGACTTTCCGCGGCCTTGGGCCTGCCAATATTCCCCGACTCCAAGACGCTGCAATAGATCTGCGCGTCTTGCTTTTCGCGCTGGCTCTCTCCCTGGGCACGGTGCTGCTATTTGGCTTGGCCCCCGCGCTGCTCGCCTCGCGCACCAGTTTGAATGATGTCCTAAAGGACTCGTCGTCACGAACCACGCTAGACAGAAGTCGCAGCCGCCTTCGCGATCTGCTGATCATTGGCGAAATGGCGCTGGCCCTCGTGCTGCTCGCCGGAGCGGGTCTGTTGATACAAAGCTTTCGCCAGCTTCTTTCAGTCAAGTCCGGATTCGATCCGCGCCAGGTGCTTTCCGGCTGGATTCTCCTGCCCCAAGAGCGCTATCCCCAGCCTGAGCAACAAGCCGCTTTCTTCCGGAACCTCGTGCAGAGGCTGCAGCCATTGCCCGGCGTCGCGGCGGCAGCAATCTGCAGTTCGGTCCCCTTGAGTGGAATCAATGATCAAGGAGGCTTCCGCATCGAGGGCCGACCCGACCCGCCGCCTGGAACTGAGGGTCCGCGCGCGAACCGTCCTGCAGTCTCGGCCGCCTATTTTCAGGCCATGGGAATCCAGCTGCTGCGGGGTCGAACCTTCACTCCCGAAGATAGGGCCGATTCTCCTGAGGTTGCGATCATCAGTGACGTTGCCGCACTAAGATATTGGCCAAATGAAGACCCATTAGGCAAAAGAATCAGCCTCGATCGTCGTGATGGCAAGCCGGTGTGGCGCGAGATCGTGGGCGTCGTGAAAGGAGTCACCCACTTTGGCCTTGAAACCGAGCGCTACGCTGAAGTCTATGTTCCACACCTGCAGGTGCCATCATTTGTCTCGGCAGTTGTCGTTCGCACTCGCGGGAACCCCATGGACATGGCAAAGGTCATCAGCAAGGAAGTTGCTTCGCAAGACTCCGACCTCGCGTTGTTCAACGTTCAGCCCATGCAGGAGTTCGTGTCTGCCGCTCAGTCGCGGCGGAAGTTTCAGGTGGCCTTGCTGGGGGTCTTTGCAGGCGTCGCGCTGATACTGGCAGCCGTCGGTATCTATGGCGTCGTGGCCTACTGGGTTAACCAACGTACGCGCGAGATCGCGATTCGTATGGCGGTTGGAGCACGGCAAGTGGGTGTGTTGTGGCTTATTCTCAGGCACGGGCTGGTGCTGGCGGCCGGAGGCTTGGCCCTCGGCCTTGCCGGCACGGCTGCTATGAGCAGATTCATTGGCAGTTTGCTTTTCCGCACCAGCGCAGCCGATTTGCGGACCTACATCAGCGTGTCCCTGCTTCTCGCCGCCGTCGCCCTGCTGGCCTGCTACATTCCGGCGCGCCGCGCGGCGAAGGTGGATCCGATGGTGGCGCTGAGATACGAGTGACGAGTGAGGCAAGTGCAAGCAGGTGTGAGGTGCCAGGTGTTAGACAGGGGAAGATGACCGTTAATAGTTATCGGAATTTGAAGGTCTGGCAGAAAGCAATGGATCTCGTGGTTTACTTGCTGTGAGCTGACAAGGTTAGTTAAAGATTGCTCAGAGACGATTTGAGACTTGCACGTCTGGCGCGGAAGGGAACGTCAGCTTTTCGATTTCTCTTGCAGCGTGCGACGCAGAATGGGGAGGACCGCCTTGTCCTGTGCTCTGCCTGTTTCTTGTTTGACCTCAATAAGAGTCTCAAGGCTCAAGAGGCGGACCGTGATGCCTCGTTTGATGATTAGCGGCGTCGTATGAGAAATGAGCCTGTCGTAGTCGCGGCCCTGAGCGATTGAGCCCAGAACGTCCAAAGGCCCGAAGCGTGTCATCAAAAGTTGGTGTCCGGGTGAAGAAAGATGAGACCGGTCCGGCTTCAGCTGCCGATCGGGTTGCGCCCGATAGCGGCCTTGGAGCGCTTCCAGAGCTGCTAGCAGACGTTCAATATTCTCAGGTCTTCGCGAATGAACCACGTCCAGATCGAAGGTGGCGATCGGCGCCCCATGGAGCACCGCGCAAATCCCTCCCACAACGATGAAATCGACCTGATGTTGGGCCAGAATCTCAAGAATGCGGCGGAAATCAACTTTCGGTCTTGGCACCACGCAGCCTCAGAATGGCTTCGACTTGGTTTTGCAAGACCTGCAATCGTTCGGCAGGAGTGAGTGAAAGCATCCAGCGAATCAGGGTGACGTCGACGCCATCCGTTCCCGGTTCATGACCTGACTCCTGGGGATCACCGGGCGGTATCAGAGTGTGAGTAGATTTCATGTCGTGATCGTTCATCCAATTCGGAGAGTTCTCTTTCACTCGCTTGTCGAAGCTCATTCTACTTTACTTTGCAAGAAGGAGTCCGACAAATGAGTTCCTGCTAAGAACAGCCGGCCCCGTTGGGGGTGGGGCGGATTAGCCAAGAACCGTCGGTGCAGCCAAGGTCGATCCGATGGTGGCGCTGCGATATGAGTGACGAATGACGAGTTGAAGCTAAAGCGAGAGTGTAGATTAAACGAGTTCCGAACCCCTGACACCTAAAACCTATGTATAACAATCTTCGCTACGCAATCCGTCAACTGCTCAAGAGCCCGGGCTTTACCATCGCTGCCGTAGTCACTCTAGCCTTGGGTATTGGTGCGAGCAGCGCCATATTCAGCGTTCTTCGTGCGGTCTTGCTGCGAGCGCTGCCCTATCGCCAGGCCGAACGGCTGGTCGCGGTGTGGCAGATGAATTTGGAACGAGGGGCACGAGACAAAGTGACGTGTGCTGACTATGCCGATTGGAAAGCGCGCAATCACGTCTTTGAAGATTTGGCCTACTCGATGGACGAGCCTTACACCCTGACTGACGACACAGAAACACCTCAGTCGGTGGTAGGATTTCAGTTTTCCACCAACCTGTTTTCTCTGCTCGGAGCGCAACCCGTGCTTGGCCGAACTTTCTTGCCAGACGAAGGAGAACCTGGCAGGGATCATGTGCTCGTCCTCAGCCATCGGCTTTGGGAAAAGCAGTTTGCCGCAGACCGAAACGTGGTAGGCCGCTCCGTCAAGCTGAACGGGGAGCTCTACACGATCATCGGAGTGATGCCGCCAGAGTTTGCCCATCCAGGGACTTTCGTCGATCTCTGGACTCCGCTGGGCCTTTCCCCCGACTTCTTTCAGAACCGCAAGCTTCACCTACTGCATGTCGTCGCCCGACTGCGGACCGGCGTCAGACTTGAGCAAGCCCAGAAAGAGATGGACTTGCTGACGGGAGAGCTGGCCCTACAGTATCCGGATACGAACAAGAACTGGGGTGTTCGCATGGCACCCATCCGGGATCTGTACACCGGTAATCTGCGCGAAGCCTTGTGGGTGCTGCAGGCAGCCGTGTTCCTGATGTTGATCATCGCCTGTGCCAACGTTGCCAACATGCTGCTCGCGCAAGCCAGCAGCCGCGAACGCGAGGTGGCCATCCGACTCGCGTTGGGAGCGCGCCAGCGGCATCTCTTCAGTCAGTTTCTAACCCAGGGTTTGATCCTGGCATCGCTCGGCGCGGCGGGAGGTCTGCTGCTGGCATTCTGGGGAGTGCAGATCCTGCCGCAGATGTTTTCAACGCAACTGTCGAGCACACCGCTTCCCGCCAATCCCTCCGATTGGATTGACTGGCCGGTGCTGCTCTTTGCGCTCGCCATCGCAGTTGTGGCTGGAGTGGTCTTCGGCTTCATGCAGGCGTTTCGCGCCCCACGTCTGCCGCAGGAAGTGTTGAAAGCTGGTGTTCGTGGCTCGACAGGGCACGCTCTATCCGGGCGGTTGCGCAGCCTGCTCATTGTCTCCCAGGTGGCACTGTCGCTGATGCTGCTGGCCGGCGCAGGCTTGCTCATTCGCAGTTTCCTGCGTCTGCAGAAGCAGTCGCTGGGATTTCAAACGGAACAGGTTGCGGCGTCTTTCCTGCTGCTCGCTCCGAACCGATATCCGGAAGGAAACGCCACGACGACTTTTCTGGAACAGGTGCTCACTCGTTTGAAAGCTGTGCCCGGCATCGAGTCTGCCGGAGCGATCAACACCTTGCCGTTGAGCGGCAACGATGCGCGCCGTCCGTTTACGGTGCCCGGACAACCGGAAGAGTCACGCCGACCGAACATCGCGCGTTTCCGCTTAGTGACACCGGACTACTTCCAGACGATGCGAATCCCTCTGAAGCGCGGGCGGCTCTTTGACGAGAGAGACCGGAAAGGCAGCGCTGAAGTGGCGATCATCAGTGAAGGGCTGGCACGGCGTTTCTGGTCAAACGAGGACCCAGTCGGGAAGAACGTGATGGTGCCGGACATGTTAACTCCGGCGGTGCGCCAGATTGTGGGCGTCGTGGGCGACGTGCGTCATTACGGCCTGGCTGAGGAAGCCCCGATAGAAATCTATCGCCCCTTCTATCAAGCCCGCTGGCCGTTCTTTACGCTGGTGGTCAGGGGAATTCTCGAGCCAGTGCAACTTGCCAACACGTTACGGCAAGCCATTGCTTCAGTGGATAAGGACCAACCGATTCAGTCGGTTCGCATGATGGAAGAGCTGGCGGCAGACTTGGTCGCCCTGCGCCGGGCGAGCATGGTGCTGCTGGTAGTCTTTGCTGCCGTGGCTGTGTTACTGGCTGCGCTTGGCATCTACAGTGTCATGTCATACATGGTGGTGCAGCGCACACAGGAAATCGGTGTCCGCATGGCTCTGGGCGCGCAGCAGACGGATGTGCTGCGGCTGGTAGCCCGTGAAGCTGTGTTGCTGGCCTTGACCGGCGTTGTCTTTGGTCTGCTGGGAGCCTTCGCACTGACGCGCTTTATCGCGACGCTCCTTTACAGCGTGCAGCCGACCGATCCGGTGACATTCGTAGGTGTCTCAATTCTGTTGACAGCCGTAGCACTGGTTGCCAGCTACATTCCGGCACGGCGCGCCGCGAGAGTCGATCCGATGGTGGCGTTGCGACATGAGTAATGAGTAATGAGTGGCGAGTGACTAGTAATGGCCGATTGCCAATTGTCGATTGGGTGTCGCGATTGAGGTTTGCAACACTCAGATGACAAGCCCAAGTTCAGATTCAAGCTGCTGGAGCAGGGCGTCTTTTGTCTTGTAGTTCTCTTGCGCGTCTCTCGTCACGGGTCATTGGTCACCAAGACAAATCGGCAATCGCCAATCGGAAATCGGCAATATGGCAGACTAGCCACAAGGCACTTTCGTCTGGCACCTGACACCTGAAACCTATGCTCAATGATTTTCGCTACGCTCTCCGAATGCTTTGCAGGAACCCCGGATTTACCGCTGTAGCCGTGCTTACGCTTGCTCTGGGCATCGGTGCGACCACTGCAATTTTTAGCGTGGTTTATGCGGTCGTGCTGCGTCCGCTTCCATTTGGCGAGCCAGAACGGCTGGTGGCGCTGTGGACCCGGGCCCCCAAAATGGGATACCCCCGCGCCTTCGTTGGCGCCGCCAATCATCGCGACTGGCGTGCGCAGAACCATGTATTTGAAGACATCGCGCTCGTCCGGCATGTCGCCAGCTTTAACCTCACCGGGGAAGGCGAACCGGAGCGCCTGCAGGGGGCGCGTGTCTCGGCAAACCTGTTCCCGGTGTTGAAGGTTCAACCCGTGCTGGGGCGTGCGTTCCGCGAAGAAGAAGATGAGATTGGACAGGATCATGTTGCTCTGCTCAGTCACCGGCTCTGGCAGCGCCGGTTCGGCGGTGATCCACACATCGTTGGCAAAACGATCCGATTGAACGGCGTTCTGCACGACGTCGCCGGAGTCATGAGTAAGGAATTCAATTATCCCAGTCGTGAGTTCGACCTGTGGACATTGCTCAGCATCAACCCGGAAGATTTTCAAACACGCCTGGGCTACAACTTCCTGTCTGTTGCCAGATTGAGGCCTGGCGTCACGCTGCAGCAAGCCCAGGCTGAAATGGACACGATTGCGGCAAGGCTGGAAAAGCAGTATCCGGAGACTAACGAAGGCATCGGAGTCTTGGTGTCTCCGCTGCTTGAGGACACAGCGTTTTCGGTTTGCACCGCGTTGTATGTGCTGCTGGGCGCAGTGGGCTGCATGCTGCTGATTGCTTGCACCAACCTCGCTAACTTGCTTCTGGTGCGGGCGACCGGACGAAATCGCGAATTTGCCATCCGGCTTGCGTTGGGCGCCTCGCGGAGTCGGCTGATACAGCAGTCTCTCGTGGAGACCATTCCTCTCGTCGTGCTGGGAGGCGGTCTGGGCATTCTGTTCGCAACCTGGAGCCTGGAGCTGTTTCTCCCCTGGATGCCGGCCAGCATGCCGCGCGTGGAAGAGATTCGAGTCAGTCCCGAGGTTCTCCTCTTCAGCACTGAACTGATGCTGTTGACGGGGCTGATCGCCGGGATCTGGCCCGCGTTCCAAGGCTCTGACACGCCTCTCGCTGGATCCCTCAAGCAAGGTTCGCTCACGACTTCAGAGAGCCAGCAGCGCCGGCGGCTGCGCGACTTCTTGGTCGCGGGCGAGATTGCCGTCGCGGTTGTTCTTTTGGCCAGCGCTGGGCTGCTGATCCGTAGCTTCGTGCAGGTGAAGAGCCTTCACCCGGGCTTTCGCACCGATCGCGTCCTGAGCATGCATCTGGCAATCTCGAGATCGAAGTATGGAACGGACCGTGAAGTGGCCCGATTCTGCCAGAGCGTGCTGGAGAGGTTGCGCTCACTGCCCGGAATCGATTCCGCAGGAATGGTCAACCGGCTGCCTTTGGGAGGGGGCATACAGATTGGCCGCCTTCAGTTCGAAGGCATAGACCTGCCGGTGAATCGCCTCGGTGATGTCGACTGGCGCACGGTGACCCCTGGCTACTTTCAGACTTTGGGCATTCCCCTTCTGCGGGGGCGCACTTTTTCCGACTCGGACGTCGAAGACTCCAAACCAGTGGGAATCATTGACGACTGGATCGCCAACCGCGTCTGGCCTAACCAGAACCCAGTGGGCCAGAGGTTTCGGATTCCCTTCTTCGACTTGCCTTGGGTCGAGATTGTCGGTGTCGTCGGTCACATTCGGCACGACAGTCTCGAAGCTGACACCCGGCCACAGGTTTACTGGAACTACCATCAACGCGCCCAAGACCGCATGGCGCTGGCCGTGCGAACCCGTGAAGATCCCAACCGAATGATTGCCTCGATTGTGGGTGAGATCCGCGCGCTCGACCCGGAGCAACCCGTTTACGACGTCCGGAATATGGAAGATGTGGTGAAGCGTTCACTGGCGCCACGCTGGCTGAACACGGTGTTGCTCGCGGCCTTCGCTTCGGCTTCCCTGCTGCTGGCTTGCATCGGCCTCTATGGTGTCATCGCCTATTCCGTCAGTCAGCGAACCCGGGAGTTTGGCATTTACATGGCGTTGGGCGCCCAACGCCGCGATGTGCTCAGCTTGGTGTTGGGTCGGGGTATGAAACTGGCCGCGATCGGCCTGGTCATTGGTGTTGTCAGCGCTATCGCTGTCACACGGCTGTTGCAAAGCTTGCTCTTCGGCGTCAGTTCGACTGATCCGTTCACGTTCGTCGCGATTCCCGTTCTGCTTCTGACCGTGGCTCTGCTCGCATGCTGGCTGCCGGCTCGGCGGGCAGCCAACATCGATCCCATTGTGGCGCTCCGATATGAGTGACAAGTGACTGGTGACGAGCGGCGCGAGTAAGGATAGAGCAAGAGCAGACAGCGCTCAGCGGACGGAGGTCAGGCCAGCTGAAAGCGGACCCCTGATGGCTGAGTGCAGCGAAGCACACGAGTCCCCAACCACCTCTCCTGGAACTATGAAAGCACTGCTTTCATTCTGAAACCTATGTACAACGATCTCCGCTACGCGCTTCGCATGCTGCGCAAGACTCCTGGGTTCACGATTGTGGCCGTGCTCACGCTCTCACTGGGTATTGGCGCCAACACGGCGCTTTTTACTTTGCTGGATCAACTTCTGCTCAGGCTGCTGCCCGTCAAGGATCCGCGTGAACTAGTGCTGCTGACGGCACGCGGCAACCACTACGGAAGTAACTTCGGCTCCAACGCGATTTCCTACACGATGTACCAGGACTTTCGCGATCACCAGACCTTGAACGGACCCGTTTTCCAGGGATTGCTGTGCCGCTTTGGAACGGCAGTGAATGTGAGCGTTGGAGGAAACACGGAGCGCGCCTCGGGCGAACTGGTTTCTGGAAACTACTTTCAGGTTCTGGGCATCGGTGCCCTGCTGGGCAGGACCTTCACTCCAGACGATAACCGCACGCCTGGCGGACATCCCGTCGTGGTTCTGAGCCACAGTTTTTGGAAGACGCGTTTCGCCTCGAACCGAGCCATCCCAGACCAGACCATCGTCATCAACGGTCTCAACATGACTGTGCTGGGAGTGAGCGAGCCGGGTTTCGATGGAGTTGAACTGGGTTTTTCTCCCCAGGTCTTCATCCCAGTGGTGATGCAGGCCCAGATCATGCCCACTTTTTCGAGCCTCAATCTCCTGACCGAACGCCGCAACCGGTGGGTGAATGTATTCGGCAGGCTGCAAGCGGGAGCCACCGCAGCTCAAGCCAGGGCTGCGCTCGCTCCGATTTTCCACCAGATGCTGGAAATGGAGGTCAAAGAGGCCGCCTTTCGCAATGCCTCGCCATATGCTCGGGATCAGTTTCTGAAGATGACGATGGATGTGCTGCCCGGCTCAAAGGGTCGTCCGTCTTTGCGCCAGCAGGTGGAAAGACCGCTCTGGGTATTGATGACCATCGTCGTCGTGGTTCTGCTTACAGCCTGCGCCAATGTCGCGGGCCTGCTGATCGCGCGGGCGATGTCGCGGCAGAAGGAAATGGCGGTGCGGCTGGCTCTGGGTGCCAGCCGTTTTCAACTCGTCCGTCAATTGCTGGTGGAGAGTTTGCTGCTCTCCTCTCTTGCCGGAGTGGCGGCCGTTCTCCTTGCGATCTGGACAACCCCATTCCTCATCAGTTTTTTGCCGCAGGATGAGTCGCCTCTGAATCTCTCCACACTGCCCGATCTGCGGGTACTCGCCTTTACACTGGCCGTCAGCCTCTTGGTTGGCATTCTGTTTGGTTTGGTGCCCGCTCTTCGATCCACTCAGCCCGCGCTATTGTCGAGTCTGAAAGATCAAGCGGGCACAGTCGCCGGCAGCGGCGGATCGGTTCGGTTGCGCAAGGCACTCGTCATTGCACAGGTTTCTTTCTCATTGTTATTACTGGCCGCCGCCGGGCTTTTTGTTCAAAGCCTGCGCAACCTCAGAGCCTCGGGGCCTGGGTTTCCTCCCGAGAACCTCATCGGCTTTGACCTGGATCCTTCGCTGAATGGCTATAGCCCGGAACGGCGCAAGCTTTTCTATCAGGAACTGACACGCAACCTGAACACCGCGGCTGGAGTGCAATCTGCTGCCCTGGCCTCGGTGCGAATTCTCGAAGGCAACGAATGGGACAGTTCAATCACCGTAGAAGGTTACGAATCCAAACCGGGGGAAAACATGAACCCCTATTTCAACTCCATCAGCCCAGGATATTTCCTCACCCTGGACATTCCCCTGCTCGCCGGTCGGGATTTTACTCTTCAAGACACTGGCACCGTCCCGCACTCGATCGGTTCGACGATTTTTGAATTTCCCCGAGTGGTCATTGTGAATGAGAGCCTGGCCCGCCACTACTTTGGCGACAAGAACCCCCTTGGACGCCGTCTTGGCTTTGGTAGTGATCCAGGCACAAAAACGGATATGGAGATCATCGGGGTTGTGAAAGATATTCGATATGCGAGTCTCCGCGATGAGATTCCTCGACAGGTGTTTGTACCCTATCTGACCGACCCGTTTGTCGGCGCAATGACCGGCTATGTGCGCAGCACGCTCCAGACAGCGCAGGTGCCTTCCGTCATTCGCACGGAAGTGAAGAAACTCGATTCGAACTTGCCGGTGACAGCTTTGAGGACCTTGGAGAATCAGATCAACCTCTCATTGCGCAACGAGCGGCTCGTAGCCAGCCTGTCTGCTGCTTTCAGTCTGCTCTCGGTCTTGCTCTCGATGCTCGGCCTTTATGGAGTGATGACGCACACCGTGGGTCTGCGCACGCGGGAAATCGGCGTACGCATGGCTCTGGGAGCCCAGGCAGGACAAGTGCTCAGGATGGTGTTGGGCAGCGGGCTGAAGCTGGTGATGATCGGGTTAGTGATTGGACTGGCGGCATCGCTGAGTCTAACCCAACTGCTCTCGAGTCTTCTCTTTGGGATCGGAGGCGGCCAACCCACGCTCTTCATCACTGCAGCACTGCTCTTAGCTCTCGTTGCCTTGCTTGCCTGCTATATTCCGGCCCGGCGCGCGGCCCGCGTCGATCCTGTAAAGGCGTTGAGATATGAGTGACGGGATTGCCGATTGGCGATTGCCGATTGCCGATTGCCAATTGAAGCCACACCTATGGATAAGGACGAATTGTTACGCAGAACCAAAGAGTTCGCGTTTCGCATCATGAAGCTGGTCGAGGCACTGCCTCGATCCTGATCTGCAGATACAGTCGCCAGTCAACTGGTGCGGCGGGAAACCTCTGTCGCTATCAACTATCAAGCGGCGTATCGGGCACCATCGTGCGCCGCACCGTGGAGTGACGAGATGTGCAAGCAAGCCGAGTGACGCGAAAGCGGAACGGCAGGCTCCGCGGAGGAGGATGTATGGAAACTCTCCGGCAAGATCTTCGTTATGGCGTGCACATGCTGCTCAAGAACCCTGGCTTCACGGCGGTCGCTGTGTTCTCGCTCGCTCTGGGCATTGGCGCCAATAGCACTATCTTCAGTGTAATCAACGCGCTCCTGTTTCGCCCTTTGCCTTTCAAGGATTCCCATCAGCTAGTCTTGGTTTGGGAAAAAGTCGGCTCGCAGCGACAGCAGGCAGAGCGTCGCAATCCAAGGTTCGCGACCTTCTCTGAGTGGAGAGCTCAGAGCCAGTCCTTTCAGCAAATGGAACTCTCTAGTTTGGGCTCGGACTTAGTCACGCTTGCCGGCGTCGAAGAAGCAGGTCAGGTTCGCGTGGCGTACGTTGGGCGCAATCTGTTTCAGTTGCTGGGTGTGAAGCCAGTCTTGGGGCGCAGCTTTCTCGAGGACGACGCTACAAACCACGTGAGCGCGGCAGTTATCGGTCACGGTCTGTGGCAAAGCCGCTTCAGTGGCGGGAATGACGTTCTTGGAAGGAAACTGACTGTCGATGGGAGCATCTACACCGTCATTGGCGTGATGCCTCCGGGTTTCTGGGTCGTTCCCTGGGACAACACCATGCGTCAAGAGTTTCCTGGCGTACTCCTTCTGCAGTTCGATCAGGCGCGGGTCAAAAAGCGTGAGGCCCTTGGCCCAGCGGATTCTGTCGTAGTCCTGGACACCATCTCCGGCCTTGTAGGAACGGCCTACATTGAGGTTGAGATTGAGATAAATGCCGCTCTTCTTCAGTTCGGCAATAAAGAAATCCAGCCGATCGAGCTGTTGCGGGTCGAACTCGCGGCTATCTTCTCGGGTTCTGTCGATAAGCCCGCGGGGCGAGGTCAGGTCGAGGAAATGAAGACGAACGCAATTCACGCCGAACCGAGCCAGCGTTGCGGCCCACATCGGTGCGTCTTCCTTGGGCGGGATCATCACCGAACCCTTGCTCCAGTCAGTGAGGTTGACTCCCCAAAACCGGATGCGCTTGCCATCGGGCTTGACAAAATGGCTGCCCCGCACGCGGATGAAGCCATCCTTGCCGGCGGGAGCCTCCAGGAGAAAAGAGACGTCAATAAGGGAGTCCGCTCCCTCGCGATGGTTCATCGTGAAGGGCTCCAGAGACTCTTCACTTTGAGCAAACGCAATTGAAGACCAAAGGAGGAATGGGAAGAAGAATGACAGGCAGCGGGTGTTATTCCAGAGACGACAGAAAAAGCCGCCGTAGAAACGCGGAGACGCAGAGAGCCCTGCTTTGAGCACTGCCAGCCAACTTATTGAGAACTGCAGAATAGGATGACGATACGCTTCGTCTCTCGAAAGACCGCTGGACTTCAGTTCCTCCCGCCCCATCGCGGAACAGAGGTTAGAGGTGAGGAGGCCAGCACCAGGCGCATTCTCGTCATAACTCAGCGGACCCCGTTCTGTGCCGGGTCTCGGGACCGGCTTCAGCCGGCACGCACATGCCGACCCTTCTCTTGCGTTGGGGCGAGGGGAGCTGAGGCTCGCGACTGTAGCCGTATCAGACAGAGCTCGTAGAAGTGTCACTATAATTTGCAAATTTCAATGGGTTCTGGGCAAATCTTGAAGTTTCCTGGCGGAGAGCCATTGATGGCCGAACGATGATCATTTCCCGAAACACCCGGCGCCAGCTGAATGAAGCTCAACCAACCGCGAATGTTGCCGGTCTGGCCGCCACCGCCGCCGAAATTCAGCGGCAGAGAGTTGAACAGGTCCCCACTGATGTTGGTTGCTTGTTCGGCGTTTTCCGTTTTCAACAAGGGAGCTGCGTCGGTGACCGTGATGGTTTCCGTATTGGCCCCAACCTTCAGGGTGACATCTAAGCGCACGGTCTGGGCCAGCCGGACCTGAACCTGCGAGTCGCCTTGGAAAAGCCAGCTAATTCAACCGTGACTTCGTAGACACCGACCGGCAGCGACGGCAAGCTGTAGTTGCCGGTTGGCGTCGTAACAGTCTTGGAGATCGTCCCGGTTTCAGTGTGCTTGGCGGTGACCGCTGCCCCTGGGACAACGGCCTTCGCCTCGTCGAGCACGGTGCCGGTGATGGTCCCGCGATCAGTTTGGGCAGACGCGGCTCCTGTAATCAGGAAAAGACATATGCCCTGCGATAGCAACCTTGAGAAGAATCGCACGCTCATAGTGTTCCTCCTGGCTGGATGCAAGCCTTAAAACCTTAGGTTTGTACGGTGACGCTGAATAGCTTAGAGTGTGCGACTCGGTGCAACATCTATCTTTAGATAGATAGCCCGAAAATAGTTGAGTGGCATACTCCGACCGCCTTGCGTCAGCCCGGGGCCGTCAGCTGCGGGATGCCGCTGCCACGATTCTGAACTTGACCGAACTGTGGACTTCACTTGAAGGAAGTGGCCGTCGCGCTGGTTTCCATTCGGCCCACCGCGGTGGAGAATTCCTGAGACCCCCTGTGGTCCCCCTGGGGGACCAAGGAGGAGGACAGACCTGTGGTCTGGCCAAGCGCGCTCGCTTCGCCAGCGACTCGGGGCGCCCGTTGTGCCGACGAGGTTACAAAACATGGACATGAGAAGAACGATCTGCGTTGAATTTGCTTTCGCGTTGTCACTGCTCCTGATGACTTCCCGCCTCGCCAGGGCGGCAGAACCTCAGGCGATTTTTCTCTGGCCGAGCGGCGCGCCCGGCTCTGAAGCCAGAACTGCAGAAGAGGCGGTCAGGGTAACCGAAGCGGGCGAGCACGTGGTATCGAGCGTCCACCAACCCTCCGTCACAGCCTACTTTCCATCAAAGGAAACGACCACTGGAGCGGCAGTCATCATTGAGCCGGGCGGTGGACATCGTGAACTCTGGATGGATCACGAAGGCTCCAACGTGGCGAAGTGGCTGAGTGATCACGGTGTGGCGGCCTTCGTACTCAAGTACCGCTTGGCGCGCGAGAAGGACTCCACCTACACGGTCCTGGGGCATTCGCTGGCCGACACCCAGCGCGCTATCCGTCTCGTCAGAAGTCGCGCTTCGGAATGGGGCGTCGATCCGGAGCGCATCGGTGTGATGGGTTTCTCCGCAGGTGGAGAACTGGCTGCGCTGGCCAGCGTGCATCACGATCCTGGGGTTGAAGGCGCGACAGACCCGATTGAGCGCCAGAGTTCCCGGCCGGCCTTTCAGGCGCTGATCTACCCCGCCATTCCTCGCGACATGCAGCTCTCCAAAGAGACCCCACCGGCTTTTCTCGTGTGCGGTGAAAATGACCGTCAGAACATCTCGCAAGGCCTTCCGGAACTCTACCTGGCTCTGAAGCGAGCCGGTGCCTCGGCAGAGCTGCATGTTTATGCCGCCGTCGGGCATGGATTTGGTGTGCGCGACAGAAATCGCGGCGAGGTCTCCAGCTGGATTGCCCGATTTCAAGACTGGCTGGATGCTGGCGGTTTCCTAAAACGGAAATGACCCGGGCGAATCGAAGGCAGGGCTTTGCCGCGGCAACGGGTCAAGGAGCTGTCGTATCTTGGCAGCGGCAGGCTGGCTCAGGCTGAGGGCGGGAGACTGTTACTCTGATACTAGTAACGCGTTAGCGCCGTTGCGCAGCGCGGTATCTGCACTCTCTGCAGCTTTGCGCAGATGTGGTCTGGCGAGCGCAGTCTCGCCCCGCAGCAACAAAATCCTGCCCAGCTTGAGATGAGCTTCGAAGTGATCCGGGGCGTAATGGATGGCTCGCCGGAAATGTTTCTCGGCAGTGACAACATCCCCTTCCGCGACAGGCTGCGCACCCTGCGGCTTTGCGAGATCCGGCACAAGCACTGCGGAAAAACGTGCATGGATCTGCCCCAGGTGCAGCCGGTACGCCGCCAGTCCGGCGCCGGCCAGAACGACCGCACACAAAGCTGCAAACCAGGCTGTCTCATAAAAATGCGGAAGCAAACGAACACCAAGAGCCGCCTCTGAGGAATAGCGGGGGTCGTCCACTTCGTAAGCGGCGACCCGGAAGCGGTAGGACGCAGGTGGCAAGTTTGTATAATAGGCGACTCTCCGGCCGGCTGCTTCCGTCCAGTCGGAGTCGAAACCTTCGAGTTTGTAACGAAAACGAATTCGCTCGGATGAGCGCAGACGGACCGCAGTGTAGCCAATCTCCAAACGGCCCTCGCCAGGGCCCACATCGATCATATTCTTGAGCCTCACCTCCCGGCCCTCGGCCATTACCTGTTCCACCAGGACAAGTGGCACAGGCGTGGGGATGCTGGGGGTTTGGCGCGATCCGCACCGCTCCTCTCGTGCTGGGGAACCAGATTTCGCCGGCGGCGCTAATCGTGCCCGCTGGCTGCACTCCTCCGTTAATCTGGTTGGTCTCCATCCCTTCCGATGTCCCGTAGAGTGAGATTGCGGGCCGGTGGTGCGGCTGGCTAGAGATCTGCTTCAGGTCCCAACGACTCACCGAAAAGATTCCCGACGGCCCGCCCATCCAGAGATTCCCCGCTCGATCTTCAAAGATCTGATGGATACTGTTGTTCGCAAGCCCATGTTTGGTGGTGAAGCCGGTGAGCTTGCCGTCCTGCAGCAGAAACAGGCCCGCGCCGCGAGTTCCAAACCAGAGCCCTCCGTCAGGGTCTTCGTGCATTGCCCAAACTTTTTCCCCTGCCAGTGCTTCGAGACTGGCGTCGCGGATCATGATTCCACCACGTAAACGATTCACCCCTCCATCGGTTGCGACCCACAAGTCTCCCGTGCGATCTTCCAACAGGGCACGAATGCTGCCGTAGGCCAGTCCCTCTGCGGTGTGAAAGTTTTGGAACACACCTTCGATCCAGTGGCTCAGTCCACTGTCGGTGCCGATCCAGAGGCTGCCGTCCCGGCTCTCGCAGAAAGCCCGAACAAAGTCGTTGATCAACCCTTGCTTCATCGTGTAGTGCACGACGCCGTTGGAGGTGACTTTCGACGCGCCTTCGCCTTCCGTGCCAATCCAGAGCGCCCCAGTGCTGTCTCGAAAAACGGTTCGCACCTTCAGAGCGCTTAACCCGGCTGGCAGCGCCGCTGGAACGGCCTTCGATCCGTCGAGACGGTAGAGGCGCCCGCTCAAGGTAGTCAACCAGATACTGCGGTTAGGATCTTCATAAATCGTCTTGATACTTTCGGGCGCTCCCGGCAGCCCGGTGGCGACGGTGCTCACGACGGAGCGACTGAGCCGCAAGAGCCCATTTTGCGTGCCAACCCAGACGTTGCCTTCGCTGTCCTCCAACAGCGCGAGAATGTAGTTGTCCGGCAGAACTGCCGGGGCTCGATACACCGCAGGCTCGCCGGTCCCATACCGGAACAATCCCTGGCCATAGGTGCCAGCCCACAGATGGCCGTCCTTCGTGCGGTAGAGGAGGCTGGTGTTGTGATGGATAATCGTGCTCGAAGAAAAAACGCCAGAAGGATTGCCGCCGGAGACACGGTGAAGACCGCCGATCGTTGCCACCCAGATCGTTCCGTCGCTCGATTCCGCAATATCGCGGACGCTGTTGTCGGCGAGGCTGCGGCTCGAACGGTATGCCGCGGCAACGCCGTCTGAGAGAACCAACAAGCCGGAGCCACCCACCCAAAGGCTTCTCTTGCTGTCCTCGTGCATCGCATGCACGCTCATCGAGGGAATACCTGCCTGATTGTCCACGCGCGTCAGCTTTCCCGCATCAAAGCGGAACAGGCCCCGATCCGTGCCAATCCAGAGGTTCGCTCGGTGATCCTCATAGATGGCCCGAACGAAACCGTTGGTCAGCCCCTCGCTGGCGGCGAATCGACGGAACGTTCCGGCTTGATAGCGCACCAGACCGCCACCTTCTGTGCCGATCCAGAGCACTCCATCATGCGCGCAGTACAGCGAGTACACACTCTCTTCGCGGAGAGCCGGCGTATTCTCGCGGTTGAAAACCGTAAAGCGGAACCCGTCGAACCGGGCAAGCCCGCCGCTGGTGCCGATCCATAGATAGCCATCGGTTGTCTGCACTAACGCGTTGATCGTATCCTGCGGCAAGCCATCTTGCGTCTGCCAAACACGCCGGCTATAGCCGTCGGAAAGGGATTCGCCCTGCAAAGCGAGCAACAAAGCCAGCTCGATGAAGACGGCCATCAACATACGCGGCGGCCGAGGGCCACCGGATCGAGAGCGACAGGAAAGGATGCCGCGAAAGTATGGGGCATCGCCGGGCCTGTATCGCTCCCAACTCTTCTGAGCTGACTCACAACTGGACGGTACTCTACTTCGGACAAACGAAAAATGTGGATCGTGGGATAGGCGCATCATTGCACCAGAGGCTATACCCGGGTTTTTCTCGCGAGGGATTCGATCAAGTCGTCAGGGGGTGGCGCTGGCCAGGGAGTCTGTGCGATCTCCTGTTCTTCCGTCGAAGTCGCTTCTCCCCAGCTCAGCATGCAAGGGAAATCGAATTACTTCATTATCCCGCTGCGACCGATAAATGGCCGTGAACAATTCGACAGTTTTCCGGCCCTCTTCGCCGGTCATCATGGGGTCCCGATCGTCGAGGATCGCGCGGAGAAAGTCCCGGATCTGCAATTGATGGTAGTGCCTGGTGGCGTCGATGCTCTGAAAGAATTCCGCGTCTTCTTTCTGCCACTGTTCAAGCAGGTTCTCTTCTCCCGGTATTGTCCAAAGATCATTAATGGGAGGCTCGGTAATGGCCGACATTCCCGCAATGAACATCGCTCCACCGTCAGTCTTCACGCCGACAGACGCTCCGTTCCTGCCATGCACGGCCACTTTGCCGTAGAGCGCCGGATTCTGAGAGTTGCTGACCAGAACGTTTCCGAGGGCGCCGTTCTTGAAGCGGATAACTGCAATCGCAGTGTCCTCGACCTCGATGTAGGAATGATTCAAATTCGCCCAGCTGCCAAAAAGCTCTTCGATCGGTCCCAGAAACCATTGAAGGATATCCAACTGGTGCGGCGCCTGATTCACCAGCACGCCTCCGCCCTCGCCTTTCCAGGTCCCGCGCCAGGCATTGCTTTCGTAATAGGCCTGGTCCCGCCATCCGAGCATGTTGACGGTTCCCAAAATCGGCTGGCCCAGTTTCCCGGCCTCAATGGCCTTCTTGATTCTCTCCACCGGCGCATAAAGCCGGCGCTGGCTGATCATCGCCAGCTTGACGCCGAACTGCCTGGCAGACTGAATCATGGCGTCGCAGTCTGCTAAGGAAGACGCCAGCGGTTTCTCAACGATGATGTGGGCTCCGGCTCGGGCTGCTTGGATGGCGGGCTCGGCATGCAGCGGGTGTGGCGTGCAGATCGTCACCGCCTGCACGCCGCCCGCTTTCACCATTTCATCGACATCCGCATAAGCCTTCACCTGATATTGCTCTGCGAAAGCCTGGGCGCCTTTGAAATTCAGGTTGCAGACGGCAGTAAACTCGGACTCTTCCAATGCCATCAAAGCCGCGGCATGCAGGTGAGCTACCTTCCCAGTGCCAACGATTCCGGTCTTCAGTTTCTCCATTTCGATCTCTCGACGTGAGTCGCAGTCGCTATGAGGGCTTCAGGACAACCTTCATCAGGCCCGGTTCCTGACGGTAAAGCCGATCGAACCACATCGGTCCTTCCTCAAGGGGCGCGAAGGCGCTGACGAAGCTTCTCACGTCGATTCGGCCGCGCGCCATCAGGTCGATGCAGGCTGGGTATTCCCCGGAGGAGGCGCAAACACCGATCAAAGTGATCTCGCGGGTGACGATGTGCTGGAGAGGCATCTCGACTTTGGGCGACAAATTGCCAACCAACGTCACTGAGCCTCCTTTGCGCACAGTGGCTACCGCGGTATTGAAGGGTTCGGAAGCTCCCACCACCTCGAAGGCCAGATCGGTGCCCCTGCCTTCTGTGAGCTCCAGAACCTGTGCCGTAAGATCCGGCGACCTGGCGTTAAGCCCGTGGTCGGCGCCGAGATCTCGCGCCATCTTCAGCTTGCTATCGTCCAAATCAATCGCAATGAGTCTGCCACACCCGGCCTGGCGCACGGTCTGGATGACGAGCTGGCCGATCATGCCCGCTCCCACCACGACCACTGAGTCGCCGAGTTTCATGGGCGTGCGATTGGTTGCGTGAAAGGCAATCGAGACGGCTTCGATCAAAGCCGCTTGTTCAAAGCTGAGATTGTCGGGAAGTTTGTACACGATGTGCTGCGGGACCGCCACAAACTCGGCAAACGCTCCGTGGCGGCGATACTCCCCGCACGACACACCCAGCACATTGCGACTGTCGCAGAGGTTGACATTACCCCGCCGACAATAGAAACACTTGCCGCAGTAAACGGTGGAGTCGAAGGTCACGCGGTCGCCTGAACGGAATTGCTTCACGTGGGCGCCCGCTTCGGCGATCACGCCGGATGCCTCATGTCCCATGATCAGCGGGGGGATTCGACGGCCAGTATGCCCGTCGTAGCCGTGCACGTCGCTGCCGCAGATCCCGCACGCTCTGACCTGCACCAGCACCTCCTCGGGCCCGATTTCGGGCTTCGGTACGCTGGTTACCTCCAGTTGCTTGTAGTCCTTAAGCAGCAGGGCTTTCATCGGATTCCTTTCCCTTGAAGATGGAACTGAAACGCGGGGCCGCTGTCCCCAGCGGCGCTCTCTGGGCCCGCCGTTGAGACGACAAAGCGCCACTCGGAGATCGGCTTCCACATTATTGATCGGCCCTGGTGCCTGGCAGCCGTCTGCGACCCAAGCCGGCCCTTTACACTCCCGTCTTCATATGCCGCGCAATCGCCGCCAGAGCCCGCTCGACTTCTGAATGCAGGTTGTAAAAATGAGGCGAGAAGCGCAGTCCCCCACGGTCGGCGCCTAGTCTTGGCGCACCGGCAATACGGTCTTTTTGGTAAAGAGCGGTTGCCAATTTGGGCAGGTCGAGGTTCCCAGGCTGGAACGAGACCACGGCCAGCGAACGCTGGGGGTCGGGACTTGTCCACAATTTCACACCTTCGATCTTTCGAAGCCCGTTGATGAGCGCCTGGGTGAGTTCCTGGGCGCGAGACTGGATAACTTTCCGTCCGATCTTCGTCTGAAACTGAAGCGCTTCGCCAAAAGCGATGATGGCTGGTTCGTCGCGCTGGCCAAAGCTTTCAAAGGTCTTCGAAATGCCTGTGGCTCCGGGAAAGGCGCTGACGATGCTTGGCCAGATTTTGGACTGAACGCTTTTGTTGATGTAGAGCACGCCCACCTCTTTAGGTCCACAAGGCCACTTGTGTGCGCTGCCGGTGTAGAAGTCTGGCTGCATCTCGCCCAGATCCGCGTCAATCAGTCCGAGCGATTGAGCTCCATCGACCAGCGTCAGTATCCCACGCTCCCTGGCCAGCTGACAGAGCTCGCGGGCCGGCAGCAGATCACCCACCGTGCTCGTGAGGTGGGTAAATCCCAGGATTCTCGTCCGGGCGGTAATCTCCCGCTTGACGGCTTCAAGATAGAACTCCCCTCCGGGGTGAGGATTCGGCTGTGCTAGCACCTTGACCGAGTAGCCACAGCGTTTTGCCTTGCTCTTCCAGGCGTCGAGGTTGCTCGGGTGGTTGTCAGCAAACAAGAGAACCTCATCGCCGGGCTTGAGATCTAATCCGCTTGAAACCAGGTTGTTCGCTTCACTAGTGTTGCGCGTAATAACAATCTCGTCTGGAGTCACACGCAAGAACTCGGCCAGGAGCTTGCGGGTGGCCTCTTTGCCCTCTCCCATCTTCACCCGGTTGGGGAAGGAAGGATCGCGATCCATGTCTTTGGTATTGCGGACCATCGCCTCAACCACGGGAATCGACGAAGGGCAGAGGTTGGCGGCGTTCATCACTCCAAGCTCGGCGGGCATCAGGAACTGCTCTCGCACAGACAACCAGAACTTCTCGTCGTGGTTCACCGGCGTCGGTGGCAAGGGACCTGGTCGAGTCCAGCCCTCTGTGCGGTGCGCCAGCAACGCCGCCAGCCCTCCCGTGCCAATCCTGCTTGCGAACTGCCTTCGACTCAAACTCATGCCCATAACCCCTCCTTCTCGCGATGGCTCACGACCTGGTTTCAACTGGGAAGAGATAGAGACTGCTCGGTGGTTAGTCAATGTGGGATTTCAGCGCCTGAAAGTCAAGCCCGTTTCCGAACATTTGGACGAATGCACTTTGGGCCTGCCGCGATGAGGATGTCGCGCAGGAGCCCTGCAGATGCGGGAACACGCATTGAGGCCACCGGGCTTAGACCCTACTTCGTCGAGGCACGAGCCTTTCGCGTTTCCAACTCTTCGAGAGTGCGCGGCCAATCACTTTTGAGCAATCGCGAAAGGGCGCGATCGGCCAGCAATTTGCCACCGGTCTGACATGAAGCACAGTAGTTGGCTTCGTTCTCCGCATACACAATGCGCTGCACGGGAGTCTGGCACACGGGGCAAGGATGCTGGTAGCGGCCGTGCACAGCCATGCCCGTGCGGAACGCCGTCACTTTCTCAGGAAATCCGCTGCCCACCTCGCGTCGAAGTTCTTCCACCCACTCGTTGAGTATGGCGCGCGTCGCCTCGTGCAGACGCCTGATCTCCTCCGCGCTGAGGCGCGACGTCAGCGCAAACGGAGAAAGCCGCGCGCGGTGCAGGATCTCGTCTGAGTAAGCATTACCGATGCCACTGAAGAGGCGTGGATCTGTCAGGGCCCTCTTGAGTGTATGGTTTTCGCGGACGAGGACCGACTGAAATTCCGTCAGGCCCGTCTCAAGAACTTCAAGCCCCCCAGGATTAAGTTCCTGAAGAGCCGCTTCACCGCGCAGCAGGTGCAGCGACGCTCGCTTCTTGGAACCTGCTTCTGTGATCAGCAGGTCCCCCGAAGCAAAAGACAGAACGGCGATGCCGTTCCTTCCCGCCTTTGCCCCACCGGCCGCCCGCCAATGAAGCCGGCCCGCAATCATAAGGTGAAGCACCAAAAACAAATCATCCTCCAAACAGAAAACGATGCGCTTGCCAGCCCGCCGTAGCGCCAGCACACCCTTACCCTGGGCGTCCTGGATCGGAGGTTCGACAGAGCGAAGAAAAAATGGGCTGAGCAGCCGGATGAAATCCACCGCGCGGCCTAGAACTCGCCGTTCGAGCTGCTCGATATAAACGACGATGTCGGGAAGTTCGGGCATAGTCAGGAGGAACTTTTAATCGGCGCTCAGAATTTCCCCGGGAAGTTACTTCATCTCGGCGAACCTGCCAATCCTTTCCATCCCGGTTGCACCTTCCAACTTCTTTCAGGTTGAGGCCTGAGTTTTGGAACTGTTACAGTCCCTCTAACAGATTCCGGCCCGACACCTAAAGGAGGAGCGCACATGGAAGGGTCTGCTCTCTCACGGCGGTCGCTGCTGCAGCTCGGCGCTATGGCGGCCATGTCGTCCACCAGATCGGGAAAGGCTTCGCGCCTGCCTGCTCCTGGCAACCAGGAGTCTGGCAGCCCAGGGAATACGACTGGCTCCAAAGAGCCGCTGCAAACTCGCGGTCTCTTCACGCACGCCTGGGACCTGAAAGACGAGGGGCCGCCAAGCTCATGGGGTGGATGCAGGATTCTGGACTGAACGAGATGGTGATTGCCGGCTGCTACCACGCGGGCTGGTTCGTCCATCCCCACAATGCCAGTCACCGCGCTTACATGACTGAAGGCAGCGTCGCCTATTTTCATCCAGACCGGAGAATTTTTCGAGCCTCCCTCATCAAACCTTTCGTAGCCAGCTTTGCCAAGGAAACCAACTGGCTGCAGATGGCCGGCAAACTTGTGGAAAGGTACAAGCTGCGCCCTGTCTCCTGGACGATTGGGTCGCACAACACACGCCTGGCGCAGAAGCATCCCGAGTATGCGCAGCGAAACGTCTACGGCGACGCTCTGCCGCATGCTTTGTCGATTGGGCATGACGCCGCGCGCAACTATCTGAAGGCCCTATGCCGGGACTTGGCTGTGAACTACCCGATGTACGGCATCCAGCTCGAATCCTTCGGATGGATGGGGCTCCGGCACGGACATCACCACGAGAGGGACCTGACCGATTTGACGCCTTTCGAGCAGGAGCTGCTCGCCATGTGTTTCAATCCGCAAACGGCGAGCAAGGCGAAGGCATCCGGGATCGATGTGGACAAGGTTCGCGACGTCGTGAGATCCACTCTGGAGGCAGCCTTCCGCGAAGCTCCAGAGCCATCCAAAGTCGATGGCAGAGCTCGAGGACAAAGTGCCCGAGTTGAAAGCCTACAACCGTTTTCGCAAGCACTTGGCAGATTCGCTGGTAATCGAAATCAAGCAGGAAGCCCTGCGGGGAGCATCCTGCAGGCTTTTCCTCCAGGAAGGTTATCAGAAGGAGCTGGCTCACGTGAGCGACGGGTTTGCCTCAGGAGTTTATGGCAGACTTCCATCGGACGTGCTCAAGATCGTTCGCCAAGGAAAGTCCAGAATCCCTGCGGATTGGCAGGGTGCCTTTCCTTGCTTTGTCAGGCTCGGCATGGGAGTGCCCGCCAGCCAACAACAGCTGCGTGAGATCGTTGTAGCACTGAAGGACGGCGGTTCGACCGGCCCTATTTTCTACAATTACTCCGAATCGCCGCAGAAGATGCTGGGGTGGATCAAAGGAGCGCTGCAGGGCTTGTAGTCACTCACTTCGCGCGGCTCGAGAGTTCTGACTTCAAAAAAAGGGGCGCGAAGCGCCCTTTCGGCGGTCGCAGACCGCCGCTACGGCAATCCTTTCACGCTTGGCAAGCGGACAGTGAGGGTTCGATCCAACGGCTGCAATCCAGCCGTTCAGGAGACACCACGCTGGCGCCAAGCCTCCAGTGCCAGTCGAGCAGCGCCCCTGGCTCCTGCCATGTCGCCGTCAGGCGCGACTTCGATCTGGACCCCCTTCTGTTCACCGCGCAGCGGCAGGTGATCGCGCAGCACCCTTAAGAACCACTCCCGAAACTCCTTCTGGGTTTGCATCACCCCTCCGCCGACAAAGAATGCGTCGAGGTCAAGAAACTGCATGGTGATGTCGAAGAGCACCGCCAAGGCCACGGCTTGTTTTTTGAAAATGATACGCGCCATTTCGTCGCCGCTCTCGCCAAGAGCCCGAACGCGCTTGGCGCGCTCCCCTTTGAGATCCTCCACTTGCCAGAGGGGATGACTGGGATACTTTTGGAGATAGTAAGGCAGAAGATTGTTTCGAATTCCCATCAGCGACGCCCAGGCCTCGGCATCCCCCACTTTGCCGCAGTTACACTTCGGCACTGGCTGGCCGTCATCGAGCAGCCCGATCGTCGGGAGCACCACGTGGCCAATCTCGGCGGCAAACCCAGTGGCGCCCACCACGAGCTGGCCGTTTACAACCAGCCCGCCACCCAATCCAGTGCCGACTGCGGCGGTCATCGAGGAAGATTTTGTACTCTCCCCAAACTTGACGCGATGGCAGTGAAACGCCGCGGCGTTGCCGTCGTTTGCGTAAACAGTCGGTAATCCCACAATTTTCTCGAATGCCCCGCGAATCGGGAAATTGGACCATTCCCGATTTCCAAAGTTCGTGGAACCCTCGGCAGAAATTACACCCTCAACACTGGCAGGACCAGGGGTATCCAGGCCGATACCCTTGATGCTGCTCATGCTCACCCCAGCGCGATCTGCCCCTGCTTCGAGGGCCGCTTTCATCTGTTTGAGCGTTGCAGCAGTTCCCTGCCCCACCATCGCCGGCGTCTCAAGCATTTCGTGAATGCGGAATTCTCCATCCTCGCCAAGAATCGTGACGTTGATCTTTGTGCCCCCCAAGTCCACTCCACCGAAAAAGTTCGAGGTCGACATTCAAGGTCCTCCGTATGTAACGAATATCCTTCTTGTGACTGGTCCTGCAAGTGGGCGATGTCTGCTAGTAACTCTGACTAACTCTGGCTCATTGCTACTGATTGTCGTGTAGGTCCCCGAAACGCTGGCCAGGTTTCAGCGCACGCAGGGGCAACCTGAATTTAGGCAAAGACTAGCATGAACACGAATTCTGAGATTCATTGTTCCGCTCGTATTCTGGCGCAGATTCCAACCGTCACGCAGCCAATCTCATTCCAAACGAGATGGTGATCCGGAGTTCTGCCACGCGGTGGAGCTGGTGAAGTATAGGGATTAGGGCACCAACAGGAAAGCCTCTTGTCCTGCTTGAGCCGAAGAAAGGTGTTAACCTTTCGAGGTCCAAGAGCGTTGTAGTAGAAGACAGTGACACCTAGACTAGGCGTCTGGCACGGATGTGGACATCGTCAGGAGGAAACTCATGGTCGACGAGAAAATCATGGTAACCACTATTGTAATGGCTCTGATCTTTGGTGTTTATTCGATTTTTCAAGCTGGATTCAAGTTTCGCAAATCCAGCCTCCTCATCAGAGCCAGATCCGACCTCCACACCAAGTTGTTGGATCGCATTGGGTCCGGCAAGGAATTGGTCGAATTCTCCCAAACGGAGGGAGGGCAGCACTTCATCGATTCTCTGGCAATCGAGCAAGGTGGGGAGGGAACAATCAGCAGGGGAAGTCCCGCCGAGCGCCTTCTTGTATCGATCCAAAGAGGTGTTATCCTGTCACTTCTCGGGGTCGGATTTCTTTTCCTGGCCTGGCGATACCGGTCCCAAGACCCTGGGGATGCTTTCAGCGTTCTCGGTGTCACAGCCCTCTGTCTCGGAGCTGGCTTCCTTGTCTCTTCCGCCCTCTCCTATCGTCTTTCGAAGAAACTGGGTCTGATTTCCCAAGACGAAGCTGGCAGGCAGAGGGAACTGCTCTCTCATTCCTGAGACCCAGCCAGTCGAATCGAAAGCAACAGGCAGGCTTCTTGACGTTGTCCACGCGGGGCATGATTCTAGGAACCGAAATGCTTCTGGAAAGTCTGGCGGCCGGGGCACAGGCGCACCATCAGGCGGAGCCCCAGCCTGTAATGACCGAAGCCCAATTCCAGGCCTTCTATGCAGAGACTGCGAGACCGCTTCGGTCTTACATTCGTCGCATCGGTGGCGATTCTGCTCAAACTGATGACATTCTGCAGGAAGCCTACCTGCGCCTGCTGCGAGCGCCCAGGCTGAAGCAAGACCCAACGCTGATGAGAGCCTATGTTTACAGGGTTGCCACAAACCTGATCACCGACCATTGGAGGCGTACCGCTCGGGAGGCACGCTGGGTCTGTGAGAGTCATTCCGACCCTGATTTTCAGGAGAGGCCTGCGGTAAGCGCCAGTGCCGAGGAATCGCTGCTCCTGCGCCGCGACCTCGCGCGCGTCTTTCAGCAGTTAAGGCCTTCCGATCGCTCGCTGCTGTGGCTCGCTTACGTTGAAGGATCCGAACACCGCGAAATCGCGGCGATCCTTGGCATCAAAGAAACAAGCATCCGCGTTCTTCTGTTTCGGGCACGGCAGAAACTATTGCGGATTCTTAGGCGCCGGGGGCTTGGTCTGGAGGTCAAATCATGAGTTCCGTGTCGTGTTCTCAGGAACAGCGGGTTCTCGAGGCAGTACGGTATGGACCGTGGTCAGAGGCGCTACGTGCCCATTTTTCCGGCTGCGCTGCTTGTCAGGAGTCCGCCCGAGTCGCAAGTTGGGTGCGCGGCCTGGACGAGTTACAAGAGGATGAATCCTCTCTTCCTGACCCACGATCGATCTGGATGAAGGCGCAACTCGCCGAACGACGTGCACGCGCAGCCCAGGTTGTGAAGCCCTTGGAAACTTTCCAACGCGTCGCGTGGACAGTCCTGGCGCTGGCGGCGGTTCTTAGCCTCGTTGTCAAATGGCCACTGGTCGAGAATGCGGTCTCACAGATCAATTCCAGTTCAAAGGCCGTCTTTGTTGCCTCTGGTTTCCCGTTCTTGTTTCCTGTCCTAATGTCCTTGACCCTGAGCCTGTTTGGCCTCGCAACAGTCTTCGGCCTTTTTGCTCTGCTGCGACGCTCCTGACTGCAAAACGCAGAACAATCCTTTGTGAGTTCTTTCCGCAACGAACCTCACCTCGGCAGAGCTTCCATCATTTCATTCATGGCACTTCGCAACTGGTTTCCAGTAAGATCCCTGGCTACCCCCAGCGAAGGAGAGCGAAAATATGAAAATTTCGCTGTGCAATGAGGTGATTCGTGAAATGGAATTTTCTGCCCAGTGTGACTTTGCCAGAAAACTGGGCTACGAGGGCCTGGAACTGGCACCCTTCACCCTTGGGGAAACTCCACACCTGCTGACCACGACAGAAAGAGCTCGGCTGCGCCAGGCTGCCGGAAATGCGGGAATCGAGATCACGAGTCTGCACTGGCTGCTGGTTGCGCCCAAAGGACTGTCGATCACCAGTCCCGATGCTACCGTCCGCCAGCGGACGATGGAAGTCATGCGCCGTCTCGTGGACCTTTGTGCAGACCTCGGTGGCACCGCTCTCGTCCATGGCTCGCCTATGCAGAGGAATATTGCGGAGGGTGTGGCTGTTCGTGACGCCTGGGGATGGGCCTCCGAAATTTTTGCGGCAGCCGCTGAGGCAGCTCAGCAAGCTGGCTTGACCTACTGCATTGAGCCGCTCTCTCCCAACCAAACCAACTTCGTCAACTCCGTTGCCGAGGCGGTGGAGATCGTCAACGCCATCAAAAGCCCTGGGCTTCGCACCATGATCGATTGCTGCTCGGCAGGAGCCTCCGAAGAGCTGACTCTCCCTAAGCTGATTGATCGCTGGATGCCAACCGGACTGATCGCCCATTTTCACGTCAATGACCCCAACCGTCAGGGCCCAGGGCAAGGCTCCCTGGAATTTCGCCCGATTCTGGCCGCTCTGAAAAGCCACAATTATGCCGGCATCGTGGGTATCGAGCCGTTTGACTATGTCCCCGATGGTCCCGCGTCAGCAGCCAGAGCCATTGGATATCTCAAAGGCCTGATGGCGGGATAGGCGAAGGGAGCAAGAACATTCAAGGTCAAATGTAGAAGTTATCAGTCTCGGTGAGTCGACATCCCGTCGGACGATGCCGCCAGCGATGAGGGAAGGCCTGGAAATATCTCCGCCATACCACCCGGCATTTTCAACACAGGAAATCCGGCCCTTCTGAGTCTCGGCAAACTCAAATTTGAAGGTGTGCCCTGTCAGCGAACCTGCTAGAATCCTGCGTTTTTGAGCCATGCCGTCTTCATATAGATGATTGACTTAAGGCTCAAAGAACGTCAAGCCATGAGTTCACGCCCCTTTCCGCAACGCCAGCCCGAATGAGTCTGCCTTTAGTTCTTCCCGCCCGGCGGATTTACTTCCTGGTGTTCCTCGTCAGTGCCTCCATCCTGATGCTGGAGCTGGTGCTCACTCGCATCTTCTCTGTAAAACTCTATTACCACTACGCATTCATGGTCATCTCGCTGGCCCTGTTTGGATCAGGCGCGAGCGGAATTTACGTGTACCTGTTTCCGCGCTTCTTCCGGCGTGACCGCCTGGAGGCTCACCTATTTTGGGCGTGCGGCTGGTTTGCGGCTTCCATTCCGGTGGTTCTTGCGTTGATTCTCTGGCTGGATTTCCAGTTCGACTTTACGCTCAGACAGTTGGGGCGTGTGCTGCTTCTCTACGGTATCCCGGCAATTCCCTTCTTTTTCGGCGGCCTCTGCATCTCCCTGGCAATCACCCATCTTGCGGAGAATGTCAGCCGCCTCTACTCATTCGATCTGGCGGGAGCAGCCTGCGGCTGTCTGCTGGTTATTCCACTTCTGGACCTGCTGGGCGGCCCTCAGGCTATGTTGGCAATTGCCGGGCTGGCTGGCGCTAGCTGCTGGCTCCTCGCGGGCTCCGCACTGCAAAAGTGGCTTCCTGCTCTTCTGGTGGGGCCCATTGCCGGGTTCCTCGTCCTCTCGCCGAATCACTCCTGGCTGAAAATCCAGTACGTGAAGGGCCGGAATGAAGGAGAAGCTCTGTTCTCGAAATGGAATTCGTCTTCACGCATCACGGTGGTCCAGGTGAATCATGATCGCAAAAACACCTGGATCATCATGGATGGCGACGCCGGAACCCTTCTCCCCGATTTCAACGGCGATATCGAGTCGTGGCGTTTTCTCCAGACGCGCGTCTCCTCCCTGGCCTATCACCTCAAGCAACCGGCGGAGACACTAATCATCGGCCCCGGCGGGGGCTTGGACGTGCTCACGGCTCTCAGCTTCGGGAACAAAAACATAACCGGAGTCGAGATCAATCCGATCATCGTCAACGATGTCATGCGCGACCGGTTCAAAGATTTCACTGGCCGGCTGTACTTTCGGCCCGAGGTAACGATCCACGTCGACGAAGGGCGTAGCTTCATTCGAAGGGCCACGACACAGTACGACATTATTCAGGCAACCCTTGTGGATACCTGGGCAGCCACCGCCGCCGGAGCGTTTGCGCTCACCGAGAACAACCTCTACACCGTGGAAGCCTTCAGGGACTACTTCTCGAAGCTCAAGCCTGATGGAATCCTGACGTTCACGCGCTGGAACCTGGAACCGCCCCAACAGGACTTGCGACTCGTGTCTTTAGCTCGCGCGGCCATGCAAGAGATGCATCTACCGCACCCGGAACGCTCTATTGTAATGGTGCGCGAGAATCGCCAGCGCGACGCCGTGGAGTGCAACTTCCTCTTCAAGAAGTCAGGTTTCAACGATGACGAGGTGCGCCAAATAGAAGCCGTGAGCCAAGCGAACGCCTTTGAGATCCTTTACTCACCCCTGACTCGGCCCGACAACCCGTTTACACGCCTGATTACAGCAGAAGATCCGGCGCACTTCTATGAAAGTTATGTCTACGACGTCACCCCGCCGCGCGACAACAGCCCTTTCTTTTTCCACACCGTCCGGCTTCCCCAGCTTTGGGCCTCTTTGTTTCTATCTTGGGAAGCAAAGAAGACAAACGTCGGCTTGCTTGTGTTGTCTCTCGTTTTCTTCGCAGCCTTGTTTCTTGTTTTGCTCTTCATTTTCGTGCCGCTTTACTGGCGTCAGCGTGCAGCACTTGCGGCAGGCCCCGGAGCAGCCTCCCTCGGCTACTTTGTCTGCCTGGGTCTCGGCTTCATCACGATCGAAATGACGTTCGTTCAGAAATTCATCCTATTCCTGGGTCAGCCGGTCTATGCGCTGAGCGTGGTTCTTTTCTCGACCTTGCTCTTCAGCGGACTCGGCAGTTACCTCTCGTCCCGCCTCCCTAGGAGCAGCTTGCGCCGGAACATGCGACTTGCCTGCGCTCTGGTGGCGCTGACCGCCCTGATTTACCTCTGGGTGCTGCCGGGGTTCCTCTATGACCTTGTCGCGCTTCCGGTATTCACGAAAGCGATGTTGGTTGTGGGGTGTCTAATTCCCCTGAGCCTCTTGATGGGCATGCCCATGCCGCTGGGTATTCAGTGGCTGGAGCGATCCTCTCCACAGTTGATTCCCTGGGCATGGGGAATCAATGGATCGTCATCCGTGCTCGGATCCATACTCACCGTGCTGGTAGGCGTCAACTTTGGTTTCAACCAAGCGCTGGGCGCAGCCTCGTTCCTCTATGGCCTCGCTGTTGTGTTCGTGGCCAGCGGCCGGTCGGATCGGCGTTAGCAGCTCGTTTCCTGGACGAAAGAAAACACTGAAGTTGGTGGAGGAATGTCCGATAGAATAGCGCACAATCCCGTCGCGGAGTCGAAGGATGCGTGAAAGCTCAGTCTACTATGCCAAATTTGGCCGCAAAGCTGCCCGGCTTTCTGTGGCCTTTCCGGGCCTAGGCCAGTTCTACAACAAAGAGCCGTTCAAGGGAACGGTCGTCATCTCTCTTTTCAGCCTGGCGCTAGCACTGCTGTTGTTTTTGCTCTTTGGCACGACACTCCGCGTGGAACGCGGAATGGTCGTGCTGCTGATGACTCTTCCGGCCCTGATCTGGGGGGTTTCAATCTACGACGCGTATCAAGTAGCCACTGAGCAGCGCAAACGGCAAGCCACACGTTTTGATGTCCAGATTGCCACGATCATTCGGGGCTATGACATCAACCAGGATGGTTTCGAGGAAATCACGATGACCAGGAACGTCAGCCGAACGGGCGCCTGTCTCGTGTTGTCCCGCTTGATGAACTACGGTACCCAGGTTTCTTTGGAGTTCGAGGGCTGCGAACGGGTTCGCGGTCGCGTGATCTGGGCAAGGGAAGCGGGAATGGAGGAACATCTGGTCGGTATGGAGCTCTTGACGCCACTGAGTCAGTTCGACTGAACCCTGGATCCATTCTTCTGAAGTTACTCTTGCGACACACCGACAAATCCCGCCCGAACCTACGTTGGGAAGCGCTGTCATCCCTTACTTCACCTAGACTGTATCCCGTCAGCCAGCAGGTTGGCCTGCGGCTAGTCACCGATTTCCCGCTATCTGATTTGCTGGATGTGGGATATGATGGAGAGACTTGACCCGAAACTGGAGAATCCAATGGGCAGGGACGCTCAAAATTCCGAGTCTATTGATCGGTTTCTTAAGGCTAGTGGGGAACTGATGGATCTGGGTGTCTGCCGCAGCGGCAACATCGTTGCGGCGCTTGAGTCCTTCAAGCTTCGCTTCCGGGCACTGCTCAAGACTCATTTTGTGGAGAGAGCCGTCGCTGAAATGATGGACAAGGCATTGTCGGAGCTTGAGCGTGAAGTAAAGGACAACGTCGATGACATCACGAAGATCTGCACTGAGGGCAGCCAGTGGTATGCCTTCTGCTTTGGGACGGCACTGGGCCGTAAGATGGAGGCGCCCAAAACACCAGAAGAACCTGTTGGCCCACAGGCCAAGGCGAAGAACTCGTAGCGATTTGCTGGAGGATGAGATGCGAGGCCGTAAGCTCAACGAAGACGACGTTCAGAAGTTCCTGCAGGGATGCGAAGACTTGATGCAGCTAGGAACCAAGTTCACCGAAAACATCCGCAAAGCTGTGGCAGATCTCAAAGCGACCTACGATCCGGTGCTCAAGTCCCAGTACGTGGACAAGGGAGTGGTAGAGCTGCTGACCCGTTCGTTACAGGATTTTGAGAAGCGAATTGAGTCGAATCTCGAGGGCATCGACAAGATCTGCACCAAAGGAGGCAAGTGGTTTGCCTTTTACCTTGGCCGCGCGGTGGAACAGGAAGCCCACAGCCAGGACCCCCAGGGAGGACAGTTGAAAGTTCTCGAAGGGCGCAAAGAAGCACCTCCATCGCTCAAGCCACACCTCACAAAAACAGCCACAAGGCAGTAGCCACGTTCAGCAGTATTCCTCCTTTTTCGGCTGCGATCTCATGAAACCGACAGTTGTGGCAACTGAGCAATCACCGCATCCAGCTGCTTTGAGCTTGTGAACCCAATCGTGCAATCGTCCAAGCAGCCGAGTTTGGCAGCATGCTCCTCACCATCACCGCAGAAATCCAAAGCAGCTTGCAGCCAGCGATTCTGGGGATTGTGTTCAACATCGCCAGACCGTAGAATGAGGCCGTCTATCGGAAGGTGAGGCAAGCAAAATTTTTTGCGAGCCGGTTTCCTTCGATCTTTTGTCTAATTCAGAATCCCTAAAGGAGGAATTATCTCATGGCGAAAGCCAGCCGAAGCACCGTCGTCGCCGAACTGCAGAAGTCTTACCAAATGGAACTCGAAACGGTGACCAATTATCTAGCCATCTCAATCAACCTCGACGGCGTTCGCGCAGAGGAAATAAAGAAAGCACTGGCCGCTGATATCACCGAAGAGTTGATGCACGCCCGCCAGTTGGGAGAGAGAATGAAGCAGCTCAGTGGTTTTGTCCCTGGTTCCCTCTCTTTGAAGTTTGGCCAAAAAAAGCTTCAGCCCCCAAGAGACACAACAGATGTCATCACTGTCATTGAGGGTGTCATTCAAGCCGAAAGCGATGCGGTGAACCAGTACAACAAGATTATTAGGCTCTGCGAAGGAGAGGACTACGTCACCCAGGATCTAGCGGTCCGGCTCCTGGCGTCGGAGGAGGCGCACAAGGTGATGTTCGAGGGCTTCTTGAAAGAGTACCGCAAGAAATGGTAAAGGCGCCAGAAATGCCCGGGACGTCGGGAGCAGTGCCATGTCGTTGGAGCCCCGCGCGGTCCCCTCTGTGACGAACACCACAGGGGGCCCTCTTTCCTGGGACAGTTGTTCAGACCCCCACGAAAGCTTCTGGAACCTCCATTACACTTCGCCAACGGGAGTCATCGATTGATCGCTCAAATGGGACGAACGTGTGAAGCCTCTTGAGTCCTTGGATCAGTCAGGTTCGTTATCTAGCGTCCAGGAACTCCAATCGTCGTCCTCATCTTCCCTTTGGCCTTCGGGTTCATCACCGTCATAGAAGTCATCATCATCGTCCATAGAGATTGCCTGTCCCGTTGTCATCTGCTACGCGATTCTTCGGACGCCACGCACCCTCCCGCTTCGCTCAGAAGATGGGCCGCTTGCACGACACCGGAGGATAGGGAGCGCTTGACTCACCAAAACAAAAGGGGCGTCCCAAAAGCAGTCGTGAACTTTCCACTCCAGGAGGCCTTGAAACTGCGGATCGATGGCGCACACGCACGACGGTTCCCCAAATCGAAGTTTACGAGGCGAGGTCAGCCGTCGCAAATTGATTATTCTAATGCGATGGATAAGCGGCACTGCTGCTGAAGCTTCTTCCGTCGTTGGCGAGCTGGTCTTTGGATCATTCCCGACGCTGCTGGGGGGTCGGCGTGAGAAGGAAATGTAGGATGTGTCGCGCTTGCCGAAGCACCAACCGTATCAGTTGAGGAGTCCACAGCGGTGGTGCGTTGAAAAGGAGACGCACCTGACGAGATCCTCATTGCAAGATCAGAATTGCTTGCGTTGTTCAGGAGGGATCCATGAAAGCGATACTGCTGCGCGAGGTCGGCAACCCAGAGACGCTGAGGCTGGAGGAGGTGCCGAGTCCAAGCCCTGGCCCGGGAGAAGTGCTCATTCGTCTTGCCGCAGCCGCGCTGAACCACCGGGATGTATGGATTCGCACCGGCCGCTATGCCGGGATCAAGCTTCCCGTCATCCTCGGTTCTGATGGTGCAGGCGAAATCGTTGAAGTGGGAGGAGGAGTCCATGGTATCCGACAAGGGGAGCCCGTAGTCATTTACCCTGCTTTCAATTGGGGCGAGAACGACGATGCCCCCGGGCCAGACTTCAAGATCCTGGGCTTGCCCGACAACGGCACCTACGCCGAGTTCATCGCCGTCCCGGCAGCCCAGGTGTTTCCTAAACCCCCAGCATTGTCTTTCGAAGAGGCTGCCGCTGTGCCGCTTGCCGGCTTGACTGCCTATCGCGCCGCAGTGACGCGTGCCCGCATCCAAAACGGTGAGACGGTGTTGATCACAGGCATTGGCGGAGGCGTTTCAATGTTTGCTCTGCAGATTGCGCTCAGGCGGGGTGCACGGGTGTTTGTGACCTCAGGCAGTGATGCCAAGCTTAGCCGTGCCATCGGGATGGGAGCCTCCGGAGGGGCCAACTATCGGACTCAGAGTTGGGGCCAAGAAATCCAGGCTCAATGCGGGAAATTCGGCCCAGATGTGGTGATTGACAGCGCGGGTGGCGAAGCGTTTGAGAAAGCCATCGAGATCATCCGCCCTGGCGGCCGCATTGTGACTTATGGCGCCACAACAGGGCCTGCCAAGCAGTTGGAAATCCGGCGCATCTTCTGGAAGCAACTCAACGTACTCGGTTCAACAATGGGCACCGCGAAAGAATTCGAAGCAGTCATGAAGCTTTACGGTGAAGGCGACTTGCGTCCCGTGGTCGACCAGGTGTTTCCGCTAGCTGACGCCACGGCAGCTCACCGAACAATGGAAAATGCCGAGCAGTTTGGAAAAATTGTGCTGAAGATGAGGTAAACAAAGTTCAAGGTTTGCAGGCTGAGCGCTTATAGGAAATCCGGACCCTAAGCTGGCTGCAGATCCAAGAACATGGATCGCATTTCGCTTTCTTTCTCCCGAGATAGTTCCCGGCCCCGCTCAGCGCGTTCGAACAAAGACCGTGAACAAGAGTCTCGACAAAAGTCTGGTCTCTGACTTATAAAGTCGACATGTGCATGTTAATTATTCTCCTGTTTGTAACGGCTGCGTTTTTCTTTGTCTTGTTTTCACTTGGGATTTGGATTTCAGGCTATGTGAAATCGATGTGGCTGGTTTCACTTGTCGGGAGCAGCGTGGTCGTTGTGATCGCCTTTTCGAACTCGGTTGGCCAGAACTTGTTTCGCTACCTAATGTGGGCGACCGAGCGTCTGGATCATGTTCTGCATCAATTCCCTTAGGTTGACTTTCGTCGACTGGTCTCTCGTCGTCAGCAGCTGGCTGCTAATTCTCTTCTACCGTTGTAGCCTGCAACAGAACTACGCCCCGGCCTCCGGCCCCAACCGTTCGACTTTGGCCTTCAGATTCTCATACAGCTTCATGTCATTGAGCGGGTGAATCTCATACTCCAGCAGCAATAGCAACAGCACCAACTGCTTGATATCTTTGCCTGAACAGAATTCCGTGATCCGATCCTCGTTCCACAAAGGCCTGCGGGACTTGACGATCGAGTACATCACGTGAAATTCCTTCGCCTCTGGGTTCTCCCGCTTTAGGGTGTGATAGTCATCCAGCAGAATCTGCGCCATGGCCGAGTACTGGTCATGTCTTAGCAGAAGAGCGCTCAGCACCAGAGCAGCTAGCAGGGATAAGCCGCCGGTTATCCAGTTGGTCCTCAGCGCCAGGCCAAATCCGCCCAGAAACAGCAGCAGCCCGAGAGCAGGCACGCCTCCCCGAAACCATGGCCTGCGCGAAAACCCAGGCTGCTGGGCAAAGGGCAAGCGGCGGACGCCGAGCACCCAAACGATCAGAAAGGCCCCCAGCAGTCCCGCAAAAATTCCCAGGAAGGTCATGATAAGCGACGGAAGCGTCTACTCCGAGTCAGCTTCCTTGATCTTCCTTCCATTGTTATTGAAGATGATGAGCTTCGTGACAGTCGTCACTGGCGCAATGACCGGGGCGACACCGTCGCTGTTGCCGTTGAGAGTCGGGAAGCGATAGGACGGTATTGAAGCCGACAGGTAAAGGTATTCCTGGTCACCGACCTGTTTCACCTGCAAAGAATGAACGGCTCCATCGAAGTCCGCTTGCACGATGCCGTCCAGCTTTTCACCCTCTGCACCAACGCTTTGGCCAGCAACTTCAGATCCCGCTTCATGAGCCAGCGACTCTAACGTCGCTCCGAGAACTCGTGGAGGAAACGGTGTGGGAATAATGTAAAGCCGGCTCTTCGGCGCAGGCACGGGCACAAACCCCGGATTCCCGTCGCGCGCAATGGAGATGGGAGGGGTCACGTTGACGATGAGGAACAGCCTGTTGTCTTTGCCGATGTCCAGCTGTGAGGCCACACCCGAGAAAGAGATTGAGTCGACCGGCTTGGTCGAGTTGGGGTTCAAGTCAAAAACCTCCAGTGTCGACGATGGAGGATCTGGCACGACTGCGGGCCGGACCGGCGCATCCAAACTTGCTGGAAGGAAAAGTTGGCCGAAGTTGTGGCGCACCCTGTAGAAATTTCCATCGGATCCAATCGCCGAGAAGTCACCCAGGAAGGAAATGCGGCTAACAATGAGGTCTCTCGCCACGGATTCTGGGGGGGACTGCTGGGAAAATGCGCTCGGTGGAAAGAGTAACAGAATCGAGACTGTCCACAGACCGAGTCGATGATGTCTCATAATGGTTCTCCTCAGTAGCAGCAAGCCGAGAGAGGAGTCCTGCCTCTCCCCTGTTGGCAAATAAGTTATCGTCTGAAGGCGACTTTTGCAAACACGAAGCCTCAGCAGCACTTGGCCAAGAGATGCAGAGGACATCAAACGGGGTTGCCACAATCTCTGTAAGACTTCCTGCGCCACCTTCCTACATCGACCTCTGTGCCCGATTTTCTGGAGCCAGCAAATGAGGCGCTTCGAGCAGGCGGCCGTTCCCGTTTCGAGCTCACTTTTCTGGCCAGTTCAGGTGCTTGTGGAGGAACCTGAAAGTCCCTTCGCCGTTAATCGTGTGACCTCCATTGAAGTACTCAATTTCAGTCTTGTCTGCGAGGCCAAACTGGGTGTACAGCCATTTGACCTTGGCGTATTCGTACGCCACCCACTGGTCGCGGCTCACGTGATCATGATGGCCACGCTCAACCATGAAGGGCCGCGGCACCATCAGATAGCTCATCTCGGCATAGTCGAAGGTCTGACCCAGGTTGAAGTAAGGCATTTCCCACTCGATCGTGTACATGAAGCTGAAGGGCTGGTCGGTGGCAGCAACCTTGCGAGTCCAGCTGTTGAAGTCGCCCGAACAGATTGAGAGGGCGTATTTCTCAAGGATTGTGGGCACACGGACAGCGGTTTCACCGCCATAGCTGAGCCCGTAAAAGCCGATCCGTTTGCCATCGACAAAGGGCAGCGTCTCCAGCCAGCGCAGAATCTGGTCGTGCTGGCTGATAATGAAGGAAAATAGCGAAGCTTTCACACCATTGGCCTTCCGGCTGAGCCAGCGGTAACGATCTTCGCCGCGATACAGGTTGTGCGGCGCGAAGACCACAAAGCCATGTTCTGCCAGCCGGGCAGCAAAATTGTGATAGTACGGATCGTCCCCTTCAACCACATGCTGCGGCAACCCTCGCCGTCCATGCTGGCACACCACCACCGGACGCCGCTCCCCCGGCTGAAGATTCTTGGGCACCAGCAGCACACCCCACGCAAACAGTTCCGGCCAAACGTCGAGCGTAACCTCATAGCCCCGCCACTTCTCGGTGTCATAGATCTGTCGGGTCCTTGGGTTCGGTGGCGCCAGCGCTTCTTCAAAGCGGCCCATCACCTCTCGCCAGAAATATTCCCTATACGGCTTCGAAGCTTCGATGAATGCGTCCGGAGGCAGGGTCTTGTGGTGCAGTTCGCGCGACCAGGTGCGATCTGCCAGCTCTGGAGCAATCTTGTAAGGAAAGAATCGGTCACGAACGTGCTCTGAGTTGCGAACCAAACGCTGGACGTGTCCTTCCAGTTCCTTTACCTGTCGCCGCTGCCGCCCGGCGGCATCGAAGTTCTGTCTGAGATCTACCTGCCGACGAAGTCCCGGCTGCAGCTTCGTGCGGCTGGATCTTTCCTGCCCGTTGGAACGCAGTTGGGAACTAGCCAGCAACCGAGTGAACGCTTCGAGAGCTTCCTGAGATCCAGGCAAGACGGTTGTCTGACCGGCACCGTGAACAAGCTGTCTCTGCTGAAGTCCTGGCCGGACCAAAGTGCCGATACGGCCAAACTCACCGAAGACGCTCTCGAAGGCTGGGGTCTTTAAATCTCCCTTGTGGCCGGTGACAGCAGGTTCCTGGCTGTATTCCACAATCAGGCCCCGCGGAGCAACCAGTGTCGCCAGTTCGGCGTCGCCAAATTCCTCCAGTAAGCCCCAGACGTTACGATAAATAGGCTCAGACCAGACAGACTGGCGCGAGTTGAAGTAACCACTGACCCAGGCCGCATCGATTCGCGGGTCGGCGGCTGCCGAATAGAACGCCAGCAATCCACCCTCGCCATAACCGGCAACACCGATCGGGCGCTTTGAACCGAACTTCTGCTGAAACCAATCCACAGCCGCCCGCACCTTCTGCACCTCATAACCAATGATGTGACGTCCCATATGAAACGCCTGGCGGTAGATCCACTCTCGGTGAGTCTGGTCGGTCTGCCCGAAGTCTGGATGTCCCGACCACCGAGAAGTACGGTCGATCAGAACAGGCACCAGCACCTCGATACCCTTCTCAGCCAGAAGGCGGGCAAACTGCATCCCCTTTTCGATCTCCGGCCCAATCCCCGCAAGCTGCTCGGGCAGTTGATCTGCGTCGGGCAGCGCTACAACGGACGCAATCGGCTCAGAGTTGGGAACCAGCAAGAGACCCTCTCCCGTCACTCCCTCAAGCACCGGCCAGCGAACCTGGAAGACGCGATAGTTCAGCGCCTCCGCCACCAGTCCGGAACTGGCATCCTCTCCAAAGCGCTCGATCGCCGTGGGCACGCGTGGATCGACGACGCCGATGATTTTCTTGAATCGTTCCCGATTGGGACCAATTGAAGCCTCATAGGCCTGTCGGGAAGAGAAATCACGCTTCCAGTGTGTCTGCCGGGACGCAACTGACTCGCCAATCTTGCGCTCAACAAAGCGGTGGGCGCCGTCCATCATCCTTTCCGACAGATCACCCTCCCAGGTCAGTGGCTGGCTTCCAGGAAGTGTCTGGCCAGACAAGGAGGAGGGCAGACCCAAGAGGATAAAGGCCAGAACAGCTGCACATGCGGCGAGGCTACCAGCAAGGCTGAAGGCTCCTGCATTTGTTGCCCATGAGAAGCGCGAGACCAGGCTGTTTGTGGCTGGGGTCCAACACACCCAGTGAAGTCTCCGTAAGAGTTCGCTGCTCGTTTGCCACCGCTCCCAGGAGTAGATTGTGAGAAGAACTTGCAGAAACATGGCAATTCACTCCGAGCCGGGATTTTGCGGAACCGAAATACCAGACTGGTGTCTATTATCAGCAGAAGCGGTTTCGTGCAAGAAATGTGAGGCCAGCCGAGTGTTGTTCGCCTGACCCATTTCTGAAGGAGCAAGGCAATGCGTGGGAATCAACGGCCAGGGCCTGGCAGCCAAATCAATGTCACGCCGCTCATCGACGTGCTTCTGGTGCTGTTGATCATTTTCATGGTGATCTCGCCCACCCTCTCGCAGGGACTGGACAGCCAGATACCACAGTCTGAAGCCTCGCCAAACGCTGAAGCAGCTCTAGTGATCTCTGTTCAAAAGGACCATTCGGTGCAGCTCAACCAGCGAGAAGTTTCCTTGGGAAGGCTTCAGGTGCAGCTCTCTGAGATCCTCAGGGCAAGAACAGACCGCACACTCTTTGTTCAAGCTGACGCCGCATTGCTCTTCGAGGATGCGGCCAAAGTGATCGACATCGCCAAAGGCTCAGGCGCCGATAGGATTGGCTTGATGACAGGAGAGCGTTAGTAGAAAATCGCCCCTGCTGCGCATCCGGGATTCGCACCGCGTGGAACCTGTTGGTGAGTTGCCCTGGGTAAACATGACAAGGTATGGCAGCCCGCCTCTTGCTGGGCCTCAGTCCTCGTGCTCCACAGCGAAGACATGATCTGCTCCTCTCAGGTAGGCAAGGACTCTCAGGTGCTTGCATGGGCGCATTGCGCAAAACAGCAAGCAAAGAGGTTCGTCTGGCAAATTCTCGTCTGCCTGACTGCTCTGAACCTGACTGTCTTCAAGCGAGGCCATCGAACCCTTCGCAAAGCAAATGCTTGTCAAGCAGGCTCTGAGCACTCCTGATTTCAGTTTTCCAATGAAAATGAAGAAGTCGGCGAACCAAGCTTGCCCGCGAGCAGGTTCTGCTTTATGTCAGGTTTAGCCATTCTCAGCGGATCGCTCAGAGAGTGACGACCCATTCTGCGCTCCGTCCGTCCTTCAGCAGCCTACAGCGTCTAATCTGACTTGGCCAGGGGCAACATTCGTCGATTCCCATCTTGGAATTACAGATCTTAACTGCCTGATCTCAGGTCCATCACCCAAACGTTACCTACCGTCTCGGCATGTTCGTAGACGACCTGGTCCCCTTGCGGGGACCAAGCAGGATAGCGGACGTAGAGGTTGGGCCTTCGAAAGTGGGTCACCTGCTGTTGCTTTCGTGTGCTTCGAGAAACCCACCACACATTCCAGCAGCCATCGCGCAGCCCGGCGAAAGCGATCTTGTCCATATCGGGCGACCAGCCACAAGGCCAGCTCTGGCCGACTTCTGAAGTCAGCTGCGCCGGCTCTCCGCCACTGCTCGGGATCACCGCGACATGGGTGTCTGCGCCGCGCTTGACCTCAAAACTTAACCATCGACTGTCAGGAGACCAAGAGGGAAATCCCATCAGTTCGCGATCGAACGTCAGCTGCCGGGCCGCGCCGCCCTGAGCCGGAGCTACCCAGATGTTGACGGCGCCATCCCTTTGGACGTGATACGCCAGCAGCTTGCCGTCAGGCGACAGGCGGTAGATTCCCATCACGGGTTCCAGTTGTCTCATCTCGGATTCAACGCTGGTCATCCAATCGATTGACTTCAGAAGGAAACCCTTTTGCTGCCAACTGAGAAACGCGATCCGCTCCCCGCCAGGCAGCCAGCTCGGCGCGCCAGCGCCCGATTCATCGGCTGTGACCTGAACAGGGTTGCGTCCCCGACTATCCATCATCCAGACATCGACCCCAGTGCCAGCAGTCGCCCGGCTGAAGGCGATCTTGTCGCCGCGAGGCGAGAACGTCGGCAACGTCTTGCGAAAGCTGGTGTCACTCGTCAATGCGAGAGGATCACCAGCCGCCTGAGCCGTGTGAGGGACAATGGGCACCGACCAGAGGTTGCTGGTCATGGTCTGCGCGCTGTACGCGATTCTTCGTCCGTCGTGCGAGATCGCCAGATGCTTGAACAGGCGCGAGCCCGTGTCGATGACTTCCACCGGGGCACTGGCTCCCCGGGGGAGCTTCCATATTGCGTAGGTGCCTGCCTTCAACTCGCTTGCGAAATAGAGTGTTCCGTCCGGCGAAAATCTTGGGCCCAGAATCAACCTCCGCCGAGTACCCAGCTGCTTCAGCGCCTGAGATTTGACGTCAAACGACCAGATCTCCCCTGCGTTGAGATCGTGTGTGACGAAGACAATCTGCCTCCCATCCGGAGACCAGCACGGAGAGCCGTGTCCGCCAACTGGATTGCCAGACTGGGTAATCTGCCTGGGCGGGCCACTTCCGAGTGGTGTCAGCCAAAGCGTGGAAGGAACCACGGCGCCGAATGCGACGAGCCCCAAGTCGTTGAGGGTGTCCGAATGAAAAGCGATCCACTGGCCGTCTGGTGACCAAGCCGGACTGGAGCCGAAATCAGCTAACCTGCGCGCGGTTCCGCCCAGGGCGGGCACGAGCCAGATACCGCTCCCCAGGCGTGAGTGATAGGCAAGATACTTCCCGTCCGGCGACCAGGCCGGCTGAAGGTTCTGCTGGCCATCGGCGGTGATTGGCACGGCCCGGCCTCCGCGAACCAGTGGCCGGACATAAATTTCGAAGCTGCCGCTTTGGTCAGAGCTGTAGGCAATCGAGCTCCCGTCCGGAGAGAACGTGGGAAAGGTGTCAAGTCCCGGCGAATAGGTCACCTGAACTGCGCCCGTCTGCTCGCGAATTCCCAGATCGCTTCGGTTGCGCAAACTCCATGTCAGAACTGCTGCGACCAGCAGGACCGCAACCAGCAAAGGAACCGACCAATTCTTCAGCTCCTGTCCCGAAGAGCCTTCGGTGGCCCTGCCAGACGCTGTCTTCAGTTCGACATTGGCAGGCGGTGAAGGGCGAGCGTCGCTGCCTGTCGGCTCAGGCCGCAAGTCACTGCCTTTACTTCCATTCCCCTCCCCATTGTCAACCGCGATGTCAACGTGAGCAATGAAACGATACCCTCGCGTCGGCACCGTTTCGATGTACTTGGGTTCTCGGGCCGCGTCGCCCAGTGCTTTGCGCAAATGAGCAACGACCCGCGTCATGGCATTTTCGGTCACAAATGTGTCTTTCCATACGTGGTCGAGTAGTTCCCCCTTTTCTACCAGGCGCTCGCGGTGCTCGATCAGGAAAACCAGCACTTCAAACGCCTTCGGCTCCAAGGCCACGGGTTTGCCGCTCTTAGAGGCTCGGAAAGCCCGTGGCTCTACTTGGATATCGCCAAACCGATAGATCGAGGCTTCTTCGGTAGTCATCCGCCGTCCTTCCGCGCAGACTCACAGAATCCCGTCAAAAAATAAGCAATCCGTCACGACCCGCCCGTCAGGTTCATTTTAGGGTTCTTCTTAGTTTCAGGGAGGAGAATCTTATGAAGCAGCTGGCTTTTCTGGCGATCTGCGGTTTTGGAGCTTGTCTCACGGCAGAGCTCTGGTCTGAAAAGCAATCGCTTTCCGGGTCAACCGGCACCGAATGCTTGCCGTACAGTGTCCTTCGCACGCCTTTCCGCCTGGTTCAGGACTACCTGATCATAGTCCGCGTGCGAGCGAACGGATTGGGGCCCTATGACTTTGTTTTGGATACGGGAGCCAACAGCACGATCATCGACCGGGACTTGGCCCGCCGATTCGAGCTCCTCGCCCTGGATCGGGTCTCGCTCGTTACCCCGGCCGGCACCCGCGCCGTCCCACGTGGTCGGCTGCGGAGCCTTACTCTGGGTCCTCATACGGCTCGAGATGTCGAAGTGCTGTGGATGGATTTGACAGCTTTGCGAGCGGCGGATCCAGCGATTCGTGGCGTCGTTGGGCACATTTTCCTGTCCCAGTTCAACTTCATGTTGAGCTATCGTGACCGGCAGATCAAGTACGACGATTCGTATGTTCCAGAGACGACTTCGAGGGTTGTCTCCATTCCTTTTCGGTGGGAAGAGGGTCGGGCCATTATCCGGGCGACTCAAAACCAGGCGGCCCATTCTTACCTCGAACTTGTGCTGGATTCAGGAATACCCGAGTTAGTGATCTTTAAGTCGTCCCTGCATCCGATGAACTTGCAGCGGGGCGTTCGGGGAGATCTCTTGAACCTCTCCACCAGTGTAGGCAGCCGCGCGGCTCTGTCTTTTCGTTTTCCGGAACTTTGGCTTGGGAGCGTCCGACTGGTGGATCTGGCGGCAATCGTGGTGCCGGAGCCAAGACCAGAGAGCGGTCTCATGCCGACTCGGTTTTTTCACTCGATCTACTTCGATCATGCCAGGCGACTTGTTGTCTTGAGTTCAGTCCGGTCAAGGTAGGCCTCAGGTGCCCGGTTCCAGATGCGATTGGTACGGCTTGCGTGCGCAGTCATCGCTCTGTTGGCAACGTCTGCGAGTGCGTCCCTACACTTTGCAGACCATACCATGTTGCAGCACCCAAAGCTGAAACTACGCCAAGATACCTCTTGCGTTGACGGTAGGTGTAGGGCATTACATCTGTTCAGCAACGAAGGAAAGAGCCCAACCATGCCATCATATTCAACTCCGCTGCGACAGAGCTGGAGTCGCCTCGCGAGGCAAGCAGCCGTCCCTTTTGGGGTAGTGTGTTGGGCTGCAACCACTCTGGCTCAGTCAGACTCTGTCACTACTCTTAAGGGGCGCGTTGTGGATTTCAAGACTGGTGAACCCATCGCCAAGGCCCTGGTCTCCGTGCGGGAACAAAAAGTGCAAGCCGTCACTAATGAAGACGGACGATTTGAGCTGCCAGGAGTTCGGGCCGGTGAAATCGAGCTGTACGTGAGTACCGTGGGATACGGCCTGGTCAAGCACCGAATGGCAGTCCAGAACCCTCAAGAAGCAGAGCTGGAGATTCTGCTGGGACAGGAGGCCCTGAAACGTCAGGACGAGATCACCGTATCGTCCGGCGCATTTGACCCGATCGAACCGGGAGCCCCTTCCGAGCACACCCTCAACAATACAGAGATCAAGAACCTTGCGGGTGTCCTGGCCGATGATCCTCTGCGAGCTGTGCAAAGTCTGCCGGGTGTCAGCACTGGAGACGACTTCAATGCTCACTTCGCCGTGCGCGGCTCCGGCTTCGACTCTGTCGGCTTCTACATCGACGGTGTGCTCACCAACGCTCCTTTTCACACGGTCCGCGACATTCCTGATGGCGGCTCACTGACAATTCTGAACGGAGACCTGGTTGAGTCTGTATCGTTGTTGAGTGGAGGCGCGCCTGCCAGATACGGCGATCGCACGTCTGCGGTGCTGAACGTGCGCACGCGGGAGGGCAGCCGTGAGAAATTCTTCAATCGGGCGAACGTCAGCGGTTCAGGCTTGTCGTTCACGAGCGAAGGACCTCTGGGCCGGTCCAAGAAAGTCTCTTGGCTAGTTTCCGCCCGAAAGAGCTACCTCGACTGGCTGATCCAGAAGTTGTCGGATGATCGAGACACTGCCGCAGCCTTCGGTTACACCGACGTCCAAGGCAAGCTCAGTCTGCATCCCACCGAACGTCATCAGATCCACGTCACGGCGCTGGCAGGGAAGTCCAGCGTGGATCAGAAGAGAAATCTGCCCAACCTCGGTGTGAACTCCTTCTTGACGGGAGATAGCTCGAATCAAATTTTCAGCCTCAACTGGCGATGGTCGCCCTCGGAGAAGAGCTGGCTGCAGTCGCTCGCTTACTCGACGCATGAGGCGCCCAAAAACATCAATCGAGACGGAGAGGTTCTTTTCGATTCTCACGTCCGCCACGTCGGCATCCGTCAGGATGCGGCCTATCAGGCCGGCCGCGACCATAAGCTGGAGGGCGGATTCTTTGTTCGAAATCTTAGCGAAGAAGTGTTGCAGCGCCGCTTCGATTTCGGGCTGGGCCGGTTTCGCGAGCGGCGGCAGTACGACGTGCAGGCTTGGCAGCCGGGAGGCTACATCCAGGATACCTGGTCTCCGCTGCCGAACCGGCTCTCGCTGACTGTCGGTGGGCGCTTTGACCGTTTCACGGCAACGGGTGAGAACGTCTGGCTTCCTCGCGCCAGCCTGACACTGGCGCTGTCTTCCCGCACTCGCCTGACGACAGCCTTTGGCCAGTACGCGCAATTTCCAGCCTACGTGGATCTGTATGGGGAATTTCGAAACTCGAATCTGCGTGCGGAACGCTCCACACACTACCTGGCTGCAATGGAGCACCAGATCAATGACCGAACTCGCTTTCGTATTGAAGGGTACAACCAGGAGGAGCGGAACCGCATTGGCTCGCCCCTTACAGAGTTTCGGATAGTGAACGGAAAGATCGCGGGCCCGCAGCCTGGCGTAGTTTTGAACAACGCGGCGCGAGGCTATTCGCGAGGCGTCGAAGTCTTCCTGCAGCGGCGCAGTGCCAACAGGCTTGCGGGCTGGGTATCTTACAACTACGGCGTGGCCCGCCTGCGGGACGATCTTTTCGGGCTTCACTTCGACGCGGACTTCGACCAGCGCCACACGTTGAATCTCTACGGCAGCTGGCGTCTCACGCAGTCGCTCAACCTGAGTTCGAAGTACCGCTATGGCAGCAACTTTCCAATTGTGGGATTTTACAGGCGCCAGGGTGAGGCCTTTTTCCTAGCGGAGCAGCCGAACCTGGCGCGTGTCCCCTCCTACAGCCGGCTCGACTTTCGCGTTAACCAGGCTTTCCATTTCGATCGTTGGCGCCTCACGCTCTACGGCGAAGTGCTCAACGTTCTAGCTCGCACCAACACTCGCTACACCGAACTGAACAGCATCCGCGCCACAGGGGAAGCGCGGCTGAATCGCGACAGCCTCTTTCCGTTTCTCCCGATCGCAGGAGTCACGATCGAGTTTTAGCTGGCTGAGTGACTCAAGTACGGCCACATGTTCAGAGACCTTTGAACGTGGGAGGCGCTCTCCGAGCGGCGACTCGGATTTCGACGCCCCGCGGTCACCCGTTGGAGACGAATCTCGTTCATGTCTCAAGTATGCCGAATGATGAGGAGAAGCACATAGAGAACCACAATAAAGAGAATTCCAACCATCCAATAAGGAAGACAACCGGAAAGTGCTCTCGTGCTTTCAGTGAAGACTTTTTCAAGTATTTCCGATTCATCCTGACCTCCAGGAACCACATCCTCTCCAGAGCTACTGGAACCAGTGCTTTTTCCGCGCGGGACAGGACGTTCTTCGGACGTCTTCACGCAATGAGATCTCCCCTTATGCTCGGCGAATGCCCGAACTGGAATTGGACGTTCAACGAATTTTGATCGTCTGGGCCGGAAGCTGATTTTCTGTGGCCTGAAAAACAAAATGCCCCAGCTTTGGACCGGGGCATTCAACCGGCGCGGCTGCCAGCGTCTCATGGGAGACCGCGGCAGGCGCTGGCTCTACCCTGCGGAGTGATCTTCAGCGGCGGCTCACTTTCACCGGTTCCACAGTCAGTGCCAAGGCCATGGCGGCCCAGCTGGTTCCTGCTGCTGAGATCCACTGATCGTGGCCGTACGGGAAGCCGCTCTCAAAGTAAGGTTGTACGGGAAGCGAGCGGGCCTTGACGTGCCACGACCCGTCGGCGGCTTGTGTCTGCCGCAAGTAGTGGACGCCCTTCTGGTAGACCGGGTCGCTCGCCGGCATCTTGCCTGCCAGTTGCAGGGCATACAGCGCCTCGCCTGTGGCGTAAGCGTCGCTGGCCATGGTCGGCAATTGCGCCCATCCACCATCGGCACGCTGTGTCTGCACTATGCCTTGCGCCGCTCGTTCGATGACGGCAGCACTGCCCTTGCCCCAATGCAGGCCCAGCAGGTGGAAAGCACGTTCTTGAGTGGTCACGGGCCGCGCCGACTCAAGCCACACCACAGCCCGAATCAATCGCTTCTCCGTATCCGCCTGCTGCACCGCCGGTGTATAGACTCGCAGAGTGTTAATCGCCAAAGCCGCTGTGATGTACTTATCATAGGTCAACGGCGGGCGATTGCCGGTGTTTTCCCAGTACCCGGCGGGCGTTTGCATGGCTTTGATGAAGTGCACCACCGCGTCGGTGTATTCGTCTGCAGGCTGTCCAGTCGCAGCACTGCGGAACATCTCATAACCGAGGCTGGTGACGCCGAAGGTGTCGAGGTCCATAACCCGCTCGGGAGAGGTTTCCCGCATCTCCAGAGACACCTCTGCTATTTTTTTCGCCACGGGAAGGCCCCGCTCGCGGGCCAGTACCAGAGCGACCGACGGGAGGTACTGGTTGTGGCAGGAGTTGCAGCCAGAACGCTTTACGAACGTTGGACTCTGCTTTTCGAGTTGCGAGAGCGCCCGTTGCACCGCATCCGAAACGGACCAGTCTTCTGAAGAGTGACTCCGCGCTGCTGCCACTCCCCCGCTCTTGCGCTGCAGCTCGGGAACGCCGAGCAGCTGTGCCACTTCGTTATCACCTCGCTTGCTCGCCAGGCTTTGCGCCGTTTCTCCTTCTCCGGTAACACGGGTATCGGCTCCCTTGGCCAGCAGCAGTCGAACAATCCCGGCTGGCATGGCTTCCGAGTAGGCTGCGTACATCAGCGGCGAGTAGCCGCGATCATCCTGAACATTCACCTGAGCCCCGCGTTCCAGCAGCAGGCTTACGACCGCTTCAGCACCCTGCATGGCCGCTACACCCAACACCGTCTCGCGGCGTTTTGTCTGACTGCTGACGTCGGCGCCTGCCTCCAGCAACAGGCGCACCGCCTCCACATTGCGGCTCCGTACCGCGTCAAAAAGAGCTGTCGAACCAGCTGCGGTGGCGGCTTTCGGATTGGCTTTCTTTTCGAGCAGCGCCTTCATGATCCCGACCTCTCCGGCAGCCGATGCTGCCATCAGCGGCGTGCGTCCAGTCATGGTTGCGATGCTGGGATCGGCGCCTTTCTCCAGAAGCAGCCGCAACACCGCGTCGCGATTGCTCTGCGAGGCTGCCAGGTAGAGTGCTGTGCGACCGCTATCGGTTTGACCATTGATGACCGCGCCCTTCTCCAGCAAGAGACGTGTTCTCGCTTCTTCACTGACGGCCCAGTGCAACGGCGTGGCGCCTCGTCCATTCCGGGCAGTGACGTCGGCGCCAGCTTTGATCAACAGCTCCATGATGGCTGAGTTGCCGAAAGCGGCCGCATGATGCAACGGTGTGGATCCACCGGCATCTTGCCCCTTAACCAGCGCCGGATTCGCAGCGACCAGCTTTTGCAGGCGGAGCAGATCCTGGTTCCGCACGGCAGCGATCATGGCTTTCAGCTTGGCATCGACCGGCTTGACCGCCCCGGTTTCTTTGATCTCCACCTCGGCAAACTCGCCGCCCTGATCGATCCAGGCCCGCAAAATGCCGATATCCTCCGGCGGCAGTGCTCCCGTGGGAGGCATCTGCATGCCGCCGTCTCCACTCACCAGCCTCAGGATGAGCTTGCTTTCAGCACTCTTGCCGGGAATGATGACCGGCCCGTAGTCTCCGCCTCGCAAGGCACTTTGTCGATCGTCGAGTCGCAGGCCGGACTGTTGTTGTTTCGGGCCATGGCAGGAGTAGCACTTCTGCGCCAGAATCGGAAGCACATGCTGCTTGAAGTCCACCTGCATTTCGGCAGCTGGCGGAAGCTTAGGGTCCGCCAGCAGCGAAACCGGCAGGCTCAAGAAAATCCAGCTGAGTTTGGAAAGGACTTTCATTGTTTTCCTCCTCTCTGGGTGCCCACGGTTGCTCGATAGACTAACGCGGCTGGCTTGGCGTCGCCCAGAGAAGTTGCTGAATGTCGGACCGCAGTGCAGTCGAAGATGCGGGCAGTATACGCCTGAAAGACAGGCCGGAGAACTCAAAAACGGTCCCTTCCTTCCCGAAGCCCAAGAAGCAGGAACCCGGGTCCGAGCACCAGACACCTGAGCGCCACACCTGACAACCATTCTTCGCGATCTGATTTCATTGTGGCGCGGCTGGCGTCCACAGCAATTGAGTGTACCCAAGAAGGTGGAACAAAGATGCCCGGCTTGCCTCCCTGGCAAGCTTGCTGGTCATTTTTGATCGTTGCCAAGCCGATTGCTGCTGAGTTCGTGCCCCGAACCAATGTTATCGCGAAAAGTCTCAGAGGCGAGGTAGGTCGACACGACCGTCACAAGGCCCATCAGGCTGACGTAGGCTGCGACAGCACCGCTGCCCAACGACACCAGCAAGGCTGTGGCAACCAGCGGCGCTAATCCACCTGCAAATACCGAAGAGAGTTGGTAGCTAAGCGATGCGCCTGTGTAGCGCACCCGCGTGCCGAAGAGCTCTGAAAGGAAAGCTGCCTGGGGCCCATACATGGCGTTGTGACCGATGTTCACCGCCAAGATAATTGCCAGCCAGATGAGAGTTGGAGAGCGGGTGTCGAGAAGCGAAAAGAAAGGAAACGCGAACAGCATGGTGAACAACGCTCCTCCCAGATACACTGGACGGCGCCCAATTCGATCCGAAAGGGCACCGTAGGCCGGAATGGCAACCAGCCCGATCGTGGCAGCCAGGATAACTCCAACCAGCGGGATGCTTCTGGGAAGCTTCAATTGTGTCTCGCAGTAGCTCAGCACGAAGACAGTCAGGATGTAGAAGGGTCCATTCTCTGCGAGCCTCATGCCGATTCCCAGGAGGACGCGTTTGGGATAGGTTCGAACGACCTCGACCAGCGGGCGTCGCGTTTCCTCGCCAGCCGCTTTCATCCGCGTGAAGGCGGGTGTTTCCAGAATCCGCAGCCGTATGAACAGTCCCACTCCTATCAGCACAATGCTGAGCAGGAATGGAACCCGCCAGCCCCAGGCAAAAAATTCGGCTTCCGGAAGAAAAGAGGTCAAAGTGAAAACCAGGGTGGACAGCAGGAGTCCGGCAGGCACGCCCATCTGAGGCCAGCTTCCACTGAAGCCTCGTTTGCCTTGAGGAGAATGCTCGACGGCCATCAACACAGCCCCTCCCCACTCGCCGCCCACTCCGATGCCCTGCGCGAATCGCAAGACCACCAGTAGAGCGGGCGCCAGAACGCCTAGGCTCTGATAAGTCGGCAGAAGGCCTATCAGGAAGGTTGCGACGCCCATAATCAACAGCGAGTAGACCAGCATGACCTTGCGGCCAATGAGATCGCCATAGTGGCCAAAGATGATTCCGCCTAGAGGTCGCGCGATGAAACCCACCGCAAAGGTTCCGAAGGCCGACAAGGTGCCGGTGAGCGGATCGAAGTTGGGAAAGAACAGCTTGCTGAAGACCAGCGCGGCCGCAGTGCCATAGAGAAAGAAGTCATACCACTCGATGGCTGAGCCAATAAAGCTGGCCAGAATCACCCGTCGTGCCGAGTGCGCGCTTACCGATTCCTTTTCAACCGTTTCTTTCAGCAACATAAGTGTTGACCAGGGGCCTTAGAGCCTACTCCCGCCTCACACTGGACTCTTCGTAGGCCAATGCCCTAGGGCGTTCCCTGGTGAGGCGGCGAAATCTTTCCGTCTTCACTTACTTTGACGGCGCTGTCTCCGAAGTCCGCGGTCGAGAGCTGGCGCACCAGGGGAATAATCGCGCCACTGGGGTCGAGGCGCGGCCCGCCCGGCTTCTCTTGCTTCACCGGATGAATGCGCCCCTCGCGGAATGTCCCATCAGCCTTCAGCTGAACCTCCAGGATCAATGAAAGGCCAGGCTGTCCGGAGAGGTTGAACAGCCCGTAGGTCGCGAAGTTTCCAAGTGAGTAAGCGATCAAACGATCCCGGTAAACTTCCATGCCGCGGACCACGTGCGGTCCGTGGCCGATGACCAAATCCGCGCCCGTTTCAATCATGGCGTGCGCAAACTTGCGGAGATCGCCGCGATTCTCCCCCGCAAATTTCTCCGGTCCAGAGGGGACGTGCTGGTAACCGGCACCCTCGGCCCCGCCGTGGAATGAGATGATGACGAGGTCCGCAGTGTCAACCAATTCAGCCACGATTTTCTTCGCTGCCTCCAGGTGATTTAGGTTGTAGGAGCTGTCGTAGGTGGAGAAGGCGATGAGGGCGATCTTCTTCCCTTTCACGTTGAGAGAAGCGATGTCGCCGACTTCGCCGGAGTGCGCGATTCCAAGCTCATCAAGCACCCGCTGTGAACTCCTGCGTCCCTCGATGCCATAGTCGAGGGCGTGATTGTTCGCCAAGCTCAAGACATCAAAGCCAGATTCCTTAAGATACTTCCCATAGCGCGTGGGGACTCGGAAGGCGAAGCAGCGCGCAGACGGGGCAGGACACTTAGCTGTCGTCCCACCGTCAATCATCGGTCCCTCCAGATTCCCAAACGCGATGTCGGCGGCGGTCAGAATTGGTGCGACCTCCGCAAGCAGTGTTGTGCCGTCCTCAGGTGGGAAAATACCGGACTCTTCATTGGCAAAGGTCGAACCCAGCATGATGTCACCCACCGCAGCCAGGGTGATCGTTTGCTCCTCTTGACTGGAAGCATTGGGAGTAGCGCTCTGGATACCGGAAGGCCGGGTCGTCAGCGCCTCGGCCTGCCGAGTCCCTTTCGGACGCTCGGTGCGGGTCGAGCTTCCCTTTCCCACATTTACTTCAAACAGGATTGAAATGAGGTACAGGGGAATTATCAGGAACAGGCACTTTCGAACCTGCATATCGCTTCCGTCCTTGTTGTTGCGCGGGGTGTGAACTTTGCAGCTAGCCAGTCAAACTACATCGAGAAGACGATGCCGAGCAAGCTCTCCTTGTGCAGGGTCCTCTTCTAAGGTGCATCAGCAATTTGCAGATTGACTCGATCCGACCTGCTTCCGCGGCCCGTGCATTCTTCAGGCGCAGGCTGTCCAGTACCCTTCTGCCCCTTATCAAGAGGCTCTCAATCCAAAGAACCTGCCGGCTGCTTCCCTTGAGGCTCGTGGCCCCTTCACACGATCAGCATGCAGTCGCCATAGCTGTAAAAGCGATAGCCTTCTTTGATTGCCTGCTGGTAGGCATGCAGAATCAACTCATATCCGCCGAAAGCAGAGACAAGCATGAGCAGGGTAGAACGGGGCAGGTGAAAATTGGTCAACAGGCCGCTGACGCATTGAAAGGGAAAGCCTGGATAAATGAAAAGGTTCGTCTCGCCTGTTTCAGCGATGGTCGCCCCCTGGTGGCGCAGCGCCGAGGTTTCGAGCGTGCGGGTTACAGTCGTCCCCACAGCAACAATCCGCCGCTGCTGAGCCCGGGCCGACTGGATCGTGCCAGCAACTTCTGGTGAAATTTCAAATCGCTCGGCTTCCATGTCGTGGTCTTCCACACGCTCGGCATGAACCGGTTGAAAAGTTCCCAATCCGACGTGCAGAGTTATCTCACAGGTTGCGACGCCTTTCAGTGTGAGTTTTCTTAGAACCTCCGGGGTAAAATGCAGGCCAGCCGTCGGCGCGGCCACAGCGCCGCGCTTTCTGGCATACACCGTTTGGTATTCGGTCTGGTCCCGCGCTTCATCCTGCCTGGAGATGTACGGAGGCAGCGGAACGTGCCCAAAAGCATCGACCAGCTGGTCGAAGTCTCCCCGATAGAAAAACTTCACCTTTCGGAGCCCCAGGCCGCCTCTCGCGATCACTTCGCATTCGAGCTGACCTCCTGCAAAGCGGACCCGCTCTCCCACTCGCATCTTCCTGCCAGGCTTCACGAGCGCTTCCCACGTGTCCTCCCCCAAAGGCTTGACCAGCAGCACTTCAATTTCCGCACTCGGCATTCTTTCTTTCGAATAGTTCTCTGAGGTCAGGCCGAGCCGCCGTCCCAGGAGCCGCGCTGGAAAAACTTTGGTGTTGTTCAGAACCAGGAGGTCTTCGGGCTGAAGCAACTCGGACAGATCGCTGAAGATGTGGTGCGAGATCTCTCCGGTGCCCCGGCGGACGAGCATCAATCGTGACCGGTCTCGCGGCGTGACAGGATGCAAAGCAATGAATTCTTTCGGCAGGTCATAGTCGAAGTCGGAAAGTTTCATGAATGTTGGCCTGAAGCGCAGTGGTAAACGAAAACGTTAATCGTTGGAGACTTCCGCCCTACTCCAACCTATCTCTGAAAAAATTGACCACGGAAGCTGTGAAAAACCAAGAACCTGTCGTTCCTTCTCGCCCCAGCTGGAAGGGTAGCCGAAATTCTCAATCGTTTCACGGTTCCAGGAGCACCAACCCTCTGAGGGAATGAAACCACAACCCGCTTTGTCCGGCAACACCGGTATGCTAGAGTCCCGCGCATGAGCAACGAGGTCGCAGTCATTTCGCCCAAAGGGGCCGATCGGCTGCGAGCTGGGCATTTATGGATCTACCGCAGTGATGTGCTGTTATGTGAGGCCTCGCCGGGAGCTGTCGTCTCCGTCCAGGACAAAGCAGCGCGATTTTATGGAAAGGCCTTCTACAGTTCTCGGTCACTCATAGCTCTCCGGCTCCTGACGGCGCATCAGACAACTGTCGACCGCGCTTTCTGGCAGGGGCGCCTTGAGCAGGCCCGACAGTTGCGTCTGCGGGTGGTATCAGACAGCCAAGTCTGCCGATGGGTCCACGGGGAAGGCGACGGGATGCCTTCTATTATTGTCGACCGGTACGGTGATGTTCTATGCCTTCAAACTCTCAGCCAGGGTGCGGAACAGATCAAGCCGATTCTTGTCGAGTTGCTCATTGACATGTTTCGACCTCCTGCCATTGTTGAGAGAAATGACAGCAAGGTGCGGGAGCTGGAGGGCCTGCCTCAGATAGCCCGAATGCTTCATGGGCAAGACCCGGGAGAAGTCATCTGCCACGAGAATGGGCATCCATTTTACGTTCAGCCCCTCACTGGACAGAAAACGGGAGCCTATCTCGATCAGCGCGAGAACCGTGCCTGGGCGGCCCGATTAGCCCACGGCAAAGCACTGGACTGCTTCTGCTATGGTGGCTCGTTTGCGATGCATCTGGCACCGGTTTGCGAAGAAGTTGAAGCCGTGGACATTTCCGCAGCTGCAATCGAGATGGGAAAGCGAAACGCTGTTCTGAGTGGCTTTGGGAATATTCATTTTGAGGCAGAGAATGTGTTCGACCGGCTCAAGCTCTACGACCACCTGAAAAGGCGATTCGACACGATCGTGCTTGATCCCCCAGCCTTCGCTAAGAATCGTTCTCATATAGAAGCTGCAACCCGCGGTTACCGCGAGATCAATCTACGTGCATTGAGGTTGCTCAACCCCGGAGGGCTTCTGGTGACGGCCAGTTGTTCCCAACTGATTGATGAGACACTGTTTCTGAACCTGCTGACTCAGGCTGCCGCGGATGCCCGGCGGAAGGTCCAAATTCTTCAAAAACGCACGCAAGCCCAGGATCATCCGTTTCTTCTTGCTATGCCTGAGACTTACTATCTCAAGTGCCTGTTCCTAAGGATGCTGGAATGAGCGAGCCTGAAATTCATTGTCTTCTTCTTTGACAGTGACAGACTCAGATTATATGAATACGGGCGTACTAAATTACTACCGAAGGAGGAAGTGCCATGACTCTTGTTAAATGGGAACCTCTCAAGGATCTGCTGACTCTGCAGGATCGAATGAATCGGCTTTTTGACGATTCAGCCCGAGGCCTCCGACCGGGTGAAGAGGCATTAAGCAATGCTCTCTGGAGCCCCGCCGTGGACATCTACGAAACAGACACTGAGGTCATCCTGAAGGCTGAACTGCCCGAGATCAACCAAAAGGACATTGAAATTCAGGTCGAGAACAATACGCTCGTCTTGCGCGGCGAGAGGAAGTTTGAAAAGGAAGCCAAGCGCGAAAACTTCCATCGGATCGAAAGAGCTTACGGCGCCTTCGCACGTTCCTTCACGCTCCCGACCTCTATTGACCAGGAGAAGATTCGCGCCGACTACAAGGACGGCATCCTGAAGATCGCGATGCCTAAGCGGGAAGAGATCAAACCGAAGCAGATCAAGGTTTCAGTGACCTAAGGGGATCGCTCGGGAAAGGCTTTGTGTCCCCTGGATTCTCTGAAGTTTCTGACAAGGCCAGGGGAAGCCGTAGGTAACCCAGCCGTCAGGGAGGGCTTGCGGGTACTGTCAAAGCCCTTCCTGCCAGTCGGGTTACTGACAATAACCGCGTGTTTGCTACGGATCACTGGGCACGGCCCTGTGCCCGTCTAAAAGGAATTGTACTTAGATGCGTTACGACAAACTGACACTCAAAGGACAGGAAGCGCTCGTCGAAGCCGAACGGCTGGCGGGTGAGCAGTCCCATCCACAGATCGAGCCTGAGCACCTGCTCAAGATCCTGCTGGTTCAAGAAGAGGGTATCATTCCGCCGCTTCTCAGCAAGCTCGGTGTAGCCCAGGGAACGTTGTTCAACCAACTGGAGCAAGCACTGGAAAAGCTCCCCAAAGTACAGGGCCTGGCGGGGCGGCCGATTTCTCCCAACCTCAACAAAGTCCTGGAAGCTGCCTTCAGAGAAGCGGACCGGCTTAAGGACGAGTATGTCAGCACTGAACACTTGTTGCTTGGTCTTGCCGAAACGAAGGGCACTGAGACATATCGAATTCTAGCGGCGCACGGTGTTACCCCTGAAAAAATCCTGCAAGTGCTGGTGTCGATTCGGGGCAACCAGCGAGTCACAGATCAGAATCCCGAGGATAAGTACCAGGCCCTGCAGCGCTATGCCCGCGATCTGACGGAACTGGCACGTCGCGGCAAGCTGGATCCGGTTATTGGTCGCGATGAAGAAGTTCGCCGCGTGATTCAGGTGCTTTCGCGGCGAACCAAGAACAATCCCGTTTTAATTGGCGAACCCGGCGTGGGCAAGACAGCGATTGCCGAAGGCCTGGCCCAGCGAATTGTCGCGGGAGACGTTCCGGAGAGTCTGAAGCACAAGCGGCTGGTAGCGCTGGACCTCGGCGCTATGGTTGCCGGCGCCAAGTACCGCGGTGAATTTGAAGACCGGCTGAAGGCGGTCTTACGTGAAATTGCTGAAGCCGGCGGCGCGGTGATGTTGTTCATCGACGAGCTGCACACGCTCGTGGGAGCCGGCGCGAGCGAAGGATCGATGGACGCGTCGAACATGCTCAAGCCTGCGCTGGCGCGCGGCGAGCTGCGGTGCATCGGTGCGACAACATTGAATGAGTACAAGAAGTATATTGAAAAGGATGCGGCTCTCGAGCGCCGCTTTCAACAAGTGTACGTGGGAGAGCCCAGCGTGGAGGACACCATTGCCATTCTGCGTGGCCTCAAGGAACGCTACGAAGTGCATCATGGCGTCAGGATCAAAGACTCTGCCATTGTCGCGGCCGCTACCCTTTCCCATCGCTATATTTCCGATCGCTTTCTTCCCGACAAAGCCATTGATCTGGTGGACGAGGCTGCGGCCTCGCTACGCATCGAAATCGACTCATTACCGGTCGAAATCGACGAGGTGCAACGTCGCATCACACAGCTTGAGATCGAGCGTCAAGCGATGAAGAAGGAAGAAGACCCGGCATCGTTGGAGCGGCTGAGCCTGCTGGAGAAAGACCTGGCCAATCTGCAGGAACGGGCCACCGAAATGAAGGCACGCTGGCAAAACGAGAAGGAGTGCATTGCCAAGATCCGCGAGCTGAAGGAGAAGATCGAGCAGACCAAGATTGAGGAACAGAAGTTTGAGCGTGAAGGAAACCTGGGCAAGGTGGCTGAAATCCGCTACGGCGCACGAGTGGAGCTGCAAAAACAGCTCAATGCTGCAAACACCCGTCTTGCCGAGCTGCAGCAGAGTTCGCGGATGCTCAAGGAAGAGGTCGACGAAGAAGACATCGCCCAGGTCGTTTCCAAGTGGACCGGCATTCCGGTCACCAAGATGCTGGAGGGAGAAATCGGCAAGCTGGTTCACATGGAGGAACGGTTGCGAGCCCGAGTCGTTGGTCAGGAGGGCGCTCTGGCCGCGGTTTCCAATGCTATTCGCCGCAGCCGTGCGGGTTTGCAGGAGCATGCCCGGCCAGTGGGTTCGTTCATCTTTCTGGGCCCCACGGGTGTCGGCAAGACAGAGCTGGCGCGGGCCTTGGCGGAGTTTCTTTTCGACAGTGAGAAAGCCATGGTGCGGCTGGATATGTCGGAGTTCATGGAAAAACACTCTGTTGCCCGTTTGATCGGTGCTCCGCCTGGATATGTGGGTTATGAAGAAGGGGGGTATCTGACGGAAGCGGTGAAGCGACGGCCCTACTCTGTCATTCTTTTCGACGAGATTGAGAAGGCTCACCCCGACGTTTTCAACGTCCTGCTGCAGATCCTGGACGACGGAAGGCTCACCGACGGCAAAGGGCGGACAGTTGATTTCAAGAACACAGTCATCATCATGACGTCCAACATCGGCAGCTCGTGGATTCAGGAAATGGGCGAGCGAGACCGGGCAGAGATGGAGAAACGTGTCATCGAAGCCCTCCGAGCTACGTTCAAGCCGGAGTTTCTGAATCGTATTGATGACATCATTATCTTCAAATCGCTGGGCCGGGCCGAGATCAGCCGGATCATCGACATTCAGCTGATGCGTCTCCAGAAGCTGCTGGCGGAGAGAAAGGTTTCTCTCGAGTTGACTGCTGCGGCACGCGAGTTGCTGTTTCAGGAAGGATACGATCCGACATACGGTGCGCGTCCGTTGAAACGGGCCATCCAACAACTCATCCAGGACAAGCTGGCAATGAGGCTGCTGGATGGCGACGTTCTGCCTGGCGACCATGTCGTAGCGGACGCTGACCGGGCGCGAGGCGAGCTGACCTTCGAGAAAGCCACAAGCTCAAAGCAGGCGGTCAATTGAGGAAAAGGCATGATTGAGACAACACCGGACTTGAAGCCAGAACCTGCTGAAGAGTCGCGGCAGGGCACACCCATTCCCGTTAGCGTGATCAAGCAGGAGGAACCCATTCGCGTCACAGACCGGAGGTCCTGGGTTCATCCGGCGGACGTCGAAGAACCGCCTCCCGGCGACTACTCCTTTAAGCCAACTTATGTTGAGGAGTTGGAACGCAAGCTGGCTGAGCAGCAGAAAAAGCTTGAAGAGGTGCTCTCAGCCCACCGCGAGTATAGGGCCGAGTCGGCTGCCGAGACTCAGCAGGCGCGCGAACGGATTCAGAGAGAATACGACCGACGGCTCAACCAGGCTAAGTCCGACGTGGTTGGGAAGTTTCTGGATATTCTTGAGAACCTAGAACGAGCACTGGCGGCGGCTTACGAGAGACCAGCCCTGGAGACTTTGAAGGATGGAGTAGAGCTAATTCACAGCCAGTTTGCCGCCACGCTCTCCGAACTCGGCGCCACCGAACTGCACGTGGCTGGTCTGGCGTTCAACCCCGAGTTGGCTGAAGCAATTGGTGTTGTAGAGGTTTCCAGCCAGGAACAGGATCAGAAGGTATTGGAGGTTATCAGCAGGGGATACCGCCTCGGTGAGACTCTGCTCCGCCCTGCCCGGGTTAAGGTAGGCAGGTTCAACCCGGTTGCGTCGGGCATCTCATCGATAGAGGGCTAATGTCGGCCGCGTTCCCCCATCGAATCCCAGCGAGTCATAAATCCGAATACAGTTTCTGCCACCGCGCTTTGCCTGCAAGAGCGCCAGATCTGCGGCATGAACGAGTTCGTCAGCTGAGGCGAAATTGTGTCTGCAGAGTGTGGCAATCCCAATACTGATCGTCAGTCGCACATGCGGATCCGCAAAGTCGAAAGACTCCTTGGCCACCAGACGCCTGACCTTGTCCGCCACGATTCCCGCCGCTTCAGCGTCGGCTTCCGGCAAAAGGAGCACAAACTCCTCTCCGCCGTAGCGGCATTTCAGATCGCTTGACCGGAAATGTTTGCCGAGGAGGTGCCCGATCCTCTGAAGCACGGCGTCGCCTGCGTAGTGCCCGAACTCATCATTGATTTTCTTAAATCCGTCAATGTCCAGAATTAAACAGCTCAAACTGCGACCGTAGCGGTCACTGCGCTCGAACTCCAGAGTCATTTGAGTCTGAAAATGATGACGGTTGTAAAGCCCTGTCAAGAAGTCTGTATTGGCGCGCCGGATGAGTTCCTGAAGCTTCTTCTTGTCTTCGATGCTCTGACGCTGCTTTTGCAGCGCCTGATGAATGGCCGACTTGACCTCGTGGATGTGAACGGGTTTCAGCAAGTAGTCGTGCGCTCCGCTATGCAACGCGCTGACAGCGGTCCTCGCTTTATCGGGCAGTTCGCCGGTCAGCAGAATCACTTCAACCAGCGGATTAGCGGTCTTCACCCAGCGCAAGAGATCAAAGCCCGTGAGCCCCGGCATCATGACGTCGCTGACCACGACATCGATCGCACTGTCGGAGAATATGTTCATCGTCTGGGTCGGGTCGAAGACCGGAACCACCTGATAGTCATCCTGCAGCCCCATCTCCAGCACTCGGACCACGTTGGGGTCGTCATCGACGACCAGGATGCTGGGCTTCATGATTGATACCTCTTGGGGAACGCTTCGGGTCCAGAAAGAGCAACATTCTCCTCTGACGTTGCTCCCAGTTTCGGCTTTACACTTCTCGCTGATTAGTTTTTTCTGTACATTCTGCAGGGGATTGGGACAAGAATTCTCCCGAGATGGGCGATCCGAACCTAAGACGACACCCGCACGGTGTGTTGCTCATGGCGCCAACATCGTGCCCACAGAATACTCTCTGGCCCGAAGCTAACAAGGTTGGGACGGTTGCCGATAAGCAAGGTTGTACCCTCTCTGAATTTGCAACACTTCCAAAAGTAGGCCATCTGTCCTGCCTTCCTGAACAAGGAGAACCGACATGTTTCAGAAGCTCTATATCCAGGTCTTTGCCTGCGCCCTCAGCCTGCTGACGGGCACGTCGGGACTGGCCCAGATCAATACGGCCGATCTGCAGGGGGTCATCACTGATCCAGCGGGGGCGCTGGTTCGAGACGCCAGAGTGAAAGCGGAAAATGTTGCCACTGGACTGACGCGGGACACCACGTCCCGGGAGAACGGCGATTACATCTTCCTGGCCCTGCCTCCCGGACAGTACAAAGTCAGCGTCGAAGCGGCCGGTTTTCGTTCTGCGGTGGTTGAGAGTGTCGTGCTGAACATTGGCCAGCAGGCGCAGCTGTCGTTCAAACTTGAGATTAGCGCAGTTATCGAGGCGCTGGTTATTTCTGCCGATGCCGCAGTGGTCGAAACGACTCGGTCCTCGGTAGCCACAACCGTAGATCAGCGTGCCATCGAGAATCTGGCGACCAATGGCCGCAGTTACATCAATTTCACACTGCTTGATTCGGCAACCACGCGTGACAATCAGCCCGTGCTGGGTCCCGCGCCTACCAGCGGGCTCAACATCGGCGGCCAGCGTGCCCGGGCGAATATGGTCAGTATTGATGGCGCCGATGCCATCGACAACACAACCAATGGCGTGCGTGCCACCCTGTCCCAGGAGGCGGTGCAGGAATTCCAGATCATCAAGAGCGGTTACGCACCGGAGTATGGCAGAGCCTCCGCGGCAACGATCAATATCGTCTCCAAGCAAGGCACAAACGAATGGAGGGGAAATTTGTTCGGCTATCTGCGCAGCCGCAAGGGATCGGCTTCCAACGCTTTTGCCGGCGAGCCCGATCCTGGTGACACGCGCACGCAGGCAGGTTTCACCTTGGGAGGCCCCATTAAGAAGGGCAAGACTTTTGTCTTTCTGTCTTTCGAGACCAATCTCCGCAACTCCATCAATTTCTCCCAAATCGGGCGGAACAACTACGGGTTTCGAACTGTGGCCAATCCGTTCGGGCAAGGTACGCTGCTGTTGACTCCGCAGCAGGAAGCTTACGTTCGCTCCGCCCCGGCTGCGCTGGCCGCACCCTACGCTACCGTTGCCAGCCGTGGTGCGCAGGTGGCAATCTTCGGAAACACTCCCGGCGGGCCCACCTCCTTTGGACTGATTCCCAATCCACTTCCTGCCTCCTTTCGCGGACTCAGCGCTGAAGCTGGAAACTATAAGACCACCGAAGAGACCTACTTCTATTCTGCGCGGATCGATCACCAGCTTTCCAACAGCCACAACCTCTTTGTTCGCGTGAGCGCAACGCCGTCTGATGTGACAGGGCTTCCCAGCAACGGGCAGAACCAGCTAACCGCACTGAATGGGTTTTCGCGAACGACAAACAACTCCACGCGTGATTGGACTGTAGTCTCGCAGCTGGCTAGCAACCTGGGCCCGAGTTGGTTGAGCGAGTTTCGCTTTCAGTTTGCCCGGCGCGGCGTTGGCCTGACGACGAATTCGACGCGCCCAGCCATTGAGATTCCTGGTACTGCCTCGATTGGGATGGAGCCATTCGCCCCGGTGTATCGTTACGAGGAACGATGGCAGTTCTCCGAGAACATGACTCACGTCCGCGGGCCGCACACCTACAAATTTGGGATTGACTTCAACCATCTGCCGGTGCGGGCCATCTTCCCGCTCAATCAGGGCGCTGTCTACTATTTCCCCGCCGCGCTGGCCCTGGATCACCCGCTGGTAAACGCCGCCGTCACACCGGCAGTCACCGCGGCCTGGCGACAGAGCGGTGCCCCTGCTTTCAGCGCAGCCCAAGCCTATGGCTTTGGCTTTCCGGAGAGTTTCGTGCAGCAGTTCGGCGGACTGGCAAGAGCTACCAGTCCGTATAAGAACACCACGCTCGGCTGGTTTGTGCAGGATTCCTGGAAAATCGCGCCGGGTTTCTCACTCAACTACGGTGTCCGTTACGATGTTGAGTTTACTCCGAGGATTGCTGCGACTTCTCCGTTGTCAGACGCTGGCGAACGTTTGCTGAAGGTGGTTCAGGGGATTCCGCGAGACACCAACAATTGGGCGCCACGGTTTGGCTTCGCCTGGGACCCGCTCAGGGACGGGAAAACAGTGGTCCGAGGCTCCTACGGGCTGTTCTATGGACATCCGTTGACGGGCATCATCTTTCTTTCGGACGTTGTGGACGGAACACAGTCGCCCTACCTCGTCACTCCGGGAGGCGTCGGCGCCGATGATCTCTTCCACGGCCGGGCGTTCACACCTCTGGGAGCAGCCGTTGCCAATCCAGCCATTGGCTATATTGGCAGCCAACAGCGCTTTGATGTGCTGGCACCTGCATTCCAGGACCAGACCACGGCTCTGGCGCTGAGCCCCATCTTGAGCCAGACGCTGCCAGTAGCTGGAAACTTCGAGTACGACTACACCCAGCAAGGAACCTTTGGCATCGAGCGTCAAATGGGCGAGAGCGTCTCGCTGGCTGTGGATTACACCTATACCCACGGCTCGCACCTGCTGCGGCCGCACAATATCAATCAGGGCGACTTTGACCGAATTGTCGCCTACGGCCGGACAACGGCCGTCTGTCCTAATCTTCCCGGGGTTGCTGCGAATGGCTGTGCCAACCCGGCCTATGGCGGCGCGGGGGGTTCACTGGCAGGGCTCTGGGACGCTCTAGGCGGAACCTCAGCAACTTCTCTGGCCCCGCTGGGGCAATTGCTGTTTAACCAGTTTCGCGCCACGGGTCCCAACTATACCTGGGCGAACACGATCTCGCGCGGGGCGTTGTCAAAGCCAGTGATGGACAACCTGGTTCGCGCTTTCAATCTGCCCCGAGCGCCGAACGACGCGGTCATTCCTTTTTTCAGCGTGAAGCAGTACGAGTCGTCGGGTACTTCGGTTTATCACGCAATGACGGTAACTTTGCGCAAGCGGTTCACGCGTCACTATCAGTTGTTAGGGTCTTGGACTTGGTCCCATGCCATCGACGATTCGACGGATCTCCAGACATTGCAGGAGCCTCAAGACAACAAAAACCCGCGTCTCGACCGAAGCAACTCCAACTTTGACCAGCGCCACCGGCTGGTCGTGAGCGGTGTGTTCGACAGCCCCTGGAAATCCAACCCCTTCCTTGGCAACTGGACGTTCTCGCCGACCTTCGAGGTCGCCGCGGGCCGGCCTTATAACTTACTCACCCTGAACGACAGCACCCTGATCAACAGCGGGTCAACGGCCCGGCCCAGTGTGGTTCCCTTCGGTACTGCGGGTTCCTTTGCGTCTCCAGACGGAAAGGTGGGGCTGGCCCAGCCGCCTCTCGGCTTCGTCGGTAATCTCGGCAGGAACGTCTACCGGACGAGTAACTTTTCGACTGTCGATTTCCGCCTCACGCGGCGCTTGCCTCTAGGCGAGAAGCGTCGGATCGAGTTCAGCCTTGACGTTTTCAATCTCTTCAATCGCGTCAACATCCGCGAAGCCGACAACTCCTTCACCCAGGCGGGTCGACCTGTTGGAGCGTTTGATCCACGGCAGTTGCAGTACAGTGTGAAGGTAGTCTTCTGAGTTGCCTTTGAGTTGAGCCAAGGCTGCGAACCCACTGTGGTGATGATCTGAGTCCTCCGGCGAGTCGATTCGAAATCAACCGCTCTCCAAAGCATTCTCACGGTTGCCTTGAAGAATCTCTTTCCCTGCGGCTTGCAGGTCGCGGGTTCATTTTGCGTGCTATGCTTGCGCCCTCGGCAAGCCAAACATAAGGAGGCATGGCCATGTTCTGTGCTGCATGCGGTGCAAAGACTGAGGGCGCAGGACGATTTTGCCAAAACTGTGGTGCCGCGCTGGCTGCAACCCAGCAGAGCGCTCCGCCACAGCCGGGCACGATGCGAGGTGCGCCCAGCCACGTCGCGGGCCCCCCGAGCGCACCGGGTGCGAAGAACCCAACCGTAGCAGTCATCCTCTCACTGCTCGTGGTTGGTCTGGGCCAGTTTTACAACAACGATTGGAAGAAGGGGTTGGCGATGCTGGGCGGCGTCATTCTCCTGGCGGTGCCAACAGCCGGCCTTGCGTGGCTGGGCATTGCCATCTGGTCGGGCATCGATGCTTACAAGGTAGCTAAGGGAGAGGGCAAGAGATGGTGAGGGTTAGGCCGTCATGACTCCACAGAAACTGACTGGATTGCGCCCGCAGGCGTATGAGCACCCGTCTGACCGGAAAACTTTGGAAGCCCTGGAAAAAACGGGGGGGCTGGACAAAGTGGTGCGCAAATGCAACGAGTACGGTCTGGAGCGCCTGCTGCGCGTGCAACTGATGGGCAGCTATCTGAGGGCAGGCGAAGACAGCTTCCCGGATCTTTTTCTGCGAGTCCAGGAGGCTTGTGAGACGCTCGACATTCCACTCCGTCCCGCCTTATACCTTCAACCCGGAAATCTCAACGCCTTCACCGCCGGTGTTGAGAAGCCAATTGTCGTGTTGAACTCCGGGCTGATCGATGCGTTGAGTTCTGAGGAGCTTCTCTTTGTGATCGCCCATGAAGTGGGCCATATCAAGAGCGGGCACGTCCTCTACTATCAGATTGCCATGCTTTTGCCGATCATTGCCGAGGCCATCGGTGCGGCCACGCTGGGAGTCGGCGCCCTGCTGTCTCTGCCGCTGGAGATCGCGTTGCTGCGCTGGCAGAGGATGTCAGAGCTAACAGCCGATCGCGCTGGATTGCTTGCCTGTCAAGATGTCAATGTTGCCATCAGCGCGATGGTCAAACTGGCAGGGCTGCCTTCCAAGTTTTTCGCCTCCATCAACACCGAGGATTTCATTGCTCAGGCACGCGAGTTTGAATCCTATGACAGCGACAAACTGGATTGGATCGCAAAGTTCCTGAGCGGCGTAGGCCAAACTCACCCGTGGACAGTGATGAGGGCCCATGAGTTGCTGCGATGGGTCGATGCCGGTGACTATGATCGCATCCTGCGCGATCCAAAGGGCCCGGAAGGCTCATCGGGAGCGTCGAAGTTCTGCACGAATTGTGGCGCTGCCTTATCCGGAACAGGAGCGTTCTGCACGCACTGCGGTTCGAAAGTCGGATAGGAACTCATGAGGCAAAGAAAGACGTGGTGATAGGGACATCGTTCGTTTTGTATTTCGATGTTGGGAAGAAGAACGATCGGTATCGTGTGACCGTGGCCGGGCCGCTGGGCGCAGCCGAGCATGAGATCAAGTCTGATTTAGCGGCATGGCTGGGAAACTTATCTGCAGCGGCTGCTGGCGATCGGGATCACGGCCAGCGCCTTCATGAGGCCTTGATTGGCGGTCAAGTCAGATCCTGTTTCAATCTCCACCGGATGCGCGCCCAAAAGGAAGGAAAGCTGCTGCGACTTGTCTTTCGAGCTGCAGAGGAACTGGAAACCAATCATTGGCCTATCGAGTCTCTGCGCGATGCGGCATCTGCCGAAGATCTGTCTCTTGCCGCAAAAGTGACGGTCACGCGCTCCAGTGCTCGATGGACTGATTCGCGGATTGCAGTTCTACAACCTCCACTCAACATCCTCGTTGTGCTGCCCGAACCGGGCGACGCCCAGCCCTTTGGCGCTCAGGCATTCTGGGAGGCTCTTGCCTCCTCGACCCAGCCTTTGGTGTCTAAAGGCCAAGCCAGAATCACAAGGTTGCCTGTAGCGACAGAGCGGGCACTGGAGGAGAGATTGCAGGCAGAGCCCTGGCACGTCGTTCACTTTGTGGGACAAGGCAGCTCGCGACCTGCCGCTCGCTATGGCACGCTGAACTTTGAGGGAGCTGATCGACGCACGCGAGCCATAAATGCCCAGAGTTTTGCCAGGGTTTGCGAGAAATGTCCTGCCCTTGGACTCGTGATGCTGCAAGCAACCCTTCAGGCAGCGCCACGGCAGGCATTTGAAGTCACGACAAATACGCTGCTCGACTCAGGCCTCTTGGGAGTCGTTTGGCTTCCCGACTTCGCTCAGCCTCAGGTGAGTGCCTTTTTTGCAGGCGAGTTTTACGGGGCTCTGGGTTCGGGCCAGCCGGTGGACGAGGCGGTGGCCTTGGGCCGACGTGCCCTGGCAAGCATTAGTGGTGAAACACGGGCAGGAACCTCCCGGGGGATGGACCTTCGCTACTGGGCAGGACCGGTGTTGTTTGCCAGTGAGCCGGCACTGGCGGATTTGGATTCGGCTGCTTCTACAGCTGGTGTCGCAGCAGCCAAACAGCAGCAGGCCCCCACCGAGGCAAAGGTAACCCCTCGCGCCGAAGTGCCGGCAAACGCGGCTGTGCCAGACACACAACCCGCCTCTCCGCGCCGGACTCTGGAACAGCAGGAATCGGAACGCAAACGCGCGGCTGGAGAATTCGACGTCTTCCTCTGTCACAACATTGCCGACAAAGCGATGGTCAAGGAGATCGGACGGCAATTGATGGACCGCGGCATCCTGCCCTGGCTGGACGAGTGGGAACTGCGCCCTGGGATACCATGGCAAAACTTGCTCGAGGAAGAAATCAGCAAGATCAAAGCAGCGGCAGTATTCGTCGGTGGAGAAGGAATCGGACCCTGGCAGCGGCAGGAACTCGACGGGTTCTTGCGCCAATTCGCCCAGCGTCACTGCCCGGTAATTCCCGTTTTGTTGCCAGGCGCCCCTGGGGAACCACGCTTGCCAATGTTCCTCACAGGCATGACCTGGGTCGATTTTAGGATCACCAACCCTGACCCCATGGAGCGCTTGGTGTGGGGAATTACGGGACAGCGCCCAGAGATCACTTAGTGTTTCATCTCATGAGTACAATAATTGAAAGCCACAGAGGTGGAGCAGGCGCTCCTGCGCGCGCTTCCTGAACACTGGACAGAACTCGTTTGCTCAAGGCGTGCGGATCGCGCGTTCCTGGAGTTTTTACATTTGTCCCCCTTTTCCAAGGGAATCGAAGCTTTGAGAAAGCTTCGCCGCGTTTTTTGCGGCAGGGGGTCTGGACATCGGTTGAGACCCCCTGTAGTCCCCCGAAGCTGTGAATAAATCGAATTTCCGACACAGGGAATTTGATTTATTCACAGCTTCAGGGGGAGAAGGGATTTCTGCTAAGAGTATTGTAACCTCTTGCGAGAGCTCGATGAAGGTCCAGTTCGTGCCGTTGCTTCAAATCCAGCGAGATCTTTACCGGATCCCTCGGGGAGTGGAGCGTTTTCGCGCCTATCTCGAGACAATGGTGAACTCGGACGGAACCGACGTTCGCCTGCCACCTCTTGTTGCGATGAATCCGATGGCGAAAGATCATGTGCCCACGTTGTTGGATGCTCTCCTGGCATTGGATGCCGAAGCTGTCGCCGCCCAGGCAACAGCGCAAGCAAAGGACAACCTTGCTGACGCGCCCGGCGACTTCCAACTGGGACTCGTTGTTGCAGACGACCTGATGGGAGGCTGGACGAACCGCTATGCCAGCGAATTCTCAGGTCTCTTTGAGGGTCACCTCGCGTACAAGCGGGGATGGCTAAGTGCTGTACTCTGGAGCAGTGAGATACCGAAAGCCCAGACTGTGCGCGAGGCGGTGATGACAACTATCTTCCGAACTGCCTATGTTCTCCAGCATGGCCCTGCATTGACCCTGAGAGACATGCTGGCTCGGGAAGGACACGTGATGGCGATGGCCGGCTGTTCAGAACCCAGCCTCGATCCTGCAGACCTGGACTACACCCGCGAAGTGTTGAAACCCCTGCTCAAGAGCACAGACCAGCCGACTCTCATTGCCTGCTTGTTTGGCGACTCAGCAGCACGAGCGCTTGGATATCCGCCGCAAGGTTTGAGCCAACGTGCGGGCTTGGCTCTGGCGCTGAACGAAGCCCGCCAGGGAATCTCCCGTGCAGAAGCCCAACCTGCAGCTCCTACTCGCGAGCTTTAGTGTCAAGCTCATGCACGTGAATCGTCTGGATTGAAGTTTTGGCCAGATGATGCCGAACCGCTTGGATCTGGTCGGCGCGTGCGATTGCAGCGGAAGCTTCTGGTTTTCTTCGAGCGGCTCGCAGCAGGACGGCATAGGATCTCAGAGAAGATTCGAGTTCTGAATGGTTGAGCCGAGTGGCTACAAGCGGATGCTCTGGGCCTTGGAGCTGCTCGGTAATCTCCAAAGACCTTCGGCAAAGCGCCTCCGCCTCGGTGAGTGGTCTGTGGCTCGAAATGCTTCAGCCAGGTTGTTAAGCGTGGCGGAAAGGCGACTCGACCGTTAAGAAGCGCGGCTGCGAACCCCTGAATTCGTTCGACTGCCCGTTCAAACTTGACATCCAGCGTTCCCCAAGTTGTGCCGGACGCCCTGGGCCTAACCAGTTCGCCTGGGCACGCACATCGCAAGCATTGACCTGGCTGTTGGACAGTGGCAGAATCCAGCTCAGTCGTTTCCTCCTCTGGAATTTTGGCGGCCAGGCCCCGGGCGTGAAACCCTCTGCCTGGCATCGGCCCTTGGCTCCAATGTCCCTCGACCTGATATTCGAAGCGATTAGCTCGGGGCGTTGTCTGGCGTTCCTCGGGTCGGGAGCCAGCACAACCTTCAAGGATCCGTCCGGAAAAGAGGTGCCCGGGCTTCCCACTGGCGGCGAGCTGGCCGAGGCGCTGGCCACACGCTGTGGCTACACAAACGGCCGGGCCTATGACTTGGCTAAGGTGGCCGAATACTTCCTCTATCGGAAAAGCGGCGACCGCACCGAGCTGGAAAGAGTGGTCAGAGAAAATGTGCCCGTTGCCTGCCCACCCAGGCCCATTCACACGGTGCTGGCCCAACTGAGCCAGTTGAGAGTGGTCATCACCACGAACTACGACAAGCTGCTCGAGCACGAGATTGACCGCTACGGCCGATTGCTAACGCGGCACGTGCATGACCAGCGGGATTCCAAGACCGGCCATTTCCAGGGCACGGTCTTCTTCGGCGAGAATTCCAAAGAGATCATCCTCCACAAGATGCACGGCACCATTGAAGACCCGGGCACCATGATCATTACTGAGTCCGACTACATCCGCTACCTGGCTCAGTTGACCAACGCCGACCAGGGGATGCCGGAATATTTTCGCAAGACCATTATTCCCCAGTTCACGCTCCTCTTTCTCGGCTACAGCCTGTCGGACTGGAATTTCCGCGTGATTTGGGAAGGAGTGTTGTCCAGCTATCCGGTGACCTCTTCGGCCAAGTGGTCGTACGCTTTGGTCAAAGACGCCCAGCCGTTCACTACGACCTATTGGTCGGCGAAAAGGATTCAAGTTATAGGCCACGACCTGACCGACTTTGCCGTCGCGCTGGCCCGTCAATTCAACCTGGAAATCCCCCAGCTTGGCATGACTAAACCATGAGTCGCGCGCCCTTCAAGTATCTCGACTCGTACCGCTTCGAGGACGCCGACCTCTATTTTGGCCGGGAGGAAATCGTCCAATCGGTGCTGGGAGAAATCCTCTCTTCCCGGTTGTTGGTTCTGTTCTCGCCTTCAGGCTCGGGCAAGACATCCCTCATCAATGCTGGCCTGTGTCCAGCGCTCGACCGCCTCGGCTTTCAGACCGTTCGCGTTCGGTTGAAAGGCGACCCGGTTGTTTCTGTCAAAGAGGCGTTCGAGGAGGTCCTCCGTGTGGCCGAAGCCGAACCTTTGCAGCCCCCTGAAGACCGGGACCTGCACGCCTTCTTGGCATCGGCAACCCGCGCGCTCGACAAGCCGGTGACGGTTTTCCTGGACCAGTTCGAAGAGTTCTTTATCTTCTACCGGGACCAGCCAGAACTGAGAAAAAAGTTCGTCGAGCAGATCGCGAAGGTGCGCTATGACGAGCAATTGCCGGTGTTGCTGGTCTTTTCTCTCAGGGAAGACTACTACGCCAACCTCCATGAGTTTCGGAAGGCGATCCCTTCCATCTTTCAGAGCAACACCAACTTGCGACTGGAGCCCTTCACCGACGAGCAGGCCAGGCGCGCCATCAAGCAGCCGCTGCTGACGGTAGGCGCCCAGGTCGATGACCGTCTCGTCGACCATATCGTTGCGGACTTGAGGAACGGCGAATTTGGCGTCGAACCCATCCGGCTCCAAATTGTTTGTCACGTGCTCTGGCAATCGAAGAAGAACGGTGGTTTTACAGCGGGCGATTATGAGGAAAGCGGCAAGGCAGCCAAGATACTTCAAGACCACACTGCTCGCTTGCTGGAGCGTTTTCCCTGGTGGCAGCGCCGGCTTTTGATTCGCATCTGCCAGCTACTGACCACGCCCGAGGGGACCAAGTGTTACCGCACCTTCGCGGAGTTGAAGCAACTGCTGCGCATCCAGTGGGAACGCCGACTTAAAGGAGTGCTGGCCCGGCTTGAGCGCTCCAATCTTGTGCGCCACGAAATCAGGCACCGCCAGGGATGGTATGAGCTGAAGCATGACTACCTGGTCAAAGAGATCGCCGGCTGGGTCCAGAAGAAGGAAGAAGGACTGAATCGAAAGTTGAAAGGGTTTGCAGTTTTCATCGCAGTCGTCCTGCTGCTCGGCGCCGGATGGGCGTTCTACGAGTACCACAGCTACTACGCCCGGTTTGTGTCTCCGTCTTCCTTCAATCAAGTGGAGGAAATCCAGATTGAGCGAGGCTTGCTGCGTGCCCGGGCTCCCGTTGCCACTGGGCTAACGTTCGGCCACCTTCGCGATCAGGCGGCCATCAACGACGTGCGCCAGGGGCTCCGGCTTGGCTTCAGGAAACGCGGCGACTGGACCCCTTTGCTGGACAGGATCAGCGCCGTTTGGAGGGGCTACTGCCTATTCGACTCGGGAGAAGAGCAAGCCGGCGTGGAGGCCTGGCTCACGGCGTTACAGGATACCAACCTCTATTTGCGCTGGAACGCCGCCTATGCCTTGGGGATAAGTGGAACCAGCAGCGATGCTGCGCTTGTTGCTCTCATCGCGGCCCTCAAAGACCCAGTTGAAGGGGTACGATCCAGCGCGGCCGAGGCCTTGGGGCGGTTGGGAAGGAGCAACGAGGCTATTGTCAACGCTTTGCTCGAAGCCGCCCGGAATGAACCCATCGGCGCAGCATACTCCGAGTATTCGCAGTCGCGACAGAACTCGATTTACGCGCTGTCCAGGTTGGCCAGAGACAACGACTGGGTTTATCAAACGCTAGTTGAACTGACAAAGGATTCGAACTATGAGATCCAGGGGAGCGCTCTCCGGGCGCTGGTCTCCATAGGCCGGGGCGATGACCAAGTTGCTCACGTAATGCTAAGGCCTGATCGAAAGTTTGTAGGCCAAGATCTTGAAGAAGAGCTGGAGAAGCTCGCGCCAGGCGACAGCTCTCTGCTAGCTCAGCTTTCGCACAGGCTGGAAACTGCCAAGAACATGGCAGACTGCGACGCGGCTGTGTTCCTGGGAAGGCTCGCGCCAGGGAACGATTTCGTCGTCGGCAAGTTGCTCAAAGCTGTCTCCATTGGAAGTTGCCCGCAGCAGGCAGTGAGAGCCCTCGGTATACTGGGGCGAAACAATAACAAAGTAACAGATGCCCTCGTTGGCATTTTGCCCACTCACAGCGATGACGCCGCAGAAGCGGCCCAGGCGTTGGGCAGGCTGGGCAGGAATGACGACCGCATAATCGACGCCCTGATTCAAACTCTGACATACTATCCCGGACAGGCCGCCGCGGAAGCTCTGGGGAAGTTGGGAAGGGCTGATGAGCGCGTGATTGACGCCTTGGTTGCGACTTTTGAGAGGGTCCGCTCGATAGAACCGCCGAATGCCACTCTTGGCGCTCGACGACCGGGCCAGCCTGGGCCTTCTGGATCCCAGGGCAAGATGGATCGTTCCGTGCTTTCGGTGGATCTGACGAACCCTTTAGCGCTTGGGCTCCCTGCGCCGTCTTTCAACCAACCTCTGTATTCCAGCATCGTTCAGGCGATATCGAGGCTGGGGCGGGGCCGCGAGCGCATCATGGCTGGGCTCGTGGAAGACTTGAAGCGGTTTGCCCCGCTTTGGCAGTCAGTTGCCTTGGACCAACTCGCCGACCAGGGCGACGCGAAACTGGCTGAGGCCTTCCTTAGAGGCTTGAAGGACTCTGACGCTGCCGTCCGCTTTCGCGCTGCCGCGCTGCTGGGGAGATCGGGAGCATCGGGCGCCGGTGCCACCGACGCCCTGGTTCAAAGCCTGCAGGATCTCGACCCTCGCGTGCGCGCTGCGGCTGCCGAGGCACTCGGCAAGTCAGGCCAGCGAAACGACAATGTTCTGAAGGCCCTGATCCAAGCCTTCAATGACACGGATTCTCTTGTCCTCACTACCGCCCAAGCAGCGCTCGGGGTCTACTGGGATGACAAACCGGCCGGCGAAATGCTGAGTCTGCTCCAGCATCCTCAGAGCGGCTACCGACTGGCGGCTGCGGTCGTTCTGGCCCGGCAAAAAGAGTTTCCTGGATCCGTACTGCAGAAGATTGACGCTCTGAGAAGGTCCGACCCTCGCCCCTGGGTGCGCTTTAGCGCGGGAAGGGCCTACAGCACGATTCAGCTTCGCCTCAGAGCCGAGAGGTTCGCGGGGCCATTGCTCGCCACTGCCGACGCCGCGTTTCGAGAGGGACAGTTGCGCAAAGCGAGGCAGTTGTATAGCACGGCATTTGACGAGCTGCTCACTATCGCCAGGGTCGACGCTGAAAAAGCAGCTTACGCTAAGCTCCAGGAGGCGCGCTGTGCCGTTCGATTGGGGCGCCTCGGCGGCGCCTTCGAGTCTCTCGACAACACGGTTGAGAGGTACCCTCAAATCAGGAAGGAGCTTCTCAGCAGGCTTGACCCTTCCGAGGACGACTGGAAACACCTGGCAGACGACCCCCGCCTGCTTCGCCTGTTGAAGAGTCAAAGGTAGTACCCTCTCTGACAGTCGATCACAAACCTAATACGTCTCGGAGGTTCGCTAAATGAAACTGCTGCTTTGTTGGCTGATGGTCAGCACCCTTTATGCCGCCGGAGAACCGAAGATTCTGATCGTCACGGATATGGAGGGCGTGGGCGGGGTCAACAACGCCGAGGAGCAACTGCTGCCTGGACAGCGGCGGTTTGACGACACCCATCGGCTCCTGGTCGGCGAACTCAACGCCGCTGTCGAAGGCGTCCTGGCGGCCGGGGCGAGCGACGTCGTGGTCTGGGATGGCCATGATGGCAGCCGCTCTCTTTCCGTCGACGATATGCACCCAAAGGCTAAACTCCTTCAGGGACGGCCCACGCCGGCGACCTATTACCTTTCCGACAGGCTCTACGATGGCATCCTGTTCATAGGCCAACATGCCATGTCCGGTGCCAAGGATGCAGTCCTGGCACACTCACAAAGCTTTACTGTCCAAAATATCTTCATCAATGGCAAGCCGGTCGGCGAAATTGGCCAAGTGGCGGCTATCGGTGGATACTTCAACATCCCAGTGATCATGCTGGCGGGGGATCAGGCTGCCTGCGATGAATTGCTGGGTCTCCAGCCAAAAGCGGACACGGTCGCGGTGAAGAAACTGGCTGGGAAAGCTTCGACTCTAAGCCTGTCGCATGCGGACGCCAAGGCCCGGATCCAGGCCGCAGCGCGTCGTGCGGTGGAACGCATCCGGGAGTTTCAGCCATGGAGGATTGATGGCCCCGTGGAACTGAAGTTCGAATATTACCCGGAGGCGCCCGGTGCGAGCTCAACGGCGCTCAGCACGGACAGCAAGCAGCTCTCGCCGCGAACCGTGATCTATCGAGGCCGTAACGTTCTGGAAGCTTTTCAGCAGTGGTTAGGAAAATAGCCTAGTTTCAGGGCGAGCGCCAGCGCGGTAGGTGGATGGGTAAATGCTTGCCTCGGCGGATTGATCTGCACTCTGCCGCGAACCCTCACTCCAGCGGCGCTCGGATTGCTCGACCAGGAGTCATATCGTCCTTCAGTTGTCCGTCTTTGACTACTGGAACTCCATTCACCAGCACGTGCTCGATGCCCTGTGAATACAGGCCAGGTTTTTCATAGGTGGCTCTATCCAGCACGCGCCCAGGATCAAAAATCGTGATGTCCGCGTCGGCCCCGACACGAATGCGGCCCTTGTGCCGCATCGCTGGCACCCTCTTTTCTAAGCGCTGCGCCGGAAGCAACGTCATTTTTCTGAGAGCTTGCATCAGGCTCAAGCTTTTCTGCTCCCGCACATAGCGCCCCAAAATACGCGCATAAGTGCCGGCCGAGCGCGGGTGGCTTCGACCATCCCGGTATGCAATGCCGTCGCTGGCAATCAGTGTTAAAGGGCTGACCACGGCGGCTGTAACCATTTCCTCAGTGTTGGTGAAGGTGATCACCCAGCCATTGGTCTTGCGGTAACGCGCAAAGCTTTCGGCTGTGAGTCGCTCGCCCGTCTCAGGCCAGAGCAAGTCCTTGTAGTCGATTCCCAACTCTTGCTGCCAGCCTTCCTTAAAGATAGCTGAAGAGATCTGAGTCATACCCGCAGTGTAGGGATAGCATTCGGTGCTTACATCGAGCCCGCGTTGGCGGGCCTGCGCAATAACTTCCAGCAGTTGCGGAGTGTATTCGGTTCCCGTGCTGTTCACGTGAACTACATGAAGGGACGCGCCAGTGATCGCCGCAGGCCCAAGCACTTCGTGTAGCGACTCCAGAGCCTTGTCGCGGGCGGAGCGGAGATGCACATGGACTGAGGCGCGATGCTTTGCTGCTGACCGGAACACTTCGAGAGTTTCCCAGGCGGAGGCTCCAGGTGTGTAGGCAGTGCTGAATCCGACTGCCACCGCTCCGCGTCTCAAGCCTTGCTCAATCCGTTGGTTGATATCTCTGAGTTCCTCCGGCGAGGCAGCCTTGCTGATGGCCACGCCGCTGGGAAGGAAGTCACCCGGATCGTTCATGGCCTTCATGCGCACTCGAATATGCCCGATGCTGACGCCGAAGTTTACGGCTGCCTTGCCTTCGCGCTCTGCGTACCAACTGTCTATGTCCGGCGCCCCTGCCTCGAGTTCAAACGAAGAGGTTACTCCATCCATCGCTTGAGCCCGATAGTTCTCCGGAATTTGTCCGTGCTCGTGCAAATCGATGAAGCCAGGAGAAACCACAAGTCCTCTAGCTTCGATGGTTGTGCGGCCCTTGATCGCAGCCGAGGTGATTTGCTCGATCTTGCCGTTGCGGAGGCCCAGGTTGCGAATGGCGTCAAGTCCGGACTCGGGATCCAAAACCCGACCCTGCAGAATTACGGTCTCGAAGTCCGACGCTGCCGCAAGAGTGCCTATGCTTGAACCGCGCTGAAGGAGCGTCAGCCCCAGGAACAGGCTAACCATGAGACGGCGATAGCGGGGAGTGGCGTGGGTCATCGTTGAGATTCCTGGATATGACGTGTTGCACCATCATCTTAGCCGGGATCGCCGGCCTTGACGGAGGCGCGTCGTAACGCTTGCCGTTGTCCTTAAGAAGTGTAGAAGTGAGCCAGGAAGGCGCTGCCGCGCCCTGCTGATTTCTTTAGATGGCCAGCGGCCAAATCCCAGCGATACGTCCCACCGGTCTTTACCTGATCTACAGTCTAAACGTCGTTCCACAAGATCGCGGCATTATAAGCCGTCTGTACCTGGAGTCAATTTCCCGCAACTGCCTCCCCGCATTCGACGTTGGGTTGCACGCTCAGGACGGCTGCAAAGAAGCAAGCGCACTCGGCCCGTTCGCCGCTATCGGGCTCTAGCCCATTGACCTTTCTCCTTGACACTCAAAAAATGCGGTTGCTAGACTTTTCGTGGTGTTTCCTGCATTCCGTTGACCAGCGTTGTCAAAGCAAGGCGGTGAAATTGAGGAAAGACACGGCCCTTGTCGCTATCGTTTGTCTGCTGCTGGGTACCCTGATTGGCTACTTGCTGGGCGTGCAAGTCAGTTGGAAACAGAACAACTCGCCGGCCCAGGCGTCTGGGGCGACCGTTCCGCCAGCTCCTCCAGTTTCGGAACTCCCTGAAGGGCATCCCCCGATCTCCACGGCTGCAGATCTGGAGACGCTAAAGAGAGCTGTCGAGTCGGCTCCCAAGAACTTGCCTATGTTGACAGATCTGGCCAACAAATATTACGACGCCGGTCGGTACTCAGAAGCCATTACCTACTACAACCAAGCTCTAACACTCGACCCCAACAACATTAGTGTCCTGACTGACGTCGGAACGGCACACTTCTATTCGGGACGGCCCGACGAGGCGATCTCCCTTTACAACCGCTCACTTCAGATCAATCCCCGTCATGTGCAGTCATTGCACAATTTGGTTGTTGTCAATCTGCAGGGGAAGAAGGACGTTGCAGCGGCCCGTGCAGCCTTGGAGCGCTTGAAAAGCGCTGACCCGACCAACGCCTCCCTGGCGAAGCTCAACGCGATGATCAACCAGCCGGGCTCCGGCGAGCCTTCCCCCTCAGGATCATCCAACCCGCGGCAACGGATCTTTTGATGAGACTGTTACTCCCAGTCTTGCTCGTCCTCATCGTTTTTCTCTTGTTGCGTTCCATTGTCCGGGGCTTCCTTCAGAGCAGTTCCGATCGCCAGAGATTTGAGCCGCATTCGACAGATCCGAAAGGTGGAGACCGCAACGTCAAGATGGGTAAGATGGAGAAAGACCCGGTTTGCGGGACCTACGTCGATGTCGCAACGTCCATTCATGCCCCGTTTGGCGGGGAAGTGCTATATTTCTGCTCAGAGGAATGCTTGAAGAAGTACAAGAAGTCTCGATGACCTAGAACGCAGACAAGTCTCTGTCTCTGCGCCTTCCAGAAATTGACAACGGAGAGTTCATGGCGAAAGAAACTCAAAACCTGTTTGACATGATCCGCAAGCGTTTCGAGGACGCTGCGGACGTTCTGAAGCTGCCTCGGGACCTGCGGGATGTTCTAACGCACATGAAGCGCCAATTGATCGTTGCTTTACCCGTTCGCATGGATGATGGGATCATCCACGTCTTTGATGGCTATCGCGTGCAGCACAATATCGCGCGCGGCCCGGCCAAGGGTGGAATTCGGTACCACCCGAGCGTCACTCTCGAGCAGATGAAGGCACTCGCTTCGCTGATGACCTGGAAATGCGCGGCAGTCAACATTCCCTACGGCGGTGGCAAAGGGGGCGTGGTTTGCGATCCCAAAAGCATGTCGCAAGGAGAACTCGAACGGCTGACGCGGCGTTATGCGTCTGAGATCCTTGTCATGATTGGGCCCGACCGGGACATCGCGGCACCTGACGTCAACACCGATTCGCAAACGATGGCTTGGATCATGGATACCTATTCCATGACCGTGGGTCATTCCATGCTCGGAGTCGTCACGGGGAAGCCGATCGCTCTTGGTGGGTCGCGTGGCCGCGAGGAGGCCACGGCACGCGGATGCTGGTATGCTATTCGCGAGGCCTGCAAGGTAAGAAATATTCGTGTCAAAGACGCGCGTGTTGTGATCCAGGGATTTGGCAGCGTCGGAACCACCACGGCCTGGCTGTTGCACGAAGACGGCGCTAAGATCGTCGGCCTAAGCGACTCGCACGGCGGCGTTGTGAATCTCAAAGGCCTGGATGTGGAGGCCGCCCTGGCGCAGAAGCAGATGACAGGAAAGCTGGCTGGGCTGGCTGCAGCAGACTCGATTTCCAACGAGGAGCTCGTGGAACTGAAGTGCGACATTCTTGTTCCCGCGGCTCTGGAAAACCAGATCACCGCTGAAAACGCCTCGCGCGTCAAAGCTTCTATCCTGGCTGAAGCCGCCAATGCCGCAGTCACGCCCGGCGCAGATGAAGCTCTGGCCAGGAAAGACTGCTTTATTATTCCTGATATTCTCTGCAATGCCGGCGGTGTGATTGTTTCCTACTTCGAGTGGGTTCAGGACTTGCAAGGATTGTTCTGGAGTGAAACGGAAGTGAATAACCAGCTTGAAAAAATCATGGTGCGCAGCTTCAAGGAAGTTCACGAGGTGGCACAGAAACGCAAGCTGAGCATGCGGGTCGCGGCTTACGTCCAGGCTGTCGGCCGCGTTGCTGACGCTACCAATGTCCGCGGGTTGTTTCCGTGAGAAACACCCGGGTTCAGACTTTCCCAGAGATCTTATAATGAGGAACGGTCCGGCCTGGTATTTCTGCCCAGGCGGTTTGACCGTTGGTTTATGACTCCTCCCACCCCAAAGCGTCAGCGGCTTTTCATCATATTGCTTTCGGCAATCGTCACGGTGCTCTTAGTCTTTGCGATTTTGCAGCAGGTTTTGGATCTCAGCCCCTATTTCAGCGCACCTCCTGAGAATACGACGTTGCTGCTGTGGGCATTGACCTCGCTCAACGTCATCCTGCTGGTCATCTGCACGCTCATTCTGCTACGCAACCTGCTGAAGCTCTACTGGGAACGAAAAAGTCATCAGCTCGGTTCCAAATTCCGAACCAAGCTGGTCATCGCATTCATCGGACTCTCAATCATCCCCGTTTTCTTCATGGCCTTGTTCGCCTACACACTGGTGCATCGAAACCTGGATAAGTGGTTCAGCACGCCGATCGATCGCGTCATCGCCAACGTCGGCCAAATCGTCGAGCAAATCAACCAGGATGCGAGTATTCATGCCGTGCGCAGTGCCAAGTTTCTGGCAGCACATCCCGCAGTGCGGAGAGTGGCTGAAAACTCAATGGATGAGACCGGCCTGAGTGTGATCAAGACTCTCACCGCAGAGTATGAAATACCCCTGCTGATCCTCTTCGGCCCCTCGCGGCGGCCAGTACTGATTTGCCAGGGCAATGAACTGTACAAACCGGGGCTGCCGGCGTTCCGGCGGATTGCTGATCCTCTCCGGCTGATCGACGGCGGCAGCCCGGTTGGACAGATCCGAGAAGAGGCCTTCAATCGCCTCATCAACAACGCTGGCAAAAACGAGATGACGCTAACGGCAACGGATCAAGGAGGGCAGCAGATCATTCTGGCAGGAGCTGCAATCCATATGGGTGGATTCGAAGCCCCATCCAGCCTTGTCATTGGCTACAAGATTCGCGGCAACCTGCTTGAACTGGCCTCTCAGATCGCACAGTCGAGGCAGGATTATTACAGCCGTTCCAAGAACCGCCCGGTCGTGCGAGACAACTTCATGCTCTGGCTGGGCCTGATTACGATGCTGATCCTTTTTGCTGCCGTCTGGATCGGCCTTTACCTCTCCAAGAAAATCGCTATCCCCATTCGAGCTCTGGCTGAAGCATCGAACGAGGTTTCAAAAGGAAATCTTCTCGTCCACATTGAATGCCCTGCCGAAGATGAATTGGGAATTCTGGTGGATTCTTTCAACCAGATGACGACACAACTCCATGAAAGCTCTCAGAAGCTGGGCCAGACGAATCTGGACTTGCAAGCATCGAATCGCGAGTTAGAAGAGAGGCGGCGATACACGGAGGCGGTGCTGGAAAATATTCCTACTGGCGTCGTCTCGCTCACGCCTGGACTGCACATCAGCCGCGTGAACCGCGCGGCCCTCAAGATGCTGACCTGCGACTCTGGCGTTCTCAACCAACCGATCAAAACGCTGTTTCAGGGCAGCGACCTTCGAGAGATTGAGTCCCTCATCGACAAAGCAGCGCGCGCCGGCATTGCCTCCCGCGATTTTCGCCTGCATCCCAAAGGCCGCCAGCTGTATTGCGCCGTGACGGTTAGCGCGCTGCTGCGCTCCGGGGATGCATCCTCAGAAGGCTTCGTGATGGTGGTCGAGGATCTCACCGAGCTGCTGAAGGCACAAAGAGCCAATGCCTGGCGCGATGTGGCTCGCCGCATGGCGCATGAGATCAAGAATCCACTCACCCCGATTCAGTTGTCAGCCGAGCGTTTGCTGAAGAATTACGGCAGAGCCAAGACCGAAGGCGAGGATGGAGGTCAAGCCGAATTCGAGCCAGTTCTGCGGGAATGCGTTCAAACGATCAAGCAGGAGGTTTCCAGCCTGAAGGCGATGGTCGACGAATTCTCCCGTTTCGCCCGCATGCCAGCAGCCAGCAGAGTGTCGACGAACCTGAACACCCTCATTGAAAAGATACTGGCCGGATACAACGGGCGATTCGAAGGCGTCGACCTCGATACGTCGCTGTCGGAATTGCCCGAAGTCCTGCTCGATCCAGAGCAATTCAAGCGGGCCTTTGTGAACCTGATTGACAACGCGCTGGAAGCGATGGAAGAAGCGCCTAAGAAGAAGCTGTCGATTGCAAGCCAGTTCTACGCAAACCGCGAGACCGTCGAGATTGTGATCAAAGACACAGGACATGGCATCCCATCGACCGACAAAGAGAAACTGTTCCTGCCGTATTTCTCCACCAAGAAACGGGGCACTGGCCTGGGCCTTGCCATCGTCAGCAGAATCGTTGCCGACCACAAAGGCTATATCCACGTGGAAGATAACATACCGGCCGGTGCCAGTTTTGTCATCGAAATTCCGGCCCGATAGAGTCACCCATCGGGACCTGTAGAAGGTGCTTAGGACTTGCCCCGTAATTCGATTCTCCTAGTCGACGACGAGACAGGCATCCAACAATCGCTCGGAGCAGTATTGCGCGAGGAGGGATTCAAAGTTGCGATTGCCGACAGCGGTGAAGCTTGCCTCGCCCTGCTGGAAAGTCACACCTTCGAGCTGATTCTCCTCGACGTTTGGCTGCCAGGCATCGATGGCCTTGAAACCCTGGAAGCGCTCAAGCGGCTCGGTGTTCAGTCGGAAGTTGTCATGATTTCCGGGCATGGCAGCATCGAAACAGCAGTCAGGGCGACCCGGCTGGGCGCATTCGATTTTGTCGAGAAGCCGCTGTCGATCGAGAAAACGCTCTTGGTTGTCAAGAATGCACTGGAGCACAAGCATCTGCAGGACGAGAACCGCAATCTGCGAAGCGAGCTGGGCACTCGTTACCGAATCATTGGTAGCAGCATCCCCATGAAGGCACTCAGGCAACAACTGGCCATCGCGGCCCCGACTAACGGGCGGGTGCTGATTTTTGGCGAGAGTGGCAGCGGCAAGGAACTGGTTGCCCATGCGCTGCACCACAAGAGCTTGCGAAACGCCGCCCCTTTTGTCGAAGTCAATTGCGCCGCGATTCCTGACGAGCTCATCGAAAGCGAGCTGTTTGGCCATGTCAAAGGGGCCTTCACCGGAGCCACTCAGAGCAAGATCGGAAAACTGGAAAAAGCTGATGGCGGGACGCTCTTTCTGGATGAAGTAGGCGACATGAGTCTGAAGACCCAGTCCAAGGTATTGCGGGCCTTGGAAGAACAGCGATTCGAACCCGTGGGGTCCTCTGCTCCCGTTTCGGTAGACGTGCGGATCATCGCGGCGACCAACAAGAACCTGGACGAGGAGATGGAGAAAGGGAATTTTAGGCAAGACCTTTTCTACCGCCTGAATGTCATTCCCTTTTACGTTCCTCCGCTCCGGGAGCGCGTGGAGGACATCCCCGTCTTAACCGAGCACTTCATCGTCGAATTCTCGCGGCTTTACGGACGCAAGCCCAAAGAGGTTTCACCGGAAGCCATGGAAGTCCTGCGACAATACAGCTGGCCTGGCAATGTGCGCGAGCTGAAAAACCTCGTGGAGCGAATGGTCATCATGACGCAAGCCGGACGTCTGGAAGTGCGCCACCTGCCCGCAGTGCTCCTGAAGGAAAACTCTTCACTGGAAGACCCTGCCGAAGCCCGCAGTCTGTCGGAAGCCCGCCAGGCGTTCGACCGCGACTACATCCTGAAAAAGCTGGAAGAGAGTGGCGGCAACATCTCCCGGACGGCCGACGCCCTCGGGATTGAACGCAGCCATCTGTACCGCAAACTAAAGAGTCTGAAGATCAATTTCGAGAAAAGCGACAAGGCACTGAATCACTAACCGTCCAGGCTACAGGCCTTGGTATGGCGAGCCGTGGGCAGGCTGTTGACCGGGCTCACGCGTGAGGCTTAAGTGCATTTTACCCCATGAGTCTCGTGACGGATTACAAACGGCAATTTGGCAGGAGGCCTTGGTCCAGCATTTTCGATGCCTTGCCAGGCGTTCGTGGACAGACTCTGCTCGATCTAGGGGTGCGGTGCGGGCGACCAGGCAGCCAAGCTCGCCGCCCGATAGGACAAATGCACACCTAACCGTGGAACCACTCTCGAGGTTCCTATGGCGTGCTGTGTGAGGCCCGCGCAAGAGAAATAAGGGGGTATGGTCTGACATCTGGCAATTGGCGTGACCAACATTCATGGCTGCCCAAGCGCGCCCGACTGGCGCTGCCTACTTCGGCAAGTCAGTCACGACGATCGATTTCCAAACGGCCATGGAACAGGCGAACGGCAGAAGCCTGAAGGATTTTTTCTCCAAGCGGGTTTACTTGGAGAAGTGATACAGAAAGAGTCTTTGTCGGCGCAGGGTGCTTAGCATCGGTTGCAGGGAAGCGCCAGCGGCCCTTTTACCTCGTCCCCAGTTCGGGAGCTTGACTGCGCAACGTTAATGCACCCGGCATGAGGAAGAAGCTGAGGTGAAACGGCAACCGCTCCCACATTTGAGAATTGCAGCCGCAGTCCCGGGAACTATGTTTGAACTGCCGGAAAAACTGACTGTGAAACTGAGTGCTAAGCCAGCGAGCCTGGCATGCAAAAAGGAAGTTTTTGACTGTGGTAGATGGTTGTCCTAGCCTGCCCTCGTTTCGCAGTCTTCTTCAACAGTCTTGCCCTTCGCTTTTCCCACTGCGCGCGTGCCCCCGCATTCCTGATCGTAGGAATCACCTTCTCCACCCATCGAAGCGCTTTCTCTAGGTCCTTGAGATGGTGCTCATAATAAATCGCCAGCTCCTGACACGGGCTCTCCTGCAATTCACCCGAAAGATCGACAAGAGCCTTCCACAGGTCTGCGGCCTCCCCGTAACGTTTTTCGAACTTGCGCACCCTTGCCAGTGTTCGCAAGGCAGCTTGCCGGGTTTCTTGTGCTGAGGCACTCTCCAAAGCAGCCTCCACACACACGGAAGCAAGCTGCAACCTCCCCAAGGCCTCCAAGTATTTCCCTGCGCTGCACAGATCCTCAGGCGGCCTCTCCTGTTCAAACGGAGTCAGCAGAACGCAGACGACACGCGTCGCCAGGTCCGCCAGCGTCTCAATGTCCTGGCGATTGTGCCTCAGGATGCCCTCGACACCCTCGGGCCGCCCGGTTCGCGTATAGCTGAAATAGAGTCTCGCAATCAGGTGCCCGGGAATATCACCTTCTCGCCGGATCCCGAGAATCTCTCGCTCCAGATTGTCGAGGCTGCAATCACCCAGCCGCAGCTTCCAGAGCCGGCGGGCCGGATGCAGCAGATCCAAATGAGCGGCGTTAGCCAGAGGCCACTTCAACTTTGCCAGCACGAAGCGTGACTGGAGCAGCGGAATGTCGAACGACTTGCCATTGAATGTCACCAGCAGCTGCACACCCTCCAAACGCTCCTGCAGGGCCAGCAGCATCGCCCGCTCTTCGGGATAGTCGCGCATGAAATACTGCTCAACGCGAAAATTCTTTGCACACCAGCTTCCGACACCCACGAGAAACACATAGGTGCCCGCACCCCCGGAAAGGCCTGTCGTTTCCGTGTCAAGAAAGGCAACGCGGCGCAAGTCCACATCGAGCGTCTGGCCGGTCAAAAGTGATCCCAGCTCGGCGACGGACTCCTCTCGAGCCGTGCTGCCGCGATCGGACGGGCGCACCCGGTCGACATGAACGAATGATCCTCGAACGTTGGTGTGGACCGAACCTCCGAAAGCCTCTCCTTTCGGCTGTTGGGACTCCCCTGGTACGTTGGTTGCACGTTGCCGCTCGCGCGCACCAATCCTGTCCAGGGCCTTCTTCAGGTTCCCATCATCTCGCCCCGGATGGACCGTATTCTCGCCGGCAGGCACAGCGGCTGTCTCGGCGACGGAGTTCTTGTCGCACCCGAAACTCTCTGTATTGCGTTGCTGGAGCGCCTGCCGCTGTCGGAGCTTATCGGAAAGCGTCATGATTCATCGTGGAACAACTGATCATGAGTACCAAGTTTCATGCATACGCTAACGTTGAGGCACTGAGGATGGGAAGAACAAGGAGCGCGCCTTTTCTCTAGTTCCTCGCCTGGCGCTGAAGGAGTCGGCAACGACGACGCGCCGCCTACTTGTTGACCTTCATAAAATCAATCCCAATATTTCCAAGGCCACTTGCTTGCTCAAGTGGCCTGTCTCACCACGCGGACCGACACAGCTTGGACAACCTTCCTCGCACGCGCAACTGCGAATAAGCCGCGCCGCCTCACTCAAGATGCGTTCGTCCATATCGTAGAGCGGTTGACTCAGGCCGATCCCGCTCGGAAAGTTGTCATAGATAAAGATATTGGGCTCGAAAACCTGCCGAGGCTTCAGTGGGCGGCGACCTGCCACCTGCACAGGCCTCGACACTTCGCTCTCGATGTTGTCTTCCACTGCCACCTGAATGTCGCGGACATCGCACATCAGGAAAAGTGCCGCCATTTGCCGCATGGCCTGGGCAAGGCCGCGAACACCGCTTAGCCGGATGGAAGGCAAGTATGGCAGCGTGTCCATTAAGGCTTTGGGCAGAGTAAGCCAGTAGGAGGTGGTGTGCATCTCTTGCTCTGGCAGTTCCAGATCGCCTGCGCCGATGTTCTCAAGCGTGTAGAACTTGATCTTTTTGAATCCAACAACCTGGGTGGTCAAGTGGATCTCACCCCAGCTTCGGACAGAGTTCCTCCCCGTTCGGGTTTCGAAGGTTTCGAGGATCCGCACCTGCGTGTAAGAGATTGCGTCGGTGAAATAGTCCGTATCCACCTGTTTGACGTGCGCGCGCCGTTCCTTGTAGTCCAGCTTTTCGACAAAGAACTGCCGGCCCTCGTGGATGTAGATCGCTTTCTCATGGATCGTCGTGAGAGCGCTGGGAAAATCCACTTTGCTGATGATCTTCGGTTCGTGTGTGATGTCGAGAACAACAAAATTGTCGGAACTCACCGATCTGAGACTGACGACGTCAGCCGGATACGCTTCGCTGGTCCAGTGAAACTGCCCTCCCGTCTGGCGCACGAAGCCGTTTTCTTCCAGAAATCTCAGGATTTCTGCGGTTTCATTGCGCCCGAATTTCTCCCCTTCATCAAAGGGCAGCTCGAACACGGCGCACTTGATATGGTTCAGCAGGATTTCCAGGTTGTCGGGATTCACTAACCCGTGCTCGGGCGACTGGCCGAAGAAGTACTCAGGGTGCTGCACGATAAACTGATCGAGCGGCGCGCTGCTGGCCACCAGCACGGCGGCTGAGGTTCCACTCCGCCGTCCGGCCCGGCCCGCTCGCTGCCAAGTGGAAGCAACGGTGCCTGAGTAGCCTGCCATGACACACACTTCCAGACTTCCAATGTCCACACCTAGCTCCAGGGCGTTTGTGGCAACCACGCCGAGGATTTTCCCTTCCTTCAGTCCCTTCTCGACCTCGCGCCGCTCCAACGGCAAATAGCCGCCCCGGTATCCACGGATGAGGTCCTGCGGCGACGCTCCCCTGTCCAGCGCGTCCTTCAGATAGGTCACCAGGATTTCGGTAATCAGCCGGCTGTTGGCAAAAACAATCGTCTGTAAACCTCGCTTGAGGAAGTTCAGCGCTACGGAGCGGGTTTCGTTGACGTACGACCGCCGGATACCCAGCTGTCGGTTGACAACCGGCGGGTTGTAGAAAACAAAATATTTCTCGCCGCGCGGCGCGCCGTTGTCGTCCACCAGCTCCGCATCCTCTTCCAAGAGTTTTGAAGCCAGATCCTTGGGATTAGCGATGGTGGCGGAACAGCAGATGAATTGCGGCTTCGATCCATAAAATGCGCAGACACGCTTTAGCCGCCTCAAAACATTGGTCAGGTGGCTGCCAAAGACACCGCGATACGTGTGGAGTTCATCGATCACAACATACTTCAGATTCTCGAAAAGCTGCACCCACTTGGTATGGTGCGGCAGGATGCCTGCATGAACCATATCGGGATTGCTCACCACGACATGCCCTTGGGCACGGATGGCCTTGCGGGCATCTTGTGGCGTGTCGCCATCGTAGGTGAATGTCTTGATGTCCCGGCCACTGAGCTGAATGAGCTGGTAGAGCTCTTCCATCTGGTCCTGCGCCAGCGCTTTGGTCGGGAAGAGGTACAGAGCGCGAGTATCGGGATGCGTTAGAACTGAGTTCAGAACTGGAATATTGTAGCAAAGTGTCTTGCCTGAAGCCGTCGGCGTCACGACGATGACGTTCTTCTGGTCCAAGACGTGCTGAACGGCCGCAGCCTGGTGAGAGTAAAGGCTCTGAATTCCCCGCCGTCGAAAAACCTCCACCACCGCTGAATCAAGCCCTGCAGGGAATTCAGTGAATCGGGCATCCTGGGCTGGGAAATGTTCGATGTGCGTGATGCACTGCTGCGGCTCCCACTGCTGCTTGAGTTCTTCAAGGATACGCGCAACAGAGAGCGGCGCCCGAGTGCTGGCAAGCGACAGGCGTTGGTCGGACATGGTCAGTCTAAGGTTACTCAGGTCGTGAAGTTCGGTCGAACCGGAAGCGGCGATTGCTCATCTTGGATTGCCCGGCCGCAGACAATTTTTCCAGATAGAACGCAACCATCGACGTCTCCCGGTGATTTTGCCAAGATGATGCCAATCACCGAAGGTATTTCTCCAGCCATTCCAGAAAGATCTTGTACCACAATTGGCTGTTGGCAGGCTTCAAGATCCAGTGTCCTTCATCGGGGAAGTACAACATTCTTGAAGGCACACCAAGCCTCTGGAGCGTTGTGAAGAGCTGAAATCCCTCACCAATCGGAACGCGGAAATCCAGTTCACCGTGAATCACCAGCATCGGCGTTCTAAAATTCCGCGCCAGGTTGTGCGGCGACCACTTCTCATAGGTGGCGCGGTTCGTCCAAGGCGTTCCCGCAAACTCCCATTCCGGGAACCAGAGTTCTTCGGTCACACCGTACATGCTCGTCAGGTTGAACACACCCGAGTGGGAAATGAGGCATTTGAAGCGATCCGTCTTGCCGGCAATCCAGTTGGCCATGTAGCCGCCAAACGAGCCGCCCGCGGCTGCCAGCCGGTTTGCATCGACATACCCTAGCGTCAGGACATGATCCGCGGCCTTTATCAAATCCTCGTAGACGCGGCCGCCCCAATCGTCGCGAATCTCATCAATGAATGTCTGCCCGAAGGTCGTGCTGCCTCGCGGGTTAGGCATAAGCACCACGTAACCCTGCGCCGCGAATACCTGGCCGTTCCAGCGATAACTCATCGCGTCGCCCGAAACTCCCTGCGGGCCGCCGTGAACGCTCATTAGCAGCGGATACTTCTTAGCCGGATCGAAGCCTGGAGGTTTGAGTATCCAGGTTTGGACTCTTGTCCCGCCAGCTCCCGAGAACCAGACAGACCCCGGTTGTTTCAGATCTAGCTGCGATAGCAAGTCGCGATTCATCGCCGTCAGCTGTTTCAGATCGCTTCCGTCGGAATTCGCTGCAAAAATATCAGCCGGGGCTGAAAGGCTCTGGCGAGAGAAGATGAGTCGCTTGCCATTTGGCGCCACCTGGATTTCGTCGTTCGTGTGCGAGTCAATCAGCTTGCGAACCGGACCGCTACTAATCTCAACTCTGAAGATGGGCTGCCGTGCTTCATCGCCGGCGATCAGGAAGAGTTCTCTTGAGTCAGGAGTCCAGGCAAAGCTCTCCACCATCCGGTCAAAATCGGGCGTCAGACTTCGCACTTGTCCTGTGCTGCTCTCGAGTAACATCAATTGCCAGCGGTCAGACTCAAAACCGGGTCGAGTCTGCGCGCGATAAGCAATGAAACGGCCATCGGGAGAATAGAGCGGAGAAGCGTCGGCTGCCGGATTCGTGGTCAGCTTTCTGGAGCCGCCGCCGTCGACACGCACGACAAACAGGTCGGTGTTGGTGCTCAACGCCCCATCGCGGTCGGGTGCGCGCACAAAGCAGATCTCCTTGCCATCCGGCGAGAATGCGTAATCGTCGGGACCGCTCAGCGAGAACGGTGGCACATCGGCGTCGCCTGGAGTTAGGTCTGTAGGAATACCTCCGCCTGCCGGTACAACAAACAGGTGGCTGCGCTTGCCCTCCTTCCAGGAGTTCCAGTGTCGGAAAAGCAACCGGTCTAGAACCCGCGCTTTCACGGGGCTGGCTTCCCGCTCCTTATCGCGTTTCTGGTTGCAGGCAGCGTCAGCACAGTCTGGATATACGTCGGAAACAAAGGCCAGCCTGTTGCCGTCGGGTGACCAAAGCACGCCGCTGGCCTCAACGCTTTTCGTATCGACCAGGCTGGCTTCGCCTGCTTCAATGGAAAGAATCCAAATCTGAGAGGCCCCCGACCGCGCCGAAACAAAGGCAAGTCGCTTCGAGTCGGGCGCCCACCTGGGCCGTTCGTCAGCCTTGATGCTTCGGGTCATCTGCCACGGCTCGCCGCCTTGAGATGGCACCAGCCAGATGTCGGTGTTCTTGCTGTTCTTCTCAACATCGTAGACTGCGGCCGTAAACGCCACCCATTTCCCGTCGGGTGAGAGTTGCGGGTCAGAGACGCGGCGGACCTTCATCATCTCGTCAAACGTGAAGGGACGCGTCTGGGCGTGGAGCGAGCAACCAAGAAACAAAGGCAGAAAGAACGTTACACACACCTGACAGAGTCGACGCATGCGATCTGGCTCTCCTTTGAGAGTCGAGGATTTGAGATTAGGAACGAAAACGCAGCGTTTCGGAATGCGATGTCACGTATTCGGAAGGGCTTGCGACTACACATATCTCGCCCACCCGCTCGGATTGGCTCCTTTATACCCGCGGTACCAGCGGCAGCAAGGGTAAAGCACAGCTGACACCATTGCCGTCGCCAGCAGCGTTTCTGCCAAGCCGCGCTGGTGCCGTATTCCCAGCGACCAGGCTGCCAGCCACAAGAGGTGGGCATGCAGCAGGTAGAAGAAAAACGCTGTCTGCCCGAAGGTCACCAGCAGCCGTGAGATGCCAGCACGGGTCTCAGTCCCAACATTCCAGCGGAACAACAGTGCAAGACACAAACCCATCAGGCCCAGTTCCAGTGTGTAGAAAGAGAGACTGGGAGGATACTTGCTCACATGCAGCCACTGCACGAAGGAAGGGCCTTTCCGCAGTAGCTGCATATTCCCATAGCCATTCAGGCCCCGAATCATTGCAAACACGACGAAAGCCACCAGCGCTCCAGTCCAAAGCAAACGGCGTGCCGCAGCCGACCCAGGCCCCACGACGAGAAACTGCCTGCCAAACACCCAGCCGAGCAGCATGATCGCCAGCCAGGGGAGGAGCGGATAACCCGCCAGGAGTTTCCCGAATTCTCCTCCCGACAGCAGAAGGCCCACCGCCAGCGACGGGCGGTTGCCTGCCACCAGTCCGATCAACGCTTCACCGAAGAGCATCAAACCAAGAGCAATGCTGATCAAGGCTTTGCTGCTCAGACGTCGCAGCGGAACCATGCAAACAAAACTCATTCCGATGGCGAAAAGCACTTGCAGCAGCACCAATCCCGGCGTGAACACAACCGACATCCAGAGCGGGTCCATCGCGGCGATGAACAAGCCGCGGGTGATGATCCCCCGGTCAATGGCTGCCGCGCTTTCTCCCGCCTTCGAACGCCTCTCTACGCTTAGAGCCAGGGATGTGCCAGCCAGAAAGACAAAGGTGGGCGCGCAGAGGTGCGTAATCCAGCGAACCAGAAACTGGACAGCAGGCAGCGGCGCGCCTGGCTTGTAGAGCCAGGCCGCGTCCGAAACCAACCGGCCAGCGTTGAACATCTCTGAGGCATGATCCAGGGTCATTAGGACCATGACCAGACCCCGCATCCAGTCAAGCGCGGCCACCCGACTGGAAACGCTTTTCAGAGTGGATTGCTGTGAGTGTGCCATAGCTTGAGGCCCTGAGGCTTGAGGTCAAACAAGTCACGCCCTAGGTCTTGATAAGACCCAGGAAGACTGAGAGCTTGCTTCTGGCCTCTCTTTGAGACTCAAGTGAAGTCTCAAGTTTCAAGCCTCAAGTCTGAAGCCCCAGGCCTCAGGTCTCGAGCCTCAGGCCTTTTCCCTGTGCTTCAGAAACCAAGACTGGCTGTTGATGCGTGGTTCATCCTCGCCGGGCGCCAGCCGTCTGTAGGCTCCGTCACTGGACATGACGTGAGCCTGCTGGTTGTCTGCGAGATAGGTCGCCAAGACGTCATCGCGCAAATGTTGAACAAGTTTTGGGCTCTCAACCGGGAAGAGTACTTCGACCCGATGATTGAGGTTGCGCGGCATCAGATCGGCGCTGCCGAGGTAGATCTCTTCCTTCCCGCCATTGTGGAAGTAGAAGATCCGGCTATGCTCCAGAAATCGCCCCACGATGCTGCTGACACGAATGTTCTCGCTGATGCCCGGCAGGCCGGGGCGCAGACTGCAAATGCCGCGCACAACCAGATCGACCCGGACACCCGCCTGCGAAGCCTGGTACAACAGGCGTATGACGGACTTGTCCATTAACGAGTTCATTTTCAGGATAAGCCGTCCGCTCCTGCCGCTTTTCTGATGTTCAATCTCACGCTGAATCAGGCCTTCCAGGCGCGACCTCAGGTTGATAGGAGCGACCAACAGTTTTCGATATTGAGTCTTAGCCGAATAGCCTGTCAGGTAGTTGAACAGATCGGTGGCATCCGCACCGATGTTGTCATCACAGGTGAAATAGCCCAAGTCCGTGTAGAGCTGAGCCGTGACGGGGTTATAGTTGCCTGTGGACATGTGGACGTAACGGCGGATACTCCCGCCCTCGCGCCGCACAACCAGCGCAATCTTGCAGTGCGTTTTCAACCCGACCAGTCCATAGACCACATGGACGCCCTCTCTTTCCAGTGCTCGCGCCCAATGAATGTTGCTTTCCTCGTCGAATCGCGCCTTGAGCTCCACTAGCACAGCTACCTGCTTGCCGTTTTCCAAAGCCTTTAGCAGCGCTTCGACGATGGGAGAATTGCGGCCGATCCGGTAGAGCGTCATCTTGATTGCCAGCACGTCTGGGTCGACAGCGGCCTTGCGCAGGAAGTCCACCACCGGCGTGAATGAATCGAATGGATGATGCAGCAAGATCGGCTCGCGGCGGATAGTCGAAAATAACTCTGTCTCCTCAAACCGGCTGTCGAGCAATGGAGAAACAGCTGGCAAAAAAGATGGCGCCTTGAGGTCATGACGATCAAGGGAGTAGAGACTCATCAGGCGGCTGATGGCGAGTGGGCCGTCGACCGTATACACGTCCCCGGGGTCCAGTTCCAGATTGCTCGTCAGGATCTCTAGCGTGGAAGCTGGCATGCCGGGATTCACCGTGAGCCGCACAGCAATGCCGAAACGTCGCTGCCTCACGCTCTCTTCAATAGTCTCCACCAGATCGTCAGCCTCTAACTCCTGAATCACCATGTCGGCATTGCGTGTGACACGGAACGGGTGAGCCTCCAGCACATCCATCCCCGGAAACAGAGCTTTGAGGTTAGCCAGGATCAGATGATCGAGCCAGACAAAGCAGTGCTTCCGCGGGGCAGGCTCAGGATCTCCATTGTCGACCCTCTTCAGCGGGACTAGCTGCGGGAGAGTGTCAGGAATCTTGACACGGGCGAAATGTTCCTCCCCTGCCCTGTCCTGAATGAGTATCGCCAGATTCAGGCTGAGGTTGGAAATATGTGGAAATGGCCTGCCAGGATCGAAAGCGAGTGGAGTGAGAACTGGAAAGACTGTCTCCTCAAAGAACCGTGTGGCTTCGGCATGTTGAGACTCGGTCAAGTCATCGTAATTCAAGAAATGGATGCCTGCTCTTGCCAGCTCGGGTTGAAGCTCGTTGAGGAAACAATCGCGCGCCGCGGCGATTAATTTGGCCGCCTTCGTGCGCACGGCTGCCAGTTGCGCCGCCGGAGTGAGACCATCGGGTGAAATATCATGAACGCCCGCTGCAATTTGTTGTTTAAGGCCAGCCACGCGCACCATGAAGAACTCGTCTATGTTGGAGCCTACAATCGCCAGAAACTTGATCCGCTCCAACAGCGGGTTGCGCGGGTCCTTGGCCTCTTCCAGGACTCGATACTGGAACTCCAGCAGGCTGAGCTCACGGTTGAGGTAAAACTCCGGGCTGTCGAGATCGATCGCTGTCCTGGATTCAACATCAGCCGTAACAGCAGACTCGGACATAACTTCCTCCATTCAAGACCCTAGCAACGCGGCAGCGGACATTGTACATGATCGGCCAAAAAACGCGGAACTGGCGTTTTCCTGAACCCGGCTCGTTGCCGGAGAGCCGTGCTCGAGACCAAGCGATGGGAAGCACAGCCTGCTCAATCTGCTGCTTCATTCCTGCGCAATCCAGTTATACTGGGCGCTGCCGGAAAGACTCACGCGGAGAAATACATGAAATCGATGCTTGTTACCGGCGGGGCCGGGTTCATTGGCAGCAACTTCGTGCATCTGGCCCTGGCAGAAACGGACGCCGAGATTGTTGTTCTGGATAAGCTCACCTATGCCGGAAGCCTCAGCAATCTCAAGGAGGCTGTCAAAGATCCACGCCTTAGGTTCGTCAAGGGTGACATTGCTGACCGGGAGTGTCTGGAAGCCATCTTTCGGAATCATCAGCCTCAGGTCGTACTGAACTTTGCGGCAGAAACCCACGTTGACCGTTCGATCGACGATCCCCGACCCTTTGTAACTACAAACATCGGCGGGACTTCAGAACTGCTGGAAAGCTCGCGCCGCTATCTGATGAGACTCGGGCGCGAGGAGAGGCAACGATTTCGATTCCTTCATGTTTCGACCGATGAAGTCTATGGAACGCTTGGCGCAAGCGGGCTTTTTTCTGAAACGACCCCTTATGCTCCGAACTCTCCTTATGCCGCTTCAAAAGCCGCCGCGGATCACTTGGTCCGCGCCTACGGTGAAACCTACAGTTTGCCCGTGTTGATCACAAATTGCTCGAACAACTACGGCCCCTATCAGTTTCCCGAGAAGCTGATTCCGTTGGTCTTGCTGAATGCCTTGGAAGCCAAGAGGCTGCCTATCTACGGCGATGGAGGCAACATCCGCGACTGGCTTTACGTGGAAGACCACTGTCGCGGTATTCTGCTGGTGCTGCAACGAGGAAAGCTGGGAGAGAAATATAACATCGGTGGCAGGAACGAGCACACGAACCTCGAGATTGTCGACCGCATCTGCGCCTGCCTCGAGGAACGTCTGCCTGCCGCCGCCAACCCTGCTCTGAAAAGGCAAGGACTGGAGAGCTACTCGGAGTTGAAACACTTCGTTCCGGATCGCCCCGGCCACGACCGCCGCTATGCTATTGATGCAGAAAAAATCCGCCGGGAGTTGAGCTGGCAGCCGAAATACACTTTCGAAAGCGGCATTGCGCACACAGTGCGATGGTATTTCGAGAATCGCGACTGGTGCCGGGAAGTTCAGGAGGGCAAGTACGGTCGCGAACGGCTGGGCCTGCAAGAGGAGAAGTCTCGATGAGAAAGGGAATCATTTTGGCAGGTGGATCGGGAACACGGCTTTATCCCCTGACGCGCGCCGTCAGCAAGCAATTGGTGCCGGTCTACGACAAGCCGATGATTTACTACCCACTTTCGACACTGATGCTGGCTGGCATCCGGCAAATTCTCGTCATCACGACACCCCACGAGCAGCCCGGATTCAAACGACTTCTCGGCGATGGAAAGCAGTGGGGGCTTGAGTTTCAGTATGCCGTCCAGCCAAGCCCAGATGGGTTGGCCCAAGCTTTTGTCATCGGGAGGGATTTCCTGAGTGGCCATCCCGCGGCTCTGGTGTTGGGTGACAACATCTTCTACGGCCACGGACTGCCGGAACAGCTCAGGGCTGCCGCAGCCCGCAGCCAAGGGGCAACGATCTTTGCTTATCAGGTGCGGGACCCTGAACGCTATGGTGTGGTTTCGTTCGACAGCGCCGGCAAAGCCCAAGAATTGCAGGAAAAGCCTGCCAAGCCGCTCTCGTCCTATGCGGTGCCGGGCCTGTATTTCTATGACCATCAGGTTTCGACCTTGGCTTCTCGATTGAAGCCTTCCGCCCGCGGAGAGCTGGAAATTACCGATCTGAATCTGGAGTATCTGCGCGCCGGTCAGCTGCACGTCGAGAAGTTCGGGCGGGGCATTGCTTGGCTCGATACCGGCACCCATGAGTCCTTGCTGCAGGCTTCGGTCTTCATTCAGACGCTTCAGGACCGGCAAGGGCTGATGGTTTCCTGTCTGGAAGAGATCGCGCTGAAAATGGGTTATATCTCGCCTGCACAGGTCCAGGCCATTGCGGAGACCATGAAGGGCAATCAGTACGGCCAGTACCTGCTGAGGCTTTTGGAACCAGAAGGATGATAAATGTGGCAGGCCGGTTCCGTGAGGTGATAAGCCCTGGATATGTCTTTTGACCCGGTCCACATCTCATACGAGCTGAGTCGCCGCCAGCGTCTCGTGTCCCACCTCGGCACATGGCGGTGCTACTGGCCGGGCTTGACGATGATGGTTGCAATCGTTGCGATCATCGTCGCCATGGCCGTGCTGAAGTCGCCCTGGTTCCTGCTGCTCCTGCTGCTCCCCCCGATGATGAATAACTTGCCTCGATTCATCGGCGGATTCATGAACCCATTGGTCTTTGGCTCCCAGCGTATGGAAGTCGTCATCGAGCAAAATCGCCTCGGGTGTCTGTTCGGCCAGGAGCAGCAGTGGCTGCCGTTGCAGGAGATCGTCCGCGTCGAGCGGTTTGGCGACGTCTGGGCGATCCTGTGCAGTGGCCCGGTGATCGACATCCCGGTCTCGGCGGTTGACGAAAAGTACATTGCTCATATCCGGGCAATGAGCGAAAAAAGGTAGTACGCCTAAAGCTTGCGCGCTGAGGTGGGCCCTGAAAGTTTGGACAGTTTCCACCTTGAGCATTGGCTCTCGCTAGATTACTCCATGCCTTCGCCGGACTCGACTCCTGAGGAAGCATCATGCAACGAAACGTCATCCTGGCGGTCCTCTTGGCCCTTGCGATCGTCGCTGTAGTCCTGGCGGGCAACACTGGAACCGACCCTCGCTTGAAAGCAGCTTTCCGGAAGCCTGAGCAGAATGGGTGGATCCAGGTGCACTTGGAAGGCTCTCCATCTGCTATGGGTTACCAACACGGCTGCCTGCTTGCCGCAGAGATCGACGAGGCAAAGAAAGTAATCGAGTTGGAGCTGACCCACGACACTCAAAAGCCCTGGAGCTTCTTCCGCGATGCGGCGCGCAGCGCGCTCTGGCCGAAGATTGAATCAGAGTATCGGCAGGAACTCGAGGGCATCGTCGCTGGTTTGAGAGAAAAACAGGTCTCTATGGATCTTTGGGATGTGGTTGCTCTCAACGCCTGGCTGGAGTTCAATCCCTACTACGTGCAGTGGCATGACCGGCATCATCCGCAACAAACACCTTCGCCTCTCTCCTCCCCGGCGGAGCGGTGCAGCGCCTTCGTGGCCACGGGCACCTATACTCGCGATGGACGCATCGTGATTGGACACAATGCCTGGACCAACTACCTCGATGGCCAGCGCTGGCGGATTGTTTTCGATATCGCTCCAGTCAAGGGGCATCGCATTCTCATGGATGGGTTCCCAGGATTGATCCACAGCGCGGACGACTTTGGAGTGAACTCGGCTGGGATTCTGATTACCGAAACCACGATCTCCCAGTTCTTTGGCTGGAATCCTCAAGGCATCCCCGAGTTCGTGCGTGCCCGCAAGGCGATGCAGTACGCCTCTTCAATTGATGATTTTGCGCGCTTGATGAAGGAAGGCAACAACGGAGGGTATGCGAACAACTGGCTCGTGGCCGATGTGAAGACCAACGAAATTGCCAGCCTGGAACTGGGGCTCAAAAACGTGAACCTGCGTCGGACGCGTGATGGTTATTTCGCGGGCTCCAACTTTCCTGTCAATGAGAAGCTGGTGAGAGAGGAAACTCGCTTTTCTACAGAGGATCTCAGTGTTAGCGCCAATGCCCGCCGCCTCCGTTGGGACCAATTGATGGCAGAGAACCGGGGCCGCATTGACATTGCGGCGGCACAGAGGTTTCTGTCGGATCACTATGACACATTCACCAAGAGCACCGATCCGAGCGAACGAACACTCTGCGGCCATATCGATCTGTCGCCTCGCGGTGCCAAAGACTGGCAACCGCCTTTTGGCCCCGCCGGCGCCGCCCAGAACAAAGTCAGCGATGCCACAATGGCCGAACGGCTCTCGTTCGCTGCGGCTGTCGGCCACGCCTGTGGCCTCGCTTTCAAAGCGGACGAACATCTGCGCCGCCATCCAGAGTTCAGCTGGCAGAAACCCTTCCTTAACGAGCTCACGCCACACCCGTGGACAGACTTTAGCGCTTCTGACTGAGTCACCTTGCTCGTCGGCTTGACGTTGGGCAGAATTTCGCGGACTTCAAAATTCTGTCGTCGTAAATCATGGGTGGTTTCGTAGGGTCACTTGAAACTCACGCTCTTGGGACGGGTCTGCTGGCAGGCGATGCTATCGGTGACTCCGGATGAGATCTGAGCACAGGCCGTAACCGTAGCGGTTTGTTGGGCCTCTGGGCGGCTTACACCAGAGGCAGTGGCGCAGGCCGTTGCGCCTCGGAACTCCATGCATACCTCGCAGCGGAATTGATTCAGTCCACTCGTGGAATAAACCAAATAGCCAAAGAAGCAGACAATTCCGACCCCAATAAGAATTTTTGTCGTTCGGTTCATGGCACTAGATTATACAAGATAGATCGCTTAATTCGCTGTTCGAATAAGCTATGGTTAAGTGTTGCTCTTGAGTGTTGCCCGCCAAATGGTCATTTTTGCGGCAGACCAAGTCGGGTCTGAAGGAACATCTTTTTTAATGAGGAATCCCGGCTAATAAGATAAATAGCTTTTATGAAATCCATAAAAAATATAAATTTAGATTACACCCCTGGGTTTTCTTATAATTCACTTTGTCTTTTTCCCAGGATCAAGCCTTTTGAGGCTTCATACGAACGTCACGGCTGGCAAGGTCACAGGGTCAAAGAGAATCAACGAAGTCCTGAACGGTCTGAACGATCCCAACCACAAGATGCCGAGCCAACCGCGGTGAGGCCAGGGGCTTCGGGAAGTACTCTAAGCCCAAGGGAATGTTTACCTTTTCTGGACGTTCTTAGACTAAGGATGTATTCACGTGAGTCTCCCAAACTTTCCTCCCAAACAGGGTCTGTACGATCCTCAATTTGAGAAAGATAGTTGCGGCGTTGGATTCGTGGCCAACATGAATGGCGCGCGGTCGAATCTGATCATTCGCCAGGCGCTGGAAGTCTTGACCAACCTGCGCCACCGTGGTGCCTGCGGGTGTGACCCGGAGTCCGGCGATGGAGCAGGAATTCTGTTGCAGGTCCCTCATGAATTCTTGAGCGAGCGTTGTGCGGAGGTCGAAATTGACCTTCCGGCCGCCGGCCATTATGGCGTCGGCATGATTTTTCTTCCTCCAAACCCGGAGCATCGACAGTTCTGCGAAGTAGTTCTGCAGCGGATCGTCGAAGATGAAGGACAGCGCGTGCTCGGCTGGCGCGATGTGCCAGTGGATAGTTCGGCCATCGGTCGTGTGGCCCATGAGGCAGAACCAGTCATCCGGCAGATCTTTATCGCCAAGAGTCCCTATCTGGACGCGCAGCAGTTTGAGCGCAAGTTGTACGTCATCCGTCGCCGTGCAACGACCACCATTGAAGCCTCGGGAATGGAAGCTGTTCACTACTTCTATATTGTCAGCCTGTCGAGCCGCACGCTGATCTACAAAGGCCAGCTGATGGCGAAGCAGATGGCGACGTTCTATTTGGACTTGAATGACACCTCCATCAAGACCGCCCTTGCGCTAGTTCATTCCCGCTTTAGCACGAACACTTTTCCTTCCTGGCGCCTCGCTCATCCGTTCCGCTACCTGGCCCACAATGGAGAAATCAACACCCTGCGCGGCAATCGCAACTGGATGCGGGCTCGAGCGGCTACGCTGGCTTCAGACCTTTATGGTGACGACCTGAAGAAGCTTTTTCCGATCGTGACAGAGACGGGTAGCGACAGTGCCACGCTCGACAACGCGCTGGAGTTCCTTCTCCAGGGAGGCCGCTCTCTGCCTCACGCTGTAATGATGTTGGTGCCCGAAGCCTGGAGCAAAAACATCGGGACGGATGCCGACAAGAAGGGATTCTACGAGTATCACGCCTGCTTAATGGAACCCTGGGATGGCCCGGCCGCTGTTGCTTTTTCGGACGGCGTTAGCATTGGCGCTGTTCTTGATCGTAATGGTCTGCGGCCGGCGCGTTATCTGGTGACCAAGAGCAACCTCGTAGTAATGGCTTCCGAAGTGGGTGTGCTCGACGTCCCGCCGGATGAAGTCCTTTACAAAGGGCGGCTCCAGCCCGGCAAGCTCTTCCTGGTTGATACCGAGCAGGGACGCATTGTGGACGACAGCGAGTTGAAGGCGTCGATTTCTCGCAGGAAACCCTATAGGGAATGGGTCGAGGCCAACCGGATCGACTTCGCAACTCTGCCGGATCCCAAGGACGTCGCGCCGGCCGATCCGCAAACGCTGCTGCAGCGCCAGCAAGTATTCGGCTACACGGTTGAGGATCTCCGCATCCTGATGGCGCCCATGGCCAAGGATGGCGAAGAAGCCGTGGGCTCGATGGGAACTGATACGCCCCTGGCGGTGCTATCAAACCACTCGCAGCTGCTCTATAACTACTTCAAGCAGCTTTTTGCCCAGGTAACGAACCCGCCCATCGATTCGATTCGCGAAGAGATGGTCATGTCTGTGGAGAGTTATATTGGCAGCGAGGGAAACCTGCTTGCCGAGACTCCGGAACATTGCCGGATGCTGAAACTCGACTCTCCTATCCTGACCGATGCCGAGTTGGCAAAAGTCCGCAGCATCTCAGCAGGAAGCTTTCGTGCTGTCACATTATCAACGACGTTTCCAGCCGCCGACGGAGCAGGAGCTCTGGCAACTTCTCTGGAAGCTCTGTGCAAGCAGGCTTCTGAAGCCATTGATGAGGGCGCCAGCATCTTGATTCTTTCGGACCGTGGAGTCGATGCCCTTCATGCTGCCATCCCCAGCCTGCTGGCGACGTCTGCCGTCCACCATCACCTCCTCCGGCAGGGAACTCGCACGAAGGCAGGCCTGGTCATCGAGTCTGGTGAGGTGCGGGAAGTCATGCATTTTGCGCTGCTGATAGGCTACGGCGCGGGAGCAGTTAATCCCTATCTGGCGTTTGGAACCCTGGCCGACATGGTCCAACAGGGTCTGTTCGCACCGGAGCTGACGCCCGAGAAGGCCTGCAAGAACTACATTAAGTCGATCAACAAGGCCCTTCTGAAAATCATAGCGAAGATGGGTATCTCTACGATCCAGAGCTATCGCGGCGCCCAGATCTTTGAAGCCATCGGCCTCAACACTCCGCTGGTGGAAAAGTACTTCACGGGGACGCCGTCGCGCGTAGAAGGCATTGGCATTGAGACGCTGGGCCTGGAAAGCCTGGCGCGGCATCGCAAAGCGTACCCCGATGAGCGCACGAGCAACCCGCTGCTCGACGTGGGCGGCCAGTACCAGTGGCGGCGCGAGGGAGAGTATCACCTGTTTAATCCTGAGACCGTTGCCAAGCTGCAGGTGGCCGTTCGACAGGAGAGCTTCAAGACGTTCCGCGAGTACACAGAGTTGATCAACAATCAGAGCAAGAACCTCTGCACGCTCCGGGGACTGTTAAGGTTCAAGAAAGGGAATCCTGTTCCGATCGACGAGGTCGAGCCTGCCAAGGATATCGTGAGACGGTTTGCCACCGGGGCGATGTCGTTCGGCTCGATTAGCAAGGAAGCGCATGAGAATCTGGCGATTGCGATGAATCGTATCGGCGGGAAAAGCAATACCGGTGAAGGCGGAGAGGACCCTGCGCGCTATCAGCGTGATGCCAATGGTGACTTCCGCCGCAGTGCCATCAAGCAGGTGGCTTCGGCCCGCTTTGGCGTGACGACCGAATACCTGGTAAACGCCGATGATCTGCAAATCAAGATGGCCCAGGGAGCCAAGCCTGGAGAAGGCGGGCAGTTGCCTGGCCACAAAGTGGACAAGTTCATTGCCAAGGTGCGGCATTCAACGCCCGGTGTGGGCTTGATTTCACCTCCGCCCCACCATGACATCTATTCGATCGAAGACTTGGCGCAACTGATCTACGACCTGAAAAACGCCAACTCACAGGCGCGCATTTCCGTCAAACTGGTGGCTGAAGTCGGAGTGGGAACCGTGGCCGCGGGCGTGGCCAAGGCTCATGCCGACGTGGTGCTGATCAGCGGCCATGACGGCGGCACCGGGGCCTCGCCACTCACGTCGATCAAACATGCCGGCGTTCCTTGGGAGTTGGGGCTTGCAGAGACTCAGCAAGTGCTGGTGATGAATGATCTGCGAGGCCGCATCGTCGTACAGACCGATGGACAATTGAAGACCGGACGCGACGTGGCCATCGCCGCCTTGCTTGGAGCTGAAGAGTTTGGCTTCTCGACAGCGCCGCTCGTGGCCTCGGGCTGCATCATGATGCGCAAATGCCACCTCAACACCTGTCCGGTTGGAGTAGCCACACAAGACCCTGTGCTGCGCAAAAAGTTTTCGGGCAAGCCGGAGCATGTTATCAATTTCTTTTTCTTCATCGCCGAGGAACTCCGGGAGATCATGGCACAGCTGGGATTCCGCACGCTCGCGGACATGATCGGCCATTCTGAGTTGCTCGATATGCAGGATGCCATTGACCACTGGAAGGCGCGAGGACTCGACTTGTCTAACATTCTCTACAAGCCAGACGTTCCGAAGCGCATCGCGACTCACTGCGTTACCACGCAGGATCACGGGCTGGAAGACGTGCTCGACCACCAGCTGATCGAATCCTGCCGCGGCGCCATCGGCCACCAGGCGGCCATCGATTTGAAGCTGCCGATCCAGAATACCGACCGCACTGTAGGCGCCATGCTCAGCGGCGAAATTGCCCGGCGCTATGGCAATGCCGGCCTGCCTGAGGACACGATTCGCATCAAATTTACGGGCTCAGCTGGACAAAGCTTCGGCGCTTTCCTGGCGCACGGCGTCACATTGACACTGGAGGGTGACGCGAACGATTACGTCGGCAAAGGGCTCTCAGGCGGCAAACTGGTCATCTATCCCCCCACGCAGGCTACGTTCGTGCCGGAAGAAAATATCCTGATTGGAAACACGGTGCTCTACGGCGCCACCAGCGGCGAGGCCTATTTCCGCGGGGTCGCGGGTGAACGCTTTGCTGTTCGGAACAGCGGCGCCCACGCCGTGGTCGAGGGTGTCGGCGATCATGGTTGCGAATACATGACTGGCGGCGTTGCCGTCATTCTCGGAAAGACCGGGCGCAATTTCGCCGCTGGGATGAGCGGCGGCATCGCGTTCGTGCTGGATGAAGAGGGCGTCTTCCCATCGCTGTGCAATCGCACGATGGTGGATCTGGAACCGGTGGTGAAGGCACAAGATATTGACTTGCTGCAAACGCTGGTGGAGAATCACCGTCGTCTCACCGGCAGCGCTCCTGCTCACTACGTGCTGGAAAACTGGGTCTCTCTCCTTCCGAAGTTCGTGAAGGTCATGCCAGTTGACTATCGCCGCGTCCTGGAGCAGATGGAGCGGGAGCAGGCGGCTCAGGCCGAGCCAAAAGAGCTGGCCGCAGCACAGCCGTAAGAGGATTTCTCAGCCGCAACCGCGCGGGGCTGAGTGATCGGTGAAGATGGAGGATCGGGGATAGCGACCAAGAGAGGATCGAGGCGATGCTCAATCCTCCACCTTCTATCCTCGATCCTCTTCGCTTTTTTGGGAGAGCTGCTCACGGAGCCGCAAGCCACTGTTGTTGCAAGAGGAGTGAATGGGCAAGGTCACTGGATTTCTAGAAATCAAACGGCAGATGGCACATCGGCGCCCTGTTGAGGAGCGCATTGGAGACTGGCAACAGGTCTATCACGACGCTGATGACTCGTTGGTGCAGTCGCAAGGTGCGCGCTGCATGGACTGTGGCATTCCCTTTTGCCACACCGGTTGTCCGCTGGGAAACATCATTCCAGACTGGAACGACCTGGTCTATCGGAACCGATGGCAGGAAGCCATCGCGGTTCTTCACAAAACCAACAATTTCCCGGAGTTTACAGGCTGGGTCTGCCCGGCTCCCTGCGAAGCCGCCTGCGTGTTGGGAATCAACGACACTCCAGTCACCATAAAACAGATCGAACTCAGTGTCATCACCCACGCCTTTCGTGAAGGCTGGATCAAACCTGAGCCACCGAAAGTCCGGACAGGCAAGAAGATTGCAGTCATCGGCTCCGGCCCTGCCGGCTTGGCTTGTGCAGCGCAACTAAACAAAGCTGGCCATACTGTCACTGTTTTCGAAAGGTCTGACCGCATTGGTGGGTTGCTCACCTATGGCATTCCCGACTTCAAGCTCGAGAAATGGGTCGTCACGCGCCGCCTCGACCTGATGGCCGAAGAGGGCGTCATCTTCAGGACGAATGCCAATGTCGGTTTCAATGTTGCAGTAGAAGATCTACGCAAGGAGTTTGATGCAATGGTGCTGAGTGGCGGCGCGACGCAATCCCGCGACTTGCCGGTTCCTGGCCGCGAACTCGATGGCATCCACTTCGCCATGGATTACCTGCCCCAGCAAAACCGGCGCGTAGCCGGCGACACCGTGAGGCAGAAAGAGATCACAGCGAAGGGCAAGCATGTCATCATCCTGGGCGGTGGTGATACAGGTTCAGACTGCCATGGCACGGCGCTCCGTCAAGGTGCGCTGGCGGTTCACTCGTGGGAATTGCTGCCTAAACCACCCGCGGAACGCACGAACTCGATGCCATGGCCCTACTGGCCGATGATCCTCCGTACTTCCAGCTCCCACGAAGAGGGTGGCTTCCGCGATTGGAGCGTGAGCACAAAGCGGTTCTCGGGCTCCAACGGCAAGGTGGAACAGCTCCACGCGGTGCGCGTTGAGTTCAGCGAACCTGATGCTACTGGCCGACGCCAGATGAATGAACTTCCGGGTTCTGAGTTCGAAGTGAAAGCCGACCTGGTTTTGCTGGCTCTAGGATTCCTTGGCCCCGAGAAGAAAGGCATGATTGAACAACTAGGCGTGAAACTGGATCCACGTGGGAACGTGGCGGCCGACAACGACTATATGACCAGCATTCCTGGCATCTTCGCAGCTGGAGACATGCGCCGCGGCCAGTCGCTGGTGGTTTGGGCCATCACCGAAGGGCGCCAATGTGCCCGCGGTGTGGACGCGCACCTCATGGGATCCTCCGATCTTCCGTAACTTGCCTTCCGCAGAGAACTTTGTCGAACTTCGCTTTGCAAACCCCCGTCCCTAAACCACCGGTTTTTGGCCAGCCAGAAATCGGTCGAGGCGAACAACGACATCCTTGAGATAAGCAGCATCGCCGCCCGCAATCTCAGTTGTCATGTATCCTGAGTAACCAACATCAGCGAGTGCTCGGCGCACTTCAGGCCAGTCGATTTCACCTTCCCCCAGATTCTTCCAATAAAAGCGGCCATTGGCGCGGTCCATCTGAAAGTCTTTGAGGTGGACCTTGACGATGCGCTTGCCAAGTGCGCGGATCCAGTCCTGGGGGTACCCGTAGAGCACCACGTTACCGACATCAAAATAGGCACGCAGCCAGGGAGACTGAAACTCATCGACATAGCGTGCAAATTCCAGAGGACTGAGAAGAAACTTGTTCCAGACCTCCTCAACTGCAACAACGACCTTCAATTCCCTGGCAAGGGGAAGAATGCGCTGACGAATCACCTCCTGCGAACGCGTGTAGGCCTGTTGATAACTTGTCTTCGGATTCACCACGGCAGGAACAAGCAGCACGCAATCTGCGCCCCACAGCTTTGCGTTGTGCAGCGATGTCTCCATGCCCTTGACACTGGCGCTCACTTCCTCGGAACTCTCGCTTGAAAGCGGAAACCTCCAATGGTCCATGTTCATCACAGAATGGATCTTCAACCCGCTCTTAACCGAAGCTTCCTTGATCTCTTCTGCGATCTTCGGGTCCGACACTGTCTGCGCCTCCAGTCCCTCGAAACCGGCATCAACTGCTGTCCTAAAGCGGTCGAGGTAAGGCAGTTCCTTCGGAAGCATGCTTACCAGGACCGCTTTACGGGGTGAAGCGCTGGCTGCTGCCGGTGTCGAGATCACTGGAAGAGCCGTTGTCGCTGAGAGGGCCGCCGTGAGGCGCAGGAAGGCACGCCGGGAAGGTCTAAGCATAGTCGTTATCTCCTCATCGAATAAGTCATGTCCGGGGCTGTGGAGTTTCTGGAGCCAGACTCAAGCACAAAGATCGCTTCTTTTTTGATAGAGGACAGGCCGTGGCGAGATTCGAATGGCCCTGGGCTCGGCATGTTCGTAGTGCGTCTCAGTAAACACTGCATCCGCTTGTTGGGAGCCCGGCACTCAACGAGTACCTCATAACCCTATCAAAGCAGAGAAATACTGATGTCTCCTCAATCAGATGACGATAAGTACGGTCGAGAAAGCATAGCAGGTTGCCGCTGGTCGAAGAACTGAATATTCCTCCAATGGTGACAACCGCTTGCTGGTGACTTAGTTCGCAAGATTACGAGCCAGCCGCAGAGAATCAGTGCCAGGGGTAGCGGGTCGGCTGGCCCAGCATCTGGCAGGCTCCAGCAGCTCGGCGGTCTCACGAATGGCGCCTGAACGGGCGATCACAATTCCAGGAGTGGCCAAAACAAATGTCGGAGCTGAAGAGCCTGCTGGCGGAAGCAAAGTCGAGTTTGCAGGATCTAGAGAACCTGCTGAAACGTGTCCGATCTTTGGATAGGAACGTCAGCGATCCGTATCTACCTCGGCCGGAGCAAATTAAGTGTTACGCCGACGAAGTCCTCAAGATCATGGAGAGAATTCCCGCCAATCTCATACTGGAGGAAAAACGTCGCCGCGAGGGGGTTGTGGAGCAGCTTCAAAGTGAGATGGAGCAAGTTCGCCACCGGGTTGAGGGCGCGGTTGAAAAGCTGGAAGCCGCTTGCGAGCGGAATGTGACACAGTTTGCCGACTTCATCGACAACTTGCAGCAGCGGATCGTTACCACGACAAACCAAGAGACCCACGGATTACTTCCCATGTCGCAACTGAATGAGCTCCTCACGAAGGGCAAAGACTTGCTGGAGAACAGAGACTACGAAGCTTGCATGCAGGCCATGAACGAGGCGCTTCATGTGGCGCCAAACAACTTAGAGGCGGCCTCCTGTATGGAGGAAGCCCAAAGAAAATGGGAAGATCAGCGCCTGGAAGAAGAGCTTGTAGTCCACATTGATAACATCAAGAAGGAAGCCACGGACCTGTTTGACCAGGAGAAGTATCGAGAGTGTGTCGGGATGTTCAAGTTTCTGTGCGAACTTGAGCCGAAGAACCGCACCCTGCAGGACTACCTGGAACTGAGCCAGCAAAGAGTGCAGGAGCTGGAGGAAAGCGAAACCCGGCGTCAGACCGCTCAGGATCCTCCGGTCTGGACCGACTCTGCCAACAGGTCGGCAGACAGGAGCAACTCTCACAGTGTTGAACCAGAAGCGACGTCCCCAACCGGCTCTGAGGGAAACCTGCCTCATCAGAGCAGCCCCTCGGGTTTTGAAGCTCGGGCCGTTTCGGCTCCTCTTCCTTCCGATGCAGCAAGAGGCGAGGAAGCGGAACCAGCAAACTCCGGCAAACATCTGATCGCCGTGTTCGTTGGGCTGAGTGTTCTCGTGGGAGTGCTGGTAGGTGTGTTGCTGCTTCGCAGCCGGTCGGCTCAGCTAAGAAATGTCGAGCCTCCGCCTTCGGCTCCCTTGGTCGTCGACAGCCCAACCCAGCCGCCTGTCGAGCCATCTAATCTTGGCCAAGAAACGACAATTCTTAGCCAAGAAGCGACAACGGACCAACTGCATCAGCAGGCCACCGAGCTGTTTGATCGCAGCCGATGGTTGGAGGCCAGCCGCCTGTGCGATGACATTCTTGAGAAGAACCCGCAAAATGGCCCGGCGAAGGAACTCAAAGGAAAAATTCGCACGCACTTCTGGCGGCAAAGCCAACAGGCCAAGAGCCGCAAAAGGGAGAGTGAATGGCGGAAGGCCCTTGAAAATCTATTGAAGGTGTTTCCCGGAGACACTGCCGCCCTGAAAGAACTGAAGACGCTGAAAGTGTCGGGCAGCGTTAAGGAAGCGCCACCCGATCCCGAAATTGGAGTACGCACTCGCATTGAGGATCTCCACCGCCAGATTGCCGCAGCCATGAGCGCGGGAAGCTACTTCCCGCCAGCTTCAGGCAATGCCTGGACTCTGATCCAGCGGCTGGGCACACTGTCTCCTGCCGATCCGGTCTTCAGAGAAAAGATGGACCAGATTCATCGCGAAGCCATCAGTCAGTTGCAACGAAGGATTCAAACCAAGGACACCGAAGGCGCCAGGGCCCTGGCTCGGCAGCTTCAAGAGTATTTCCCGGCCAGCGCAGAGCTGCGCAGCCTTCGCGAGTCTCTGCGAACCGATGATACACAACAACACGAAGCGCGCAGCAGCCTGACGCAAAAGCTGGATGCCGCTCTGGCGCAAGGGCGTTATGTCACTCCGGCCAACGATAACGCACTGGCCTACTGCAACCGCCTTTTAGCTTTGGAGGCCCAAAACGAAAAGGCCCAAGCTCAAAAACGAGAGATCTTCACGAAGGCTGCAGTTCAAGCGAAAGACTTCACCCAAAACGAAAAATTTGATGAGGCCCGCGATGTGCTATCAGCCCTCTTGGCATTTGGGCAGAACGAAGGCAGGACCTCCGTTGTACAGGAAGCGAAGGCCCAGCTCAACAAGCTTGAGTTCACCTCCTATCCCGTTATTCACGATCATGCGCTGGGAAGCTGCAGCGGGCGCTTGCGGATGAATGCCTACGTCATTTCCTATATACCCTCCGGAGACTCCAAAGATGGTTTCTCCCAGCGACTGACAGATGCGGTCGAAACCGAGCCCGGAGACAAACTGAAGCTTCAGCTCAAAGGCAAGACCTACCGGTTTCAGCCGAATCTGGTCAAAGGCAAAGAAGAAACCCGGCAGAAGGTGCAGGAGATGCACCTGAAGCTGACCGAACTCATTGCAAGAGCAAAATAGAGTCCCCGAGCGGAGCAGGCTGACTAGAAGGAAGACTCTCTCCCCCTCTGGCAGGGCATCCTCAGAGTCCGTTCATGCGCATCCGTGGACCAGATCTGTTATGGTCATCGCCCCATTTCTCTATGTCCGGTTTGCCGAAGCTGGCAATAGGGAATCGTTTGGGCCTCCCCTCCGGCCTGCCCATTGACCTCCATCCCTGTCGTCCATAGAATCCCCCTGCTTCACGATGTGCGTCAGGCATTCTCCCGAAGGCATCTGGCGAATCTCTCATGAATGTTCTCGTTTTCCCTTTTGGCAGCGCAGGCGACGTGCATCCGCTGGTGGGATTGTCGCAGGCGCTTCAGGCACGGGGTCACCGCGTCACGATTGCTTGCAACAACTACTTCCAGAGTCTGGTCGAGCGTTCCGGGTTGGACTATGTGGAGATGGGAACAAAGGAAGAGATGCTCGAAGTTGCCCGCCACCCAGATCTCTGGCACCCCATGCGGGCCTGGAGCCTGATGTTTCGGGAAGGGATCGCTCGGCTGATGGGCCCGCAGTACACACTCATCACGGAGCGATGGATTCCAGGCCAGACTGTGGTCGTAGCTAACTGCCTCGGCTTTGGCGCGCGGATCGCCCAGGAAAAGCTCGGCGTGCCACTCGTGACAGTCCACTTGCAGCCGGCAGTCCTCTGGAGTGCGCATGAATCGCCTGCCTTGCCGGGGATTGCTAGTGGCCGTCTCGCACCACGATGGCTAAAACGGCTTCAATACTGGGCAGGAGAGAAGTTCGTTATCGACCGCGCCTCGCTGCCCGAAACTAACCGCTTCCGAAGCGCACTGGGACTCCCCCCCATACGACACGCAACTCGCTGGTGGCACTCACCCAACAGCGTTCTGTGCCTGTTTCCAGAATGGTTTGCCCCACGCCAGCCCGACTGGCCAGCGAATGTGCATCACGCGCAATTTCCTCTATGGGATGAGAGCGCTGTCACTCAATCTCAGCCAGAAGTAGAACGATTCCTTAGAGTCGGCCCGCCTCCCGTTGTGTTTACACCTGGGACGGGCAACCTGCAGGCTGCCGCCTTCTTCAAGGCAGCAGCAGAAGCGTGTGTTCTGCTGAATCGCCGCGGGATGTTTCTAACCCCTTTCAATGAACAAGTCCCCCACCCGTTGCCCGAGGGTGTTGTGCATTTCGATTACGTGCCTTTCAGTCGGGTCCTGCCTCTGGCGGCAGCTCTCGTCCACCACGGAGGTATTGGCACTTCGGCCCAGGGATTGCGCGCAGGCATCCCGCAACTGGCGATGCCACTTAGCCACGACCAGCCAGACAATGCCGCCCGGCTGAAACGGCTGGGGGTCGCCGACTGGCTCAACCCGAAGGATTTCCGCGGACCCAAAGTTGCGGCTAAGCTGAACCGCCTCTTGACTTCGACCGAGGTCCTGCGCAACTCCAGGCAAGCGTCTGAGAAGTTTGCCGGAGTGGACGCATTCGAGCAGGCCTGTCGCGTCGTCGAGCGTGTGGGTAGGGGAGTCGAGTGAACTACTTACTGGTTAGGCAAATCAAGTTTCCACACCAGGCTCTTTAGAAAGTCAAAGTCTCCCGCAGGTGACAGTTCTATGTTCGCGATTCGCCGGTTGTACACACAGGTGTTCTTCAAATACCAGAGACTGATGTAGGGCAACTCATCGGCAACAATCTTCTGCACTTCCGAGTAGGCGCTCCGGCGTTTCTCCTGGTCCACTTCCTTCCGGGCGAACTCGATGAGCTCATCCACACGTGGATTTGAGTACCGTCCCCGGTTGTAGCCCTTGGGAGGCGCCTCGCGGGAATGGAAGACGCGCTCGAAGAGGTCCGGGTCATTGTTCCCGCCTATCCAGCGCAATGTAAACATCTGAAAATTACCGCGTACAATGTCGCCGTAAAAGGTGCCGAATTCATAAGAACGCAGGTCTACCTGAACACCGACTTCTTTCAGCTTCTGCTGAATGATGGCAGCCACTTGTCGTGTGGTCTCGTCAGTCGAGGTCTTGAACGTAAGCCTGAAACGCGTCTCGGGACCCGTTCCATCGGGATCTTTCCAGCCTGCTTCGTCCAACAGTTGACGCGCCTTGCCTGGATCGTATGGATAGGTTGTTACGTTGCCTTCAAAGGCCCAGTGGTTTGGCGGCAACAGGCCCGATGCCGGAATCACCAGGTTGCGCCAGTAGTACCGGATGATTTCCTCGCGCGGCACAGCGTAAGCAATGGCCTTCCTCACACGCTTGTCCGCAAGCAAGGGATCTTTGAGGTTCAGTCCCAGATATTGGTAGTTGGTGCCAGCCACTGTTTCCACCCGCAGCTGCCGCTCCCGTTCCAGCGTCTTCACGAAGTCGGGTGACAGAACATTCTGCCCGATATCGACCGAACCTTTCCTCAACTCCAATGCGCGTGTGGTGGCGTCAGGGATCACTTTGAAGCGGACGCGGGGCACAGTGGGGCAGCCGCCGAAGTAGTCTGGATTGGCTTCAAGGATGACCTCCTCTTCGTGGGCGTACGAGACAAAACGGAAAGGGCCGGTGCCCAGAGGATTCTTATAAAAGTCCGCTGCGGCTCCTTCTGGAACAACGCCGATCCCGCCGTTCGTCAGATTCCACAAAAAGGCAGCGTTAGGCTCTTTGAGGCGAAAAACAACCGTCTTCTCGTCGGGCGTCTCGATGCGATCGACGATCCGGTAGGTCGAGGTCTTTGGAGAAGTGATCACTCCATCGAGCAGCGACTGAATCGTATGGCGGACGTCGTTTGAGGAAAGAGGCTTGCCATCGTGAAAGTGCACTCCTGAACGAAGAAAAAAGCGATAGGTCGTGGCATCAGGGGTTTCCCAGTGGGTGGCGAGATCCGGCAAGATCTCAAACCGGTTGCCGCGTCGGACCAGCGAACTGAAGATCAATTGATGGATGCGTTCTGATTCGGAGCTCAGTCCAATGCGCGGATCGAGGTTGTTTGGCCCGGCTTCAATAGCGATAGTGATAGTGGCTTGGGGGGCACGGGACAGCGCACAGCCCAGCAAGGTAAGACAGAGAAGGCTGGGAACCATGCTGCGGGAAAAGAGCCCTGACCGCAAAGACGCGCAGAGCACGAAGCGACAACCGCCAAGACGCCAAGAGCTCACTAGGCACAGGAGACTGGGGCTTCCACCCTGCCCACCAACTCGACACCAGCTTGATACGGATGTGTTGGCAGGGTTCGTCTCTTTCATCGCGCTCTTGGGGTCTGGCGGTTGGTCTGATTCCTCTTCACGTTCTTCCCGCTTTCGCGGTGGCTCTCTGGTCTGTCGTCTCAACTCACTGCATGCCCCGCAGGCGCTTATAATTGTTGCCGTAGACAACCTTGCCCAGGACGACTGGACGCTGGGCGCCCGTAGCCGCAGGGACGTTGCCGGAATGCAGGTGAAAGGTTTCACTGGCAAGAATCGCAAACCCAATAGCTTCCTTTGCGGCTGCCGGAATGCCGAGCTCATCCGAGCGTAGAATCTCCATTTGCGGGAGCAACACGCGCAAGCGCTCCATCAGGGTTTCGTTGCGCGCGCCACCGCCCGATACGATCAGCTGATCCACGTGCGCGTCAGGCACCACAAACCTCGTCATGGCTCCCGCGACCGACCGGGCTGTCAGCTCCGCCGCTGTGCACAGCAGGTCCTCAAAGCTTGCCATGTTGTCATGCTCCAGGACCTGTGAAACAAAGCCGGCGCCGAATTGTTCTCTGCCCGCTGTTTTGGGCGGCTTCTGCAAGAAATAAGCATGTGCGAGCAGCTTCTCCAGTAAAGCGGGAATCACCTTTCCACGAGCTGCAAGGGCGCCACCATGGTCATACTTCTTTGCATCACGCGTGAACCAGCGGACTAAAGCATCCATCACCATATTCCCCGGACCCGTATCAAAGGCCTTGACCTGCTGCACGCGGGCCGACGCTGGCAAGGATGTGACGTTGGCAATGCCACCGATGTTCAGCAGCGCCCGTCCCAAACGAGCGTCCCGGAACAAGAGATAATCGACATAGGGAATGAGTGGCGCCCCCTTGCCTCCCGCGGCCATGTCACGAGGGCGAAAGTCGGATACGGTTGTCACGCCAGTGTTTTCCGCCAATATTGATGCCTCGCCGATCTGGAGCGTCGAAGCCACCATGCGCCCACAAAAGGGTCCCGGCTCAGACTGGTGAAAGATGGTCTGCCCGTGCGACCCGATAAGATCCACTTGGTTCAACTCCACGCGCGCTTGCTGGCAGAGTTTCAGGACGGCGTCGGTATACAAACTGCCTAGCAGGAAATTCAGATGGCTGATCACCTGAGACGGCACCGGCGTTCCTGAGGCCACCTGCAACAATTCTTCCTGCACCTGATTGTCAAACGGAACCGAGACAAAATGCTTCAGACGAACTTCCGTGAAGTTGCCTGAACCTGTGACTTGAACCAGAGCCGCGTCCACGCCGTCAAGGGACGTGCCCGACATAAGACCAATGACAAGTTTGGTTTCTTTCATGGCCAAGCCATTCAGCCACAAGGGCGTGAACAGGAAGAATGAATCGACTCTACTCTCGATTACAACTTGGTCTTGAGCTCATGCAGCTTTTCCAGTGCCTGAAGCGGCGTGAGGTTGTCCGGATTCAGGTCCTTCAACGCCTCCAGCACTTCGTGGTCTGTGATCATGAAGAGGCTCATCTGCATCTCCGGAACTGCGGCTCGTCTGCGCTTGTACTGCCGAGTCAAGCGATCGCTGATTTCATGCTCACCTTCTTCATGCTTCTTCAAGATCTCCCTGGCCCGATCAAGGACCATCACAGGCAGCCCGGCCAACTTGGCAACCTCGATGCCATAGCTCTTGTCCGCACTGCCCGCTTCGACCTTCCGCAGAAAAACAATCTCGTGGCCAGACTCCTTCACCGCCACATGATAGTTCTTCACGCCCGGCAACAACTCTGCGAGTTCAGTGAGTTCGTGATAGTGCGTGGCAAACAACGTTTTGGCCTTGGTGTGATGGTGCAGATGCTCCACAACAGACCACGCAATAGCTAAGCCGTCGAATGTGGCAGTTCCCCTCCCTATTTCATCCAGAATTACCAAACTTCTTTCCGTCGCAGTATTTAGAATCACGGCCGTTTCCGTCATTTCCACCATGAAGGTCGACCGGCCGCGGGCCAGGTTATCAGTAGCGCCAATGCGGGTGAAGATCCGGTCGACAACGGGCAGCCGGGCAGCGGTGGCGGGAACGAAAGAGCCTATCTGGGCGAGAATCGAGAACAGTGCAGTTTGGCGGAGATAGGTAGATTTGCCTCCCATGTTAGGGCCGGTGATGATGAGAATCTGGTCGGTCGAGCTGTTAAGGTAAAGATCGTTCGGGATGAACTTGCCGGTGGGTAGCTGATCGCTCAGCTGTTCGATGACCGGATGCCGCCCCTGCCGCACAACAAACTCTCCTTCAGAGACCAGATCCGGACGCACATAGGAATGCGCATGCGCCACTTCAGCCAGCGATAGCAGGCAGTCGAGCTGTGAGAGCGCTGAGGCAGTCCTTCGGATGCGGCTGGCTTCTTGGGCCACAGCCGTGCGCAATTGGCAGAAGAGTTCGTACTCAATCTCCACCACACGCTCTTCAGCTCCCAGGACCCTGCGTTCGTACTCCTTCAGTTCGGGAGTGGTAAAACGCTCGGCACCCACTAGAGTTTGCTTGCGTTCGTAGTCTGCCGGAACCAGGCCAAGGTTCGATTTGGAGATCTCGAGGTAGTAACCGAAGACGTTGTTGAACTTCACCTTCAGGTTTTGAATGCCTGTTCGAGCCCGTTCGCGCGACTCCATTCCAGCGATGAATTGTTTGCCCGTGGCACTGATGCCACGCAGTTCGTCCAGTTCCGCATGATAGCCTTCCCGAATCAGGCCACCGTCCGTCAGCACAACGGGAGGATTTTCCTTCAGCGCTTTTCCAATGAGCGCAGCCACATCGTCCAGTGGATCAGCGTGTTGTTCTAGTTCACCCAACCGGGACGCCTTAAAGATCTGAAGCTTTGCCTTGATTGCCGGTGCCTGCTCGATCGAGTTTCGAAGAGAAACCAAGTCGCGGGCGTTGGCTGTAGACAGTGAGACCTTCGAGAGCAGGCGCTCGATGTCATAGACTTTCTTGAGAAGAGTCTTAATCTCTTCCCGCGCGATAAACTGGTTCTTCAGCTCTCCAACCGCTTCCAGCCGGCGGTTGATCTCTTCTACGTCAATCTCGGGTCTAAGCAGCCAGCCTCGCAGCAGGCGCGCTCCCATTCCAGTGGAGGTGCGGTCCAAACAACCGATCAGCGTGGCGTGGCGTGAACCATCGAAAAGGGATTCGACGAGCTCCAGATTTCTAACCGTCGACGCGTCCAACGCCATGGAACTGCCTATTTCGTAGAACCTCAAATGGTCAATGTGCTTCAGGGCTGTCTTTTGCGTCTCCTTCAAATAGTGCAAAATGGCGCCCGCCGCCGTCACCGCCAGCCTGCGGCCCTGGCAGCCGAACCCATCGAGACTCATCACTCCAAAGTGCTCGAGGAGCCGCCGCTCGGCGTAATCCAGAGTGAAAATCCAGTCATCGGCTGTCGTCCGAGACACCGCCAGCTCGGCGCTGAAGGGTATGTCCTTCGAGGTCCAGCTGGCCGGATAAATCACCTCTTTGGGTCCAAGGCCTTCGAGTTCCGTTTGCAGCTGGTCTTTGGCCAGCGCGCCTGTGAATTCTGTGATCCGAAAGTCACCGGTTGAAACATCAATGGAAGCCAGCCCAACTCCCTCATCCTTTACCCACACAGCACTCAGAAAGTTGTTCTCCCGAGGCTCCAGCAGTTTTCCATCGGATACCGTGCCGGGAGTGACCACGCGTGTGACTTCACGCCGCACCAGCTTTTGCGAGGCCTTCTGCCTTTCCATTTGGTCGCAGATGGCAACCTTGTAGCCTTTGCGAATGAGTTTAGAAACATAACCATCAGCCGAGTGATGGGGAACACCGCACATGGGCACCGCCGTGCCTTTTTCCTTGTTTCGCGAAGTAAGCGTAATTTCCAGCTCGCGCGAGGCAACAATGGCATCGTCGAAGAACATCTCGTAGAAATCTCCCAAACGAAAAAACACCAGCGCGTGCGGGAATTCTTTCTTTACGCGATGATACTGCACCATCATGGGCGTGGAGGGTTCCATCAAAGGATCAACTCAATCGAGCGCACGAAGCGGTCCGATGGGAACAGAGCGGAAGCAGTTGTCGCTGGGATTCATGACCGATGCGGGCTGTTCCGGGCAGAAAACGGCTGGTTGCTTCAGACGCGCGAGTATATAATCCGCATCTTGCGGTGTCAACGAATGCCGCTCCCAGCCTGCATTTTGAGGAACCGTCTTGGAAATCGGGCTGGAAACCTCTCAAAGTAATTAGACTAAGGCAGCTTACCACCGCTTTGGCCGCTGCCGTCCCAACGCCTCCTTTCGACCCAGCCGTCTCTTGCTGAAACGGAAGAAGAATGAAAATCCTAAGTATCGATACTTCCACCAGCGCAGGAAGCATTGTGTTCGCAGACGAGGGCCGCATTCTGGGCGAGATCAACATCGACTCCGAGGAGACGCATTCGGTGCGGCTGCTCCGGGGAGTTGAAACCCTGCTGGACGGATGCGGCCTCACACTCAAGAATGTGGACCTCTTCGCTGTTGTTTGCGGACCCGGTTCCTTCACCGGGATTCGCATCGGACTGGCAACGGTGAAGGGACTCGCCGAGTCGCTTTCAAAGCCAGTAGTCCCCATAACGGCGTTCGAAGCCTGGGTGGAAAAATTCTCGAGTCGCGAAGGCAACCTGGTTCCGGTGATTGACGCCCGGCGGGGCGAGGTTTACGGTTCAGTGGTGCATCGGAGCAGCCAGGAGACCCGCGTTGTGTCTCAGGGGTCTGTGGAAAAAGCTGGCTTGTTCTTCTCGTCCCTCTCTTGCGACGAGGCCTGTTTTATTGGCGGTGGTTCAGAAATCTATGCCGATCTGATCCATTCTCAGAAAAAGCCCGGTTGGCTTGTGCTGGCTGGTGACCCTTTTCTCGGCCAGGCGGTGAGCCGGATCGCCTGGCGCCGTGCGCAGGAGGATGCTGTGGTCTCCGCGGCCAGTCTTCAGGCTTATTATCTACGCCGTTCAGACGCAGAGTTGAACTGGAAGGAGAAATGAAGGTTGTCGTCCGCAGGATGGAAGCTGAAGATGTGCCACAAGTCGTTGAGCTCGAGAATCGTTGGCTCTATCTGAGTAAGTGGGGCGGCAACGGTTATCTCTCGGTCATGCGCGATCCGAGAGTGTATACCTGCCTCGTTGCGGAAACAGGCGAGCCTGACCCACCGCAGATCGCAGGTCTAGCCGTTTTGGCTCAACTCCTCGACCACTGTGAACTGTGCAACTTGATTGTCCTTCCAGAATATCTGTCGAAGGGGGTCGGCTACCAACTGCTGCAGTACTGCCTTGAGGTGGCTCGGCACTTCAGGATTCCGCGCATGCTGCTCGAGGTTCGTAAGTCCAACCAGCGCGCCATCGACTTTTACAAACGAAACGAGTTTCGCGTCATTAGCGAACGCAAGAACTACTACGCCAGCCCCCGGGAACACGCCTGGGTCATGGAGCGGGCAGTGGAACTCTAGTCAGACGGCGCGCACGATCCGGGGCGGCTTCCAACCACTTCATCAGCCCTTTCGGGCAGCCTTCAGAATCTCCAGCAGCCTGCGACCGACAATCTCCGCCTCGCCCGGTTGCAACGTCCATGTGGCGACTTCTATTGTATCCGGGACGTAAGAAGCAGGAACCAACTCGATGGAAGGTTCGCCCTCCCGCAGTTGCCGGGCCGTTTCGGCGGGTGTGATCGCAACCATTTCCGGGTCCCAGCGAACGCGCAGGTGCGGCACCTGATTTGCGATTTCAGGAACGAAACGTTCGGCGGTCACTCCGCGGACCGGCAGCACAGCCCCTCGAATTGTGATGACACGCTGCTCCCACTCTCGCCAGTCTTTTTCATGGTCGCGCTTGAGATAGCTCTCCAGCGCCACCAGCATCGCAACCATTTCTTCCTTGTTCACCTTCAAGGCGCGCCCAAGTGTATCGCTGTTTGGGATCGTGTTCATACGAGCAGCTTGAATCAGGTCTTTGCGTCCCAGAAGCAGGCCCGCACTCTGGGGGCCCAGCAGGCCCTTGCCGCCTGAGAACGTCACCAAGTCGAAACTCATCTTGATGTATTTCGTGAGATTCTCAACCGGAGGAACATCGGCCGCGGCATCATTAAACGTGGGGATTTTGTGTTTCCTTCCCAGCTGGACGAATTCAGCAGCTTTGATCTGGCCGAGGGGATCGTTCTTGTTCAGAAAGAGGAGCATTGCTGTTCGTTCGCTAACAGCGCGTTCTAGCTCGGCAGCAGTTTCCACTTCAATTAGGCGGATGCCGCAGGCGCGAACCGCATGGTCGTAGGGGAAACGGTGGCTCTTTTGAACGATCACCTCACTTTTCATGCCGGTCGTATCGGGCAGGCGGCGGATAAAGTCGGGGTTCATCCCTGTGAGGCAAGCGGCGGTTCCCAGCGTCAACGCCGCTGCAGCACCCGACGGCACCATCGCCGCTTCACAGCCCAGCAGCGTAGCAATGCGGCGGCCGACGGCGTCATGCAGTTCGTCAAGGCGGACGAAGCGGCGCGACATGGCGCCAATGGCTTGCACTGCTTCAGGATTCATCAACGATCCAGTCATCATCGTGTAGACGCCAGCGCCATTGATGATGGGACGGACCCCAAGTTCCTTCAAGAAATCCCGTTGCGAACCAGCAGCCAAGGCATTGCTGCCAAGGCCTCCGACAAATGGAATGCTTGAAAGCGTTTGTAGAAAGCCTCTTCGAGTGGACATGAACTCCTCCAGAAATAGCCGTCGGCGATCGGCTCTCCGCCAGAACCGCTCAGTCATCTGAGTCGCTGATGGCCAAACATCACTTCACGGCCGTCAGCATGATCTCGACCATTGGATTTGGGATCACGATTTCAATACCGACCACTGTCCTCGCCGGGAAATCTGCAGGAAAGGTCTCTCGGTAGGCCTCATTCATCTCAACCGATCGCTTCAAGTCGGTGACGTAAACGATCGCGTCGACGACTTTGGCCCAGTCGAAGCCAGCGGCCCTTACAGTTTTTCCAATCCTATCCAGGGACTCGCGCGTCTGTGCCCTCATATCGCCCTTGCTGGTCTCGCTCCCTCCTACCATCCCAGCGACGTAGAGTCGATTTCCGACCCGAATGGCCGAACTGTAAGGCGGGCCGTCAGGTCCCGGTGGATTGATTGCTTCGCGATCATTACTCTTGACGGCCAACAGGGTAATCTCCACGGCAAACTGCGGGTTCATCAGCGCGGCCTTTACGGTCGCTCTGGCCGGCGGATGCTTGGCAAAGAACGGACGGTAGGCGGCATTCATGTCCTGAAACCTGGCAGCGTCGGTGAGAAATACGCGCGAGCTCACAACATCAGAGTGGCTCATGCCAGCGGCCTGCAAAATCTCTCCCGCGTTCCCAAGCACAGTCTTGGTCTGGATGCCAATGTTGCCCTCCACAATGGAACTATCCTTCATGTTTCGAGAGACCAAGCCCGCCAGGAAAAGAGTGTCTCCCGACAGGATTCCATAGCTGTAGTTGGGCGACTTCTTCCAACCCTCGGGATGGACGACGCGCCGCTCCACGCCATTCCTCACCGCAACCATCGCGATCTGCACCAGAGCTCCTGAGGGCAAGTCGGTCACAACTGTCGTCCGTGCGGGAGGGTCCTTCGGCCAAAAGGTGCGATAGACCTCGTTCATGGCTTCGAAGTCGGAGGCATTCTTCAGATACACGCTGACTGAGGCAACTCTCCCCAGCTGGGAATCAGCAGCCAGCAGGACTCCAGCCACGTTGGTGAGCGCAAGTTTTGTTTGTTCCTGAATCGTTCCAGCAACAGGGTTACCCTGTTGGTCTGTTGGCAGCATACCCGACAAATAGACAAAATTGCCCGCGCGCACCGCCGCGCTAAACGGATAGCTCAGGTGGGCGCTGGGAATGATCTCTTTGCGGAAGCCAAGAACCGAGTAACCCAGAGTCATTGCAACAAGCCCTATGGTCGTTCGCTTGAAAGTCAGCATTTCTCCACTCCTCGGAAGCCTGCGCTAAGCGTGGACATCAGACTGTCAAACTCGCTTCAAACGGCGGCAGACAAGCTGGGAGAACGTCTCGCATCCTCGACTGCCGGACCGACGTGCCAGCTTGTCGCCGCCCGCAAAGCGTTCGGCACCCGGCCAGTATTACTTTGTTAAGTCTGGCGCCGATTCTTTGGATGGCGCACACATGGCGCAGTTTGCCATGTATGCGAACAAGTCCGCATACATCGTAAAAATCACGATGTATGCGCCACCCAGAGACCGACTTAACAAAGTCATGCTAGAGCAGGCCCGTAGCCCATGCGACGCATTACTCTAATCCGAACAGCGGGCGCCGCACCTGCTTGTAGGTGAAGCGTGCAGGGTTCACTGCGGTGGTCCCGCCAGAGTCTACTTCGATGATGCGGCCTGCAATGGGCTCGTATGCCGCTCGGGGAGCAATGGCACCCTTGACCACCAGAATCTTCTGCTGCTGCGGGTAGACGCCGCAGCTAATTAGCTGATGCAGGCTGTTGGGGCTCGAACGCCGGTCCGTTACCAACAACAAGTTTGGCAAGTCCGGTGTCGATCCTTCTACTTCAACCACCGCCGTGTGCCCCATGTCCCAATAGCGCCCCCCTCCATGCCGGACTTCGGTTTCGACATACTTGCCGTCGTGGAGTGACTTCACCCGGCCGCGCACACGGACCGGCGCTCCATGCAACTTGTCTGTCTTGCCACCCACGTTCTCGTCGAAGGGTTGAGCAATTCCAGCGCGCATCGCCGCCTGCACAGCCTCCTTGTCAGCGATGACCATCACCCATCCTGAAGCCTTTTGCTTGAGCAGTTCGTCAAGAATAAACGTGCTGTCGCCGGCAGATCCGCCACCGATGTTGTCACCCATGTCGATCACCGCCACTGGGAACTTGTCACTGGCCATAGCTGCCTTAACCGCACCGGCTGGATCCGGAAGCTTCAAGACGATCCGGTCACGCGTGGCCCACAGCATATCTGCCAAGCGCTTCGCTTCCCTTTCAGCCAGTGCCAGGTCGTTGTTGGTCACAACAACAACGCTGGGTCCCATGGCTGGAACATCCGCATACTGGTAGCCGCCAGACACGCTGCAGGCCAGAATCTTCGGGTTCTTCTCCAAACGCCGGCTCTCCTCGACGATGGGCAGCAACGGATCGCGTTTGGTGTACTGAAACACGATGTTGTACATCATGGGAGGCTTCGCAATGGCTTGGACAGGCTTAACCTTGCCACTCACGATTCCCGACATGATCTGAGCCGCCTGGAAGCCTCGCTCCTTGGTGTCGATGTGTGGATTCTCTTTGAATGTGACCAGAGCCGTCGAGAGCTTCACGACTTCAGGAGATACGTTGGCATGAAAGTCGTGCGTCACCACGATGGGAAAATTCGGCCCCAGGGCCTCGCGCAGCCGCCGCACCATTTCTGCATCACCGTGAGAATAGCTCTCGACGACCATGGCGCCATGATTGTCGAGCAACAACCCGTCCAGCTTAGGCGCCGCTTTGAGCTGCCGAATCAGCTCTGCCATGAGAGTATTGAACGCCTCGTCGGTCACGATGCCTTTCGGTGCGGCTTCTGCCACCAGAACCGGATACAACTTAAGACCATACCGCCTGGCACCTTCCACGTACCCACTGATGATGTCGTTGCTCTTGGACCAATCTTCCAGCAATTGCTCAAGAGGACCGATCTTGCGGAGATGAAAGTCGGCTAGTCCGGTCTTGGCAGGATTGAAGGAATTCGACTCATGACCAATTCCACCGACCGCAATCAGCGGCAAGTTCTGTGCCGACACAATGGAAGCCAGAAACAAGATCAAAGGAAGAACGGATAAGAACTCAAATCTCATGGAAAGACCTCTTGGGCCAGAATCGAGCTGCCAGGAACTACCGAATGCGCTCACACTAGATCGGAATGCAAAATGATGTCAATAGAAGGGCAGAAGCGCTGCGGCGGAAACCATCGCCCACCGTTACCATCATCCCGGTCCCAGGAATGCTACAAGAATCTTCGGATCGCGTTTGACAGCCCTCGAGATGAATCTTATTAATTCCCCGGTTAGTCGGACCGGAAACGGACTGACCGATCGCACAAGTCATCTGGACCGTTGGGTCCCGCAACCAGGAGGCCATGAGTTTTTGCTGCCGTGAGGTCGTCGACGATTGGGTATCGAGAAAGCAGTCAGTGAGCGCTTCCGGGTTGATACCCGTTGCATATCTTAGTTACTTCAGGATAAGGAGGAATACAAATATGTTTGCTTTGGAACGAAGGAGTTTCATTGACGATGTGTTGAATGACTTTGATAGCTTTCTTGTTCGCGGTTGGGTGTGGCCTGGTGAGTTTCTTGGAGGCCCGGCTGCAGCAACGTCTGAAGTCGAGGCCTACTCCAATGACGGCCATCTAGTATATCGTTTCGCCTTGCCGGGGGTAGATCCGAAGGATGTCGAGATTTCTGCGGTGAACAATGAGCTGACGGTGAAGGCTGAGCGAATGGCCCCCGCGAAGATCAAGGAAAGTGATTGGCATGTGCAAAGTTTCTCGTATGGGAAGTTTGAGCGGACCCTCCGACTGCCCAAGGGTGTCGACCCCGATGGCGTCGAGGCGACCTTCAAGCGCGGAGTTCTCGAAGTGAGCGTCCCGCTGCCCAAGGCCATCGCGCCCAAGAGAATTGAAGTGAAAGAGCTGGCTGAGGTCAATGCCTGAGAAGCGCACCACGCCCACCCAATCCAGGGCCGCGACACGCGGCCCTTTTTTTCGGTCCTTCCTCACTAGACCTCTCCGCAAAGATGGGAGCTGGTCCAAGCGCGCCGTTTTCCAACATTCTGTGCAGATCGAAATCGGTGTGCGAGGCAAGTTCTCACCGCTGGTCACGGTCGCATCACTGCGCCTCTCCCTTGATTGAAGACAGATCCTTGGCAAACCCCGGAAGAGGAGGCGCTGCGAAGGAATTGTAGCGGCTCTCTATCAGCGCCGAGCTGGACATTTTCATCCAACGTGGACCGCTCGTTGCGCGGCTTCTGAGGCCAAGTAGGCACCATTTCTTGCACAGATTCAAAAGAGGCTGCTATGCTTCCCTCGCTGAACCTATCATTTCTAAAGTTGTCCAGTCACACATAGTTGACAAGCAGAGACTGCGCTGGGATCGCTTCGAAGGGCTGCCATGACCTGCAACCGTCTGATGCTGCGGATCATTCTTGTGACGTTCAGCCTTCCAGCGCTCTGTTACTCTCAGAGTCCCAATCTCACACCATACGTCCCCGTAGGTTGGTCTGACAGGGTCGTGGTATCGCGGGTAGCCGGGACATCTCTGGACAGCTCGCCACTGACCAGTGCCGATCCGCTCTACGTCGACTGGGCGGTGATCAACAATGGTTCGGTTACTACAGGCGTGAGCTTTCAGGTCAAGCTCTACTTCGATGGCGTCGAAAGACCTTTTTGGACAGCGTCTGTGCTGAGCGCCGGGTTCTATACCTACGTCACAGACTATGCCATGGGTTCGCTCACCGCGGGCACTCACACCGTACGGGTAGTCGCCGACCCCTCCAACGCGGTTGCCGAAAGCAACGAGGCCGACAATGAGTACACAAAAGTCATCAGCGTGCTGGCTCCCCCGAATTTGACAACCTACCGGCCGACGGGCTGGACCGCCCCAATCGTTGTCTCGACCCAGACCGCTACTAGCGTCGATAGCGCCTCCCTGACAACCAACGACTCCCTCTACTTAGACTTTGCCATACTGAACAACGGCGCTTCACCGGTTACAACAAGCTTTCAGGTGAAGCTCTATGTCGACGGAGTAGAACGGGCGTCGTTCCCGGTCTTTCCGCCCTTGAACCCCAGCATCTACCTTTACTGGACGGATTACTCGCTGGGACGGCTGGCTGCCGGAACTCATAGTCTGAGGATTGTAGCGGATCCCTTGAACGCCGTCGTGGAGAGTAACGAGACAGACAACGAGTACATTAGAACCATCACCGTTGTGCAGGGCGGGGTCAGTTGTTTGTCGCTGAAGGTCTCCGTGTCTCCCGTTGGAAGTGGGACGGTGTCCAAACACCAATCCGATTGCGGCGTAGTTTCATTGACAACCGCGTCTACATTGTTCTTGGAGAACGAACCACCAGCCCAGGACTTGCGAAAGCCTGAAAAGATCACTCGCGAGAAGTTTTCCCAGTTGCTCCAGGAAGCGCAAACGCAGGGAAGAGTTCGGGTGATTGTGGGACTGAAGCGGAACCTGTCAGAGCAAAGAACTGCCGGCGGTGCTGCACCCAACCTGGAGTCAGAGCAACGAGTGATTTCTGCGGTGCAGGAAGACTTTCTTGCACAATTGAAGGGAAAGAATATTTCCAACACATACAAGTTCAAATATATCCCGTTCATTGCCCTGAGTGTGGACGCAAACAGCCTGCAGTTTCTGCAACTATCTCCGGAGGTCAGTTCCATCGAGGAGAATGGCATCGGCAGGGCACTTTTGGCCGAGAGTGCCCCACTCATTGGAGCTCCTGCTGCCTGGGCCGCGGGCTATAGCGGTGCCGGACAGACGGTCGCAATCCTGGATACTGGAGTCGACAAAACGCATCCATTTTTGTCTGGGAAGGTAGTCTCTGAGGCTTGCTTTTCTAACACCGGCGGAAGTCTGTTGTTCCAGCCCTTATGCCCTGGAGGAGTGAGAGAGTCGATCCTCGTAGGCTCAGCACTGCCGTGTTCTCTTGGGTGTGAGCACGGCACGCACGTTTCTGGAATTGCCGCAGGGAAAGGAACCTTCTCGGGTGTAGCACGCGATGCCAGCATCATAGCAGTTCAGGTTTTTTCAAGACCTGATCCGCTTGTCTGCCTGCTCGCCGATGAGCCAACCACTTGCGTCAGGGTTCAACAGGAAGACGTACTGCGCGGGCTTCAGAGAATAATAGAGCTGAGTCAGAGCTCTAAAATTGCAGCGGTGAACTTAAGCTTGGGAGGTGGGCTCTTCCCCGGAACTTGTGACGACGAAAGCCCGAGTTACAAAGCAAAGATAGAGGCACTCAAGAACTTAGGCATAGGAACAGTGGTGTCAGGCGGCAATGACTTTAACAAGGATCCGAGGTTTGGCCTGAGTTCGCCTGCCTGCATATCGACAGCGATAAGTGTCGGTTCCACAGATGACGGCAGTTGTGATGATGACGATCGCAACTGCACAATTCGCGATTTCATTTCGGACTTTTCGAAACGTTCCCCGTCATTAAGTTTGTTAGCTCCTGGTCGTTGGATCAGGTCTTCAGTCACACCTAATCAGACAAACCGTTCCTATCTCAGTTGGAGCGGCACCTCAATGGCCGCGCCCCACGTGGCCGGGGCATGGGCCGTGATGAAGCAAAAATTTCCAAACGCTTCGGTCTCGCAGATTCTCTCGGCCTTACAGACTTCCGGGGCAGTCATTAACATTCCCGGTATTGGCATCAAGCCGCGCATTCAGCTCGACGCCGCGCTGAACAGCCTCGCTTCGGAAGAGGGCTATGGCTCTGGCACAACCGTTACGTTGACTGCTAATCCGAGTGCAGGATACCAATTCAAGGGCTGGAGCGGTTGCAGCGCTCCGGCTGGAAATCAATGCACCGTAACCATGACCGGGACCGCCAACGTCACCGCGCTATTTGAGCCGGTCGGTGCCACAGGTGTGGATCTGCTGCTCACCAGCGTGAGCGGGTCAGCCACTGTCGTTGCGGGAGGGCAAATATCGCTTGCGACAACGATCAAGAATCAGGGCAACACGTCTGCTGGATCCTTTCGCCTGGGCTCTTATCTCTCCACCGACTCAACTATCACGACTAGCGACCTTCTCTTCGCCGTCTGCGACTATGCTTCCGGACTGGCTGCAGGAATTACATCTACCTGCAGCGGGGCGGTCACGCTACCGTCGAGTGTGTCGCCCGGAAACTACTATTTGGGAGCCATCATTGACGATCTCGGCCAAGTGCCCGAGACGAATGAATCCAACAATAGTCTTGTCGGCCCGACGGTCGTCAGGGTCATAGCCAGCGAAGATTCAAGTTTGTTTGTGCCTATCGTTCTTTCAGCTGCGGGACTCAACAACTCCTTTTTCACTTCCGAACTCACAATGACGAACCTAGGGAGCCAGCCTGCGCAGCCTCAGTTTTCCTACGCTGCAGCCTTCGGAGACGGGGGAGGCACTGCTTCCGACTATCTGGGTCCAGGACAACAGAGAGTGATTCCCGATGCGATTGCCTACCTCCGCTCCATCGGGGTCTCCATCCCCGACTCTGGCAATCGGGGTGGGACCCTGTCGGTCAGATTCTCGGGGCTGGCTTCAAGGCGAGACGTCGGCGTCACTGTTAGAACGACCACTTCCGTCTCGGCAGGGCGCGCGGGCTTGGCCTATGCGGGGATACAAACGTCCGGGGCTCTCACAGCACCTTCGTACATCTGTGGGCTGCGTCAGAACGACAAGGACCGTTCCAACGTTGCCATTCAGAACGCTGGAATGGCCTCACAAGGCAACATCGCGGTAAGACTCACCGTTTTTTCGGGCGATTCGCAACCGGCTCTTTCAGCCGCTCTGCCCGACGAAACTCTCGCTCCTGGAGAGTTCAGGCAGATCACAGGCATTTTGAACTCAAACGGATTGTCCCTGAAAAACGGCTTCGTTCGTGTTGAGAGAGTTTCAGGCTCAGCTCCCTACTATGCCTATGGCGTAGTCAATGACCAGTTCAACTCCGACGGATCATTCATCCCTCCGATCCCGGAAAACACAATGGCTGGGAAGAAGCGTCTGACTCTTCCCGTTGTCGTCGAAGCCAACGCATTCTCCAGTGAAGTGATTGTTACGAACTGGTCCTCTGTGAAGAAGAGCCTGCTTCTCCGTTTCGTCGCGGATGCAATCCAAACCGCGAACACGACGGCCACACTCTCGATGGAAGTCCCCCCTGGCCAGCAGCTTGTCCTGCCAGACTTCGTTGAGTATCTGCGCGGCCAGGGGGTGCCGGGTATCGGGCCTCGCGGCTCCGCCTATGTCGGTGCAATGTTCGTGGAGGCAGGAGAGGGAGACCTCGCTGGAGTCTTTGTCTCCGCGCGAACCTCGTCTCCCGGCGGTGGCGGACGCTTCGGATTATTTTACGGCAGCATTCCAGAGGGATCAGGGTCGAGCAGCAGCGTGTCAATCCTGGGCCTGCAGCAGAACTTTGAGAACCGCTCGAACCTGGCCATCGTCAACACAGGCGAGGTCGATGGCAGCTCAAGCGCATTCCGAATCGAGCTTTTCAACGGCGCTACTGGAGTCAAGGTCAATACGATCGATGGAATCGCCGTGAAAGCCGGAGGGTGGAAACAGCTGGGAGCCATCCTGGCGGAATTCGGTCCGGGTGTGTCGCAAGGCTATGCCACGATCACACGGATGTCGGGAAGCAATCCCTTTATCGCCTACGGGGTGATCAACGACGGAGGCCAGGCGGGCGAGCGGACAGGTGATGGAGCGTTTATCCCGAGTTTTCCGTAACTCTCTAACATGATCGTTGGATCGAATGGCGAACCGCGAGCAAACTGCCTTACTTCTTAAGGGGTTCGAAGTTTGGAACGCATGGCGACGTCAGAATCCAGAAGTTCGAGTTGACCTGATACAGGCCGATCTTCCAGGTTGCGACCTTTTCCGGATGAACCTGCGCGAGGCGAACCTCACTGAGGCCAACCTGAGGAAAGCAAGACTGGAGCGGGCAGTTCTCAATGAAGCCACGCTGTATAAGGCCAATCTGTCCGAAGTTAATCTCACCAACGCCTTTCTCAGCCGGGCTACGCTGGTCAAATCCTTGCTCGTCAATAGTGATTTGTCAGGTGCGGCGCTCGGAGGGGCAAACCTTTTCGAGGCAGATCTTGAAGGAAGCATCCTAAAGAACGCCCGCCTCAGCGGCGCTTATCTGCGCAGTACGAATCTCCGCAAGAGCGACCTGACGGGCAGCAACTTGGAAGGAGCTGTGATTGTTGACACCGACCTGCGAGAGTCAGTGTTGGATGGCTGTCGCATCCATGGCGTGTCCGTTTGGAGCCCGCAGTTGGAGGACGCTCGACAGGCAGACCTGATCATCACCAGACGTAATGAGCCAAAGATCACGGTTGACGATATCGAAGTTGCTCAGTTCATACATCTCCTCCTCGACAATAAGAAGCTTCGAAAAGTCATTGACACGGTAACTTCCAAAGCAGTGCTGATCTTTGGTCGCTTCACGGCCGAGCGGAAGCCAGCGCTGGATGCCATCCGCAATCAAGTGAGAAGCTATGGTCTTTTGCCGATCATGTTTGACTTTGAGCCGCCGAACTCTAGAGATACGCAAGAGACGATCACAACATTGGCTGGTTTGTCTTGCTTTATCATCGCTGACATAACAGACCCCAGGAGTGTTCCCCAAGAACTGGGCGCAATTGTGCCTACCCTGCCTTCTGTAGCTGTTCAACCGATTCTGAAAAGCGGAAACGAACCCTGGGGAATGTTCGACCACATCAAAAAGTATCCATGGGTTCTCGATTTGATTCAGTATGAATCCGTGGATCAGCTATCGGTTTCTCTGAAAGCAATCATCGAAACAGTGCTTCGAAAGAGAGAGGAACTCATCCGCCCTCGGTCCTGAGTTGCTGGCTCAATTTTCAATTGCGCTCACGGGGCTGGGCGGTCAGCAAAAGCCGGATAATCGTGGTTTCCAGGTCTTGACGACCCCGCAACTCCGGCAGGTCTGGAGTCCCAACTACAAGTAGACGATTTCACCCTCACACTTGCCCTCTCGTATCCTTAGCAGCCCCACAGACCTGGGCAAAGAAAATCGGCGGGGACCGGCGCTACCCGGATTGAAGTAGAGGATACCTTCTATTGTTTCCAGCAGTGGCTTGTGGCTGTGGCCGAAGATCACGACGTTCGGAGCGGCCTGTTCGATCCTCTTCCTCATTGCCGGGACGATCCGCGCCGGGCTGCCCAGGATATGGGTCATAAAGATTTGAATCCCCTCCAGACAGATCTCCTCTTCTGTTGCAAACCCAGGCGGCAGGTTGCCTTCATCGATGTTCCCTGAGATTGCAGTGACCGGAGCGATTTTTGCCAGTTGTTCAAGAACGCGCAGATGGCCGACGTCGCCGGCGTGAAGGATCCGACTCACCGAACTAAAGAGCGATGGCAGCTTGGGATCAAACAAGCCGTGCGTGTCGGAAATGACACCGATCAGTGATTCGCTCACAGGTTCCCCAGGAACTCCCTACCTATAATATTCTGTGTTCCCTTGATACCGCATACTGGGGTTGGCGTGTTGAGTTCTGTCGGCCTCTGACAGTGGACAACGAAAACCATCCTCGCGAAGCGGTATTGGAGGCCCTTTTTAGGAAAGCACAGCCCACGCATCTCTGTCCAGCCATAGGCCAGGCTCGCAAAACCCCTCGAAAACGTCTCGATTCCTTGTGCTATACTGGGCCTCCCCGAACAGAGGACCAAGGCTTTGAGATTCCCCAAGAGCCATCTCCGAAACTCTCGAAGCTGCTTGCCTAACTTTCTCTCTAATCTCTAATGAAAACCGAAAAGATTTCTGAATTCACCATCAACCGCCTGTCTATCTATTTGCGGTGCCTGAATCTGTTGGCCGCTTCGGGAGTCACAACGACTTCATCTCAGGTTCTTGCCCACCAATTCCAGCTCAACTCAGCCCAGATCCGCAAGGACCTCACCTACTTTGGAGAGTTTGGAGTGCGTGGCGTTGGATATAATGTCAATGAATTACGAAAGCATTTGAGCAAGATTTTAGGCCTGGATACCGTTCACCGCATTGGGATCGTGGGCGCTGGAAACCTGGGAATGGCGCTGGCAAATTATCGGGGATTCGATCCAAATCATTTTCAGTTTGCCGCCTTGTTTGACCGTGATCTCTCGCGTGTCGGCGAGACCTCGCGGAGCGGAATTTTTGTCTATCACATCAAAGACCTGAAACCGATCATTGTCCGGGAGAAGATTACGATTGGCGTCATTTGTGTGCCCGCCGACAATGCTCAGGAAGTAGCCGACCTTTTCACGGATGCTGGCATCGCCGCAATCCTCAATTTTGCCCCTGTCCGGCTGAGCACGGAACCCGGTGTCAAGATGAAGACCATGGATCTTGCCATCTCCTTTGAAAGCCTCTCGCATTTCGTCGCCAAACCGGGCCTGCCGCTCCAAGACTCGCCAGAGTTTCTCGAAGATAAGGCCCCCTTGGATTGAATTGGATCTGAGGGATCTGTTAGCAAATCCAGCAACGAACTCACGGCAGGCGGGAAGGAGCGGGCGCTCCAACGCTCCATTGGTTTAAGCAACGGAGCATTGAGTCAGAGTTCTTCCGTCCAAAACCGGAGATCCAACCCCAGCAACGGATAACGGTTCCTTAACGCCTCGACCCTTGACGCGTACTCTCGCTTGGGGAAGGCGCCAGACTTCAACTGCTCACGCAAGCGCCTGATCTCATAGAGGTACAAGTCGGCTAGAACCTCCCGTGCGAAGTCTGGCGGCGTCTCAGGCGTGGGCCGTATTCCGTGGCTGGCCAGTTCAAGAAGAACTGGTTCGCGATAGCGGTAGCTGGCAGCCATAAGACACGCAAGGATCCTTCAACGCATGACACCGTGGAAAAAGACTGGGAGTTTCAAAAGAAGCCCCGCTTGAGTGAGGACGCTTTGAGAAAGTCCCAGCCAGTGCTGGTTCGCTCAGCACCGTTCATTGCGGGAGTGCGTTTGTCGCAGAGGCTTTCGCGAGGCAGGTCCGCCCGAGCTGTTTACCGCCCATTCGAGCCGTTGACCAGCTCCCGTTTTTCGCCTTTTGAGGCTGCAAACAGCAACCCTCCCAGGAGCGCAAACAGGGCCCAGACGGCGATATGCAGCGTTGAGAGATTGCCTCCCAGAGCGCGTTCAGTCACTCCGTAGAGTTTGAAGAGTTCAACGAACGCAAACTGTCCCACTCCCAAGCCACCGATGCTGAACGGCAGCGCGAGCGCTATAAAGCCCAATGGCACAGCGCAGAGGAACGTAGCCAATGGAACATGGAAAGCTCCCAGAGCAAAGGCACAACATACGAAGTTTATGATAACGAAACTCTGAGCCAGCGCGTTCAGCGCGGCGATCTTTGCATAGACTCCGACTGGCATTCGAGACAATTGATCTCGAAGGATCAAGAACTCTTCAAAACGGCCGAATTTGCCTGCGGCAGCAGTAAGAGTGGCAGGGATCCACCGCAGCAGCAGGAACCCAGCAGGCACCCCTACTAGCGGCAATGCCAGCAGCCACTGCATCGACTTTAGCCACTGATTGGCGTCCACCAGTGGTTGATTGACCATTAGTGCGACGAAGCCGATGCCGCAGAGCACCCACAAAGCTGTAATCTTGTCGAAGAGTACGGTCAGAACTGCGGCCATCTTCTTCCGTGGTTCTTCAGCACCCAGAAACAGCATTCGGGAAAAATCTCCGCCCATCGCGCCCAGAAAAAAAAGAGAGAAGAACTCGCCCATGAGAAAGAACTTCAGGATCCGGAGATACGAAACTTGAATCGAGAAGGCCCGGGCGAGCAGCTGCCACCGAACGGCGGCTAGCAAAAATAGAACCGCCTGGGTCAGCATAATCAAAGCAACAAAGATTCTGTGGGAAACCAATTCCCGGAATGCCTCAAAACGGATTTCACCGCTCCATAGCAGCCAGCCAAACATTCCCAGGGAAAGAAGAAGCTTGAGGAAGTATTGGATCACTTTTTCTCAGCCAGGCAGAGAAGGGACAACCCACAGGGAAAGCGGAATCCACCCAGTCCGAGGAGGCGGGACTCAAGGCGCAACGGCAACTCGAGCACTCGATTCAAAGCCGCCGGAACGGGGCGAAGGTCCGACGAGCCGGCCAAGATGCCTAGTTTCTCCAGCACCAGGCGCTTGAAAGCCAAAGGTGGGAACAGGAAGAAATTGGCATAGCTTGCCTTTAGCACTCGAAACCCGGCGTCTTCGACTTTCTCAATCAAGTCGCGGCGGGTATAGCGGCGAACTGTCTGGCTGCAACGATCGTGAGTGGCATACATCCACGGGTACGCTGGAAGGCGGACGTAGATCCTGCCCCCGGGCTTGAGAATGCGATGGAATTCACGCAAAGCCTTCCGGTCGCCTTCGTCGGGAATCTGGCACAACACGTCAAACGAAGTAACCAGATCGAAGCTTTGGTCCTCGAAGGGGATGGCTGTTGTGGAGGCCTGCAGAACATTAGGCACGCCGCGCAGTTTCAGGAACTTCACAGCCTCGCCTGAAAGGTCGAATCCGATCGGAGCGTGTATCGCGCCGTCCCCAAGTTCGACCAGCATTCTTCCTGTGCCGCAGCCTGCGTCCAGAATTCGCAGGCCAGCCTTTGACCGGAGGAAGGGCCCAATAATTCGCTCCGTGATCTGCCACATGCCCCGGTACCACCAGAAGTTTTCCTCCAGGGCGTACATTTTGCGGTACTCGTCAGTCTGCATCGCCGGTATCTTGCCATAGTCCCACCTGCAACGGCCAGTTGCCTTGACGGGCCCTGCGCGCGGGGTCTCTGAGTCAGGAATACTGTCCAGGGCCACACAGGATACGAAACCGTGTTGTCAACATGGCGAAAAGAGAGAACCTCACCAGAGCCGATCTTACTTCTCTCAGGCCGTTTTGTGTTGACAACCTAAAAACCCAGTTCCTATGATGTTGACCTCTAGTTACTGGGAAGTCATCCTCACCTAACTTGTTGCGTGTTTTCGGAATCACTTTCAGGCTCCGATGTCCTGATGTTTAGTCCCGATGGGCTGATTCAGGCCGCCCCAGCGTAACCGGTCTGCCCGTCCATCACAACTTTCTCCATTAGAAGTTTCGCGAATACCATAACGGGAGGGCTGAATGCCAAAACGTGATCATCCTGAAGAGGGTTTGGGCCCTGTCTCCCGCCGCGGGTTCCTGAAAGGGGCCGGCGCAGTCATTTCCTCCGGGATCGTGGCGGGCACTGAGGCGTTGGAGGCAGCCAACAATCAAGCGGCCAAGGTTCAGGGACCGGGCAAAGTGCCCATTACCTTGAAGATCAACGGCACCAACCAGGCGCTCAACATCGAGCCTCGAGTCACTCTGCTCGACGCCTTGCGCAACGACCTGGACATCACTGGCGCCAAGCGAGTCTGCGACCGTTCAACCTGCGGTGCCTGTACGGTCATCATGAACGGCAAAGCTGTCTATGCCTGCTCCGTGTTGGCCATCGAGGCACAAGGCAAAGACATCACGACCGTGGAGGGCTTGTCGAAGGGCGGCCAGCTCCACGCAATACAGCAGGCCTTCGTCGACAACGATGGCCAGCAGTGCGGCTACTGCACGCCAGGCTTTGTGGTGGCCTGCAAAGCGTTCCTCGACAAGCACCCTGATCCTACAATCGAGCAGGTTCGAAAAGGGCTGGGCGGCAATCTCTGCCGCTGCGGCACGTATGTCGGTATTACGCAAGCCGTGCTGCAGACCGCAAAAAAGATGAAAGGAGGGAGTGCCAATGCCTAAATACGATTGGCCTGAAAAATCCAAGCGCAGTCTGATTGGCCGTCGGGCTTCCCGACTGGACGGACCCGACAAGGTTTCCGGCAGGGCCAAGTATACGTCGGATCTGAACCGCCCTGGCCAGCTGCACGCCAAGTTCCTGCGCTGTCCCTACGCACATGCCAAGGTCGTTAGCATCGACATCAGCGCGGCTGAGAAGATGCCCGGTGTCAAGGCTGTCAAGATTTGCGAGAAGAAGGGACCAGGAAGCGAGATCCTCTGGGCTCTGGACGAAGTGGTCGGTGTTGTGGCGGTGGACGAGCAAAGTGCTGAAGATGCTTTGCGCAAGATTGTTGTGAAGTACGAGAAGCTGCCACACCTGGTGAACGAACGCGACCTGAGTAAGGCTGGGGATCGCGCCAAGGCAGCGGCAGAGCAGGTCCAGGGGGATCCTGACAAGGGCTTCAAGGAAGCCGAGGTCGTGGTCGAGGGTGAGTATGGCATTCCCGTGATCGCTCACTGCTGCCTCGAACCGCACGGGCAGATCGCGGAATGGGAGGGGCAAAACCTGACCTTGCATCCCTCCACGCAAAACGTTACCGGTCTGATCGGGCAGTATGCCCAGCCCTTGCAGATCCCGGCCAGCAACGTAAAGGTGCGCATGGATCACGTGGGAGGAGGGTTCGGTAGCAAGTTTGCCGCAGATTCGTGGGGTATTGAAACTGCCCACCTCTCCAAACAGGCGGGTGGCAAACCCGTGAAGGGGTATCTCGAACGGGACGCGGAACTGCACGTTGCCGGCGTTCGTCCCTCGCACTTCGCCAAGATTAAGGTAGGAGCAAAGAAGGATGGAACGCTGGTCGCCTGGGAGCATCAGTCTTGGTCCACCGGCGGTCTGACTGGAGGTGGCATGGCGCCAATTCCGTATGTGATCAACGTTCCGAACCAGCGCAAGAAGCACGCGGCCGTCGCAACCAATAACGGGCCGCAGCGAGCCTGGCGTGCGCCCAACCACCCCCAGGCCTGCTGGTTGACCTTTGCCGCAATGGACGATTTGGCGGCGAAGCTCGAGATGGATTCGCTGGACTTCTATCTCAAGAACCTCAGCCTCACAGGTGACCGTGCCGATCTCTACCGCCGCGAACTTTTGAAAGCCGCAGAACTCATCGAGTGGAAGAAGAAGTGGCACCCGCGAGGCGACAAAACGCCGGGATACTTGAAGAGCGGCCTGGGGTTGGGCTTTCATACTTGGGGCGGCCGCGGGCATAACAGTGAAGTCCGGCTGACGATTAACCCAGACGGAACTGTGGCCGTGACAGTGGGCAGCCAGGACCTTGGAACTGGCACCCGGACGATCATTGCCATGGTAGCAGCTGAGACCCTGGGTCTGCCCTTGAGTGCTGTGAGAGTCAATCTGGGACAGGCACCAGAATATCCGCCTTCCGGGGCTTCGGGCGGCAGCACCACGGTTGGTGGTGTGAGTTCGGCTACGCGTCGCGCGGCGGTGGATGCGCTCGATCAATTGTTTGCCAAAGTTGCTCCAGCGCTGGGCGCAGCTCCGTCAGACCTCGAACTGGTCGGCGGCGGGATTCAGGTCAAGCATGATCTGACCAAGAGTCTTACTTGGCAGCAGGCGACTGCCAAACTGGGCATGACACCGCTGAATGTCACGGGCAAGAATCCGGGTGACGGCAAACTCATTGATCAGGGCGTCGGTGGTGTCCAGATGGCAGATGTTACCGTAGACATTGAAACAGGCGTCGTGAAGATCAATAAGTACGTAGCCATTCAGGACTGTGGCTTGATCATCAACGAGAAAACCGCCGAAAGCCAGGTTTTCGGGTCCATGATCATGGGCGTCGGCTTCTCTCTGTTCGAAGAGCGGGTAATGGACGAGATCACCGGACGTCCTCTCAATGCCAATATGGAGTTCTACAAGCTGGCAGGCATCGGTGACATCGGCAACTTCGTGGTTCACATGTGGAAGGATGACCCCGAGCAGGATGCGCGGGGGGTGATCGGACTGGGCGAGCCTCCGACGAATTCTCCCGCCGCTGCAATTGGCAACGCGGTGGCCAATGCGATCGGCGTGCGTGTGCCGCAGGCCCCGTTCACTCCGGCTCGTGTGCTGGCTGCACTGGAAAAGAAAGGAGGGCTCACTTCATGAATGCTTTTGAATATGCCGCTCCCACGACCAAGGAAGAGGCAGTGAGTCTCCTGGGAAAATTGTGGGGTGAAACTGAAGTCCTGGCTGGCGGGACAGATCTGCTGAGCTTGATGAAAGACAACGTGACCGCGCCGAAACGCGTCGTGAACATCAAGGAGATAAAAGAGATTCAGGGAATCCAGTATGCAGCTGGCACGGGCCTGAGGTTGGGTGCGCTGGTCACGCTGGATGAGTTGCTGGACAACCAGACAGTTCGCGAAGAGTACCCGGCCTTGGCCCAGGCAGTAGATGGTGTGCGCAGCCAGCAGATTCGCAACGCAGGAACCGTGGGCGGTGACCTTTGCCAAAGGCCTCGCTGCTGGTACTTCCGCAACGGATTGGGGTATTTTCCAAAGGATGAATCCGGGAAGGACCTCGTGATCAACGGAGAAAACCAGTATCACGCGATCCTTGGGAATGCTGGCCCCGCCTATTTTGTCCACCCTTCGAGTCTGGCGCCTGCTCTGATTGCGCTGGATGCCAAGGTCCGTGTCTTCGGCGCGTCGGGCTGGCGCGAGATCCTGGCAGAACGTTTCTTCATAACGCCCAAGACAGCAGCCCTCCGAGAAACGGCGCTCAAGCCGAATGAGATCGTCGGAGAGATTCTGTTGCCTCCTGCGAAGGGAGTGCGCAACGCTACCTATGAGGTCCGGCAGAAGGAGGCCCTCGATTGGCCTCTGGCTGCGGCTGCCGTGGCGCTGAAAATGAACGGTTCGAAGGTGCAAAGCGCCAAGGTCGTGCTCGGGCATGTGGCTCCGGTGCCTTGGCGTTCAGTGAAGGCTGAAAAGGTGCTGGCTGGAAAGGATGTCAGTGAAAATCTGGCCGCCGAGGCGGGAAGCGCAGCGGTCAGCGGCGCGCGTCCACTGAGTCAGAATGGTTACAAAGTTCAGCTGGCACGCGTGGCTGCCAAGCGCGCCATCCTGCAAGCGGCACAAGGAGGGGCCTAGACCATGTACCATCGCCTGCAAAACCTCGGTCATGAGGTCTGTAACTGTGTTCGCTGGAAGAGCCAGTTCTACGAATCCGAGCGCGACCCCTCAGTGCCGCCCTCGAATGATGACAGTTACTGGTGCGCCCTGACCCAGAGGGTGATTGGGCCCGATGGGCAACTCGTGGAGCCTCAAAACTGCAAACCGGGCAGGGCTTGCTTCAAAGAGCCGTTCTGAAACTGAGCATAGCAGGTTATAATGATCCGGTGCGCGGATGGCTTGCCCAGAGTGGCGAGGCAACGCCCGGTTAGCTGTCGAGCACGACTATTTGTTTAGGAGGTGTCTATGAAAAGATTGGCAGTCTTGCTTGCCGTGTGTTGCATTGCGCTACTGGGGGCCAAAGTGGCATCCGCCGCCTCTGCTGGAAAAATCCTCGGGGACTACCTTGAGACGCGAAGTGCGGACGTTTACACCGGCGCCTGCGTGGCTAACAGCGAGGTGAATCTTGCGGGTGACCAGGCCATTCTAGCCTGGAGAGTCAATGAGGGCAGCTGGAACGGAGTCTCTCTCGACGGCCTCGGGGTGGTGGGTGTTGTTAAGGCCAACGCGACGTTGGGAGATCCTTTCACAAATCCCTACCCGGCCAAGTCAGTTCTTATTGTTGACAGCCGGGCAACGCCAGAGCAGCAGGCAGCACTCCGGTCCTTTGCTCAGTCTCAAGCCGGCGAACTATTGAAGAACGTGGTGCGCGTGGAGTCCGCTCCCATTCATGTCGAGGTGGGACATGGCAGCCACCACGGGCAAGCCAAGTTGTCGGCCGGCTCTGTTGCCCGGATCGAAACACGCTCGCTGCACGATAAGGATCACCTTTGCGGTAACGAGGAAGTTTACTATCAGCCACTCACCGAGCTGTCGCATGCCATGCCAGTTTACACGGTCAATGATGAGTTTAGCGGCAAGGGTCTCGGAGTTACCTGGCGTCTCAACGGCAAGAGGAGCGCATTTGTTGGGAACTTTTCCTACCCATCGGCTGCGGTGCCTGTAATTTCGATGAAGTAAATCTGGGTTTTTTTGCATCAAACAACTCGACAAGCTTTACAAACGGAAGCTTCGGCTTCCGTTTGTTTTTATAGAGACGTTCTGTAGCACGTGCCATCAATCAATTGGGAGACGAATGGATGAAACCTCGATTCTGGATGGTGTTGACTCTGGCCCTGCTGTGTCTGGGAACCTTCACGGCGTTCGGCGCTTCTTACAAACTGGAAACCGTTACCACGGTACCTGAAGGTCTGAGCGACAATCTCAAGGGATTGTTGCAGGCTCAGGGCTACCAAGTAGTCGGTGATCAAGGGACCGCCTGGTGCGAAGTCTGGATTCGGAAGGAACTCGCGAACCTCAGCAAGCCCGCCTCTCGGGATGCCCGCTACCCTGCGCTGCACACGGGCCAGTTGGTGGGAATCATGAAATTCAATGCGGCAGGTTCGGACTACCGGGGCCAGGCTCTGAAGCCAGGCCTGTACACTATGCGCTACTGCCTGATTCTTCAGGACGGCAATCATCTCGGCGCGGCTCCCATTCTTGACTTCGTGCTCCTGGCCCCGGTCTCGGACGATAGCAAGGATCCAGAAGCATTAATGGCGACCGATGAAGTCGTCGCCCTAAGCCGCAAGGCTTCCGGAACGAATCATCCTGCAGTCATCAGCCTATCCCCGCCTCCATCGGGGGGAGCTGCACTCGACAAAGACGACCTCGACCATTGGGTTCTGAAGGTCAAGACGCAATCGAAACCTGCCGCGGATCTGCCTATTGGGATCATTGTGGTTGGAAGGGCAGAAGGGTAGATCCAGCAGCCTCTCGATGTCGTGGCTCACCCCCACGGATTCCCGCCATTTGCCGGCAGGCGGAAGCCTCGCCACCGGCTCTTAATGCTGGCCCCTCAGCCATTTCTCTCCAATTTCAAGTTGCAAATCACATGTGTTCAATGCATTATTCACGATTGTTTTGCGCGGTTCCTGCTGCCCTGTTTTCATCCTTAATACTGGAGAAGAACATACGTGATTAAGAAAGGCCCCAAGATCGCTCCGCCTAAAGGCAAGCTGGGTGTGCTCATTCCCGGGATGGGAGCTGTGGCCACGACCTTTATTGCCGGTGTCGAAGCGATTCGAACTCAGAAGGCAAGACCGTTTGGCTCGCTAACCCAGATGGGCACAATCCGGCTGGGAAAACGCACGGATAAGCGTGTACCGATGATCAAGGATTTCGTTCCGCTAGCCGATCTGAACGACCTGGTTTTTGGCGGTTGGGACATTCACGGCGAAACCTGCTACGAAACGGCTCTGCGCTCGGGCGTCTTGGAGAAGACTCAACTCGACGCTCTCAAACCTCAGCTACAGCGCCTGAAACCTTGGGATGCCGTCTTTGAGAAAAAGTATGTGAAGCGCCTGAGTAGCCGCAAAGTGAAGAAGGGCAAGACAAAGTATGACCAGGCGCTTCAAGTGATGGAGGATATCCAGAGGTTCAAGAAGGACAACGATCTAGACCGCTTGACAATGATCTGGTGTGGCAGCACGGAGATATTTCTCAAACCCGGCAAGACGCACTCTTCGTTGGATGAGTTCGAAAAAGGGTTGAAGAAGAACGATCCAGGCATTTCCCCCAGCATGATCTACGCCTACGCTGCGCTTCAGCTGGGGATTCCGTATGCCAACGGCGCTCCGAACCTGTCAGTGGATTTTCCCGCGATGGTAGAACTGGCCCGGAAAAATCGAGTGCCGATCTGCGGCAAAGATTTCAAGACCGGCCAGACACTGATTAAGACGATTATCGCTCCAGGGCTGAAGTCGCGGATGATCGGCCTGAAGGGCTGGTTTTCAACCAACATTCTCGGCAATCGTGACGGCGAAGTGCTGGACGAACCTCAATCGTTCAAGACGAAGGAAGAGTCGAAGCTTTCGGTGCTCGATCACATTCTCCAGCCGGATGTGTATCCGGAGCTCTACAAGGGCTTTCACCATCAGGTGCGGATCAATTACTACCCTCCCAGCGGCGACAACAAGGAAGGCTGGGACAACATCGATATTTTCGGGTGGCTTGGCTATCCGATGCAGATTAAGGTGAACTTCCTTTGCCGCGACAGCATCCTCGCAGCACCCCTCTGCCTCGACCTTGTCTTGTTTCTCGACCTTGCCCAACGCACCGGTATGCATGGAATTCAGGAATGGCTTTCGTTTTACTTCAAGAGCCCTCAATGCGCGCCTGAGCTGTACCCCGAGCACGACCTTTTCATTCAGCTCATGAAGCTAAAGAACACCCTTAGATATTTGCGGGGAGAGGATCTCATTACGCATTTGGGGTTGGAATACTACGACTGATTTGAAGCTCATTGTTAAGCGTTCACCGGTCATTTGTCATTTCTCATTCCGCGAGAGGACAAGAGGCGTGAATGAAGTGCAGTGAAAGCCGGAGGAGCTGGAAGACCGGTCGGTCGATTTTGCTGTTCGAATGATCCGCTTGTCGGCGCGCCTTCCCAGAACGTCAGCAGGGAAGCACGTCGCAGGGCAGATCCTGCGTTGCGGAACCTCTCCGGCGCCGAACTGCAGTGAGGCCCGCGCGGCCGAGAGTCACGCAGATTTTATTCATAAGCTGGGAATTGTCTTGAAGGAACTTAACGAGTCGCTGGTATGGCTGAAGATCATCGGGCGAAGTGAGATCGTGAGGGCTGAGTTGCTTGCGGACGTGCTCGACGAGAACAGACAGTTGTGCAAAATCATCACTTCGTCAATCAGCACAGCGCGAGCACGATCAACCTCCGCCCGATGGGAAATGATTGATGAACGCTGAACGATGACCAATCCGTTTCCGGCGTTTGTCACTCCACGCAGACGGTGTTCTCATGAATTTGCTCTCAACACTCTACGACTCCTCCCTCGGGAAAAAGTACATCATGGCGGTCACGGGAGTGGGGCTGTTTGCTTTCGTTGTCAGTCATATGATCGGCAACCTTCAGGTGTTTCTTGGACCCGATGTCCTGAACGCCTATGCGTTCTGGATCAAGTCGAGGCCGGGACTACTGTGGAGTGGACGGCTGGGATTGTTGATCGTTGTCGCGCTGCACATCCTCACCGCTGTGCAGCTCACTCTGCGCAATCGCGCTGCGCGACCAGAAGGATATGCCCGCAATAAGCCCTACAAAGCAAGCTACGCGTCCCGATCTCTGGCCTTGAGCGGTGCTGCCCTGCTTGCCTTCATCATCTTTCACCTGGCGCATTTCACCATCGGTAAAATTGATCCTGGCTACTTGCAGCTTAGGGATTCGCTTCAACGGCATGACGTCTATCGGATGACGATACTCGGATTTTCACATCCCGGAGTCTCGGCCTTTTACATCGCAGCGATGGCGCTGCTTTGCCTTCATCTCAGCCACGGTGTAGGCAGCACGTTTCAGTCTTTGGGCTTCAAGAATAGGAACACAGGCATCGTCATCGACCGGGTCTCCAAGGTTCTGGCTGTCGTCGTCTTTCTGGGAAACTCGTCAATGCCCTTGGCGATTCTGGCAGGACTTATTAAATAGCACCCAGCGCAATCAGCGGTGAACGTTGCCCAGCTGATTGACGACTGCTGATATTTGGTCATGAATCTCGAATCTAGAATCCCCTCCGGACCCTTGGAACAAAAATGGGAACGCTACCGGCTGGAGATGAAGCTCGTCAACCCGGCTAACAAGCGAAAGTTTGATGTCATTGTGGTGGGTTCCGGCTTGGCGGGAGCGTCGGCGGCAGCGTCGCTGGCGGAACTCGGGTACAACGTCAAGTGTTTCTGCTTTCACGATTCTCCGCGCCGGGCTCATAGCATCGCCGCCCAGGGGGGAATCAATGCAGCCAAGAACTACCAGAACGATGGCGACAGCGTCTATCGCCTGTTCTACGACACAATCAAGGGTGGCGACTTCCGGGCACGCGAAGCCAACGTCTATCGGCTGGCTGAAGTCAGCGTCAGTATCATCGACCAGTGCGTGGCCCAGGGTGTCCCCTTTGCGCGAGAGTATGGCGGACTTCTGGCCAACCGCTCTTTCGGCGGAGCGCAGGTTTCCCGGACATTTTACGCTCGAGGGCAAACCGGTCAGCAGCTGTTGATTGGAGCCTATCAAGCACTGGAGCGCCAGGTCGGCCTGGGCAAATGCCAGATGTTCCCGATGACCGAGATGCTGGATCTGGTGGTAGTAGAGGGCGCTGCCAAGGGCATCGTGACCCGAGACCTGGTAACCGGCACAATTTCGTTGCACTCCGCCGATGCCGTCGTGCTCGCCACCGGTGGTTACGGCAACGTGTTCTACCTTTCGACCAACGCCATCGGTTGCAATGTGACCGCCACCTTCCGGGCCTACAGGAAGGGAGCTGCTTTCGGCAACCCCTGTTACACTCAAATCCATCCGACCTGCATCCCTGTCAGTGGTGATCACCAATCCAAGCTGACTCTCATGTCTGAGTCGCTCCGCAACGATGGACGCGTCTGGGTCCCGAAGCAAAAGGGCGATACCCGGCCACCTTCTCAAATTCCGGAATCCGAGCGTGATTACTATCTGGAAAGGAAGTATCCGAGTTACGGCAACCTTGCGCCCCGTGACATCGCTTCCCGGGCTGCCAAGGAAGCGTGCGACGACGGCCGCGGTGTAGGGCCAGGTGGCCTTGGCGTCTATTTGGATTTCGCCGACGCCATTAAGCGACTAGGCGAGAAACCCATCAAAGAGCGCTACGGTAATCTGTTTGAAATGTATGAGCGGATTACCGGAGAAAACGCCTACCGGGCACCCATGCGGATCTACCCGGCTGTCCACTACACGATGGGCGGACTCTGGGTTGACTACAATCTGATGAGCACCATTCCAGGACTGTTCGTCATCGGGGAAGCTAACTTTTCGGACCACGGGGCCAACCGCCTTGGCGCGAGTGCCCTGATGCAAGGGCTCGCTGACGGTTACTTCATTCTTCCCAACACCATCGGAAACTACTTCGCATCGACAAGACAGGTGAGGGTTCCAGCTAGCCACCCCGAGTTTCACAAAGCGGAGGCAGACGTCAAGGCGCAAATCCACAAGCTGCTGTCGATCCGCGGCAAGCGGACGGTGAGTTCCTTCCACCGTGAACTGGGCAAGCTGGTTTGGGAGAAGTGTGGCATGGCCCGCAATGCAAAGGGTTTGAAAGAAGCAATCGAGCGGATTCCGGCGCTGCGGCAAGAGTTTTGGGAGAATGTGAATGTTCTTGGCGATAGCAGCGAGCTCAACCAATCACTCGAGCACGCGGGTCGAGTTGCTGACTACATGGAGTTTGCCGAGCTGCTGTGCCTTGACGCGCTGACCCGCGCGGAATCTTGCGGCGGCCATTTCCGCGAGGAGTTTCAAACCGAAGAGGGCGAAGCGCTCCGTAACGACGAGCAATTCTCCTTTGTGTCAGCATGGGAGTACCAGGGTGCTGGAAAAGCTCCTGCATTGCACAAAGAATATTTATCCTACGAAGAAGTGAAGATGACGCAAAGAAGCTACAAGTGAAGTCAGCACGGACAGACGCTGAGGGCACAAAGCGCCCGCCGAAAACTCTGCCATGAACCTCATCCTGAAAGTCTGGCGCCAAAAGAACGTCAACGCATCCGGACGCTTCGTTGAGTACCAGGCAAAGAATGTCAGTCCGGACATGTCCTTCTTGGAGATGCTGGATGTTGTCAACGAAGAGTTGGTCACTCGTGGTGAGGAACCCATTGCTTTCGAGTCTGACTGCCGTGAGGGAATTTGTGGGACATGCGCCTTGGTGATCAACGGAATTCCCCATGGAGGCCGTAAAGGAACCACGGTCTGCCAGCTTCACATGCGCTCCTTCAGGGATGCTGACCGCATCATCATCGAACCCTGGCGAGCCCGGGCATTTCCAATCGTGAAGGATCTGGTCGTCGACCGCTCAGCCTTCGACCGTGTTATTCAGGCGGGAGGGTTCATCTCGGTTGCCACAGGCCAGGCGCCCGAAGCCAACGCGCTTCCAATTCCCAAGGTCGATGCCGAGCGATCCATGGACGCCGCCGCCTGCATTGGCTGTGGTGCCTGCGTGGCCGCCTGCAAGAATGCTTCAGCGATGCTGTTTGTTGCCGCTAAGAATTCGCATTTAGGACTGCTGCCCCAGGGCCAGGCAGAACGGTATCGCCGGGCTTTCAACATGGTGAAGGCCATGGATAAAGCAGGATTCGGAAGCTGCACTAACACGAATTCCTGTGAGGCTGTCTGTCCCAAGGAGATTTCAGTCGAATTTATCGCCCGACTCAACCGGGATTATGCCGTGGCGCTCTTGCGAGGCAGCGGCAGCGAGGCTGGATCCAAAGCCTGAACCCGAGTCTCGACGTTCCAGGTCGAAGCGGCCTTTTCCCATCGCAGCTCAGCCTGCAGAGCCCAAAAGAAACCATCTGGCATTTTCGAGATTTTGCCGATAACATGGTTGTCAACTGGGAGTTAGCTTCAAGTCCGGCTCCCGGCAGTAGAGTCGCTGCCCTGGCACCGCAGAACATGGAGAGTGTTCCGCCTGTCTTGTTCCCTTGGGCAAGGGACCACGGTGTGTCTCTTGGAGAGGGCGCTGGTCTTCTGTCCCTTCCTTTGTGGGCTGGGGATGTCAACTTTTTACAGGAGTAGTGGAGTATGTTCTTCGGAAAAAAGAAGGAAGAGCTGGTTGCAACAGAAGTCAACACCAACGCAGAAGCTCCCATGCTATCCGCGCCGGTCGAGCCGCAGGTCATGCGCAAGAGCGCAGCTCGAGAATGGTTGGAGAGCCTGGTTTTCAGCTTGATCTTCGTTTTCTTCTTTACCAATTTCATCGCTCAGGCCACCCAGGTTCCCACCGAGTCGATGAAGCCGACGATTCTGGTGGGTGACCACTTCTTCCTCGACAAGTTTGCCTTCCCGGCAAACTATCCGGATTTCATGATGCGGGTTCTCCCAACTCGCGACATCATTCGGGGAGACATTGTCGCGTTCAAGTCTCCCGAAAACCCCAAAGTTCCGTTCATCAAGCGAGTGGTTGGACTGCCTGGAGAGACTCTGGAAATCCGCGACAAAACGGTCTACATCAATGGAAAGGAATTACAGGAGCCCTACAAATATTTCATCGACGTGAGAGACTACGTTATCCGGGATAACTACGGTCCCAAATCTATCCCGCCCAATTGCTATTTCATGATGGGTGACAACCGGGACAACAGCAACGACAGCCGCTACTGGGGTTTCGTGAACAGCAAACTTGTGATTGGCAAGCCTCTGTTCATCTACTGGTCCTACGACGCCCCGCCCTACGATCCGCGCTCCAAGTCGATCCTGGAGCATGCCCGCGACTACGCTTCCGTAGCCATCAACTTCTTTTCGAAAACCCGCTGGAGCCGCACAGGAAAGATTCTGCGGTAGACTCCCAGAGAGTTTCATTATCGCCAGTGCTGGCTCAGCCACATCGACCGTGCCAGCAAGCTCATTCACGTGCATCGTGGCAAGGTGGCAAAGACTGTTATGTCCCGTTACCCTTGGAGCTGCTCCGCTAGTACTGGAAAACCCACGGCAACCCTCGACCCCTGGTTCAGCGTGATCGCTGCGGATTACAAATTGCCGGAAGGTGCGGCCGAGGAACTGCGCGACATTGGATTTACCGTCATGCTGAGGCCGATTATTCAAGAAGGGGTTTCCGGCTTCAGCGACCTCGACAGTGCTCGCAGTTCGGACGGGCGCCGTGCGCTCCACCCTCCCTGTCGGCGGCTGTGGCCCTTCTTGGGTTCGTTAGGCGGCCTGGATGGAGCGGCTCAGCAAAGAAGAGGTTGAACGTGATTTGGCTTTGGGCAGGATTCATCGGCTTTGTGCTGTTGATGCTGGCGTTAGACCTCGGGGTCTTTCACCGCAAAGCCCATGCTGTCACGGTGAAGGAGGCCCTCGTTTGGAGCGCAGTGTGGATCACCTTGGGGCTAACCTTTGCCGTGTTCGTCTACCACGGCTACGAAGCCCAGTGGCTGGGACTCGGGACTGAGGTGGACGCGGTGGATGGCATGTTCAACGACGGCTGGACGGCAACGGAGAAGTACCTGATGGGCTACGTTGTCGAAAAATCGCTGAGCGTGGACAATGTCTTCGTGATCGCCATGATCTTCGGCTTCTTTTCGGTACAGCCGATCTACCAACATCGTGTGCTCTTCTGGGGCGTGTTGGGCGCTTTACTGATGCGCGGCGTGATGATCGCCGTCGGCACGAAACTCATCGCCGAATTTCACTGGGTCTTGTATGTCTTTGGCGCCTTTTTGATCCTCACGGCGATCAAGATGCTGGCCCTGAAGACCGACCACACCGACCCGAATAGGAACCTCGTCGTGCGGCTGACGCGACGCTTATTCCCCGTCACTGCTCGGTTTCATGGGGAACACTTCGTCGTTCGCGCCGGAGCGCCGAGCTCGTATGAGAGCGAGGTTCCCGGTGTAGCCGCTAGGCCGGACGAGTCCGTGGACCAGGCCCGGCACGGCACGTTGATGCTCACTCCCCTTGCTCTAGCACTGATCATGGTCGAGACGACGGACCTCATCTTTGCGGTAGACTCGATCCCGGCGATCTTCGCAATTACAGCCGACCCTTTCCTGGTGTTTACCAGCAATGTGTTCGCCATGCTCGGCCTGCGATCGCTCTATTTCGCGCTCGCTGGGATGCTGAACGAGTTCCGCTATCTGAAAGTGTCGCTCGCGCTCGTGCTGATGGTGGTGGGAATCAAGATGTTCGTCGCCGAGTGGCTTAAGGTCTCGCTCGGCAAGCACTTTAACTTCTACTTGCTGGCTGTGGTGCTCCTGATCCTGGCTGCAGGCGTGGCAGCGTCGTTGATTGCTGGACACCGAGGTGCGGGCCGTCCAACGAAATAAGAATTCGTGCAGCGCGATTGAGGAAGAAGAGGCCGTCGAATTGGGAACGACGGCCAGAATTTCGACAGTGTCTTGGGGCACATCGTAGAAAACGCGAGTCTCGCCAAAAGCCCAACCCGTCGTCGCACCGGACGCCGCAAAAAGCGCAGCGCCGGTGAACTCCAAGTCGTTAGGAAGGGCAGCGCCTTAGGTGTAAGCCGGTGATTCTTCGGCTACCTTCAGCAGTCGCCTGCCCAAGACGCTTGCCAGCGCCTGGCCTGTGTGAGATTGCGGAACCATGGCTACCTGCTCAGGAGTCCCTTGTGCCACGATCCAGCCGCCGCTGATGCCGCCTTCCGGTCCCAGGTCGATCACCCAATCCGCGGTCTTGATCACATCGAGATTGTGTTCGATGATGATGACGGTATTGCCCAGATCCGTCAGACGCTTCAGCACCTCCAACAATTTCCGTACGTCGTCGAAGTGCAAGCCTGTTGTCGGCTCGTCCAGAATATAGAGTGTCCTTCCGGTAGCCCGCCGGCTGAGTTCTTTGGCCAGCTTGATCCGCTGCGCTTCGCCTCCTGACAGAGTCGTTGCGGATTGCCCCAGATGCAGGTATCCCAGCCCGACGTCAGCCAGGGTCTGCAGCTTGACTCGGATTTGTGGGATATTCTCAAGAATCGGCAGGGCCTCACTGACAGTGGTTTCAAGCAGTTCGGAAATGGAGCAGCCTTTGTACTTTACCGACAGCGTCTCTCGATTGTAACGGTGCCCCCGGCAGGTCTCGCACTGAACATAGACATCCGGCAAAAAGTTCATTTCGATGCGCCGGACTCCGTCGCCCTGGCAAGTTTCACAGCGACCGCCTTTGACATTGAAGCTGAAACGTCCAGCTTTATAACCTCGCTCCCTGGATTCTGGCAGCGAGGCATACAACTCGCGGATAGGCGTGAACAAGCCGGTGTAAGTGGCAGGATTCGATCGCGGCGTGCGGCCGATCGGCGACTGATCGATTTCGATGACTTTGTCAATGAGTTCAGCCCCTTGAATCTCTTTGTGCCGTCCTGGCTGCTCCAGCGACCGGTAGAGTTTCCGAGCCAGCGCACGGTAAAGAATGTCGTTCACCAGCGACGACTTTCCTGAGCCGGAAACTCCCGTCACCACAGTCAGGATGCCGAGTGGAAAGCGAACATCGATGTTCTTGAGATTGTTCTCTGCAGCGCCTTTCACGACCAGAGCCGTGCCGTTGGGTTTGCGTCGCACGGACGGAACGGCAATGCTGAGGGTGCCTGCCAGATAGCGTCCGGTGAGAGACCGCGCACTTTGCGCAATCTCGGCGGCGGCTCCGTAGGCGATCAGTTCTCCACCGCTCTTCCCTGCCCCGACACCCAAATCCACCACGTAGTCGGCGCGGCGGATCGTCTCCTCGTCGTGCTCCACGACAAGCACCGTGTTCCCAAGGTCTCGAAGCTGTCCCAACATTCCAAGCAGACGCTGATTGTCGCGGGCGTGCAGCCCAATGGAAGGTTCGTCCAGCACGTACAGAACGCCGCGCAGCTTCGAGCCAATCTGCGTTGCAAGACGGATGCGCTGTCCTTCGCCGCCCGAAAGAGTTGATGCGGAGCGCGCCAGACTGAGATAGTTCAAGCCCACCGCCTCGAGGAACTCCAGGCGTTCAGTCACTTCCTCAACAATGCGTCCGGCGATAATCTTTTCGCGCGCACTGAGCTGGATTCCCCTCATCACCTGGAGTGTCTCGCCAACCGAGAGCGCCGTGAGGCCGGCAATCGATTGTCCAGCCACTTGTATTGCCAGACTCTCCGGACGCAGGCGCTGACCGTCGCAGGAAGAGCATGGCTTGGTAACCATGTAGGCCTCCAGGCCTGGGCTGTCTTCGTAGTCGCCGGCAACGTTCTCCCCAATGATCTTCAGCAGCCCTCTACCCAGCACGGCGTGATGGTTCACACCGTTCCAGATCGCGTTTTGCACCTTCGCTGGCAACGACTGAAACGGCTGGCTCAAGTCCACTTTGAAATTCTCCTGCAGGCCTTCCAGAAAGCACGCGATCTCTTCCGGGATATCCTCGCTCCAGGGGGCCAGCGCGCCGTTGAGGATCGACTTAGAGGGATCCGGCAGAATCTGGCCGGCATCCAGCTCGAACTTGTAACCTAGACCGGAACATTCCGGACATGCGCCGTAGTGGCTGTTAAATGAAAAGGTGCGCGGTTCGACAGCAGGCAGCGAGAGTCCACAATCGACACAGGCCAGCTTCTCCGAATAAAGACGCTCTTCTCCATTGACGACGGCAACCAGCACGATGCCTTTGGCGAGCTTCATAGCCACTTCGATCGAGTTTTCCAACCGCTTTTCGACACCGGACTTGATGAGCAATCGGTCAACAACAATCTCGATTGTGTGGTTCTTCTGCTTGTCCAAACGGATTCTTTCGTCGAGATTGTAGAGGCTGCCGTCAATGCGGGCCCGAAGGAATCCTTCTCGGGCCAAATCCTCTAACTGCTTGCGGAACTCACCTTTCCTGCCGCGCACCAGTGGCGCCAGAACCATGATTCGCTCGCCATCCGGAAGGGCCTTGATGTGCTCGAGAATCTGTTTAGTGGACTGTCGGGCGATGGGACGGCCACATTTGTGACAATGGGGGATGCCAATGGACGAATAAAGCAGCCTCAGATAGTCATAGATTTCCGTAATGGTTCCTACAGTGGATCGCGGACTGCGGCTGGTGGTTTTCTGCTCAATCGAGATCGCCGGGCTGAGGCCCTCGATGGAGTCCACGTCTGGGCGTTCCAGCTGGTCGAGAAACTGGCGCGCGTATGCCGAGAGCGATTCGACATAGCGCCTTTGGCCCTCGGCGTAAATTGTATCGAAAGCCAGGCTGGACTTCCCCGATCCACTCAGGCCGGTAATGACCGTCAAGCGGTTTCGCGGAATCTCGACATTAATGTTCTTGAGGTTGTGCTGGCGGGCGCCCCGGACAACGATTCTGTCAATGCCCATGAGAGAGAGTCACTCAGAGATGAATTTTACCGTCGCTATAAGAGAGGAATGATAGTCTCTGCCCGAAAAACCCGTCAAGGAGTTTGGGTGGCGTGGTCGAATTCAGCGTCACTAATATGCCGATACTGATGCATGCGGGAGAGAATCAACTCGCAACGCTGTCGCAGCCGGCGGGTCGGCTGCTTTGGGTCCCAGCGCCGCGGACTGGGAATCATGGCAGCAAGCATCGCAGCCTCTCGAATGGTCAGCTCCTTCGCAGGTTTGCTGAAGTGAGCACGTGCAGCCGCTTCGGCACCATACACCCCATCGCCCCACTCGATCACATTCAAATAAATCTCCAGAATGCGCCGCTTGCTGAGCTCTGCTTCCAGCCGCCTTGCGATGAGGAACTCTCTAATCTTCCGCAGCGGGTTCCGAGAGGTCGAGAGGTACAAGTTCTTGGCCAGCTGTTGCGTGATCGTGCTGCCGCCCCGAACAAAGCCCTTCTTCTCCCAATTCTTGATGAAGGACTCCTTGATTTGATCCAGGTCGTAGCCTTCGTGCTGGTAAAATGCGTCGTCTTCTGCAATTAAAACAGCACTCTTCAGATGGCTTGGAATAGCAGAATACGGCAGCCAGATCTGACTCCTGCGCACCTTTTTGCCGGCAGCTCGCCCTTCATCGTCACGCTGGCGCATGAGCGCCGTGAGCTGGGGATTCTCCTTCTTTAGATTGGCAACGTTCGGGAGAGTGAAGTACGTGTAAGTACCGAAGCCGGCGAGGAGTGTCCCGAAAGCCAGGAAGAACTTTCGCATGTAGCAATGGTTGCGATGAAAAAGAGCAGGACGCCTGGGCCGAGGAGGGAGGAGAGCCCGCCAACGCAGCTATTTTCGCTGACTCCCTTCTGCGGCCAGTCCCCTGCGGCCGATGTCGCGGCGGAAATGCATATGGTGAAAGTGCACGGCGCTGGCCGCCTGGTAAGCCAGATCCGCGGCCTCCTTGAGGCTTGGTGCTCTGGCGGTTACACCCAGGACTCTTCCACCTGCCGTCAGCAAGTGCTCGTTGCGCCATTCCGTGCCCGAATGAAAGACTTTAATGTTCGACGAGGCTTCGGCTTCGCGGATCCCGGAGATTTCCAGCCCTTTCTGATACCTGCCCGGATACCCCCCGGAAGCCAGCACCACACAGATACTGCTCTGCGAGTCCCACCGCAAACGCACCTGGTCGAGACGCCCTTCCAGCAGTGCGTCACACACATCTATCAGGTCACTCTGCAGGCGGAACATGACCGGTTGTGTCTCGGGGTCTCCCATCCGGGCGTTGTATTCCAGCACGCGAATGCCTTGCCGGGTCAGCATCAATCCAACATAAAGGATGCCACGATACGGCATGCCTTCATCGGCCATGCCCTGAAGCGTTGGCATGACAATGCGATCCATCACTTCGGCGTGATTAGCCGGAGTCAGAATCCAATCGGTGGAGTAAGCACCCATGCCACCGGTGTTGGGTCCCTGATCGTTATCGAAAACGGTTTTATGATCCTGCGCGGGCACCATCGGCAGGGCGTTCCGCCCGTCAGAGAACACCAGAAAGGAAGCCTCCTCTCCGGTCAGAAATTGCTCGAGGACAATGCTCCGCCCGGCATCTCCCAGCACCCGGTCCTGAAGGATCTGTTTCACCTCCGATTCGGCTTCAGTGGCGTCCTTGGCTATCACAACCCCTTTGCCAGCCGCCAGTCCGTCGGCCTTGATCACCAATGGAAATCCAAAGCGCCCGCTGCGCACTACCTGTCGAGCTTCGTCGAAGGAATCGGTCTTCAAATAGGGGCTCGTCGGGATGCCGTGACGTTGCATGAAGGCTTTAGCGAAGCTCTTGCTCCCTTCCAGCTGTGCGGCCGCCGCTGTGGGCCCGACGATACGCAGCCCCTTCGCTCCAAACACGTCTACGATCCCAAGCGTGAGAGGAGATTCAGGACCGACTACAGTCAGATCAATGCCCTCCTGCTGTACGAAAGCGGCCAGGTCCTCAACGCTGTCAGCGCCTATGTTCACGTTGACCGCTGCTTGCACTGTCCCGCCATTTCCCGGGGCACAATAGATTTTGGGCGCTCGAGCAGACCGCCGAAGGGCCCAAACCAAAGCGTGTTCCCGGCCACCAGAGCCGACCACGAGAATCTTCATGAATTTGTCGAATCGATGCGTTTGGGACGAAAGAGGACCAAAGCGGTTGAAGCCAGCACGACCAGTTTGATGAGATCCGACTTCGAGCCCGACAGAAAGACCGCCAGAAGCCCGAGAATGCCTATAGCTTCACAGAGGACAAAGCTCGCGAGATGCCCCGCGCGAAAGGCGGTCATCCATTCCTGGATTTCAGAAGTAGTAGATCCGTGTGCCAACGGTCGCACCAGTTTTTTTCTGATGAAGAAAGCCGTCAGAATCAGTCCCGCGCTGATGACGTAGAGGACTTGAATGAGCGCTGGTGACGGAATGTTCCCAGGAGCAGGCGCCCCCAGTGAGTCCAATAGCAGCCCAACGACCAGGCAGCCTCCGACCGATGCGAGCATGGCAAAATAGATCATCTGAATGATCCGGAACTGTTTGTCAAATTCAGCTTTGGCAGCTGGATCCAACACCTTGCATCCTTATCTTGAGGCAGCACCCGCCTGTGCGATGTCCTGGCAACGTGGGGCTGCACGGCACTGGAGAGCTACTTGTTGTAGATGGGCAGTACTTCGTTGAGAGCGCCCGACCGATAGCCTTCGAGGTCGATGGTGACGTACTTGAATCCCAGGGCCTTAAACTGCTTCACCAGGATCGCGGCCATCGTGATGTTGAGCGCCTTAGGCAATTCTTCTGGAGAAAACTCCAAGCGGACAAGCTCCTCGTGGTAGCGCACCCTGAAAATCCGGAAGCCAAAATCACGCAAAATACCTTCTCCACGATCGACCACCGAAAGCTTCTCCGCCGAAATCGCTGTCCCATATGGGAAGCGTGAAGACAGGCAAGGAAGGGCCGGCTTGTCCCAGGTTGGAAGCCCGGCTCTTCGCGACAGTTCGCGGATATCCAACTTGGTCATCTCTGCTTCCAGCAAGGGACTGTGCACCGTGTGTTCCTTGGCGGCCTGGCGGCCCGGACGAAAGTCTCCCAAGTCGTCGTAGTTCGTACCGTCGATGACGGCCTGGTAGCCCTGTTTCTGAGCCAGCGCTTCGAGTTTCGTGAAAAGCTCGCTCTTGCAGTGATAGCAGCGGTTGGGCGCATTCTCCCGGTAGGCCGGGTTGTCCAGCTCTTCGGACTCGATTTCCATGTGGTTCAAACCGAATTGCCGGACGAAGTCTGTTGTCTCCCTTTTTTGAAAAGTAGGGTAGGAGGGACTAATGGCAGTCACACAGAGCGCCTTCTGGCCGAGCACCCGGTTCGCCATGTAGGCCAGATAAGCGCTGTCGACGCCGCCGCTGAAACCGACGACGACGCTCTCCAGCCGTTTGAGTATCTGAAGGAGGTGATCCTCTTTCTGAGACGGCTCGGTGAGCGGTATGGGTTGAGTCTGGGGCATGTTTCAAGGTTCCTTAGCAACCGCCCTTCACAAAATAACCTGACGTTCAGATGGATTTGCCCGCCTGCATATCGCGTACTCGATGAACTACAGTCTACGCAGAACGGATTCTAACACGTCGATTGCACGGGCGTATTCGGCAATTTCGATGTGTTCCTCAGGTGTGTGATCTAGCGAGGAATCGCCTGGCCCATAGGCCACCATCGGGCACCGCCAGTGCGGTGCCACGACATTCATATCCGCCGTTCCGGTTTTGACCTTGAATTTCGGTTCTCCACCCCGTTCCCGAATCGATTGCAGGAAGGCACTCACCAAAGTATTGGACTTCCCCATGCGCACAGCCAGCTCGCCTCCCGAAAACAAGAGCCTTGCCCTGCCAGCTATTTCTGACAGAAACATCTTGAAGGCATCGACGGGAAAATCGACCGGCAGACGAAAGCCCAGCTTCAAGCGGGCGATCTCGGCAATGCCGCTGTTCTCGGAGTTGAACGACCGGATGGAAGCATCCATGGTCTCAAACACTCCTTTGCCTTTGTTGAATGGCTCGGCCCAGGTGTTGATTGCATTCCAGAAATCAATGGCCTGATCACAGACCAGTTTTCCTTGGGCAGCAGTGTGTTTCGAAGGAATCTCAAGCTCATAATCCAGCAACAGACGTCCTTTGTAGCCGAGAGTGATTGCGTTCCAACGGCTTGGTTCGCCGATGATGCAAAAATCGGTTGTTGCAAAGCTGCCAACAGCCTGTCGAGCACCCCGCGATGTCGCAGCCTCCTCTTCGACGGCGCCAACGACGACAATCTTCTTGCCTAGCCCGGCAATTTCATTCTTCAGCCGTGCCGTCGCGGCCACGAAACAAGCCATCGGACCCTTCGCATCAACCGAACCGCGGCCGTAGAGTTTTCCATCGCTAATTACCACCGGGATTTCGCCAGGAACGGTATCGATATGTCCCAGTAAGATGATCGACTTCGCACCATTGCCCAGTATTCCGATGGCGTTGCCTGCAGCGTCCCGGTAGGCCTCAAACCCCATCCTCGTCATGGCCTCGACAAGAAACTCGGAAACCCCCATTTCCTCGTGGGACGGGCTGTAGATCTCTACCATGCCTTTCAATAGGCCCAGTTCTGCCTCGCGCACTGCAGCCTGCGCAGGTACAACGGGCCTGTCTGCCTGTTGGGGAGTGGTAATGGCGTCAGTCATGATCACCGACAAAAGGTTCGAGGATAAGAATGAAGCTGCGAGGGCTAAGATTCCTGTCACTCATTCACCGCACCCATTCCGGAAACGCTCCAGCTTTGCGTGCGTCTTCTTCCAGGTCTTGTAGAGCCATTTGTGTTTCTGTCTTCTCTCGCTTTAGGTCATCAATGCGTCTGTCGAGTTGCACCCTGGTGTCGGACGAGTTCGTGCGCAGTTTCCCGCTGCGTGTGACCTTGATGCCGCTGGTGGCACTCAACTTGCCCCGCCTGGCTTCGAGAGCGGCAATCTGCGTGTCGAGAGCTTCGAGACGATTTCGTAACGGCTGCACCTTCTGGCGCCAATAGCTACGATCATGGCCGTTGGAATCACGATAAGCCGGGAGACCTTTCGCCTCTTTTGTTTTCGAAGATTCCGAAGATCTGTCTGGTGCTTGATTGACCCGTTTGCTCGTCTTCAGCTCGGAAAGATCCTCGTTGGTGTAGACCTTCTTTGGCTTCTGGCCGGACTTGCTCTCGGAGCCCCAGGAATGGACTCTTCCCGGCCAAATGAGAAGACACAACCCGAGACCTGCAGTTACCCACTTCAGAAAGCGGACTTTACTCATAGATCCTCCTGGGTCTAGCGCAAGACCTCAGAGGTTTCGGCTGCGACACGCATCAGCGCGTCGAGCTCGATCACCAGCGGCGGCAAAAAGCGAATGACGGTGGGGCCGGCCCCGAGCGCCAGGATTCCACGCTCCATGAGTTGCTGGATGTGGGGGCCTGCCTTTTCCTTCAGCTCGATGCCCACGATCAGACCGAGACCTCGCACCTCACGAATTCTGGGCGATTCGATCTTCCGGAGCTCTGCCATGAATCGTTGCCCCAGCTCAGCGGCTCGGCGAGCCAGCTGAAAATCTTCCATGTACTGAATCGCAGCATTAGCCGCAGCGCAGGCCAGCGGGTTGCCGCCGAATGTCGAGGTGTGCGCCAGCTTGAAGAGTTTTGAGGCAACTGCCTGGCTAATGCCGATAGCCCCCATCGGGACGCCCCCAGCCAGAGACTTGGCCAGGCACAGAATATCGGGGTCGATTCCGAAATGCTCTAGCGCGAACATGAAGCCCGTGCGACAGAAGCCCGTTTGCACTTCATCGAGAATCAACAATGTGCCGGTCCTGCGGCAATGCTCCTGAACTCCAAGGAAGTAATCGCGCGAGCCGGGCCGCACTCCACTCTCACCCTGCACGGGCTCGACAATGAATGCTGCCGTCCTATCTGTAATGGCTTCGCAGGCCTTCTGGAGATTGTCAAAAGGAACGTGAGAAAAACCAGGCACCAGCGGCTCAAACGGCTCCCGATAATCTTTGTTCCACGTCGCGCTCAAAGCGCCCATCGACTTTCCATGGTAACCGCGCATCGTGGCAACAATCTCGGTTCTTCCCGTTGCCAGTCGCGCAAACTTGAAAGCGCCTTCCACAGCCTCGGCACCCGAGTTACAGAAGAAGAACCTCGCGATGCGCGGCGGAACAATGCGCGAAAGCTTTTCCAGCAGCAGCGCCCGCTGGTCGTTATAGAACAACTCTGTGCAGTTAATGAGCTTCTGCGATTGTTCCACAATGGCGCGGTTGACGTAGGGGTTTTGGTGGCCGAGATTCGCAGCTCCTTGGCCGCCGACACAGTCGATATATTCTCTGCCGTCTTCGTCCCAGAGCCGCGCGCCCTGGCCGCGCACGATCACGACCTTGCGCTTGTGGTAAGTTCCGGCGCCATACTGGTCCTCAAGCTCTTGAATCCGTGTTTGCGTCTGCTGAGACATACAACTAGCTTCTCCGCTGCAAAATCATGCGACGTTGAGTTCCCCTTCGCCCGCTGGCGAAGCCAGCGCCTCTCGGAAGAACTCCTCGATTCGTTCCATCACTTCGCTTTCGCTTTGTGACTCGAAGATCGACTTCCGTAATGCTGCCCCGTATGGGATGGCGTGGGTGAACCATGACGCAAACTGCTTCATCTTCCCGATCGCTCCGGGAATCTCTTCTTCGAAAAGCAATTGGAAGTAACTCCGAATGAGATGATACTTGTCAGCCACGTCTGGGCGAATTGGCGACATCCCGCTCTCCAGTTCGTGAATCTGCCGAAAGATCCAAGGGTTGCTGAGCGCGCCGCGGCCAATCATAACGCCATCACAGCCGGTCTCCTGCTTCATCCGGAAGGCGTCTTCGGGCGTCACAATGTCACCGTTCCCAATGACAGGAATCTGCAGACTTGCCTTCAGCTCTCCAATAAGACGCCAGTCTGCTCGTCCCGAGAAGCCCTGCAATCGGGTGCGTGGATGAAACGCAATGGCATTGATACCAATGTCCTGCGCCATCTGTCCAACTTGCACCGACACGATCTCGTCCTCACTCCATCCGGCCCGGATCTTGATGGTGAAAGGCATGCTAGTCGCATTGCGGATGGTTTTGAGAATCTGCTCCAGCAGCTTGGTTTCGCGCAGCAACGCAGATCCACCGCATGCCTTAACCACCTTTTTGGCAGGGCAGCCGAGGTTCAGGTCAATGGCGTCGAAGCCCAGGTCATCCACCGTCCGCGTGGCCTCACCCAAGCGTTCGGGATCGGCGCCGAAGAGTTGAGCTGTGACCGGTCGCTCTTCTTCATGGTAGAAGAGCATCCTCTTGCTCTTCAGAGAGTTGCGCGTCAACCCTTCAGCGCTGGTGAACTCGGTCATCACCAGCCCGCAGCCACCCAAGCGCTTGATCAGTCGACGAAACACACTGTCGGTGAGCCCCGCCATCGGGGATAAGAAGGTGGCGGGATTAACAACGAGATTCTTGATGTGAAGCACAGTGGTCACTCCAAGCCCTCAGGCAACGGTGCATTCTACCTTAGCTGCGCCGACTGATGGAAGCTGCGATTCCGGCCTGACGCCCGTGTGATTCAGCGTTGCTTTAGCCGCTTCGGAGGCCAGCCGGCCTGATGAACCCTTGACTGGAGAGCGAATTTGTTATTCCATTCCTTCTGCTCGATGCCGCAGGAGGGCCATCCATGAAAGACACTGGGGCTGAACGCCGAAATTTTGCCCGCGAGCGAACGCAAATTGAAGTGGAGATTTCCAAGGACTTCAAACACACCAAGGGCGTGATGGAGTACCTGAGCTTCGGTGGGGCCTTCATCAGTCTTTCTAGACCCTTTGTCAAGGACTGCATTCTTCAGATCAAATTTGATCTTCCCGGAGAGTATGCTGCGTTTCAAGCCACTGCCAAGGTGGTCTGGGTTAGGAAGGACCAAGCCATGGGAGTTCAATTTATCGATATCCCTGAGACCGAAAGGCTCAAACTGGAGAGGTTGCTCACGGCAATTTGAACCTGAAGATGGGGGGCTCCGACCGCCGAGTATGAAGCTTGACGGCGAGCAGCCCCGGTCGAAGGGTGTTTTCTGCATGGCTCGATTTCGGCCAGGACAACCCGGCGTAGGGTCTGCCGCAGAGCCCTCCTGCCCCTAAACCATTGACAACATTCTGCCGAGATGGATATCCTAGGACACTTTTGATCAAGGAGAAATACTATGGCGCCAAGGGCTTCCTGGACAGGGTATCTGCGGCTGTCTCTGGTCACGATTCCGGTTCGGCTCTACAACGCGGTCAGCAGCAGCAATAAGGCTTCCCTCAACCAGTTGCACAAAGACTGTAATCTCAGGTTGAGGCAGCAAATGGTCTGCCCAGCGCACGGGAAGGTTGAAAAGGAAAATATCGCCAAGGGCTATGAATTCGAAAAGGACCGCTACGTCGTCATCGACGAAGCTGACCTCGAAAAGATCAGGCTTGAGACCACGAAGACGATCGACCTGATTCAGTTCGTCGACGCCAAAGAGGTCGACCCGATCTACTTTGATACTCCCTACTTTGTCGCTCCAGATGGTCCGGTTGCTGAAGAAGCGTTCCGTATTTTGCGCGAAGCCATGCGTCTGGCCGGCAAGCTCGCAATAGGCCAGGTGGTTATCTCCAGCAAAGAGCACATCGTTGCCATCAAACCGCAAGACAAGGGCCTGGTGTTGAACACGCTGCACTACGCGGAAGAAGTGCGCAACGCGGCTGCGTATTTTGAAGAGATCAAGGCTGCTGGCGTCGAAAAAACTCAACTGGCCCTGGCCGAGCAGCTGGTGAATAGCCTGGCAGGAGCCTTCGATCCGTCGCGATTCAAGGACCGCTACCAGGAATCTTTGCTGGAAGTGATCAAGAACAAGATAGCGGGTTCCGAGCCGATCGTTGCTCAGAAGGCAGAAATGGGCAAAGTGATCAATCTCATGGATGCCCTAAAGCAGAGCTTGGCCCAGACGATGTCACAGAAGAAGCCGCCAGCCGAAAGCGTCAAGGCTGTGGCCCAGAAACCGAAGAAGGTAAAGAAAGCATAAGCTGCTCTTCCTGGAGCCCCCGCGGTCCTGACGCTTGCGGGTTGAAGGAGCACAGCTCTTGCTGTACCGAGGAGCTGTGAGCCGATAACCCTGATTTTTGCCATCGGAATCCCGTTTGCCATTGGCTGTTTTCCATTTCTCAGCTATTTGTCCAGTGTAGAATGAGAAATGAAGAGGGATTGATGGCACATGATTCCTCCGTCGCTCCCCCACCCTGCTGCATCCCTCATGGAAACTCCTTCCCTGCATCATGCACGAGTGACATTCACGGGAAGGATCGCCTCAATGAGCCGGGACGAAGCCTACCGCCTGGTGCGCGCAGCGGGCGGTGAGCCTACGTCCGCGATCTCCCGCCATACCGCGTTCCTCGTGGTTGGCATGGGAGGTTGGCCGTTGCTGCCCGATGGAATGGTGAGCAGCAAACTGAGCCGGGCCGAAGAGCTCATCCGAAGCGGTCACAATATCCGCATCCTGTCTGAAGAGAGCTTCTTAGAACTGGCGGGACGCCGGGAACGCCAGTTGCAGACTTCTCTCAAGACCTACCCGGCCGCCGAGGTGAGCCGGCTTCTGAAGCTTTCAACCGAAACCTTGAGCCGCTGGGAGCAGTTCGGCCTGGTGCATTCTCGAGAAGGACTTTATGACTTCCAGGATCTTGTCTCTCTCCGGACGATCGCCGAGCTCGTGAGACGCGGCGTTCGCCCTGAAACGATCGCGACGAGCTTACAGGGCCTGGCCTCCGTGCTGCCGGGCACAGACCGTCCTTTGGCTCAGTTGAAGATCGTCGTCGACAATCCCAAAGCCATCCTGGTGGATTTGGGAGAAGCCGTGATGACTCCCGGCGGTCAGCTGCTGATCGATTTCGACGGGAAACTCAAGTTTGAAGGAACAGTCGTCCAGCTGGACCGGGAACGCTCGGCCGCAGAATGGTTCGAATTCGGGCGGTTCTGTGAAGACGAAGAGAATTATCCAGAGGCAGCCCTGGCGTATCACAAAGCCACGGCGGCGGCCGGAGGCTTTCCAGAAGCCTGGTTTAATCTGGGAAATGTGCGGCGCCTTCAGCAACAGCCTGAAGCTGCTATCGAGGCATACCGCAACGCCTTGGCCGAAGATCCCCGCATGGCCTGCGCCTGGTATAACTTAGCTGATGTACAGGAAGAGCTGGCGAACCTGCACGAGGCAGTGGCCAGCTTACTGAAGGCGCTAGAAGTCCTCCCGAGCTACGCGGATGCTCACTTCAATCTCGCGTTATGTTACGAAAAGCTTGAACAGAAAACTGCCGCCAACCGCCACTGGGCTGCCTATCTGAAGCTCGACAGCTCCAGCAACTGGGCAAAAATTGCGAGCAGGCACCTGTCAGGAGCGTGAGGCTGTAGACCATTTGCTACGCGAGTAGGCCTTTCTGCCCTGCAGGGCACAACCTCGACCCTTCCGTGACCCTCAAGAAATATCGAGAAAAAAGAAAGTTCGAGCGCACTCCCGAACCAGAAGGCCGCGAGGAAACGGCACGTGGCCCGCTTCGTTTTGTCGTCCAGTTGCACAGTGCTTCCCGCTTGCACTTCGACTTCCGACTAGAACTCGAAAGCACCCTCAAGAGTTGGGCGGTTCCCAAAGGACCGTCTCTGGATCCTCAGGAACGACGGCTGGCAGTGATGGTTGAAGACCACCCGCTTGAGTACCAGTCCTTTGAAGGCATTATCCCAAAAGGCAACTACGGCGCCGGCACGGTCATGGTGTGGGACGCTGGCACCTACTACTCGCGCGAAACCCCAGACCGTGATGCAAGCGAAAGGGTGCTCATTGAGGGCTTGAAGAAAGGTCATATCACTTTCATTCTGGAAGGTCGGAAACTGAAAGGTGAGTTTGCACTCGTCAAGCTGAAGCGCGGCGAAGACAACGCCTGGCTGCTGCTCAAGAAAGGGGACGCATTTGCCGGCCGCCGGGACGTGCTTGAGTTCAACCGTTCTGTGCTCACCAATCGAACGCTTGAAGAGATCACGCAGCACGCCCCGGCAGCCCAGGAGATCTGGATTAGCCAGCCCAGGAATCCGTTGCCGAATCTGGATGACGCGCCTGCTTCTCGCATGATTCACAATGTCAGACCCATGCTGGCAACGCCCGTCGAACGGGCTTTCGATCGAGCTGGCTGGCTGTTTGAAATCAAGTGGGATGGCTATCGCGCCATCGCCGAAATCGAAGGCGGGCAGGTGCGCCTGTATTCCAGAAATCAGCTTTCTCTGGAAGACCGTTTTGCGTCACTGGTGAAGTCGCTGCAGCGATTCGGTCACGACACGGTTCTCGACGGTGAAGTGGTGGCCATCGACGAGTCTGGCAAGCCGCGATTCCAGCTGCTTCAGGATTATCAACAAACGAAGCGCGGTCACTTAGTCTACTATGTCTTCGACCTGCTTTACTTGTCTGGACACGATCTGCGGCAGCTGCCGTTGCGGCGCCGCAAGGAACTCCTCAAACAGGTGTTGCCTAACGATCCTCAACTGTCCCTGAGCGATCATTTGGAGGAACACGGTATCGAGTTCTTCAATCTGGTTTCTCAACAGGGGCTGGAAGGAGTCATCGCCAAAGATGGTTCAAGCCCGTATCTCACTGGCAGACGGACGCTGTCATGGCTCAAGGTGAAGGCTCACCAGCGACAGGATGCTGTGATCGGAGGCTTCACACTACCCGCCGGAGGGCGAAAACATTTCGGCGCGCTCTTGCTTGGCGCCTTCAAAGGGAAAGAGTTGATCTACATCGGGCACGTGGGCACGGGTTTCAGCGGAAAGTTGCTTGAAGATATCGGTTCGCAGTTGCGGCCTCTCGTGCAACAGGCCTGCCCCTTCAAAACCAAACCCGCCGGCAACGCGCCTGTCCGCTGGGTAAAGCCGGAGCTGACCTGTGAAGTGAGCTTTCTCGAGTGGACCAATGAGCGCGTGATGCGCCATCCGGTTTTTCTCGGGATGCGCCAGGAGCGCCACGCGAGCTCCGTGCAACTGCAAACTCCCCTGTCAGACCGTCTCGACGATGCACCGGCCGAGGAAGAAAGTCGCCCGGACCCGCCAGAGCCGTCGCGGACGGAAGAGTCCCCCTCCGTCGGGGGCCGGCTGTTGAAGCTGACCAACCTCAACAAGGTCTATTGGCCCGACGAGAAGTACACGAAGCGAGAACTCATCCACTACTACCGTGACGTCGCTTCGTTCATTCTGCCTTATCTGAAAGACCGGCCAGAATCCTTGAACCGCCACCCAAACGGCATCAAAGGCGAGAGCTTTTATCAGAAAGATATCGAGCATCACCCGGCGTGGGTGAAGACCGTCAGAATTGTCTCAGAATCGCAGGGCAAGGAAATTCGCTTTCTACTCTGCCAGGATGAAGCGACACTGGTTTACATGGCCAACCTGGGATGCATCGAGATCAATCCCTGGAGCTCGCGCCTCGGAATGCTCGACCAACCCGACTTTTTGGTCATCGACCTCGACCCCGAAGACATTGTCTTTGAAGCAGTGGTCGACGCCGCACTTGTGGTGCGCCAGGTGCTTGAGGATGCAGGCGCTGAGAGCTATTGCAAGACTTCGGGCAAGACGGGTCTGCACATCTACGTGCCTTTGGGCGGGCGCTACAACTACGACCAGGCGCGTCAGTTCAGTGAGATCATAGCCCGCCTGGCGCATCGCAAGCTTTCGAAGGCGACGAGCCTGGAACGCAATCCGCGCAAGCGGCAGAAGAAGGTGTACCTTGATTTCCTTCAGAATCGCCGCGGCCAGACGCTTGCCGCCCCTTACTCTGCGCGCCCGCATCCAGGCGCTACTGTTTCCACGCCGTTGAAATGGGAAGAGGTCAAGCACGGCCTCGATCCGTCGCTGTTCACCATCCGCACGCTTCGCAAACGCTTGGACAAGGTAGGAGACCTGTGGGCGCCCGTTTCAAACGGCGCCATCGATCTGGTGAAATGCCTCGAACGCTTGAGCCTTTGAAGGAGATTCGGATCATGCCGTCTCTAACAAATCAGGTCGTCATTATCACGGGCGCTTCGGCCGGCATCGGTGAAGCAGCGGCGCGCCTGCTGGCCCGCCAGGGCGCCCGCCTCGTTCTGGTGGCGCGGCGGGACGACCGCCTTCTAGCCTTAAAGAAAGAGCTAGGCGCAGCGCAACCCGCCTCCAGTTCTCTGCGTGTTCTGGCAGTGCCCGCCGACATCACTGTGGACGAAGAGCGGCGGCGGTTGATCGCTGAAACGACGCGAACCTTTGGCCGCATCGATGCTTTGGTGAATAACGCGGGTTTCGGCCAGCGCGGGCCGATAGAGATAGTTCCCGTCGAGGCAATTCGGCGCAACTTCGAAACGAATCTCTTCTCGCTGATTGCGCTCACACAACTCGTCATTCCCGTCATGCGCCAGCAGCGCCAGGGTCGTATCGTTAACATCAGCTCAGTGGCAGGCCGCATTGCCCGGCCGTTTTCATCGATCTATGACGCGACAAAGCACGCCCTGGAAGCCATCACTGACGGTCTGCGCGGCGAAATGACCCCGTTTGGCGTTCAGGTGTCGCTCATTCAGCCGGGTTTCATCCTCACAGAGTTCATTCTGGTGGCCAATGAGGTCTCGAAGTCAGTAGCTGCAAACGCGGGGCCGTATGCCCCATTCCTGGCAGGATTTGCCGGGATGAGCGAAAAAGCGAAGCGAATCGCCGGCCACCCCGACGACATTGCCCGACTCGTGTATCGTGCTTTGACCGACAAGCGGCCGCGGTTCCGCTACGCGGCTCCTTTGCATGCCAAGGTGTTCCTGGCAATGAAGCGCTTCGTGCCAGCGCGGCTTTTCGAGGAAGTGATTCTGCGCCAGATGGGGCTGAAAAAGACTTGAACTCTCAGATCTCAGACTGCACGGGCCCGCGAAACACAGAGCCTGCTAACTCAAAGACGATGTGCGGTGAGCGGCGCAGCAGGCTGGCAGGCAGCGACCGGTAATCCTGGCGGCCGGCAACAAAAGCGTTCATGATGGAGCGCAGCGAACGGCTCCAGGATGCTGCCTGCACCATGCGGGTGATGAAGTCTGATCCCAGAAAGTCTCCGGCATAGAATTTCTTGAACCACTCAGCCGCGTGAATGAAATCCGCGACAAAATCCTCCTGGCAACGCGCGGCGTAGTCGGCAGGCCGATGCTCAGCCAAAGCCTCCGCCAGCAACTCGCCCGAGCGCAGCGCGTAATAGATGCCCTCGCAGGTGATGGGGTCGGCAAAGCCCGCCGCGTCTCCCACTAACGCCCAGCCATCTCCGCAGACGCGATTGCGGCGAAAAGACTCCGGTCGCAGTGAAGGAATCAAGGCACTATAAACTTCCCAAGAATTTGCCTCAGCCGGATCGTGAAGATACCCGGCCTGCTGCATGAATTCCTGCAGCAGCTGTCTGAGCGCCTGGCTGCTGTGCCGGCCCATGCGGCCGCAGATGCCGAAGGAAATGTGGTTCGGTCGGGGAAAAGCCCAATAGTAACCGTGAAACTTTGGAAAGAATTTGATGTCGATCACGTCTTTCATGTCTCTGGGCGCGCGATAACCAAAGGTGATCATGAGATCCTCGGCGGCGAATCGCCCACTTAGCTTTCTGCGCACAAAACTGTTCACGCCGTCCGCGCCAATCAGAAAATCGAGTGCGTGAACAGCCCGCTCAGTCAGGAGTTCCCAGGTGCCTGCTTGCCGGCGAAAATCCAATGCACGCTCCTGAACAAATAGCGCACCCGCAGCCACCGCTCGATCCAGCAAAAGACGGTTCAAGTGCGTCCGTGAATAGATCGCGAGCGGTTCGTCAAGCGCCATTCGCACCTGTGCGTTGCCGGGAGAAACAACGGTCATGCCTCGAATCTGCCGCCGGTTGTCGAGGCAATCGCTGAGAAACTCGTAACGCAAAAGCGCCTTCTGGGTCACACCGCCACCGCAAGGTTTCTCCCACGCGCCTCTCGGGTCGAAGAGCAGAACGGTGACCCCCAGACGCGCCAGCCGGTCAGCACAGAGCGCACCCGCGGGACCCGCGCCGATAATGCCGATCTTCATCAATTAGGTCACCACCTGCGCATTGTTCAAAGTTCAAGCTCTGAGTCCCAAAGAGGGACGGCTTCCCGTCGCTTTTCCATCTGGCGCTCCAACCTCAAGACCCTACAGCTGCACAAAAAAGACAGTGATAAACCACGCCGTGGCTAATGCGCTGAACAGTGCTGATGCCGCAATGCTTCCCGTGTGCCTGGCAACCCAGCGGGACAGGCACCAGCAGAGGATGCTCATTAGCAACAGACCCGGGAGGATTAAAACTAGCAAAAACTGTTCACTGTTCAAAACGAAAAACCCCACGAGCAACCCGATCAGCAGGATGAGTCGTGAGGAAAGATGAAAGAGCAGCATACGCAGCCGGCCAAGCCCTTGGAGATGGCTTTCACAGACGTATTCATCAAAAAGGTAGAAGGGAATTACGCTTAGGAAAATCCACGGAAACCGCCAGATTCGCCCCGTTGTCAGCGTGAGATGGACGAAGTGGCGGGTGGCAGCGGGCGCGCACACCACAGTGAGAACCGCCCATCCGAGCAGGCTGTACAGCAGGGCTTGCCAGGTCGCTCCAATCGCGCGGAGCGATGGCCGGCACACGAGGATGCCTGCAAGTCCGACCAGGCAAAGCCAGCCCGCCAGGTATCCTCCGGCCATCAGCCCAAGCCCGTCCCAAGGATTCGCAACTCTGAGCAGGAATGTACCAAGTCCCGCTGCGACCCCATAGATCCAAAGCCGAGACGCAGCACCGCCGGGCTGCCTGGCAGGCTCCGCCGACAAACCAGCGTGGGCCCGCCATCGAAACGAGCTGCTCAGCAGCTTGAACAATGGAAGCCAGCTCAGCAATAACGTTGCGCTCAAAAGCGTGCGCAGCCAGCTGCGCGCCCGAAACTCCCAGGGAGAAAATGCCCGGTTGTCTATAGAAGGATCCAACTCGGCGAGAAAAGCCCTGATTTCCCAGAGCGCTTCAGCTCTGAAAAGCGGCTGGGCATGATCGGCCCAAGGCAATACCACAAGGCGCTGGTTCTTTCCAGGGTTCGCCCAAACCCCGGGCCTCTCCAGAAGAGGCAGCCGCATGCCGGTCGCTTCCTCGAAGAGAAAAGCTGCTCCTCTCCGAACAAATGGGAAGTCGAACTCGCCCAGCATCACCAGCAGCCGCTCTGGCCTGTCCCGCGCCACCCTCTCTGCAGCTGGCGAAAGTGCCACAACCCCTGCGATCCGCCGGTCACGTTGCCCAGCATCGATGGCCACGCCCGCGCCAAACGAGTGGCCGATAAGGACCAAGCGCGGCACACGGGACGTTGGGTCGTCCGTGCCCGGCCCGGGAGAATCGTTCCGCAGCAGCTCCGCCACGACCGCTTCAACCGCGGCTCCAGCGGCCGTCCGGCTGAAAGTTGTTGGTGAATCTCCATGTCCCGGCAAGTCTATGAGAAAGCAGTCCACGCCGAGCCTGGCCAGCTCAGAACCCATCTGAAGCATGGCTGACTTGCTCGCCGAAAGGCCGTGAATCAGTAGTACCTTCAAGTTTGGGGGACCGGCTGGATGCGCCGGCCGCATGGCAACCAGCGGGACTCGGAGCAGCCCTGCCACGCTGGATCGCTCGATAACCAGGCTCTGATTCTGCCAGGCGACGACGCCGTAAAGAATGAGGGCCGCCACGCCACAACCTCCCAACCAAATTAGATTGCCACGTGACATGGATTGTTCAAGGCAGCGCCGAAGACAAGTGGCGAGCCGCCTGCGATTGCAGCGGCACCTTGTGCCCTCCAGGGCCACACCGAAGGGTCTAGCTGCTGCTTACTTCCGTCCCCCTCGAGAAAAGGCCCCCGGAGGTCCTAAGCAGGATACCGAGACCCGCTTGGGACCTGTGACAGAACTGATATCAGCACAGAGCCGACTCCGCTCGCCCCTACGGGGAAAGAACCGGCACCGGTTCCATCCTCTCCCGGCTCGGGCCGGACAAAAGAGTTCCGACCCCAGATCGATGCAATATTTCCACAGACAGGTTTGCCAACCAGCCCACTGGCTCACTCCGAGAGATCATCCTCTTCCAGCCTGCATGCTATAATTCCGCCCGCCGTCAAGGGTAGCATAAGCTCGTATCCTTCTCTTGTGAGGTCGCACTTGCCAAAGATTCTGAAAGATGAGCTTCTGGCTTCCACAATACAAGAGCTGAAGCAGACTCGAAGAAGGATTGTCTTTACGAATGGTTGTTTCGACCTCCTGCATCCAGGCCACATCCAGTACCTGGAGTCGGCGCGTCTCATGGGAGACGTCCTGGTCGTGGGTGTCAACAGCGATCGCTCCGTCAGGACGTTAAAGGGATCCGCTCGGCCCATTCTCAACCAGGAGGAGCGCTGCCAGTTGCTGGCTGGTTTGGAGAGCGTCAGCTTCGTCACGATCTTTGACGAAGACACCCCACTCAGATTGATTCAGTCGATTCTTCCCGACGTGCTGGTGAAAGGCGGGGATTGGGGCCTCGACGAAATCGTCGGCCGCAAAGAAGTGGAGGCTAACGGCGGCAAGGTGGTCTCGCTCCCCTTCATAGCCGGCCAGTCAACTTCCGGAATTATCGAAAGGATCCTAAGCCGGTACGGACCTGCCGGTCGTCGCTAGTTCGTCGTCAGTTGGAACTGTCCAGCCCGGCCTCATCAGCCGACAGCTGACTGACGCCGGACCATTGGAATGCTCACTCAACATCTCCTATCCCACCTTCTTGAGGATCCACAGCTACTGCAGATTCCGCAGCAGTTGCGGTTTGGCCAGCACCACTTTACCCTGAGTGGATTGACTCCTGCCGCGAAGCCCGCTTACCTCGCCATTCTCCAGCGTCTGCTGAATCAGCCCATTCTCTATGTAGGCGGCGACAACCAGCAGCTGGAAGAGTTTCGGCTGACAGCGGCCTTCTTCCATCGCATGCTCTCAAGCCGCGAGGAAGAGAGCGTGGCCTTGTTCCCCGCCCTGGAGCCCGGTCCCTACAGCGGCTTCTCACCGCACGCGGAGATTCTGGACCAGCGTGCGCTGTCTCTTTTCAAGCTTCTACAGAACCGCATAGATATCCTGCTTTGTCCGCCGGCGGCCCTCATGACCCGCATGCCCAATCTGCGGCAGACGTTCTCCCAAGTGCCGGAGCTTGCAGTGGGTGTGGAGCTGCCGCCCGAAGACCTGGTGCGGTATCTCCTGAAGTCCGGCTACATTCGTGAGGAACCGGTATCAACGGCGGGGGCATTTTCGATGCGCGGTGGCATTCTCGACGTTTTCCCACCGAACTCCCAGAACCCGCTGCGCATCGAATTTTTTGGTGACGAGATCGAATCGCTGCGCGAGTTCTCGATCAAATCGCAGCGCTCCATCGGTCCGGTGCAGAAGCTTTTCATCCCGCCCATGCGCGAGTTTTCCCTGGAGCCGTCACTGCTCCGCGAGTGGAGCGAAAAAGCTCAAGCCACTTTTGAGGAACAGGGATTTGCGGACTTTTTGGATAACCAGGGCGCTCAGGGCCGCAACGGCGAAGCTTTTCCCGGCTGTGAGTTTCTGTTGCCACTTGTTGCGCCGCTTGAAACAACATTGCTGGATCTGACTCCCGGGTTCTTTCTGGTAGTGGATGAGCCGGAGGATCTCAGCCAATGGCTCGAAACCTGGTCCGCCAAAAATGTGCAGGGTTATGAAGACCAGCGCCTGATGGGAATTCCAGCTGTTGCCCCATCGGGCTTGTTTCTGGATCGCCACGTTTTGAGCGTCCGGCTCGCCGAGCGGCGCTTGATCTTTCTCGATCAGCTGGGAACGTCTGATCCCGGGAGAGTGCTCCAGACAGAGCCAGACGGCGTTCCGTCCTGGGCCAGTGGGGAGCCACTCCCCGAGATGCCCCTCCTTCCGGGGCCAGGGGAGACCACCAGACCTGGCACGATTGCGCTTTCCTCGTCATTTGAAGTGAAGCCTTTCCGGGTCGACTGCCCCACCCGCCCGGCCCGAAAATACCACGGCAACATCAAGGAACTGATTCACGATCTGGAGAGTCTGAGCAAGAAGGCCACACGCGTCATCTTCGTTCAGTCCAGCCTGGGAAGAGCTGAGCGCCTCGCCGACATCCTGAAGGAATACGACGTGCCCTGCGTGGCAGACTTCGGGCCGGAAGCGCGAGAAGCGACTCTGTTGCTTCAGATCGAACACTGCCTCCCCACGATTGTTGTTGGCGATCTGTTTGACGGCTTTGAAACCGAAGCTGGAAGTCTGACGCTGCTGGGCGACCGCGACCTTTTCGACGAAGTGGACCTGCTGGAGCGGCCTGCCAAGGCGAAACAGAGAAGCGCCTCTTTCATTTCAGATTTCCGTGAATTGAAACAGGGAGACTACGTCGTTCATGTGGATCACGGCATCGGGCAATTTTTGGGGCTGCGGCAGATGGCTTCAGAAGGCCTCACTCGAGAGTTCATGATTTTGAACTACCACGGAGACGCCAAGCTGTACGTGCCTCTGGAGCGGCTCGACCTGATCCAGAAACACAGCAGCAGTGGCACAGGCCTTCGCCCTCAGCTAGACAAGCTCGGCGGAACCACCTGGGTGAAGACCAAGGCTCGCATCAAGAAGTCGATGCGCGACATGGCTGAAGAGCTGCTGAAGCTCTACGCCGACCGCCGCATTTCGCCGGGCTACGCCTTCTCACCTCCCGGCCACTGGCACGACGAGTTTGAAGAAGCCTTCGAGTTCGCTGAGACTCCCGACCAGTTGAATGCCATTACAGACGTTTACAAGGACATGGAAACGGATGTCCCCATGGACCGCCTGCTCTGCGGTGACGTGGGTTTTGGCAAGACCGAAGTCGCCATGCGTGCCGCGTTCAAAGCAACCTTCGATGGCAAGCAAGTGGCGCTCCTGGCCCCGACGACCGTGCTGGTCTATCAGCATTACCTGCGCTTCAAACAGCGATTCACAGCCTTTCCCATCAACGTTGAAATGATGAGCCGGTTCCGCAACGCGAAGGAACAGGCTGAAATCGCGGGAAAACTGGCCTCCGGAAAAATCGACCTGATCGTCGGCACCCACCGTCTTCTGTCGAAAGACGTCCAGTTTCGCGATCTCGGGCTGCTCATCGTGGACGAGGAGCAGCAGTTCGGCGTTTCCCACAAAGAGCGGCTGAGGCAGCTGAAGAAACGGGTTGACACGTTGACGATGACCGCAACACCGATTCCAAGAACATTGCACATGTCGCTGCTGGGAATTCGCGACATGTCCGTCATAGAAACGCCGCCGCGCGACCGGCTGGCGATTCAAACCGTAGTGGTTCCTTTCAGCAAACAGGTCATCCAGAGTGCCCTGCAGCAGGAGTTGGCCCGCAGTGGCCAGGCCTACTTCGTGCACAATCGTGTGGAATCCATTTACTCGGTTGCCGGGATGATTCAAAAGATCTGTCCACTGGCGCGCATTCTGGTGGCTCACGGACAGATGGGGGAAAAAGACCTCGAATCGACGATGCTGAGATTCGTCAAGCACGAAGCGGATATTCTTGTTTCGACGACGATCATCGAGAACGGTCTGGACATTCCGCTGGTCAATACGCTGATCGTCAATCGGGCCGATCGTTTCGGGCTGGCCCAGCTCTACCAGCTGCGTGGCAGAGTGGGCCGCTCGAACCGCCTGGCCTATGCCTACCTGCTCACACCACCCGACAAGGCGCTCTCCGGTGTTGCGCGCCAGCGCCTGGCGGCGCTGAAAGAGTTTAGTGACCTGGGATCGGGATTCAAGATTGCGGCACTCGACCTGGAGCTGCGCGGCGCCGGTAATCTGCTGGGCGGCGAGCAGCATGGGCACATCAACAGTATCGGCTTCGACATGTACTGCCAGATGCTGGAACGCACCATCGAAGAGATGCGCGGCGCCGAAGTGCTGCCGGAAGTGCAAGCGCAGATCAATTTGAAGGTGACGGTGAAGATTCCGGAAGCCTACATTCCAGACGAAACCCAGCGTCTCAGCACCTACAAGCGCATCTCGTCGCTCAAGCTCGACCCGGAAGTCGAAGGCCTGCGCAGCGAGCTGGAGGACCGCTACGGCCCCTTGCCGCGCGAGGTGGAGAGCTTGATGGAATATGTTCGCCTGCGGTTGCTGGCCGAACGGTTGCTGGTGAAGTCCATCGAGCGCGAGAGGGATGGAGTCACCATTCAGTTCCACGAGAAAACTCCGGTTCAGCCCCAGGCACTGGTGGAACTGGTCTCCACCAATCCGGGTGTCACGCTGTCTCCCAAAGGTGTGCTAAAGGTTCAGTCGGCCGGCTGGATGCCTGGTGAGGTCTTTTCCACTGTACGAAGTCTTTTGCTCGAGCTGGCTGGGTGAAACAGCAGGCGGGAGAACTAGCGGCCTCTCGGGTCATTCAGGAGCCTCACAGAAGTGGCAGGCTTGAAGGGAGCCGAATCCCCGGACCAATGGTTTAGGAATCCGTTTCGACCCTGAACGCAAATGGATTTCAACATAACCATTAGCGATGATCTGCAGAAGGATCCAAAGGACTACACGCGAGGCAGCCGTGGTCGAAATCAGCAATTACGGCGGTAACTACCCAGCGGGATTGTTTAGTGCTTCTCTCAGGGTTCCGAAGTGTGCTGGCTCCTGAACAACGCGCCCTGGTGTACCATTGAGTACAGCCTCGCGGATCTGCAAAGGAAAGTATCACTCACACAGAACGTTCTCTGAGGCACTGAAGGCGGAACAGAGTGACAGAGAGGAGCAGACATGTCGAAGGAATGGAAGCTTGGAGACACAATTGACGACTACTGCAGTCGCTGCCAGCTGCTCATGAATCATTACGTCGTGAGCATGGTCGAGACGGAGGTCCGAAAGGTCCGCTGCCAGACTTGCGCCAACGAACACAACTACCGGCAGGGTAAGGGCGGGAAAAAGAAGAACACGGTGAAGTCGCTCTACGACCAAGTCGCAGCCAGCCTTCTCTCCCCTCCCGGGTCAATGCCACGGGTGAAGAAATAGTTGGGTTGTGGGCAAGCAGGGCTGTATGACCGGTGCTCCGGGTCGCACCTTCAGCCTCCCTCGCAGGGCACATCCGATATCGCCCCAAAAGGTCTATTGCTGCCAGCAGGTGTTAGATCAGCGGCCTTTCCGCGGCTGAGTTCGGGTCATCTCCAAACTGCACGGGCAGACACAGAAGTCGGTCCTGTCAGTTTAGCCCTCGGCCCTCTTCTTCCTTCATCCAGCTAACCGCAGGACAACTGACCAACAATTTCAGCGCCCCACCGCTTTGCCAATCTGGGTAGCCTCGGAGACTTCGTTTAGGCGACCGGTCTTAACGTCGTAGATATAACCATAAATCGGGATGCCACGGGGCACGAGTGGATGGTTGCGAATGCGCAGGACATCAGCGCGAACACTTTCCGCCTGATCCTTGATGGTCAGCCAACTGAGGAACTCGCCCTCCGTCGAGCCCGCTCGTTCGCCACTGTCCTTCCAGATGCCCTTGTCCAGCGTGGCGGTCGTCAAACTGCTCGCCAGCAGGCGACGCATGGTTTCGTCGGTGAACGTCTCCATCCCGCAATCGGTGTGATGAATCACAAACCACTCGCGCGTGCCGAGTAATTTGTAAGAGATGACTAGCGAGCGGATGGCATCGTCGCTGGCGCGCCCGCCTGCATTGCGGATGACATGCGCGTCACCCTCTCTGAGCCCAGCCAGCTTGGCAGGATCGATGCGAGCGTCCATACATGTCAGGATTGCAAACCCCCGGGCTGGCGGCATTCCCAGATTGCCCTTTTCACCGAAGTCTGTGGCATAGGAGTTGTTCGCAGACAGAACTTCATCCAGAATCTTGCTGATGGTGTTGGCCTCCATTCCTCATGGGACAAAAGTTAGGATAACTGGATTCGACAGTTCATGAACTGAGCTTAGAACTGTCGGGGCAAGCCATCATAACCGGCTAGAATCAGCCGGGCGTCAGTCTGGATGTACTTGTCCTGGCGTTCAGTTTCCGATTAGCCGATTATACGCCGTTGACGGAACGGAGCAAGGAGTGTTCAGTCCGTGACGATTTCGGCGGGGCTAGCCGCGTCTAGATGAACCGCTGACAAATGGTCAAATGAAGCTGTGACCCCCTGCCCCCTGTTCTTTTGCACACCCTGTCAGTTTTCCTGCGAGCGTTCTGGCACCTTGAGCCTTGGGAGGAAGGAGCTGCGGTGAGACCGGAGCGCCCCGTGGAATGAACCGCTTTTTGGACGGATGCTGCCGCCTCGGGGACGGAACGTCCCTGCAGATCTACCAACTTGTTGGCTTGACGCATGGTGTCATCGGTGATCTTTCCGAGAACCGGAGTTAGAGCGGCAACCAGTTCGGACCGGCGAGAGGCCCCTGGCGACAACAAAAGGACAGCATCGTAAGGAGGCAGTGCTCCCTTTGGATCCTTAAGCACGACGAGGTTGTAATCGATGATTCGTCCGTCAGTGGAATACGCCGAAATCACATCCACGGACTTGGCCTGGATCGCGGCATACATCAGACTGGGATCGAACGTTCGCTGCTCCAAAAATCGCAGTCCATATTTTTCTTTGAGGCTCTGCCACTCAGGACGGCCGAAGAACTCGTAGTCGCTTCCGATGCGAAGTTTGGGGGTATGCGGAGACAATTCCTGCAGGTTAGAGATGTTGTGCCTTATAGCCGTTTCTTCTGGGATGGCTAGAGCATATGTGTTCTCGAACCCCAAGGTACCCAGAAGCTTTACTTGATGCCGCTCTTGAAGCCATCGACTCACTTCTCTGATCAGAACAGGCCGGGATGGAACGTCCGTCCGCTTCATCAGGTTGGCCCACAGGGTTCCGGAGTAGTCGATGTAACAATCCACTTCTCCTTTCACAAGTGCATCAAACAGGATGGTAGAGCCCAGGCTCGTCTTGCTCTCAGCTTCCATGCCGGCTTGTTTGAGCGTCAGATTGAGAAACTCAGCAAGCACATACTGCTCCGTAAAAGTCTTGGCGCCCACGATGACCCTCGAGGAAGTCGCGGTGCGATGCGCGCCCCACTTGGAGGCGAGTGGCGCCAGCCCGACAAGAAGCAGACATACGAGGCTCACCCCGGCAGCCAATCCGCTCCGGCGATTTCGCCGCTCGGCAGCACGCTGTAGCCATCCAATGAGCTGATCAAGTGTCACGGCGAGGACGGCGGCTGCGATGCAGCCGACAAGGACTGCCGTCGGGTTCTGCGTCTGCAACCCAGAAAAGATGTGATTCCCGAGGCTCGTGGCTCCGACCGGTGTAGCCAACGTGGCGGTGCCTACAATCCAGACCGCTGAAGTGCGAATGCCAGCGACGATCACGGGTGCTGCGAGAGGAAGCTCCACTTGGAGCAGTTGCTGAGCAGGGCTCATACCAATGCCGCGAGCTGCCTCCAAGATCGAGCGGTCGAGCCCGACAATTCCACTCACCGTGTTGTGGAGGATCGGCAGCATGCTGTAAAGCACGAGCGCTAAAAAGGCAGGGAGAAATCCGATCTGGCCCAGCAAAGGCACCATCAGGGCCAGCAGCGCGAGACCGGGTATTGTTTGGACCACACTGGCAAGCGTCAAAGCCGGCCATTGCAGGACCTTCACCCGGGAAATAAGAATCGCGAGGGGAAAACAGATCAAAACGCCAGTCAAGAGCGCCGAAAGGCTCAGCAGCAGATGATGGCTGAAGGTGTCAGGCAGCACAGCCAATTGTTCGGCGAGACGAGGGTTCATGGCTGGCCGGCTTTCAGCACGCGCTCCAGGCTTGCCGCTTGACGGCGGGGCGTGTCCAGCAGAGTGGTTATGTGAGCATCGCTCGGATGAGCCAGCAACTCTTGCGGAGTTCCAACCTGAAGCAGCCGACCTTGCTGCATCACCGCGATCCGATCAGCGAGCATAAGCGCCTCGGTCATATCATGGGTTACCATCACTACGGTCAAGGCAAATGATTTCTGAAGCGATTTGAATTCTCCCTGCAACGCATTGCGGGTAACTGGATCGAGCGCGCCAAAAGGCTCGTCCATGAGCAGAATTTTCGGCCGGCCGGCCAAAGCCCGCGCGACTCCAATGCGTTGCTGCTGGCCGCCGGACAGTTCCGCCGGCATTCGCCGACGGTACTCCTCCGGAGCCAGACCCATCATTCCCATCAGTTCATTCACGCGCTCCGCAATGGCCGCCGATTCCCAACCAAGAAGCTTCGGCACTATCCCCACGTTCTCGGCAACAGTCATGTGGGGAAACAACCCGATTCCCTGAAATACATAACCAATCGCGCGTCGCAAGTCGATTGGATTCGTCGTCATCACGTCCTTTCCATCGACGATGATGCAACCGCTTGAGGGTTCCACGAGGCGGTTGATCATTTTCAATGTGGTCGTCTTCCCACAGCCCGACTCACCGACCAGAACTAGGAATTCCCCGGCCACAATCTCAACCGTGACCCCTTGAACTGCCGAAATACCGGACCCACTGTAAAATTTTGAAACCTGCTCAAGCCGGACCATGGTGGTGGATTCTGTAGCCATGCGGAGAAAGTTCCCGGGCAATCAAAATGGTAGACGACTCAAGTTGCAGGGAATAGAACTTGTCTTGGTGTCGCTGACCCTATTATTGCCGAGATTCCCGTGATTGATGCCTTGAAAGACAACTGTGCGGTTCGGAGACTGGAGCCGAACCAAGGGTGAATTATCTTTGCCTCCGTATCTGCAGATTTCTGGTAATCGGTAATCAAGGAGAGTCAAAGAGAAGCTAACTGGCGAGTCTGGATGGAAAAGATCGGTCTGAACTGAAGCTCGTGGAGCGAGCGCAGCGAAGTAACGAAGGTATCTTTATGCAGCTCTATCTTCGATATCGCGACAGAATGTACCGATTCAGGTATTGCATGGCGAGCACACCGCAGCTGAGGATGTGCCCGACACTCTTGGGCTTGGTTCAACTCAATCGCTTAGGAATGGTAGGCCTGGAGGGAATCGAACCCCCGACCAAGTGGATCGGTCGCGAAGCAGAGTACATCGATCCTCGGTCTGGGTTATTCAATGGTTTTTGATGCTAGACCATAAGGAACCTGGAGGCGTTGCGCTTCGGCACCACTTGCCCTTGGGACCTGTGGGCATCAAGACAGCTGCCGTGACAAGTCGGGCGCCGGCCGCACCGCTGTCTCAAGTTTTGGAGCCGCTAGAGTTGGACCCTCTCACGGTTGCGGATGACAAGACCTTCTTTGATCGGCTAGGACGGCAGCCGAATCTGCCCGACTACATAAGAATCGCGTTACGTAAGCTCCGTTGAGTGTCTCTCCTCCCGTCGTTCTTCCGGCCCTGGACGGAAGGCATCAGGCCGCGTGTTTACTTTGCAGAGCAATGATGTGCGCAAGTTCCTTTCGCGACGTACCGAGGACTAGCAATGCGCGTATTAGAAGGTCCAAAGAGACGGAGGCGTCGGCTGATTCCATTTTTGCAACTCGTGACTGACTCGAGCTGATGAGCTTGGCCAACTCGCTTTGGGTGAGCTTCCGGCGCAGCCGTCTTGTCCGGATGCTCCTTGCCAGGGCCAACTTCATCTCAATAAAGGTAACCTCATCCGGACTAAGGTGGAGAAAGTCTGCAGCAGACCCCACCTTCCAGCCGGCCGCTTCCAGGCCGTCTTTCTTTCCCTTCTTCATGGTTCTACCCATCCTTAATCACTTCGTCGTATCCCTTCAGTCGTCTTTTGCATCGCTCGATTACCGTGGCAGGTGTCTTCTGCGTCTTTTTGGCGAAAATCTCCACGATCACAATCCCGTCGCGGTCGACTCGATAGATGATGCGCCAGGTCGTGCTCTCATCCTGTATCCTCAACTCGTGACACCGGAGTCCAATCGAGGGCATCGGGCGCGACTGTGGCAACGAGAGGATCTCGCCGAGTTGGAGACGTCTCAGCAAGAAGCCGGCCTCGAGTCGAGCCGTTCGGCTGAAGGGTGGTGTCTTGATCTCACCCTCGAGCCAGACAAGGGGCTTGACCGATTAGCCATGGACGACAGACTATGTCAGAAATGACATATTGTCAAGTCCGACTGTACTTAGCTCTGATGTGTGGTCTTTCTTCTTGTTCCGAGATCAGTTGATTGGAACCATAATTCTGCCAAACGGCAAAGTCATGGTTCCAATCACACAACACCGCGCAAGCCAGTCCACGAGCTTCGTCTTGGAAGGTTCAAAGCAGCAATCTGGGAGAACCCTACCGACAACGGCGTTCGCCATAACGTCACCTTCGCCCGCCTTTACAGGGATGACAGCGGCTGGCACTCCAACGACTCCTTCGGCCTTGATGACCGGCTCGGCCTCGGCAAGCTGGCCGATCAAACTCACACCTGGATTCTCCAAAAACAGCAGGAGCCGGAGTAACCTGCTTCTCCCGCGATCTTCTTCAGACCGCCCGAGCGACCAGGCGGTCATCGTTGCTAAGTTAGAATGATGTTTCAGGAACTACTTCGGCAAGGAGGCGTCCTGCCGCTGTTTAGCGAATCCACTATGATTGTTGAGGCGCAGAAACGTTCGCAAACCGTTATTGTTGACCAAATCTTTCCCGAATTAATCAAATATCATCCATTGGTATTGATCGCCTTGCACACGGGAATGCGAAAGACCGAGCAGCTCAGTTTGAAGTGGCAGGATGTAGACTTCCGGCAGAAAGTAATCACCGTGCGAGACTCGAAGGCGGGGAAAGCGCGGCACGTTCCGATGAACCAAGTCATTGTGGATACGCTCCAATGCCTGCCGCGCATGATCAGCAATGCTTATGTGTTTACGGAGCTTTGGACGGAGAGCCGCGCAAGGATCTCCCAAAGGGATGGCAGGAATGTCTGGAGAAGGCAAGCATCTCAGATTTCCACTGGCATGACCTGCGCCACACCTTTGCGAGCCGGCTTGTAATGCGGGGAATTGATCTCTACGCCGTCAAGGAGCTTCTGGGTCACCAGAGCATTGAAATGACCCAGAGGTACGCTCATCTGGCTCCGGGACACTTGCACAAAGCATGGAAGTTCTCAGTAAAAGAAAAACACGACTAGCACCAGAAGTCGCACCAAGGAGGAAAGCAGGAAGTGGGAAGGCTCGTAAATTGTTGAAAGCATGGTAGGCCTGGAGGGAATCGAACCCCCGACCAACGGTTTAGGAAACCGCTGCTCTATCCTTCTGAGCTACAGGCCCACAGAGGTTAGGTGGCGCTACTGCGACTGCTTCCGGATTATGGGGCATTCCTGCGGTCGATTTCAAGGCACGAAACATCCTGTCCTGCCTTGGCACATGACATGCCTCCCGTCCGCCTTGGCTCTTGGAACGCGAATCGATCCTCGCCAAAATCCACTGCAGCCCATCTGGGCTCGGTGAAATGCTACGAGGACCTCGGGCCCATGTGCTGTTATTTCAGCGGGCGGAGGGGAGAGATTGTGTCGATGACGACGAGCGCATCCAACGACCCGGCTGGATTCCCATCGAAGCGGTGGTCTGGAGAAGCCGTTGCCAGGTTCATATGTCGCCAACGGAACGGATCTGAAGAACTACTTCGACTCGATTCCACAGGAGCCCCTGAAGTTGCCAAGGTGCAACTGTTCTGAATTGGCAATCGGCGGCTAGGGTCTCGCTACGGCAACCGTCGTCTCAGCGCTTTATTACAAGTTCCGTGAGATGATAGAATTTTGGCCTCTTGGAAAGAGGTTTCTGACATTGACTCAGCGACAATCGTGGTGGCGGAATACGATATTTAGCCTCTCTTTGCTCTCGCTGACGGAGTTGTTTGTTCTCGCTTCTCTGCAGACTTCCACTTCACCAGAAGAAGTTCTGCAACAGATTCAGCAACTGCTTCAGCGCGGTCAAAGCTCGGCGGCCCGTGGGCAGCTAGCTGATGCCCTAAGCCAGTTTCCAAACGAACCCAACTTGCATAACTTTCTCGGCGTATTGGAAGCTCAGCAAGGAAATAGTGACGCGGCGGAGTCCAGCTTCAAAAAGGCAGTTTCACTGGCTCCGCGTCTCGGCAGTGCGTACTTGAATCTTGGCCGCTTGTATCAGCAGCAAGCCCCGACCAATCCTAAGGCGCTTGAAAAGGGGCTGCAGATCTACGAAAGGCTCCTGCAATTCCAGCCGGCCAACCTCGAAGCCCAGTATCAAAGAGCTGTTCTGCTACAGCAACTTGGACACTTCAAATTATCGCTCATGCAGCTTAGCCGTCTGCCTGCGGAGGCGCAGCAGCGGGCTCAGGCCGTGGCGGTGCGTTGTGCCAGTCATATTGCCCTTGAGGAGCTGCTTCCGGCGAGCCAGTGTGTTCAACGTCTGCTGGCCGCTTCCGACCTTCAAGAGGACGATGCACTGGCGCTTCTGTCATTCTCCAAGCAACCACCTGCCCCCAGTCTGCGGAAGGAGTTGCTGGAAGGGCTTAGGCAGCGGGGACTGGCATCTTCAGCGTCGCTTCGCCAACTGGCTCTGCTTTATGAGGAAGAGAAACAACTGAAGCAGGCGCGAGAGGTTCTGGAAAAGGCCGCGCAAGGCTCTTCCAACCTGGTTGAGTTGCTGCTGGATCTCGCCAGAATCGCGCACAAACAGAGAGATCACCAGGGAGCCTTGGGATACCTGGCGCACGCCAGAGACCTCGAGCCCAAGAACGCGGCTATACACTTCTTCTTTGGCATGGTGTGTATCGATTCCGAGCTAGTCCTGGAAGCTCGCAAGTCCTTGAAAGAGGCGGTCTCGTTGAATCCTGACAACGTTTATTACAACTACGCATTGGGCTCCGTCCTGCTTCAAGATCGCGACCCCAGTCTGGCAATTCCCTATTTTCAAAGGTACTGCCAGCTGAAGCCGGACGATCCCAGGGGCCGATTTTCTTTGGGAACGGCCTATTTCTATAGTGCCGACTACTCCAAGGCACGCAAGGAACTGGACTCCGCAGCCGGCCATCCTGAAACCGCCGCGGGAGCTCACTACTTCCTGGCACGAGTCGCTAAACAAGAAGACAAGTTGGATGAGGCGTTCGCTCACTTGCAGCAATCGCTAAAAGCCAATCCAAACCACGCTGAAGCCCATGCTGAACTGGGCTTGGTTCACATCCGAAACCGTGAATTCTCAAAAGCAGAGCAGGAACTCCAGCTGGCCCTCCGTCTCGACCCGGAGAGTTACCTGGCGAATCTGAACTTGTTAAACCTCTTCCAGCGGACCAGAGATCCCCGAAGCGAGGAGCAGGCACAGCGGTTCGAAATGATCAAGAAGAAGCGTTCAGAAAGGCAGCAGGCCTTGCTTCGCACCATCGAAGTGCGGCCCTACTGAGGTGCCAGAGGAGCCTGGAAGAAGTGATGGCAAAATCAACTAGGTTCGATGTCCACGTCTTAGCGCGCGCGAGTACACCGCTTCGGGAGCACGTTCATTCGTGTTCTCCATCCACCCCAGCCTGTTCCCTGTCAAATGTCCCCTGCGACCCGTCCCCTATTGCCTTAAACCGATCTCACGCAAAGTGCCGCGTGGTAGTTGCCATTCTCATGTGTCTCGGGCTCTGTCCAGCCGTAGTCTTGCAGGGACAGCAACCAGACTTGCGGCAGGAAGGTCTCCGTGCGCTCTATCGTGGTGATCTCAAGGGTGCAGCTGAGATCGGCCGGCGCCTCGCCAAGGCGCAACCTGCGGCGGCTTCGCCGTGCGTGCTGATTGCTCGGGCCGAGATAGCGCAGGGGAACTACGAAGCCGCTTACGAAGAGTTGCGCAAGGCACTGCGTTCTGAGCCAAATAATCTGGAAGCCCTATATCACCTCGGTCACCTCGGCACCCTGCTTTCACAGCAGGAGTATCAGAAGCTCTTTGCCCTCGCTCCCGACTCCGCTCGAGTTCACCAGATCCTGGCAGAATCTCATCGCGCCGAGGAAAACATGGCAAAGGCGGAAGAAGAGTACCTGCTCGCGCTCAAAGCCAACCCTGATTTGGTCGAGGTCTTGAACACTCTGGGTGACACGAAGCGCTACCAGTTCAAGTTCGAGGAAGCCATTTCCTACTATTCCCGCGCGACGCAGGTGAATCCGCGAGACTACGAGAGCGCCTACGGGCTGGGGGCCAGCCGTCTGTACCTTCAACAACCCAAAGAAGCCGTGGAAGACTTTCAACGGGCTCTGGCCGTTCAGCCAAAATCTGCAGCCGCTCATCTGGCGCTGGGAGACGCGTTGCTGCGCCTGGGTGACGCTGAATCTGCCGCCGGGCACCTGAAGACAGCCATCGAGATCGAGCCCAAGCTGCGTCAGGCTTACTCCTTATTGGGACGCTCTTACCAAAGGCTCGGCAAAGAGGCCGAGGCTAAAGCAGCTTTCAAAACTGCTCAAGGCTTGATTCAAACGGAGCTGGAACGAGAGCGAGCAAGAAAGGCAGGAGCGATGGAAGCGATGGTTCCCGCGCAGGCTGCACCTGAAGATAACCCAAGGACGCCATGATCGATCTCAATCTGCTGAGCGTGCGCCTGGTGCTCGCGGCCCTGTTGCTTTCTTGTTTCACAAGACCCGCAGCCGCCCAGGAGTCGCTTTCCAAGCCACTGGAAGTGCTGTTCGCCAAGGGAGTCGACGCTCAAAGAGCTTATCAGTTGAGAGAGGCTGAGACGGCATTCCTTGAGGTTTTGCGCCAGGGCGGCAAAGTGTCGTTTGTGCATAACAACCTCGGCATTGTCTATCAGCAGCGGGGCGCTCACCCGCAGGCGATTCTTCAGTTCCGTGAGGCCTTGCGCCTTCAGCCAAGCTATCCAGCGCCCCGCTTTTTGCTGGGTGCCAGTCTCATGGCTGTCGGGCGAACTGCCGAGGCCATTGGCGAGCTTGAGCATGCCTTGAAACTCGATCCTCAGCAGGCCTTGGGGCGCCTCGAGTTGATCAAGGCGTATGAACGGGCTGGAAACCTGATAGCGGTCGTTGATCAGCACCGCAAGCTGCGCGAAGCGCAGCCGCACGAGCCCGAATATGCCTATCAGTTGGGCAAGGCCTATATGAAACTCGCCGAGTGGGCCTTCCAGCGAATGAAAGAGCTCAATCCGCGTTCGGCGCTGCTCTACCAGACACTGGCCAGCCAATACCGTCTGCAAGGACGCGACGAACTGGCGCTGCGGGCGCTCCAGCAGGCGATCGCCATCGATCCCAGAATGCCCGAACTCCACTTGAACCTAGCAGAGATCTACCTTTCACAAGGCAAACGGAACGAGGCGCGGAACGCGCTCGACCTGGAGCTCGCGATCATGCCCGAAAGCCAGGCAGCTCTGAGGTTGAAACAGAAACTGGAGTCATCGAGGTGAGGGAAATCAGGCAAGGCAATTTGTACAGCGATTGAGCGGCGGAATGCATCCCCTTTGAACGCGTCTCGAACAAAACCCTCGACATTAAGAAGCCATGCACCACACGCGGTTTGCAACATTCTTGATCCTCCTCACCGTTCCCCGGTGCGGCTGGGGGCAGGAGCTGCCTGCGCTGGACATTCGGCCGCCGGCCCCGACGCTCGCTTCCGTCCAGGAGCTGCCGCTCGACCCGGAGCAACGCGGCCGCCTGCACCAGGCTCTGCAGGCCAAAGACTATGCTACTGCCGAGAGGCTGCTGGTGACTGAAATCGAGGCCCAGCCGAAGTCGGGTGAACTGCTGAGGCTGCTCGGCGGAATTCTTTTTCTCGACCAGCAGTATCTCAATTCAGTCATTGCTCTGAAGAGAGCTGAAGCATTGGCACCTCTCGATGCGTCAAACCGATTTACTTTGGCGATGGCCTACATCGTGCTGGACCGCAGAGATTGGGCCAGGCCAGAACTTGAAAAGCTTCAACAGTTGCAGCCGCGCAATCCGCTTTATCTCTACTGGCTGGCCCGGCTCGACTATGACACCCAGCAGTTTCACAGAGGAATTGCCCGGCTCGAGGAGGTTCTAAGGCTGGATCCGAACTTCACAAAAGCCTACGACAATCTGGCGCTGTGCTACGAGGCGCTCGGCCAGCATGAAGGTGCCATCCTCACTTATCAGAAAGCTATTGACCTGAATCGTGCGAGCGGGAAGCCTTCTCCCTGGCCTGCCCTAAACCTGGGATCACTCTTGTCCAGAATCGGAAAACTCGACGCGGCTGAAATCTCACTGAGGGAATCCATCGGCTGCGATCCAGCGCTCTCTCAGTCCAGATACCAGTTAGGTGTTGTACTCGAAAAACAGGGGAGGGTCGCTGAAGCGATTCAAGAACTCAGCCAGGCTGCAGCGCTGAATCCGGCCTACGCAGAGCCCCACTATGCCTTGGCCAGAATCTATCGGCGGACCGGCGACTTGAAGAAGGCCGAGGAGTCGTTGAACACTTTTCAGAACTTGAAGCAGGAAAAGCGTGCGGATTCCACAAGGCAGCGCGGCAAATGAGCCGGCTTCCGCCGAGTGCCTGAATTCATCGAGACGGCCATCGGTCGCGCCACGGACCCATCCTGCCACGGGCAACCCTGCTGATTTGCCGAGTGGGAATCCTTAGGAGACGCATGCGGGCTATCGCGCCACCATGAGCCGCAGCACACTCCGGTTGGCACCTGACCACTAGGGACTATTTTCAGAAGGGTTCCCGGACTCTTATGTTCTGCTGTCCACAATTGACTCGAACGCTGTGCCTGCTGCCGCCCTCCCTCTGTCTGGCCGTAATCTTTTGCTGGACCGCGCAGAGCAGGCCAGCTACCCATTCTCCCAACTTTGCCGGTAGCGAGCGCTGTGCCACCTGCCACAGCGAGATTGCCAGTGTGCAGCTCAGGAGTGATCACGCGCTTTCGGTACGCCAGTTGAAGGATGTTCCGCAGTTCATCCAGGCACTGCCGCTGCATTTCACCGATTCGGCCAACTTGGTGGAATACCGCTTCCAGCGCTCGGGAGACCGTGTTGTCCTGATGACTGTCCGAGGGCAAGACACCGCCGAGATCGAGTTACTCTGGGCATTTGGCGCGGGACGCAAGGCGTTAACGTTCGTTGGAAAGACAAAGGCGGGCATCTATGGGCAGGTTCGAGTCAGTTGGTATTCCGCGAGCAACGATCTCGACATCACGCCCGGATCAAAGGCGACGATTAAGGATGCGGCCGACGCCCTGGCGGATTGGTTTGAGCCTGCTAAACGCGAAGAGTGTTTTGCCTGCCACGTGTCGCGGCAGGCCGATCAATTGCCTGAAGAAATCTCACCCAAGAGCGTTGGGATTCAATGCGAGCGCTGCCACGGCCCAGGCGACCAGCACATCCAGGCCATAACCGATGACAAAGTGGAGCAGGGTCTGGCCATTCGGCATCCGGGTCGGTTGGGAGATCGCGAGCAGTACGAGTTTTGCGGAGAGTGTCACCGGCGGCCACCGGCGGATTTTGATTCCGAAGCGATCGACAAGATCATTCAAGACAAGGTCAGCATCCGTTACCCAGCCCGGAGGCTCATCCTAAGCCGCTGCTACACAGAAGGAAACGGCGGTCTCAAGTGCACTCTTTGTCACAACGCACATCAGCAGCTGGCGGTTTCCCCGGCCGATTACGATTCGAAGTGCCTCTCGTGCCATGCCCCGCCGGGTTCCGGCAAATCGCCCTGCCCGGTGGCCCGAAACGGTTGCGCAACTTGTCATATGCCTCGCGAGTGGCTGACCAAACATCTCGAATTCGCTGACCATTGGATCCGGGTAGTTCGAGCCACCCGCCCAAAGTAACCTCCGCCTGACGATGGTTTTCTGCCAACGGTAAGATCCAGATCGCTTTGATCTTCTCCACAGCCCGAAACGCCGAAAGCGTTCCAAGCGGCGAGTTACGATGAGGATCACCGACGGCCGTGACGACTGCATCAACTCCGGCCAAAGGCGTTTTGCGGCGGACGCGAACAGAAGCTGGCTAAAGACTTCACGAGGTAAGAACCCGTCGTCGAGGACATCTGACAAAAGGACGAAGTTCTGTAGACTGCATCAATCTTTGCCGTCGTGCGCCGCGTCACGCCTGGTCGATGGCGGCGGCCACGCGATTGGCGGAACGGGTTGCAGCTTCCATGCCCCAGTTCAGGTTGTCGGCATAGGCACCCGCGAAGTGAATGCGGCCATGGGATTCCATAACCTTGGGCCAGAACTTCGCCAATTGTCCGGGAAAAGAAACTCGTTCACAGGCCGACGCCCAAGGATCGTTGGGCCAATCCACAACACGCACCTGTTCGATATCTTCCGATTTGCCAGGATAGAATTGGCGAAAGGTGGCCAGAACCTGTTGCGGGTCAGCGCTGCCCGATGCTGAGCCGACCAACAGTCCCCGGCGTGTAGGTACTTCTTCGGCCATGCTCCACACACTGGATAACACTGGGTCTTCAAAGTCCAGATTGGGAACAATCTCATCCTTTTCCCAGAAGCGAGTGCGAGACTGGAAGATGGGCCGGGATAGTGAGTAGTAACCGGTTTCGTGAATCACCTGTTTCTTGTCTTCAGGCCAGTCGGGCGTCACGGGTATCTTGCGCAATTGTACCAGCGACATGCAGCTGACGAGGTGATCGGCTTCAAGCTTCTTGACATGGCCATACTGACGGTAAGTCACGGACACCCCAGAATCACCGTGCGCGATCGCTGTAACAGGAGATCCCAGAAAAACGCGCTCACCCAGCCGGGAGGCAAAAGCATCGGTCATTTTCTGATTCCCGCCCTTAAGACGAAACACCTGGGGAGGCCAAATAGGAACGCCTCTCAATTTCAGGATCGCCGCATTCCATAATACCTGCAGAGCCGAGGTGCCGCTGCCAATCACATCAATGGCTGCAGGAGAGGCTCCTTCTTTCTTGAGTAGATCCGTGAGGCTAACGTTGTCCAGATGGTTCAGGCCAGCTTCGAAGGGGAGGTATTCATCCTTGAAGCTGTCGAGATAAGGTGCGTAATAGAGTAGGGGGAGTTCCCACCACGCGTGCCGGGCAAGATAGTCAACTTCTCGCTGATTGAATCCAAATCCGCTCAGCACCTTTCGATCGGCCAGCATTTCCGGCGAATACATCTTGCCGCCAATGAATCGCATGACGTTCGGGCGTCGCGGATAAGGCAGCACTGTCAGGTCGAACTCCTTGACGTATTGCCAATAGCGGTCGTATCCAGGCTTTGTGATGTGCTCTGCTCCACCATCCACATACAGGCCGTCGGCCAAATGATCACGCACCGTGAAAACGTGCCCGCCAGTTCTACCCGCGGCCTCGAGCACCGTGACTTCGTGCCCTCGCCGCACCAGTTCGTAGGCGCAACACAAGCCCCCAATGCCGGCTCCAGCGACAATAACTCTCTTGGGGCGCGCCGCTTGCGCTCGGAGTGGCGGTGACGTGAAGCTCGTGGCTAAGCCCACACCGGCCCGTTTGAGAACGTCGCGACGGCTCATCACAGATGTTATGGGCTTTTTCATGTCAGAGACCTCGCTAGTGAGTCAAGCGGAAGGGGTTTTGGAAACCGAGACGTGAGCGAAGACTTCGAAGAATCGTCACTTTACTTGCTCGTGGCTTTGGCATTATTTTCCAGAATTTTTTTGACGTTAAGGTAGTTGGCTTCTTCGGGCCTCAGTTTGAGCGCTTCGTCAATGTTCCTCAAAGCGTCCGAGTACTGCTGCTGATGACCATAGGCCAGCGCCAACGCGTAGAAGGCCTCTGCGTTCTGGTTGTCCGACTGGACTGCCTCGGTTAGTGCCGTGACTGCGTTGCCGAATTGCTGCTCTTCGATGTAAAGCTTTCCTTCCTCCATCGCGATCCAGCTCATGATTTCCTTTTGATCCTTGTCGACACCGCTGAGGTCGTATTTTTTGGATGCTTGTTGTGCCACATCGCGAGCCTGATCTCCTTTTTTCAGACGGATCAGCGACAGCATGACATTCAAGCGCAAGGTCGCTTCCCAGGGAGCCAACGACAGCGCTTCCTGGTAGAGTCCCAAAGCCTTTGAGTATTCCTGGTTTTCGAATGCCACAGTACCGTCTGATTCGATCTTACGCAGGGCCTTCTCCTGAGGAAGGACCAGTCTGATTTCAGTATCCTTGTCAGAGACCTGCAGCACTTCAGATTTGGCAGACAAGTAGCCCTCCAGCCGGCCGTAAAACTGGTAAAGACCGGGGCTCAATGTTTCGAAGCGCGCTTCCCCTTTTTTGTCCGAGGAGACGGAGGCAGCCTCTCCCGTTTGCAGATTCACAAGCCGGCAGTCGACTTTTTGCAGCGTTTTATTGGACTGGTCGAGCACGCGAGCCCGCAACCCTGCGCCGAGCACCACTGCGGGAGCAACGAGCAGAAAAAGAAATAGGTTGGGCAAGTGTCTGCGAGAAAGTTTCATTGCAGAAATAAGGGCTGGCTCGCTCAAATCCTGACGAAAATCTTCTTCTGGTGCAGCCAGTAACAGATGTACCACAAGACGCCCCATACGACGAGACTAGTGGTAATGGCTGCTGGAAGATGTCCCGCCCATCCAAAGATTCCAGCCGCAAAGGGCTTCACGATCTGTCCAATCCATTCAGCGCCCCCCGTCTCAGTGAACAGGTAAATAAGCAGAGGGTTCATGCCCACATAAACGAAGAACCATGCCCATCGTTGAAGCTTCTTCACATCAACCAACCAATACGAGAAGGCCAAAGCCAGCAAACACCAGCCCCCGCTGGCGATCACAAAGGAACTGGTGCAGATGCGCTTGATGATGGGCGTCACGGGATTGAGGGCATAGCCAGCCACAACGCCAATGAAGCCGGCAATCATTAGGGTTCTGATTTTGTGCCAGGGCGTCCGCTCACTTTTGAGAAGCTGGCCAGCCAGCACTCCCCACATAGTGTGGGCCGTGGTGGGTACAGCATTAAAGGCCACCCAGTGGCCAGTTGACAATTTGCCCATTAGCAAGAGATCGGCGTAAGCGCCAAAATTCTGATCCGGCACAAAGGGATGGTTAAATCCGGCGACAGGCCAGAAGCGGTAGGCAAGCTCAGTGAGTAGAATGAGCGCAAACGTGAAGCCAATTTGTGTCCGGCTCGACTTTCTCATCATCAAGAACGCAACCAAATAGGTGAAGGAAAGCTGGGCCAGCACATTCCATAACTCAAAGGTGATTTTCCCAGGGCCGATGCAGTAGAGAGCCCAGCCGAAAAAGAGGAGCCAGAAGGAGCGCTGCAGCGTGTGGCGAAGGGTTGCGCTCCAAGTGTCGCCCCGCTCCCAGCGCTTGCCAATCGAAAAGGGCATCGCTACGCCTACAATAAACATGAAGAAAGGCTGTACCAGGTCCCAGAACCGCAATCCGTTCCAAGGGTGATGGTGGAACTGCCTCCCAATTGTGCTCACGAGTGTGCCGTTGAACTCGGGAGCTACCAACAGCTCATAGATGCGAGTGCCTTCGCCGATCAGCAGGAACATAGTAACGCCGCGGAAAAAGTCGAGCGACATCAGACGGCTTTGAGGTGCAGAAGCAAAGGCAGACAATTGGGCAGCGGCCTCTGTCTTCTCGGAGCCTATCGGAACCTCACCGGCCACTTCGGTTCTCACTCCCATTGTCGAATTCCTCCTTGGTTTGACCCAGCCGGCTAAACGAGTCCTTGATGAGCAGCGAAACAAGCGTTTGGCAGATGAAGGAGACTGGGCGCTGTCTTCAGCTTGCCGCAAGACTTAGCAAGCGCGACGGCGCCACGCCCTCTTCTGCTGTTCGCACGGACAACGCTGCGGCCCCCGGCGAGTTCTGAGTCCTATAATCCTGGCGCTTCCGGCTTTCTGGCTCGGCGCAGCGTCTCTCGAAGACCCGCTGTAGCGTGGCTGCTTTCCGGAAACTGCACCAGCGCCTCGCGGAAAGCAGACTCAGCCATTGGGAGTCGTCCATGGCGCAGTGCAGCGCGGCCGAGCGACTCGAGTACCGGTCGAGGATATTCAGGAGGCTCCGAATAGCGCAACGCCCGCTCCATCAGCGAAGCTTTCTGCAGAGTCTTGAGTCCAGCCTCCAACCGATTCGAAGCCAGCGCAATGTGTCCTTTCAGTTCTTCACGAGCTACCTTGAAGTAAGGAGGAGGCTCTTTCTTGGTCATCAGCTTGAAATCCCGGAGGGCAGCGTCCATCGCCCTGGCCTCTCCTTTTGCTGCGTTTGCCTCACCCTTGGCGGCATAAGCCAAACCCAGGCCGAAGTGACGCCAGGCTCGCTCACGGGGTGTATTCAGGGCTGACAGAGTCTTCTCCATCAGCAAATCATCCCATCGCTCGAAGTGGATCAGAGTGCTCAACAGACTAAAGAACCCTCGCCGATAAGGGCCGTAGGCGTTATCAACCTGGGCCGCTTCCCTGGGATTTTCCTTTAATGCCAGCAGACTTCGGGCAACCCCGACTGCCTTCTCGAACTCCCCTAAGAAACCATAACTGTTGGCCAGATACTCCAAATTGTGGCCGTGGTGCGCCAGACCGTAGAGTTGGTCGGCCTTGATGTATCCACGTTCGTTTTCGGCGGCTCTTTCAAAGGACGCCACTGCCTCGTTCCATCTTCCAGTCTGGGAATAGATATGCCCTGGCATGTGCAGGGCGTGAGGGATGTTGGGAACCAGCTCCGCGTAGCGTTTGCAGCTTGGCAAGGCGTCCTTGGTAAAGCTGGAGCCCTCAAGCCCATGAATAACGTAGTGGTGAACACCCGGATGATCGGGAGCTTGAACCTGCAGCTCTTTGAGCAAAGCGACCGCTTCCAGCGAGCCCGAGCGCGGTGTTTTGTCTGGCGTGGCAAAGCCGCGCATGAGATGGAGAGCAAGGTAAGTCTTCGCCTCCACCTCGCTGGGGTAACGGGCAAGGATGGCTCGCAAACCGCGAATATACTCTGCATCGGGCTCTTTCGATTTCGGATCCCGCCGGGCTGCCACGGCGGCGATGTAGAGCTTTTCGATGGGAGTCGCCTTTTGTGGAACGGCACTTAGTTTCAGAGCCTTCTGGGCCCCCTCGAGAGCACGCAAGGAGGCGCCCTCGTACGGCTTCTTCTGCCTGGGTGCGGGAAAGTATTCCAGCTGATGGCTGGGCCGGTAGTCCCCGTTGGCCACCATGGCAATGCCCCAATGAGGCATGGGCGCCTGAGGATCCAGTTCAGCAGCCTGCAGAAATGAGCGTTCAGCCTCGTTGAACCAAAACGAGTGCATCTGCGCAATGCCCTGATTGAAGAATTCTTGGGCCTTGGGGCTGGAGGTGGTGATAGGAAAGTGAACTCTTCCCTGCCCCTCCAAGAGCTTCGCCGGAAGCGAGGGCGGAAAACTTCCCGGTGGCGGAGCACATAAGTCGACCGGCTTGCTCTGCGGGAATGCTGAGCTTAGGAACAAGCTAAACAGGAGTAACTTCTGGAACTTGACCATGACTGAAGAGTTTTCCATACCACGTTGCGGTGCCACGACCTATGAAAATCATGTAGCGCAGACTGTGCTTTCTGCGGTCTGCGGCTTTTCGTCTCCGCATTGGCCCAAAGCCGCAGACCTCCTTGAGAAGCAGGAGGTCTGCGCTACACGACGATCCTATTTTCATTGGGTCCAAAGCAGGAACGGCGTCATCCCTGGGGTCGCAGGAGTGACGCCGCATCTTCACCAGGAGACGAACCTCACCTAATCAGAAATCGATCCTCAAACCAAACTGGATGTTTCTTGGCGGAGAAACAGATCCGTTCCACCTTCCGAAGTCCGGATTCGCCAGATCGGTAACGAACGCCGGATCGCCAAAGCTCCCAGATTGGTTGAAGATGTGCCAGTTGAATATGTTGAAAAACTCGGCTCGGAATTGCAATCGCAGTTCCTCCCGAAGGTGGATAGTCTTGTAGATTGAAAAGTCGCTGTTCTTGTAAGCGAACCCTCTCTCATTGGAAATACGAGGGCCCACCCCGTAGTAAAAGTTGAAGCTGTCAATCGACTGGAAGGCATCTTTACTGAACAGAGGCTTGTTGGGGTCGAAGTTTCCTTTGCTCTGCGCGAATGGGTTAGCCCCGTTCTTAATGGCTGGAATACACCCGACTCGGAACGCTTCCGGAACGTTGCATTGACCCGATCTGAAGAAGAAAGGGAGCGCCGACGAGTAGCGGTAAATACCGCTCACCTGCCAGCCGCCCACGACCTTATTGACGGCGTTGCTCCCGCTCGCTAAGCGTTTGCCGGCACCAAAAGGCAGGTCGTAAACGAAGGCAAGAGAGAACACATGCGGCGTATCAGTGACAGCCAGTCCTTTGTTGCGCTGGCGTTCAAAAGGCGAGATCACTCCACTGGCACCGCTCCAGTCCAGCGCTCCAGCACCCTGGTTGGTTTGATCTGAGGTCGTCAGCAACTTTGAGAGCGTGTAGGAAGCCAACAAGAAGGCGCCTGACGAAAAACGCTTCTCGGCCTTGGCCTGGAAAGAGTGGTAGGTCGAATTGCCAGCGTTTTCATTCAGGCCGCGCAGGTCGCTGCAGTACTGAGGGAACGGAAGCAGCGCTTGCGCCACTGAAGGAGCGCAACCGGTCATCTGTTCCCGCCAGCCCGCATAGGGAATATTCACTCCATTCAAACTGGTTTGCCCCGGTGCAAACTCATCGAAGAGCTTATCTCCCATGGACAGCAATTTGGGATCCAGTGCGTTGAGAGGGATCATTCCCGAAGGCACCCGGGTTCCCTTATTGGCCACGTACGCCACACTTGCAACCAGCTTGTTGGCCAGCTCGTGCTCGATCGAGAGGTTCCATTGCTGAGAGTAAGGAAGACGATTCGCATCGAACGGCCGATAGTTCAGGCCCTGGCCGTTCCGGGCACCCGCATTGATGAACGGCGGCTTGGTGAAATTCTGCGGAAATCCCTGATTCAGGATGAAGGCTGGCTGCAGCCCCCCAAGCGAGCTGGAGAACGAAGCGTTGGTGTCAAATCCGTCCCGGTCGATGCCTCCACCCCAGCCCGGATAGTAGGCCTGTGCATAAAAGAGTCCATACCCCGTCCGAACTACCGTCTTGGAGCTAACGCTATAGGCGATGCCTAGACGAGGAGCAAAACCCTTTTTCCAAGTTTCTTCCGGGTGTCTGCTTCCGAAGCTGGCAGATCCGTAACTATTTCCCGCAAAGGCCAGCCGTCCTCGACGGCCGCCAGCCGCCGGGTTGGCACCGAGCGGATCGAAGAAGGAAGTCTGGTCGTGCTTCTCAACCGAGGGACGGAACATGTCCCAGCGAACGCCGTAGTTAATGGTCAACTTGGGTGTGATTTTGAACGTGTCACCGAAGTGTGCGATCCAAGCATCCGCTCGCGGATACCAGGTGCTCACCGTCCGGAACGCCACGTCGGCACTTTCCACGTTTTCCAGGAGGAAACTGGCAATCGGGCTTCCGCTGTTGATGGTCCGCAAGCTGGTCGCCCCACGGCCGAAGTTAAAGGTGCCTGACTCATTTTCGTTGGTTCGATTGTTCTCGCCCAGGTTTCTGTACTCACCCCCAAACTTCAAGGTGTGCTTTCCCCTTACCCAGGTGAGCAAGTCATTGATGATGTAGGATGGGCGGCTCGTCACATTCTTGGTATTCAATGCAGAGGGCGAACCATAACCCTGGAACCCGTCACTGAAGCGGATCGAGGGCGGTGTTACAAAGCTCGCCACGCCGGCGATTTTGGGGAACTCGGTGACAAATTGCTGACTGATGGCGCCATATCCCTCGAACCGGTCCAGATATCCGCCGGCAAAATGGTTCAACACCGTCGGGCTAAAGGTATGGTCCCAATTGAAACGGGTCACAAACGAATACTGAGGAGCTGTAAAGTTTTCGTCCGCCAACTGGGCCGGCAGTTGCGAGTTGAACTGGGCCTGTGCTCCCTGATAGTAGTAAGAGCCGCTGAAGTGATCCCGGTCGCCCACGTAGTGATCCGCCTTGATCAACCAGTTGTTTGTTCGACCCAGCAAGATATCTGGGACGGGTTTCGGCACCAGGTAGTTGTTGACGGTCCCGGAGTTGGTGGGGTCAGGCAGGAACTTGAACCAGGCCTTCGCCAAGGAGTTTTGGATCCGACTGGAACAAATCACGTTGGGCGTGGTACCGCCACACCCCATGAATTGATCTCTGACAACCTCACCATTGACGATGCGTGTTGTTGCAGGATCGAAAATGGGAATGAGCTTGCCGTCGGCATCTCTCCAATCGGTGAAGTCTCCGTTCCTCTGCTTGAGCGACGGAATTGAGATTGTGGGGCTCGAAGCACCGCCGGCAATACGAAAGGCTTCGAAGTTAACGTAGAAATAGCTCTTGCGCTTATCGGACCAGATGCCCGGAATATGCTTGTTGTTGACCGTAACCGGTCCGCCGATATAGCCGCCCGGGTTGTTCTGAAGGTTGACGGGCCGATTGTCGGAACCAAATTGGCGGGCGTTGAGAACGGTGTTGCGGTGGAACCAGTAGCCGCCGCCGTGAAACTCGTTGGTTCCCGATTTCGTGTTGGCGATGATCACCGCCGACGTGGTGGCGCCATACTGCGGTTCATAGTTCGACGTGAGCACCTTCACTTCACTCACCATGTCGGGCGTGTACTGGAAGTCGCCATGAATTGAGATCATGCCGGTCTGGCTCATCATGCCCTGCTGCATGCTGACGCCATCCACAATGGCTTCGTCACCCGAAGCCAGGCCGCCGTTGATGCGCGAATCGAACGCGTCATTGCGGCCTCCGGTCGACACGCCCGGCATCAGAATCGCGAAGCTCGCTGCTGAACGAGGCTTTCCCCCCAGAAGCAGCGGCAATTGCTGAATGGTTTCCGGCGCAATGCCTTCCTGACGCGTGGCGGTCTCAAAGTCAAGCGCGGAAGCATTCGCGGTGACTTCGACGGTTTGCGTCTCGGCGCCCAACTCCAGAGCGACGTCGACACGCGCCGACTGATTCACCAGGATCGAGAGCCCTCTCTGTACAAACTCCCGGAATCCCGACGCAGCTGCTTTCAATTCGTAATTACCCGCGGGAAGATTTGGAAAGGAAAAGAGACCGTCTGCGGCCGTGGTTGCGCTCGACTGAAAATCGGTGTCAACGTTTTTCAGCGTCAATCTGACGTTGGGCACCGTGGCACCGCTGGGGTCCTTGACAACGCCGCTCAGCGATCCGCGTAAACTCTGTGCCCAAATTGCTGCCGGGAACAGGCAAAGCATAGAAAAGGTCACCCAGATTCTCGGGTGTTTGACTGACATCTGAAACCTCCTGACTATGGTTAGTTTCGGACTTTGTTTAGCAAAGCCACCCTGGACACACTCACGCCCACACCCCCCCAAGCCGGGGGCTCACACTCGGGTTGCCGACTGGCAAGACATCACAGTCAATCTCGAAGTCGAAAAAGGGCGACCGCAAAACGATCTTCGAAATCCGTCTTTTTGTGAGCTGCTATGACTTATGTGTGACAATTGGGACTGTTTCGCGACAGTTGCGAAAAACTTTCCTGTGGGATGACGGGAGATGGGTTCGTTGCAGCGGTGGTCTGCGACCGTCGCCCATTAAGATTCTTCAAACTCTCAGGGTGTCCAGAAAGTCGAGTGGAACGCGCACACTCCTCCCTGCGCTAAGTGTTGGCTCTGCACCTTGTCAAGGTTGCTTCGGTCGAGAGTGAAGGTCAACTAGGTTCAGCCTGTTAAAATGTGATGCGAGCGCCTACTTGAATGTTTCTTGGCTTGGTAACCGTCCCGTTCCATTTACCAAAGCTAGGACTGGCAAGGTCGGTGTCAAATGAAGAAAGTCCCCAAGCCCCCGAACTGTTGAAAATGTGCCAGTTCCAAATGTTAAAAAGCTCAGCTCTGAGCTGCAGACTCCACCCTTCGCCCAGCGACGTATCTTTGATGAAGGCAAAATCCTGGTTGTGATAGGCAAAGCCTCTCAGGTTGCTGATGCGAGACCCAGCGCCCAGGTAGAAATTAAAACGATCCACTGGCTCGAAAGCATCCTTGTTGAAGAGCGGCTGGTTCGGGTCGAACTGGTCTTTCTCCTGAGCGAAGGGATTTTTTCCTGACACAATCGCCGGAATGCAGCCTGCCCGGAATTGGGCTGGAACGGTGCATTGACTGGAACGAAAAAAGAAGGGGATGCCGGAGGAAGCACGAAAAGCGCTGCTCACCGTCCAACCTTCAACCAGTTTCGCCAGAGCGCCACCGGAGTTTCCCCACCGTCTGCCTTGCTCCAGCGGCAGATCCCACACAAAAGCGATCGAGAGCGTCTGAGGCACATCGTCCACTGCCAGCGATTTGTTCCTCTTCCGCTCGTAAGGAGAGATCACGCCGTGAGCCCCACTCCAGGTGAGGCCCTCGCGCTGGGTGTTGTCAGCCGTGCTGAGGAGCTTCGCCAGAGTGTAAGAAGCCAGAAGAAACACTCCCCGCTGAAAGCGGCGTTCGGCCTTGATCTGAAACGAGTGATAGGTCGAGTTGCCGGCATTTTCGTTCAGCCCTTGCAAGGGGCTGCAATACTGGGGAAACGGCAGCAGGGCTTGAGCCACCGAAGGGGCGCAGCCGGTCATCTGTTCACGCCAGCCGGCATAAGGAACTGGGACGCCATGCAACTCTGTCTGCTCCGGCTGAAACTCGTCAAAGAGTTTCTGGCCCAGGGACAATAGTCTTGGGTCCAATGCGTTCAAGGGCGCTACGCTCGAAGGCAACCGAGTCCCTTTGTTGCCGACATAAGCAACACTCGCCACCAGATCGTTTTTGAACTGATGTTCCAGCGCCAAGTTCCACTGCTGAGAGTAGGGCAGCCGGTTCGCATCCAAAGGCCGGTACAGCAGCGACTGGCCGTTGCGGAAAGCTGAATCAATAATAGGCGGACGCGCAAAGTTTTGCGGCAGCCCCTGGCTCAAGATAAAGGCTGGATCCAATCCACCCAGTTTGCTGGAAAAAGAAACGTTGGACGTGAATCCAGCCTGATCGATGCCGCCGCCCCAGCCCGGATAGAAGGCCTGGCTGAAAAAGATGCCGTAGCCCATGCGCAGCACGCTGCGCTGGCCCAAACCTATGGCCAGCCCCAGCCTTGGCGCAAGCCCCTTAAAGAAAGTTCGCTCCGGATGGCGTGCCCCGTAACTGGCGGCTCCCCATTGATTGCCGGCAAAAGCCAGCCTTCCCGGCCGCCCGCCCGCGCCTGGATTGGGACCATCCGGGTCGAAGAAGGAAGAGCGGTCGAACTTTTCGCGCGACGGACGAAAGATATCCCAGCGAACGCCGTAGTTGAGACTGACCCCAGGAGCGATCTTGAAGGTGTCGCCGAAGTGGGTAATCCAGGCATCGGCGCGCGGGTAGCTTGAGCCGATGGAACGGAAATCGACGTTGGCGCTGCTCACGGTCTCCAGCAGGAGGCTCGCGATCGGGCTGCCGCTGTTGATGCCAATCAGCCCGGTGGTCAGGCGGTCAAAACGGAATGTGCCCGACTCATTGAAATTGTTATGAATGCTCATGCCCAGGTTGCGATACTCACCGCCGAACTTCAGGATATGTCTCCCTTTTACCCAAGTCAGCAGGTCGTTCACAATATAGGTCGGGCGGCTCGTGACATTGGCAGTGTTGATGCCGGCCGGCTGGCCAAGCTGAGCAAAGCCATCACTGAAGCTGATGACGGGAGGCGATCGGTGGCTGGCGACTCCCGGAATTTTGGGAAGTTCGTCGACGAATCGAGCGCTGATGGAGCCGTAGCCTTCGTTCCGGTTCAAGTAACCAAAGCTGAAGTGATTGAGCAGCGTCGAGCTGAAAGTCCGATTCCAGTTGAATCGATCCACAAATGAATACTGGGGCGCCGTAAACGTCTCGTTCGCAATCGGACCCGGCAAGACCGAATTGAACTGCGGCGCGCCGCCCTGATACCAGACTGAAGCGTAGAAGTGGTCGTTCCTTCCCAGGTGGTGATCCACGCGGATCAGCCAGTAGTTGGTCTTGCCAAGAATGACGTCGGGAACCGGCGTTGGAACCAGATAATTATTCAGCGGCAGGACCGAAGTAGGTGTGGGCAAGAAAGGAAACCAACGCCTGGCCAGAGACCCCTCAAAACGTGAGGGACAGATCACATTGGCAGTCTTCCCATCGCAACCCACGAATGGATCGCGCAGATAGGGCAAGTTGTTTGGCCCGACGGCGCGATTGGAATCGAAAGCCGCATTGGGACGAGTAGTCGCCGGATCGAAGATGGGAATCAGTTCACCGCTCGCATCCACCCAGTCGCGGAAGTCTCCTGCCCTCTGTTTCAACGAAGGGATCGACAAGGTCGGGCGCGTCACTCCGCCCGAATTTCGAAAGCCCTCATAGTTCACGTAGAAGTAAGTCTTCTTGCGGCCTGACCAGAACGGCGCCACCCGTGCCGGCCCTCCAATGAACCCGCCGAAATCGTGTTCGATGTCTTTGGGCCTTTGGTCCGCGCCAAACTGGCGTGCGTTGAGCACTGTGTTGCGATGGTACTCGTAGACACCGGCATGAAGCTCGTTCGTGCCCGAACGCGTTGTGGCAATGATCTGAGCCGACGTGGTGGATCCGTACTGCGGCTCGTAGTTGGCAGTAAGCACTTTGACCTCGCTGACCATGTCCGGCGAAAGCGGGAAATCCTGAAAAATCGAAACCAGCCCGCTCTGGGACATCAGGCCTTGCTGCAAGCTTACGCCATCCAAAATGGCTTCATCTCCCGATTGCAGCCCACCATTGATCCGGGCATCAAAGGGATTCGCCTGACCGCCAGTTGTGATCCCGGGCATCAGGATGGCGAAGCTGCCGGAGGATCGCGGATTGCCCGAAACCAGCAAGGGCAATTGCTTCAAAGTCTCTGGCGTGATTCCATCCTGTCGCTCCGCCGTCTCGAGGTTCAACAGAACAGCATCCGCCAGTACCTCGACGGTCTGCGACATTTCGCCAGGCGACAAACTAAAGTCGACCCGCTTGATCTCTTTTAGCGACAAACGGTTGTCGACGGAGACCGCAGTGCGAAAGCCGTTCGCTTCGGCAGTGATTTCGTAAATTCCCGATTCCAGGTAAGGGGCGATGTAGCTGCCTTGCAGGCTGGTGGTCAGGTGAAAGGCAATGCCGGTGCTTTGATTGGCGACGGTGACGGCAGCTCCCACGATGACGCCGCCGGTAGAATCCCGCACCGTACCAAGGAGAGTTCCGCCCACCGCCTGCCCGTATGACCGCACGGGCCCCGTGACCGCGAACATCAGCAGCAAAATGAACGTCCAACCGAGGGCTCTGGTCATGGGAGGTGAGGCCCTTAATTCGCGCCAACCAGCGCGAGCGCGACAGAACATGACAACGTAGGGCTGACCTGGCTTTCAGGTCTGCACCTATTCTCTCCCAATCCGTTGCGTTTCAAAAGCTCTCCCCCGACGAGGTTTCAGGAACACCCCGAGAGGGATGAAAAGTGCCCGTCCCCCCTTGGACAAAACTTGGACAAGGGGGAACTGCAGGCGGGTTCCGTCCCCAGCTCCTTGGCAAGGACGTGAATTTCAGAGGCTCAGGCCGGCGTTGCACTGCCTAGCGACGGCGAGCGGAACTGGCGGTCGGGACATTGGAAAGGACCACGCCAGTTCGCTGAAGAGCTTGGTCGAGCCTGACCAGATTGCCCAGCAGGTTTCGAACGGCCTGCTCTTCCTGTCCTTCGACCGGGTCAACTCCTGCAAAAAGACCAAAGATTAGCCGCTTTGAATCATCGCAGGCATTGACCAACTGGCGAGAAAGTGCCGGAAATTCAGTCTCCAAGGAATCGGGAACCCCTGAGGCGTGCGTTCCGGCTGCACTGAAGGTGTTGTCCCTAAGAAGGGACGAGAGCACCGGTTCCAGCAACTGGCGCGACTCCGCGGTGAGGAACTTTAGCTCGGCAAGATGATCTTGAATCATGGACTCCAGGAGGCGCCGGCCCTCGGAAGAGAGATGTGCGAGAACGCTGGAAGGATATTGTTCCGCCAGACGCCGCAGAACTTTTGCTTCCGACCAGGACTTCCCAGCCAGCAGGATCGCCCGGTTGCTCAAGTCCCTGATTTCATCAATAGTGGTGGTAGCGTCCTTTCTCCGCTGAATTGTTCCGCTCTCTCGCGAGCCGGGTTCAAAGTAGTCCTTCAACCAAGCTTGAATCGGCAAGCGACGCGCACGAACCTCGGTAGACGCACTCTCCCCGAGAGACTCCAATTCAGCTCTATTACGAAAGCCCGCCTCCTTGGCCAGGGCTTCTTCAAGCGTTTGAATCTCGACAACGACGCCTGGAATGATCTGGAGCGCAGTAATCAACTCTCTTTTCCGTTCATCTGTTTTGGTCAGGCCCGTAACTTTGACAGAGGAAGCCTCCCGTTGTATTTCCATCGGCTCACTGAGGCAGGCTTTTGCGCGGTGCAAGGCATAGCGCGCCCGCAACTCTCTGCCAAGCGCCACGCCTTCATCTTCTGCCAGCAGCTCAACCGGCCGCGGCAACTCGCTGGGCAGGCGAGCCGGAGGCACCAGCTTAGCGAGACTCGGAACGCCAGGCTGCGGCGCAATCGGAACGTCGGGTTCGAACAGAGCCAGCATTGGCCTGTCACTTCTAACCGACTCGGCCCGCAAAGGACAGAGACGCAGCTCGACGGTCCGAACGCCGTTTGCGAAGCGCATCCGATGGAAACGAGGCCGGTAGCTGAGGGTGTCAACATCCATGACCAGCGTGATGGAGATGCCACCTGACTCTCTCTCAGCAGAAATCCGCATGGCTGGCGGCTCGCCCGGCGCAAGAAGCGGCTCCGTCCGCAAGACCACGCCCGCTTGGCTTGAGAACGTCATGAACTCGGCTGCCAGAGAGATCGGCCGCCAGCGCTGTCCTGCGATCCACTGCATGAAGCCGGCTTCAATCTCTTCCAGTTCCAGACCGTAGCGCGGCAAGTCCGTCAGCGCGATAGTCTCGACAGCCGATCCTGGCCCAACGACGGCCAAAGCGTGAGAAGCGTCGTAGCGGTATTCCCGGTCGTTGCCTGGCCTCCACAGTGCGCGCTGGAGCATTCCAGAAGCATCGCGCCAGCGCGCCGCATATCGCCCTTCGCCAGGTTTCGACACCACCTCAACCCGGCTGGAGCGACTACGGTGGGCCGGACGAACCTCGACCACTTCGACGTCGAAAACATGCTGCACCGGCAAGGCCTCCCGATAAACGCGCTGTTCGTACTGGCGCGTCTCTGCCAGGAGCCGCGCTGGCTGGGTGCGATCGGAGATGGCCTTGAGCCAGAACCCAGCGGCCGCCAAGCAGACCAACAGGAGGCACGCGGCAACTGCCAGTTCCCTCCGCCAGCTGCGCGACGCAAGCAAGCCAAACCGGGGTGTTGCCAGCAGAGTGCGGTCATACTGCTCCTGCCAGACTTGAAAGCTGCGCCACGCATGCGAGGTTCGATGCTCGAGCCCGCCCGGATCTTTCAGAACCCGGCTGACCGCCTGAACCTGCTCTTCCAATTCACCACGCCGCCGGCGGCAGTCCCAGCAACACTTCAGGTGCCGCTCCACAGAGCTCTCCGCAATTCGTGAGAGCTCGCCGTCGAGATGGCCCAGCAACTGTTCGTCAGTGCAGTGTTTTCGAAAAGGCATGACCATCGATTTCTTGAGAGGCGGCACTTTTGACCGGCTTCCTGCCAAAAGCTGCTTGCAGCTTGCGCAGCGCCCGCGCCAGAAGAGTGTTCACTGAATTGGGACTGATCCCGAGCTGCCTGGCAATTTCGCGATACTTCAAGGCTTCTGTTCGCAGCAGAACAACTTCCAATTCTCGCGGGGTCAAAACCGAAAACAGCTTGGCAGCATCCTCCTGCTCAAACCCGGGCTCCTGCCACCTGGAGGAACCAAAAGGCATCGACTCCAGAACTTCCAGCCCTCGCGTCAGTGGATTCAGGCTCTGATAGTTCCGAAGCTGCTTGCTGATCTGGCGCCGGGCGACACACAGCGTCCAGCCTTTCGGGTTGTCAACCGGTTTGCCTGCGCGCAGCTCGCGATAGAGCAGCATAAACGACTCCTGAACGACATCCTGAGCGAGATCCACATTCCCGGTGAGCTGGTAAACGTAGCGCACCAGAGTCGAGTGCCAAGTCTCGAACAGAGAGTTTAAGAGCTCAGAGGCTTCGTCCCGGTTCATCTCCCAGTAACCCAAAAGTGACACGCAGCCGCGCAACGGGTTGGCCTCTTCTTCAATGTGCTCCGGAAGCCCTGTTTTCGCGACAGATTCTAATCTAAGCAAAACCAATGCTAATCATTCTAGCCCTCCGGCAGCAAGCGCAATTGTGATCTGGGAATGTGGTGCCGCCAGAATTCCCAAGAATCCTCCGTCGAGACAGCCGCCACCCATACCGGCCAATACCAGCACTCCCTCATTTGCAGTTCCTGCGGGACTCAAATCACGTTCAACCCTGGCTCCTGTCCCAAGATCCTGCTCTTCGTGTCACTTGCAATCTAACGAATCGGACGGGAATTCTCTTGCTGCATTGGGCCTGGAGTCGGGCAGACTTTCATTCCTTCCCACCTCTCCGGGACTCGCGGGCTGCCGGCCTTCGAAACCGCGGACTTTCCTCAGGAACAAAATGGAACTCGATGGGATGCGCTCGTTAGGTTGGAACGACACAAAGCAGACGGGCGTTAACTGGGCGAGGTCAGCCTTGTTAATTGATTCCGCCTCCAGCCCCCGGTTTTGAGATCGGTCAGTGCCGCCTGGGGAGCGGTTTTTCAGGGGCTAGCAACGTGTTTCCAGTCCACTTGGTTTGGATTTCATCTGCCAACCGTTTCGTTTCATGAAGAGGCGGCTTGTCTCGGTTCTGTTTCATCTGAAGCCGGCCCCATCCTGGAACTCCAACAGAAGAACTCACGGTTCAAGCAAGCTGATGGCACGGCAGACGGGAGAGCGACGGCACCGCTGTGATGTGAGCTTGGAGCAAGAGGCTACGGCGGGCCGCGGCGGACAGCGGAATCCTAGGAGTTCGGCCGGCTATCCAGCAGAAGGGGATAGCGCCGGGTGTCAGAAGCGATAGGTCGCTGCGATGCCTGTGCTGGAGGGCATCCGCTCCGCGGGCACAACGACAACCTCGCCCTTCATCCGCAAGACCGTTTCTGCCAGATCATCCAAGATATCGTCGACTTCAGGATGGCAGAGGTTGCCCGGCTCGACCTTCCCCGACTTCGAGTCGATCCGTCCGGGGATGATCCGATCCGCCTCCACCAACAGGGTGCCGACCCGACCGGCAAAAGTGGCTTGGGCCACCTGCCCTACATCATCCGAACCCAGCTGTCGGAAGCGGGCGACTTGATAGTTCTCGACGAGATTAGCCAAGCGTGCCAGATAGACCAGCTCCATCCTCTGCCACGCCTGCACACGCAGCTGATCCAGGGTCAGAGTCTCGGGGTTGATTGGAATACCGTCGGCCATCAGAAAGGGATTGTGGCTCACCTCGCGGAAGGGCGTGTGGTATTCCGGCAGCGCCGCGAGCATCAGCGGCAGGCCGGACGGCTGGGAGTGGTGCTTGAGGATCGCCCGGTCGATGGCACGGAAAAAACGGACCATGTCGATCTCGACTTCGTCCTTCTTCTGGCCATGCCCGTGGTACATCACCGCCTCACCGTGGGCCGAATGGGCGGCGCCCGTGCTGTAGGAAACCACCGTCCGGTGCGGTTCGGTCAACTCTTCCCCCAGCGCCTCCGTGAGGGTCGAAGGCACATGCGTCAGCTCCACCGGGTCCAGGGCGTCGCGGTTCCCCTCGTATAGCTTGGCCTCTTGGCGGTTCACGCAGAGGATCTGGTAACGGTCGGCCGACTGCAGAACCCGAAGGAGGGGCTTAGTGTGAAAGCTGTCGGCGACGACGAGCAGTTCCCGCACGGGGCGCTGCATCTCGAAGATCTGGAACTTCTCGGGCGAACTGAGGATGGCCAACCCGTCGGTCCGATGGCTCCAGAACTGGGGGTCACGCGCGAGGGGAAGGAATTTCTCCAGGAGAGGTCGGACTTCCCGCGTCGGGTACTTCTCGCGCAGGGACGCTTCCATCTCCCGCAGCAGGTTCCGAAAGCGAATCGGATCTTGCTGATTGTCGGGATGATGCCGGTGCGTCGGCTGGTAGAGGGAGATGCACGGCGGTTCGTGATTGTCCAGCAACGCCGTCAGATGGTCGATGGAAAACTGACGCATGAGAACTCCTTAGCTCATTTGGCAGCATCGGGCGAAGCAAGGGCAACGCCCCCCAGACGGTTCAGATCGTCTGGTCGCCGCCCTGAGACGTTCGGCCCCTCGGGTTGCCCAGTCGCCCAAGAGAGCGGTCGAGGGTTGTCTCCAACTTGGCGGCGGCACCGTCGAGGGCTTGCTCCAGGGTCGCGTCCGAATGACTCACGGTAATCGGCTGGAGGCTGGCAAGCCTTGCTTCCATCACGCAGCGTTTATCGCTCTCGCGGGTCTTCGCGGTGCTGCTTTCATCGGTGAGATAAACTTCCACGCGCGTGATCCGCTTGACGAAACGCCCCAAGGCGCCTTCCAAGAGCGTCTCGACCTGGCGGGTTAACTTTGCGCTTCCCGCGATGTGGTTGTCGGTGTTGACCTGAACTTGCATCGGTGTATCCTCTCTGGCGGTTTTCGACTTGTAATCAGGCTGCAATTGACGGTGGGCGTCAGGTGCAAGCGGAGTTTCGCCTGCGTTAACAGCGAAGGCAATTCCGTTCTTGCCACTCTTCTTTACCGAGTACATCAAGTCATCCGCCCGCGTGATCAATTCGTCGGTGGTGAGTGGACCATCCCGGTAGGTGAGAACGCCAATGGAAAAGGTCACCGGCCAATCGTTCCGCCGCACTTCGTCCAGGAGGGCAGGCTGGATTTTGGACACGGTCATCTGCGCGGCATCCTCATCGATTTCGGGTAACAGCAAGACAAACTCATCGCCACCCAGTCGCGCCATAAGATCCGTTCTCCGCAAATGGCTCTTCGCCCGATTGACGACCGCGCACAGGAGCTTATCTCCAGTTCGGTGACCACATTGGTCGTTCAAGGCTTTGAAGTCATCCAGGTCAATATAGGCGATGGTAAAAGGGCGTTGGTAGCGTTGAGAACGGTATAGCTCAGTTTGTGCCACTTCGAAGCAGTGGCGCCGATTGGCGCTGCCTGTCAAATGGTCAACGCGAGCGATTTCCCTCTCGCGCTCCAGCGCTCTTAATGCGGGTAGAAGTAGAGTCACCACTACGAAGAGACCCAACCGGACGGTCGCATTCCAGTAGCCAATCGCGGGTTGTGAGTAAGATTGGCCGCCTAGTGCATCCGCAATAAACCACGTGATCGCCGCGATAACACTGATCGCAAGACCCAAATTTCTGCCTGAAAACCAGGTCACCAAGACAATGGGGATCAAATAGAATAGGGCGAAAGCCAGCTCGCTTCCGGTCACGACGTCGGCAACACCTATGCCAGCGACGAAAAGACATCCTATGGTGATCCAGAAGACTGAATTCCTTTTCCTCAACTTTCCCAGTCGGTCCATTAGCTGGGGCTCGTTGCTATGAATTGGGGCAGCAGAACAATGCTCCGGTTCAGTGGCGACGGGCAGCACCCTCTGCTGTAACCCTTGCTTAGGCTTCATGTTTCACCTGGCAGGACACCCACAGCCATTCCTGAAAGTCCTGTGCTCCCAAGTCGATCTGTCCCGTCAACTGGCGGACCAGCGGGATGCCCGGCCGAGACGTACAAACTGGATGTCGAACCCCACCTGGCCGACCAGGTTCAGCCTCGAACAGCCACTTCGCAAGCTTTCCGCCTCCCATCAAGCAGATGTCCCTCCGTCACGCTCACCTTGAGGCCCTGGATGAAATCGATCGCGTTCCCGCGAACGATGGTCCACGCCGAAACTATCCTTGATCCTGGGTACCCGGTGTCCTGGCCACTTCGGATGCCAGCTCGAAGGTCCTGCGACCCTGAGAGCCGTGTCGATCCATAGCCGCGGCGGTCTCCTCGCCTCACCTCGTCCACTGCACCCCATTGTCGGGTTGGGCAAGATAGTTGTCCAGGCTGCTGGCACCACCAAAGGTGATCGTTCGCACGGCCCAGCTCCCGGGCTCCCTTTCTGTGCCTATATTATAAATGATGGGTGAGCAGCTTCAACACATACTCGACACCCGGACGAGAGTTCGTGGCTCGATGGCTCGCCTGTCACCAAAGATAGCCCAACACAGAAGCCGCCGAAACACGAACTGCTCGTCGCAGTCCCCTAAAACCATCATTAGCGCATCCGTGACTCGCGGATTATTTTGAACTCTGGCTTTGACAGGACAGTCAATGTCGTGGTAGCTGGGCGTCAGCGGGCCACGTCTATAAGTAGTAAACCTGCCATGCGAAACTCGTTCGGTGTCGCTCGACCGATCTTGTTAGGCCGAGTGGAAATAGCGGTCGCCATCGTTTTCACCCTTTTACGGTCGGACGACGAACGGCGCCGAAAACCGGATGCGCGGAGGCCAGCGAGACACCCAGAGCGAGCAAACCGGCCAAAATAAACGGAGGGCGATCCGAGCGGCGGAGAGACGATGCGAATCGAATCGACATGACGCCCCCACCCAACAGCAAAAGCACTCCGATAGCCAAGGCCACAGCGGCACGACGGCTGTGAGATCTCAACCGTGCTGATAGGAGGCCACCAAAAAAACCAAAAACGGCTGCAAGGAACGGAGTGAGCAACAAGTGCATCGACGCAGCGCTCAGAGTAGTTTGAATCACGAACCCCTGTGGATCAGTCATCCCGCTCTGCGAATACGCTCCTTGGAGGGTTCGCTGCAGGTGCGACATGAACAACAAACCAATCGAGAACCCATAAACAACCATGGTCACCGTGCTGACCAGCGCGCTCCACACGCTGGAGAGCGCGGCAAGCCGAAGTGAGCCAACCCGCTGGTAGGTAGCTGATCCCGCGATTCCGAACAACAGGAACATCAGTCCCCACATGCTGACTCCGAGGCTCGCCCTTACTGGTGTTGAAAACGTAATAAAGTCTTCCAGAGAGATGTTCAAGATGGCAGCAATGCCCAGCAGCAAACCAACTCTTGCGCCTTGTTCCAGTGCGATTTTCAGAGAATGTGCCACTGAACGTCGAAACCACAAAGCAACGCCCGCATATGCCAGCAATGCTACCAGCGATACAAGAAAGCTCAACAAGCCGCCTTGTTCCACACTGGCGGGGTACCGCAGTACAGCATAAAGCATCAAAGTCAAGGTTGCTCCAATGCCGATGAGAATTTCGCGCTCGAAGGCAAGCGGTCGCACAACTTTATGGTTCGTGTCGTTCATAAGCTTTTCCGCCATGCCGCTGCCAGCTTTTCCCAGGTTACTTGTAGGCCACGCCGGCACTTGCTGGGCCTGCCAACGGAATCACCTCGGTCCTGCTGAAGCCAACCTCGCGACACCATCGGAAGAAATCAGCGGCCGTGAAGTCGAACGCGTCGCCGAACTCGATCAGCATGTTCAGCGACATCATGAGCCCGAAAGCGTTCTCGCGCCTTGCGTCATCGATCAGGTTCTCAACGACGACAAACGCGCCTCCCGCAGGCAGAGCATCGTAGGCTGCACGGATGAGGTGCATTTTCTTCTCCAGATTCCAGTCATGGAGGATCATGCCCATCGTAATCACGTCGGCCTTCGGCAGTGGTTGCCCGAAGAAGTCAAGAGACTTTGCGGAAACGCGATCCGCCAGCCCGGCGGTTGCGATCTTTCGCTCCGCAATCCGCGTAGCGGCCGGAAGGTCGGCAGAGGTGCATCGAAGGTGCGGGTGTTTGCTGGCCACGAGCACTGAAAGCAGCCCCGTCGCGCCGCCCACGTCACAAACCGTGCGATAGCGAGAAAAATCGAACTTATTGGCCAGGGCCTGAAAATTGGCCGCAGAAATTCCGCTCATCGCATCCATGAACTGCTCGAGCCGCTCGGGCCTGCTGTAGAGCTCGTCGAACACTGGCGCGCCGGTATGTTTGATTTCGTTTTGCGGGCTGCCTGTCCGGAGCGCATCGGTGAGATCACCCCAGAAACGGTACAGGCGGGCATTGGCCATTTCGAGGAAGCCGCCCATGAACTGTGGGCTGCGCCGATCGAGGAACAAGGCGGCTTCCTCCGTATTGCGATACCGCGACTCTGGGCCAACACCGTCGCGGTCAAGAAAACGAAGCGCCACCAGGGTGTCGAAGAAATCGGGATTCGCTCTCGCATGCAGCCGAAGCACATCCTGCAGCTCGCGGCCAGTCATTGAATTGGCGCCAAGCTCGGTGAAGAGCTCCAGCTCTACCGCCGAGAGCAAGACTTTGGCTGGCCAGAAGGCCATGCCGACCTCCATGATTCGCGCCGGGGACAGGGTGTTCATGATTGAGGTTCCTTTCAAAAGTTGGTGGCTGTGTTCGCAGGTTCTGTACACTTGGGACGGCCAACGCTCAAGATCAGCTGCCTGGAATCAGGCAAATTCTCTAACGTCTAGAACTTCTCCATTTCGTTTTCCTTCGACACTCTCCTTGTAGGCCAACGCGACCTTTTCCGCAGACATTCCATGCGAACTATCGAGTCCCATCGCTTCCATCGTTTCCTTCACAAAGACCGGGCTTACCACATTCACTCGGACACCACGCATCATTTCCATCGCAGCAGCTCGTATGAATCCCTCAAGACCCGCATTTGCCATGCTGATGGATGAACTGCCGGGAATTGGATGGTAGCTGAGCATACCGCTTGTTAATGTGAATGATCCATTCTCATTAATGTATTTCCGGCCTGTACGCACCAAGTTGACCTGACCCATCAACTTATTGGTCAGTGCCAACATGTAGTCGTCGTCAGTGAGCTCATCGAGGCTACCAAACTTTGCCACACCTGCTGTGCTGACTACTGCGTCAAAGCTGCCAACTTGGCGAAACAAGTCCTCAATTGAGTCTTTTGAAGCGAGATCAACTCGATAATCGCCGCCTCTGTAAGCGACCTTAACGAGTTGATGGTGGGGAGCCAGCGCTTTGATAACCGCCTTGCCGATTGTACCGGTTGCGCCGATTACGATGATTCTCATGAGCTTTGTCTCCTTCGGAATGAATTCTTTCGCCAAACGCGCATCACTTGCAACGCCCCCCAAGTCTACTGTACGGCGTCTGACCACGCGGGTGGCTGCGTTGTCAGGCATCGGTCATGTTAGCCGATATTCCCGTTCACCAAACACCGGGAACGATCCGCTTCGTCTTTGCCATGTACTCAACATACTCGTCGCCAAACTCCTCGAGCATCATCTTCTCCTCATCGCGGAGCCGAAACGCGAAGAGAATCCCGAAAGTGATCAGGTACGACGGACCGGCAACCCAATTCGGAAGGGCAAGCACCTGGCCGAGTGAGTAGACGAAGAGGGCCAGGTACATTGGGTGGCGGACTCTCCGATAGACGCCGTGCGTGATGAGTTGATGGTGTTGGCGGATTTGAAGCGTGATGGACCAGTTCGTCCCAAGGTCCGCGTGCGACCGGTGGAACAACCAGAGACCCACCACGAAGCAGACGACGCCGGCGATGAGCGGACCGAGGCGCAGGGGATAACTCAACGAACGAGAAGGCTGGCGAGGCAACCCAGATCAGCGGAACGAGGAACCCAAGCATCGCGAGAGCCAGAAGAATGACCTCCTGCCTCCCCTTGCGATTCTTCACGATCTTGACCCCGCGACTGCGCTGGCCGTGCGGGGCGCGAATGGCGACCATCACGATGCTGGCAGCGAGGATCACCGCCTTCGCGATCCATGGGTTCATGGTCGAAGATTCACGCTTTCTCTTCCTCTTCGGTCCGCCGATGAGGTCAGTGCGGTACGCTCTTTGCGCCGTAAAGTTAAGCCTAGGCTGTCACGGCAGCGGAGTGATGTTGTGGTTCAGGTGGAAGAGATTCGTCGGGTCGTACTTCGTTTTGATCTTAACGAGCCGATCGTAGTTGGCTGCGTAGCTCACGCGCACGCGATCTTCGTCGTCGCCAGACAGGAAGTTCACGTAGGCAGCCTCTTCTGAATACGGGCGCAAGGCCTCGTAGTAATGGCGAACCCATCTGACGTTCCGCTCGTTGTCGGCTGGATCCGGCCATGCTCCCGCGATCACCGTTGCGAAAGTGGCGTCGCGATAGGCGAAGGCCGACTTCTCGGCCGGTATCCGGTGGCACGCTCCGTCGATCGGATAGATAAACGTGCCCGATTGCGGGCACGGCACACCGGCAGCGTGTTTCAAGTGCGCCTCAATCGCCTCCGCAGGCAGCTCGCGCACGAAGTTCCCCTTCCAGTACTGCTGAAGTCCGGGGGGCACGAGCGCGTCGAAAAGGCTGTTGATCGCCGGATAGGGCATGCGGCCGAGATAGGCACCCACGACTCTCCCCCAGTCCTTGAGCGGCGCCAGGACCTCCTCGCCGCTTTCGATGGCTCCGGTCCAGCACGCGACCATTGCGGCGACGGGCTTACCGTGCCACTCCTCGGGCAGGAACGGAAGTGGCGGAGCCATCGTGAATGCGAAGACGGCCCCCAGTTCCTCCGGTGCATTCACGATGAATTTCCGGTAGCTCCGCACGACATCGCCATCGAGGGGGAAGAAGGTGGGCCCACCGAAGATATCGGCGACCGGGTGGAGGCGGTATTGGAACGACGTGACCACGCCGAAGTTACCGCCACCACCCCGGATGGCCCAAAAAAGATCCTTCTCCCGCTCCTCGTTACAGGTTACGAACTCACCGTCGGCCGTCACGACGTCCGCCGACAGCAGGTTGTCGCAGGACAGCCCACAACGCCGAGTCAGATACCCCATGCCGCCCCCAAGCGTCAGGCCGGCGATGCCCGTGGTGGACACGATCCCGCCCGTCGTGGCCAATCCGAAGGCGTAGGTCGCATGGTTCAGATCTCCCCACGTGCATCCGCCCTCGGCTCGGACCGTCCGGCGTGCCGGATCGACCCGGATACCCCTCAACCGGCTCAGGTCGAGGACGACCCCGCCGTCGCACGATCCGAAGCCGGGTGCACTGTGATTGCCGCCGCGCACAGCAAGTTCGCAATCGTAGACTCGGGCAAACTTCACCGTTGCAAGCACGTCAGCTACATTTGCAGCCTGGACTATCACTCCTGGCCGTCGGTCGTGCATCGCGTTGTAGACTTTGCGCGCCTCATTGTAGCTGGCATCCCCGGGCTGGATGAGTGCTCCCCGCAGCTTCTCCTTGAACTGTTGAATGCTGTCTTCCTTCAAGATGGTGTCCTCACCTGTCCGGGTCTTCACTTTCAACTTTGTCATCATCAACCTCCTGGCCGCGGGCGCGGCCCATCAGTGACGGCCTGGCCCTGCGCTTCCCGACCGTACTTGAATGATGCACATCCAGACCAACATAACTTGTGTCCCGTCGTGCGTTTTCTCCTTGCGGATCTTGAGTCTTTCAGTAACTCCCAACTGCTGTGATTCAACTGGTCTGCCCGAGATCCTCGCCGAACGCTCAACGGGCTTCTTCATGGCTTGTGCCTCGGGTTGAACCTTGGACTGTCTAAAACCCGCGACCTCTGCGACGGACACTATCGTCCTTCTGATTCGTGAAGGAACCGAGTAATCGCTCCAACGACCTTCGTGACCACTTTCCGGTCCGTGGGAAAATAGTGCGTGCCGCTCGGAAGTAGCACCAGGCGCGCCCCAGGTATGAGCGACGCCAGGATTCGTCCCTCCTCCGCGCTGACGGCCTGATCGTCCCGGCTGTGAATCACGAGGGTAGGAGTCTTGACCTGCAGGTACAGATCCCGGCCATCACCTCTCGCATGGCAGGACTCATGGTAGCGAGCCGCTGTCTCCGGATTCGCGGAAGCGCGCTGCATCTCGTTGAAGTGAGCGATCAGACCGGGATCGGCATCGCTGCGAAAGAATTGGCTGGTGAAGACCTGCCGAAATGCAGGCGTGTCCCGCCCCCAGCCCTTGCGGATCAGTGTTATGAGTGCCTGGTCTTCCTCGGGATCGTACTCGGGTCGCGCTCGGGCCCCGCGACAATAGGCTCCGTAGAGGACCAGGTGGGTGATGGATTCGGGGTGACGAATGGCATACGTCGCTGCAGTCCATCCTCCTTCGGATATGCCCAGCAGGATTGCCTTCTCAGCGTGGACGGCGGTGAGCACAGCGTCGAGGTCAAACTGCCGGGTCTCTTCGGTAAAAGCATCGGTGTAGGGGTCTGACAGACCCATCCCCCGGCCGTCATAGCGCACCACCGTATGATGTTCCGCGAGGGACTCCCAGAAGCGCCTTAAATCGGGCCACTCCCACTCCATTTCAAGGTGCGTGAAGTGGCCGAGCACACGAACCAGAAGGGGGCCAGTTCCCACGACGGAGTAGGCCAGACGCACTCCGTCCGCGGCAGAGCAGAACCGTATGTCCTGCTGGCGAGCAAGCGCGTCGATCGGCGCACAATCCAGCAGGGTGGTCGCCTCTGTCTCCTCCACGGGACTTTGGCCTGCCGCGACACGCTGGAGTGCATAAGCCAGCTCCCTGCCGTTTTGGAAGCGGGCCCGGGGTTCCTTCTCCAGGCAACATTCGACGAGAGCAACCAGTCGGTCTGAAAGGTCCCGCCGCAGCTCTGAAAGGGGGAGGTGGTAGCCGCTCATGATGGCCGAGAGCACGGCTCCCGGCCCCTTCCCTTTGAACGGGCGCTGGCCGGTTAAGAGCTCGTATGCGAGGACACCAAAGGAAAAGATATCCGAAGCAGGCCCAAGCTCGGTCCCACTTGCCTGTTCGGGCGACATGTAGGCAACCGTTCCGACCGTGCCCACAGTCTGGGTCACACTTCGACCGAGGTCACGAAACTTCGCCAGCCCGAAGTCTACGAGCTTTGTGCGGCCATCGTTGGTAACCAGCACGTTCGCCGGCTTCACATCGCGATGGATGATGCCGCGATCATGCGCCGCGCCGAGGGCTTCGGCCACAGATAATGCGACGCGAAGAAACTCCGCGGTTGGAAGTGGGCGCGGAAACGACGGATCGTTGAGTGCCCTCCCACCGATCCACTCGAGAACAAGAAAGAGAACGCCATCGGCGTTATCGATCTCATGGATTGTGACGATGTTGGGATGGTTCAAGGCGGCGAGCGCTCTGGCCTCGCGCCGAAGGCGATCGCGCCATCCGGTTTTGAGCCGGCCGACTTCTGTCAGGAACTTCAGCGCGACGTCTCGGTCCAGCTTCGTGTCGTGAGCCCGGTACACGACGCCCATTCCGCCTTCACCTACTTTCTCGACCACGCGAAAGTGCCGAAACAAATCACCCACGTTGAGAACCATGGAGTGCTTCCCCCAATCATCGGTGCCTAACCGCTGGGCGTCGTCGGCGGCGTTGAGGAATGAAACCAAAAAACGCCGGTGGGCTTTTCCAGCCCCTGGACAAAGGGAGGGCGTATGAGGCTCAGGCCGCCCACGTCGCATCAGCTGCCTTCGACTCAGTCACATCAACGACGACGGGCGCCATGGCGAAACCTTCCAGGTTCAGTCTCCAAATCAACACCCATTCCATCGGCGATCCGGTTCACAAACGCGTAGTACGCCGTAATGGCGCAGATGTCGTGAATCGCTCGCGCGTCGAAGCCTGCCGCACGGAGTGCATCCACATCCTGAGCCGTGACCTCGTTCGGTCGCGTAGTGAGTTTTGTTGCATAGTCTAGCATCAGACGATCCGCTGACTCGAGTTGCGCCGACCTGTAATCAGTCGCCAACGCGGCGATGAACTGGTCCTGCTCTATTCTGGTCAACCTTTTCGCGCCCAAGAGACGACGGAGCCCCGCTCCGTGATGATGGAGTCAGTAATGGCAGCGGTTCACCGCCGAGACGACAACAGCGATCATCTCTCGCTGGACTCGACGGAGCGGACCTGGACCGCGCATGAGTTCGACGTACAGATCGTAGTGCATCCGCATGACACGACTGTGTACGCCGTGAACGCGGATGATATTGTCGCGGTCTGCAACGCGGTCGTCTGCCGGAATCTCGTCCTCAGGACGATACGGTATGAAAGCCATGGTTGTCTTCCGCGCGCCCTGCTCCGCCTTCTCTGGCCGGCCAAACGTTCGGCGTCAGCCGCACCGGCATGCGGGCGTCGGCTGCTCGGCGAGGCTCGGCGGCAAGCTGTGACCTCGATCAGCGGACTGACCCATAAGAGACCATGACCACTGCATTTAGGAGACAGAACAATGAAAGGAGTTTAGCCGGGCGACAAAAGGCATGTCAAATGAGATTAGATCTGAGGAGAGAAGCTCATTGTTCTGACAATTTCCCCGAGGAAGTGACCCTGAGGTCATTGGAGGCGCGCTTGGCGCAGCGATTCCTTACAGACGATTCAACTTCGGTGGCCGTTGTGGTGAGCCTGAGCTTCCCAACAGGGCTAAGAATCGGTGGCTGTTGGGGCTCGGAAGAGGCGCGGAAATCTATCCCTCGGCCCCGCCAGCTTTGCGTCCCCTTGGATAGGCGGTTAGCTTCTTGACGCTCTTCCGGCGTAACTGCTGGTGGCTTCGCTGGGGTGTGACCGTGTATCACGCTACCAGATTCAGAGAGCGTGAATTCGGATGGGAGTGCCTAGCAATTTCGGCTGGCTCGGGCTCGATGGATTCCTCGCTCTCAGTGTGGGCGTACAGAGACGAGGGCAGGTTTGGCCTTCCGAATTCGGTGTGCTGCTGCGACGCATGGTGGCTGCTCGAAAGGTCGCTAAAGTTCAGCTGATTGCCCTGCAGTACCTCTACTTTAGCAACTGCCAGGCCCTGCTCCTGAAGCGAGGCTTGCAGCGTGCCCAGCTGGCTTTCCAACATCAGTTTTACACTGGCCGACTCCGCCACGATCCTCGCTACCAGCTGGTTCTCAATCATCGTCGCGTGCAGGTTGATTCTCCCCAGAAACTCGGGCTTGAGCACCACCGTGATTTCGCTCTGGTGCTTTCCGGCCAGGAGGTGCGCTCTTTCCACGATTTGCGAGATGACCTGTGCCCTTTCCAGCTGACTCCAATTGCTGCCGGAACGTAGCGCTGCGGCAGCTTGGGCACTTTCGGCTGCACCGTCTGCTGAGGGCGGCGGCGCACTCGTCCCGAGGTCAGGCGCGGCATTGGCATTGGCAGACTCGGGCACAGCACCTTGCGGACCTAGAGAAAATGCGGCGGGCGGAAGAACATCCGTAGAAGAAGTGGGAAGTTGCTGGGGTTGCTGCACGTTCTCCGCATCGTTCTTGGCCGGGCCCGCTGAATGGTCTTGAGGGATGGAGTGACTCTCCCGGCCCGGCAGAACAGCAGGTTTCAGAGGATGCCCTATCTCGGCAGTGTCCAGTCTTGAGCTGTGCCGCTCACGGGACCGGTCTCCGGTTAGGCTTTCATGCGCGTCTGTCTCATTCTCAGAATTGGCTGGCATGCTGGCAGCTAGCTCCGGCTGCTTCTCAGCCAAAAAATGCGCTTCTTCTGACTCTGCTTCCGGACCCTGGGCAACCTCTGACTTCGAAGAACGGGCGATGGGCATGCTGGTCGCAGAGAACGCGGTTTTCTCAGCCAATGGACTCTGGGCAAGATTTTCGGACGTCGGCACCGTCTGAGTGAGAGCTGCAACCTCAGGGGTGACAGCCTCTGCGCTTGAAACCTCCAACTCCACGTTGACGGGTAGTGCTGAGGCTGAAGCCGGCGACACCTCTTGCGGCAGCATCTTCGCTGCGACAGGCGCTTCAGACGAAACAGTTGCCTGGGTGGGAGCCGGAGGCTGCTGCGGCACACTCTGGGTGAGAGAAGGTTGCAACAACGGTTCTGCAACAGGCACGAGCTCTGTGACCGCCTCCGCTTGCATTAGCGACTCTGCCAGAACCGTCGCGCCGCCTGCCAACGACGCCTGGGGTGGCTCGATGGCTGCGATCTCAACAGTCCCGCTGGATTCAGTACCGGCCGCAGGCGCGTGCGTTTGCACAACGACGGGAGGCACAACCCAACTTGAGAGCAGGGTAGCTTCAAAGGCCGCCTGAACGGGCACAGGTGGCTCAGAACTCTCGGAAGTTATCACCGGTTCTTGATCGACTGTGACCTTGGATTGCTCGGCCCCGCTTGCGGCTTCAGTGGGCAAATTTTGCCCCTGGGCCGATTCTTCCCCAGAAGTTACAGCCGCTTCGCTCAGCTGGTCTTGACGAGGTCGGAGATTGCTGGATTTTTTGGAAATGCGATCGGGCTGAGCCTCTTTGGATGGAACGCGACTCACCTCTCCCTCAGCCGTCTCGGTCGCGCGCCTGGGCTCGGAAGAAGTGTCTTCAGAGGGAGCCGACTTCGCCTCCTGTCGGCGAATGTAGCTATTCTGGCGGGAGTTATCAGGAACTGCTTCTGGTTTCGGTGTCTGGCTTTCGCGCTTCAGGGCTGCTTCATCAAGCACTTCCTGGAAGCCTTCAGCCGGCTTGATCTGGGCAGTGTTTGCAGTGCGAACGGGAACGGCAGTACTAATTAGCAGGGTCGTTTCGAGAGTAGCCATCCAGGAGCCTCAGTTTCTTGATTTAAGTTTCTTCAGCAGGCAAATTCTGCTCATCGCGGGGAGCGAATTTCACTGCCGTTAACTCATCAAGCAACTTCTGCTCCATTGTTTGAACATCTCTCCCGTGCCGGGCCAAGCTTTTTTCCTTCAGCTTTTCGAGGATCTCCCGGCTGCGCCTGGCTTCGATCAAGCGCTCCGCCTGAAGGCGTTTCGCGTCCTCAAGTTTGGCGATCTTCTGCGCCAAAGCAGCTACACTGCCTTCGAGTTTCTCCACATATCGAGCCGCCTGCACGATCTCGTCGACCTTGACCTCTCCCGGTTCGGGATAAGCCATGCGCTGACGGCCCAAGTGGATCTCCTCCAGCAACTGCTGACGCTCGACTTCGGCCGCGGCTAATTCTTGCTGGATCTTGAAGAGCTTTTCCTGCTCACGCTCCTCGAGCAGCAGGCGGTGGTCGAGAACAGATTGAAGGTTGAAGGAAAATTTTTTCATTAAGGAGCCTTCAGCGGCCAGCACTCAGCCAGGCGTGCGCAGCCATTTCCTGTGGAGTCCGTCAGCTGCCCGTTCTTACTGAAACAAATCCCCCAGACTTCCCACTGCTCCGTGAAACGTGACTTTCTCGGATTGCGGCTGCTGGAGAAACCCATTGATCGCGTCAATCTTCTCAATCGCCCGGTCGATCTGCGGGTTGCTCCCCTTGGCGTAGGCACCAATGTTGATGAGGTCCTCGGCCTTCTTATAGACGGCCATGAGTTCGCGCAGCTTCCCAGCAGATTCCCGATGCTTCTGACTCCCGAGGTCTCCAAAAAGACGGCTGGCGCTGGTGAGAATGTCGATGCACGGATAATGATTCCGGGCCGCCAAGTCGCGGCTCAGGACGATGTGGCCATCGAGGATAGCGCGTACCGAGTCGGCCACGGGATCGTTCATGTCGTCTCCTTCAACCAGAACTGTGTAGAACCCGGTGATAGAACCTTTGCCCTGAAAATTTCCGGCCCGCTCGAGCAGTTTTGGCAGTAGCGCAAATACCGACGGGGTGTAACCCTTCGAGGTGGGTGGCTCGCCAGCCGCAAGCCCTACCTCGCGCTGAGCCATGGCAAACCGCGTGACGGAGTCCATCACGAGCAGCACATCTTTGCCGCGGTCCTTGAAGTACTCGGCAATGGCGGTGGCCGTATGTGCGGCTCGGATCCGCACCAGCGGCGGGTTATCCGACGTGGACACCACCACTACGGAGCGCTTCAGGCCTTCCTCGCCCAGGTCCTTCTCTATAAAGCTGCGCAACTCGCGGCCACGCTCGCCGACCAGCGAGATGACGTTGACATCTGCGCTCGTGTACTTGGCCATCATCCCGAGCAGGGTGCTTTTGCCCACGCCGCTACCGCCGAAAATACCGATTCGCTGGCCCTTGCCACAGGTGAGAATGCCGTCTATAGCCCGGACGCCGGTGCCCAAGGGCTCTTCGATGTTCTGCCGCAAGAGCGGATTCTCCGGTTCCCGGTTGAGCGGATACTCGGTCTCGAAATCAAGAGGGCCCAAATCGTCGATGGGATTACCCAGCCCATCGAGCACTCTTCCGAGAAGCCCTGGGCCGACCTTCACCGCAGCCGGGCGGTTGCGGGCCACGACCTTGTTGCCCAGCTTCACGCCTTGCAGCTTTCCCAGCGGCATGGAAAGCACCGTCTTGTCCCGGAAACCGATGACTTCCACCGGCGAGGTCTCTGCCTCAGAATCGCCGACGACGTCGCAGAGGTCGCCTACACGCACCGGTGGTCCTTTTGACTCAATGACCAGGCCTACCGCCTTCTGGATGGCGCCCACCATCTTGACCGGTTCGGTCAGTTCCAGGCGGTTGTGGTAGCGGGAAAAGTCAATCATGACTTGAGGCTTGCGGCTTTTGGCAGGAGACTGGACTCAGATCTCAAGCCTCAAGCCTTACTCAAAGAATCCCTTCTCAATCTCTCGGAACTGTTCCTCAACACGGGCGTCGATGACACCGCTTTCCGTCTCGATCAGGCAGCCGCCCCGGGTGATCATTGGATCTTCGAGCAGTCGGATGCCTTCGGCCAGAGAGTCTCGGTTCGCCGGTGTCGGACGGTGATTCAGAATGGACTGGCAATCTTTGGGGTTCAGGCGCACGGTGATGAGTGTCTGGTCTGCCAGGCGACTCAACGCGACCTTGACTAGGGCAAGAATAAGCTCCTCGTCCACTGCAACCTCGCGCTTGACCACTTTTCTTGCAATCTCCAGTGACAACCGGACCACTTCCCGCTCTGATCCTGTCAGGATCGTCCTCCGAAGCTCCTTGAGTTCGTCGAGGGTGCCGGCATACTGCTTGAGAACCGCTCCGACCAAGTTCTCGCCGGTCTCCCGGCCAGCCTTTTCCCCTTCAGAAAAACCTTGGGCGTAAGCTGCCTTCTCGATTTCGGCCGCCTTCACCCGCGCTTCGCGCAGAATGAGTTCCGCCTGCTGGTCCGCCACAGCCGGCGTTTGCGACGCGGTCGCGCCAGGCAGCTGAAGTTCCTCTGGTGCGCCGCTGGCGGCAGCCCATGCCTCCTGAGGCATGCCCGCTGACGGCGGGGCCTCTTCCACTGCCACTGCCCCTTCCGACTGCAGGGAGCTGAACTCGAAGCGGAGCACTCTGTCCAGATCCGGGCTTTCCGCCCGAATGATCTTAGACGACATACTCGTCTCCACCGCTGGCGCCCCTGACCGTAACGACGCCCTCTTCTTCCAACTTCTGGATGGTCTCAACCACTTCGTGTTGTGCCTTCTCCACGTCGCGAATGCGCACAGGGCCCAGCGCATCCATGTCTTCCTTCATCATTTCGACCGCACGCTGCGACATATTCTTGAAGACGTGGGCCTGCAGTTCCTCGGTAGTGCCCTTGAGCGCAACCGTCAGTGTCTTCTTGTCCACCCGTTGGAGAATCTCGCGGACGCCCGGACCGTCGATGAGCAGGACGTCTTCGAACACCAACATGAGGTTGCGGATGGCAACGGCCAGCTCGGGGTCTACTGTCTCAATCTTCTCAAGAATCGAGCGTCCGGAAGGACGGTCCATCTTGTTGACGAGTTCAGCTACAGCACGTGTCCCGCCGCTGGCCTCGCCGCTAAACGAGCCCAGGCTGTTGAGCTTCTGGCTGAGCAGCAGGGAGATGCGCTTGACAATCTCAGGAGAAATTTCGCCCAGGTTCGCCATACGCATGACAATGTCCGGACGGACCGGTTCCGGCAATGAGGTCAGTAACTCAGCGCCTTGAACCGAATCGAGATGCGCGATGATCAGAGCGATGGTCTGCGGGTGCTCGTTCTGGATGAAACGGGAAAGAAGTTGTGGATCTGTTCGGCCCAGAGCGTTGAACCCGACCGAGCTCTCTAGCGACTTGGTAACTTTGTCGATGATGCGGCGTGACCCGTCGGCTCCAAGGGCCTTGTTGAGGATCTTCTTGGAGAACTCAATACCGCCAGTGGTGATGTACTGCTTGGCCAGCACCAGGTTATGGAACTCCTCCAACACCATGTCGGAGAGTTCTGAAGGGATATTAGTCAGCAGGGAGATCTCTTTGCTGATGGCTTCAATCTCGTCTTCCCAGAGACTGCGGAACAGGAGGCTCGAAATGTCCTCTCCCAGCACAACGCACAGCACAGCGGCCTTGCGGATCCCCTTGACGCTTTCGAGCTCGGCAGCAGCAGCCATTACTTCCCCTCCTCGGTTAACCAGAGGCGCAACACCTGGGCGCCATTTTCGGGATCCCTCTCAAGAAATTCGACAATGCGCTGTTTTAGGATGTCGATCTTCCGAATCTCGGCGGGTGCCAGAGCGAGGCCTCCGAGGTCTGAATCCAATGATGCTTCGAGCTCCTTGACTGTTTTGGGTGCTTCAAGTGTCAGTGTGTCGGCCGCTGCTCCATCGGCCAATTGTGCAGACCCTTCTGCCCCAGGTGACAGAATTTCTTCAGCAGGCGCCAGCACTTTCTTGGTTACAGGTCGAATCAGAAGGAAGTACACCAACAGGAAAAGGATGAGGAAGGATCCATACTTGATGGCTGGTTGGATGATGTCCTTCCACTTCTCGTAGAAACTTGGTTTGACCTCGTCGAGGGTGAAGCTGATCTCGAAAGCAATATTCTCAATGGTGAGTTGGTCGCCGCGGGAAGCGTCGAAGCCAACAGCGGCGCTTACCAATTCCTTGATCTTCCTCAATTCCTCTGCGCTGCGTGGCACCGTCTTCTTGACCACCGACCCGTCAGAGCCTTTCTCGAGTTTCAAGGCGTCGTCCACAATCACGGCCAGCGACTGCTTGCGTACGCCTCCCACCGGTTCCACGGTGTGCCTCACCAGCTTGCTGATCTCGTAGTTAGTGGCTTCGCTGCGTTTGGTTGAACTCACGGCGCCGCGTCCGTTGATGGGCGTGACGGCGGGAGCCGGTGTTGCCTGGTTTGAAGTGGTGCCGGGCACGCCGACCGGACCCGTGGCCGTCGGAGTCACTTGCTCTTCGCTTTTCTGCTGGCTGCGGATGGGAGTCTCCTGCGGGTTGTATTTTTCTTCCGTCTGTTCGGCACGATTGAAGTTCAGTGTCACAGACGTGTCGGCCTTCACCCGGCCCTCGCCCACGACTGGCTCGAGAATGTTCACAATCTTCCGCGTCAGGTCCTTCTCGTAACGGCCCTTGAGCTCCATTTGGGTGGCCGTCAGCGCTTCCTCGGTGCTGCCCTGCCTGGCGGAAAGCATCCTGCCCGAAATGTCGACTACCGTGACGTTCTGTGGATTGAGTCCCTCGACAGCGCTGGAGACCAGGTGGACAATTCCTGAAACCATGCCGTCGGAAATCTGCCGGCCGGCATTGAGCTTGATGACGACTGACGCTTTGGTGGGTTCTGATTTTTCCTGGAAAAGCGATTCCTTAGGCAGAACCAAATGGACTCGGGCCTGGGCAACTTCCTTCAGCGACAGGATGGTGCGGGCAAGCTCGCCTTCAAGGGCACGTTTGTAGCTCACCTTTTCCAGAAACTCGGTCATACCTAGATTGGTCTTGTCGAAGATCTCGAACCCAATTCTGCCACTCTGCGGCAGCCCTTCGCTGGCGAGCTGAATGCGCAGCTCGTCCAGGCGCTGCCTGGGAACCTTGATGTTCCTGCCACCGTCGGTCAGCTCGTAAGGCACCTTCATGCCCTTCAGCCGGCTCACGACGGTGCTGGCTTCTTCCGCATTGAGATTGGAATAGAGGATTTGGTAGTCCTCCTGCCCCATGAAGTAAACCATCACGCCCAGTCCGACCGTGATGGCGACGGCCAGAAGAGCGATGCTGAGCTTCTGGTTCAAGGTCAGCTTTTCGTTGAGTTGTTTGAGCTGGTTCAGTAAGGGGTTTGGTTCAGCCATTCTTCTTCCACGTTTTCAATCGACATGCAAGGTCTGAGGTCCAAAGTCAAAAGTGGAAGCTCAGACCCTGGAAGGCGTCTTACACCTGCGTGCGCATGATTTCCTGATAGGCCGAAACGATTTTGTTTCGCACCTGCATCATCATCTGAAACGACACGTCGGCTTTTTGAATGGCCACCATGGTGGAATGGATGTCGTGTGCATTGCCAGTCATCAGCTGTTTTGCCTGGGTGCCGGCCTCCTGCTGAGCATCGCTCACCTGTTGGATGGCGTTTTCCAGGACCTCGCCGAAACTGGGTCCGCTTCGCGGGCCGGCAGGTGTTACCGCTGTCACTTCATCCGGCCGGGTCTTAACTATCGGGTTCGGGAAAGGAATTCCATTAATCTGAAACTCACTCATTTGCCGATCTCCAAAGACTTCCGAGCCAGCTCTTTGATCGCGTTCATGGATTGAACGTTCGCTTCAAACGAACGTGTGGCCGAAAGCATATTGACCATCTCTTCCACCGGACTGACGTTGGGGTACAAGACGTACCCTTCGGCATCGGCATCCGGATGCGCAGGTTCGTAACGGCGGACAAACGAATCCGCACTCTCATAAATGCCCGTCACGGCGACGCCCATCTCACCCGGCTGCGCTATCTCCTGGTTGAGCGTGTCGTTGAATGAGGCGCTGACGGGCGCACTCTCAAAGACCAGTTCCTTTCTGCGGTACGGTCCGCCATCCACAGTCCTCGTTGTGTTGGCGTTGGCCAGGTTACTGGAAATCACTTCAATGCGCCGCCGCTGGGCCGTTAACCCACTGGCGTTAATGTCGAGTGCTGAGAACAGACTCATGAGTTGCTATCTCCCTTCCATGATGGCCGATTTCAGCGTTCGAAACTTCCCGGCAATCATTTGAGCCACAGCCGAAAACTTCATGGCATTAGTCGAAAGCTCTGCCATTTCGCGGTCGATGCTGACGTTGTTCAGATCATTACGCATTGTCAGGCCTTGTACCTCACTGGGTTGCCCTGGTAGAGCCGTGCCTGGGCTAGAGGGCTGAATGTGTCGGGGGTTCGTCACCGTCAACGGGATTCCTTGACCTGCTATGCCAGTCATCTGAGAGTGGAGCTCCTGCTCGAAATCGAGGTCCACCGTCTTGTAGGCCGGCGTGTCAATGTTGGATAAGTTACTTGCAATCAGGTTCTGGCGCTGTACGGCCAAGTCCATGAAGCGTTCCATCATCCCCATTCCCTTGTCTTCGAAAAACAACCCATCCATGATCTGCTCCCTTCGCCAAACTACCGTACTCAACACATAGAGCACTCTAGCAGCCAAATAGGATAGAGCTCGCGAGGCAACAGGTAAGAGAGCGCTGGGCACAAGGTCTTGGCCGACACTACCTCAAACGTCGAGCCTGGCCTCGTAGCCTCGCTAGGCAAGACTTGCCTACTCCTCCTCCACTCCTACTGGCACTTCAGCCATTCGGTACTCGCGCAGCTTGTTGCGCAGCGTTCGCAGAGAGATGCCCAGCAGCTTGGCGGCATGCGTCCGGTTGCCACCAGTCTCCTCCAGCGTGATCTCGATCAATCTTTTCTCCATCTCACCCACGGAGCGTCCTGGCCTAAGATCTAATCCAGCAGGCAGGCGCGTCTCCCGGGCAAGGTGCGAGCCGCCGGCCGGAACGTCGTCAACTGGCAGGGCAGAGCTTTCGGGAGGGACCTCGCGGGAAGCCGGCATCTGCGCCATCCTCTGGAATGGTTCCTGTAGAAACAGATCCTGTGGATAGATAACGGGATTCGCAGCCAGCGCCGTGGCGCGCTGCATCGCATTCTCCAGTTCACGCACGTTTCCAGGCCAGTCGTGCCGGCACAGCAGTTCAATCGCTTCCGGCGCCAGCTCCATTTTCCGATTCTGTGTTTCCAAGCCGTATCGCTCGCAGAAGTATTTTGCCAGGAGGGCTATGTCTGCTTTGCGCTGACGCAAAGGCGGAATGCTGAAAGGGATGACGTTCAAGCGGTAGTACAAGTCTTCCCGAAACGAGCCTTCATCCACCAGGGCTCTGAGGTCTCTGTTGGTTGTGGCAATCACTCGAACATCAATCGGTATTGGATTCTTGCCGCCCACACGGTCGATCTCTTTCTCCTGCAGAACACGCAGCAACTTGGCTTGCAGCAGCGGCACCATCTCGCCGATCTCGTCGAGCAGAATCGTCCCGTTATTGGCCAGCTCGAACTTGCCAAGTTTTTGCGCGATAGCGCCGGTGAAGGCGCCCTTCTCGTGGCCGAACAGCTCGGCCTCCAGCAGGTGATCGGGCAACGCAGCGCAGTTCACCGCGATAAAGGGGCCATCTTTGCGCGGGCTGAGCTGGTGAATGGAGCGCGCCACCAGTTCCTTGCCCGTGCCGCTCTCTGCCTGGATCAAGATTGTGGCTTTGCCGCGAGCCGCCTGCTCGGCCAGTTCGAGAACTGCCAGCATGTCGGGGTCCTCAGTCACGATGGGAAATGGGATTTGAGCCTTGCGAATGGAAAGAAAGCTGTCGCTCTTTTGAATGGCGCGCTGCACAACCGTCTGCAGATCTTCTGAAGAGAAGGGTTTCAAGAGGTAGTCGAACGCCCCCATCTTCATCGCCTCCACGGCGTTGTTCACTGTGCCATGGGCCGTGACCAGGATCACCTGAGTGCGGGGCGAACTGTATTTTACCTGCTTCAACACATCCAGCCCGCTTACCACGGGCATGCGCAGGTCGGTAATCACCAGGCGGTACTGAGCACTCTTGAGTTTCTCGAGCGCCTCAACACCGCTGCCAGCTGTAGCAATGGAGTAACCCAAACGCTTCATGGTTTCATTCATTGCAATCAGCATCTGCGGTTCGTCGTCGACAATCAGGATGTCTCTGGGATTCATCGTTGCTCCTCAAAAGGGGACTGTGGAAGCCAGGCTTGTGCCCTGTTCTCGGGAAGCTGTCCCCTGCCCCGAGGGGAGGGAAATCGTAAATCGCGTTCCCCGGCCAAATGCACTCTCGGCAAAAATCTGGCCCTGGTGCTTTTCAACGATCTGGTGGACAAGTGCCAGACCCAGTCCGGTGCCTTTTTCGTGCGTTGTGAAAAACGGATCAAAGATACGCTCAAGATTCGCCGACGGAATGCCAATGCCGGTGTCCTCTACAATGACGCGGAGCGTCTGTGCTTCCCCATTCTCCAGGCGCACGGTCAGCCGTCCCCCTTCCGGCATCGCCTGCAACGCGTTCATGAAGAGGTTCAGAAACATCTGGCGCAGCATGCTGGCATCACCCAGGCAGGAGGAGCTCTCTTGCTCAGCAATGTTCTCCAGACAGACGTTGCGCTGCAATAGAACCGGTTCGACAAACGCCAACGTCTCGGTAATCAGTTGGCGCAATTCAAACGGCTGGAGCTGAGGCCTGGAAGAGCGGGTGAAGGTCAGCATGTTGGTGACAATGTTGTTAAGAAACTTCACACCGGTAACAATCTGGTCCGCCCAGCCCCTGAAGTCCGGCTGGCTCCGCAGCTCCTTTCCAAGCAGTGAAGCAAACAGCTCGATGCTTCCCAGCGGGTTGCGAATCTCGTGGGCCAGTTGCACGGCCATTTCGCCCATCGCCTGGAGCTGTTTGGCCCGCTGGGTTTGGAGCTCAAGCTCCTTCAGGCGGGTGATGTCTTTTACGACAATCGTTAGCCCTTCACGCTGGTCCCCCTGGCCGGTGACGGGTGAAGCGGAGACCGCCAGGAATCGCTCCCCTCCCAGCGGACAGTTGCACTGGAGTTCCAGGTCTTCCATCGCCTCCGAGCCGCGGTCCAAGGCAGCCTCGATGAATTCTTTCAGGAGTTCCGGCAGCGCCAGTTCCCGATAGGTTTGTGCCGACCTCACTTCGTCTGGGAACAGGCCCAGAAGCGCCAGCGCCGCCGGGTTACAGATGGTGGGCCTCTTCTCCCGGTCCACCACCAGAACACCGTTGCTCAGGCTCTCTAGAATGTTCTTGAGATAATTCTTGAAGCTCTCTTTCTCGCTGAGGCTGCGTTCCAGTTCGGCATTGGTGAGGGCTAGTTCCGCAGACAGCCGTTGCGCCTCCACCTGCAGTTCCCGGTAGGACTGCTGCAGAGATTCTGAAGCCTGGTTGAAGACGTCGAAGGCCTGTAGGAGCTTCTGAAAATCAGCGTTCACCTCAGTTGGGGATTGTGGTGGTGTCGTTAGCATGTTCGCGGTGGTCCTGACTGGCCGCCGGGACCTCGGGTCCGGCTCGGCTTCCCCCGCCGTCGGCACGGCAGGCCCATCCGATCGCGGAGGATACCAGGCCCTGATTGCACTGCCAGTTCCAACACGCAGGTACGCAAAAGAAATCAGGCTTATGGTTTTGTTTTTAGAGAGATAGGAAAAATTTGCCTATCGGCAGGAGGACGCAGAAACCCAACGGCTATGTCAAAACGGCGACGTGATGGTCAAGGTTGCAGCTATTGCCGCATCAACAATCTGGCGGGATTGTTCGACATTTCCACCTGTGCCGAGAGCTTTCGCAGCAGGTCTAGACACTCATCAATCTGGTGGGCATGCTGCTCGAGTTGCTGGGTGGTTTCTGCAATGAATTTGTCGAGTTTGGAGCGATTATTCTTAAGCAGATCGAGCCGAGTGTAGAGAGACTGAACACGCTCGGAGAGTCTATGATTTTCACTCATCAACTTCTTTCGATCGCCAATCTTCCCCACGATGAGATCGACTTCAATCAACTTGAAGGGCTTGGCAATGTAGTCGAAGGCACCGTGTCGCATGGAGTCGATGGCCGTCTCCAGTGAGGCGAAGCCGGTGATCACGATCACCTGCGTGTCTGGGTGCCTCAGTCGCGCCGCTCGAATAACCTCCATGCCTCCGACTGATGGCATGATCAGATCGGTGATGACAACGTCGTAAGGTTCTTTGTCGTCCTGCAGAACCTTGAGGGCCTCGCGACCGTCTCGGCAGCTCTTGGTTTGCCCGCCACGAATCTCTAAGAATTCCGTCAACGCCGCACGAAAAGCGTCGTCGTCATCGACAATCAGTACCCTCAGCGGCGTTTCGACATTTGAATGATCCATGCTTCCTCGTCTTTCGACAGCCTCTTGTTCTGGAGCCGCCAGAAGATGTAATGCACGCTTTCTTCCAAAATCGAGATCGCGGACGCAGCGACGCCATTTCCTGGACGAAAGGCAACAGCCATTTCTGCGGGGTCGAGAGTTCTTACCCAACCGTGAGCGGCCTGTGCAAGCCGATAGCATTACGGTCATCCTGCACGACGCAAGCGAGCGCCGGGCCCGGATGAATCAGAGCGCTTCAGTCTTTTGCAGACTTCGGCCCAACGGCCTTTCCCGGATCCTGCAAATTTGTAACCTCGCACTGGAATCCGACGAAAAGAACCAGGAGGTTGATTTTGAATGCAAGCTCCTGTGGCTTACCACCCACTTCACCTGGACAGTCTTGTTCTCGATACAGTTCTCAGCTTCAATCTGTACACTCGGGTTGCTGAAAGTTATGTTCTCTTTCGTGGACACGACCTGGAGTTCAACCAGCGCCACCGCGACAGTTTGGTTCTGAATGGCATTCATACGCTCTATGTCTCGAGCGGCGATGAAGGGGAATACGGCAGATACGTTGAGGAGAACATCGGCAGGCTCGCCGCCGATCCTGCGGTACCTAACAAGAAGAGGGCGGAGCTGCTCTATTCCGTTTCGAAGGGAATCCTCCTCGATGCCTTTGCGAATCCGCGATCCGCTGACATCGTCAAGCGGACAGAGTCCGTGATGCCACATCTGGTAGACAATCTTGTGGATGGCAGAGACTCTCTCGGAAACATGATCTCGATCATGTCGCATGACTACTACACTTTCACTCATTCCATTAACGTCTGCACCTTCACAGTGGCCCTGGCCAGCAACGCTGGTGTCAGCAGCCGCCAGGAACTCTACGACCTCGCCACCGGTGCCCTGCTTCACGATATCGGCAAGAGTGAGATCCCAAAAGAAATTCTGAACAAGAACGGTCGGCTCACAGATGAGGAAATGGAATTGATGAAGTCACATGTCATCCGCGGAGAGAAAATTCTAGAGGGAAAGAGCGGCATGACACTGAATCGCATGCTTCCCGTGTCGTTGCACCACGAACGCCTGAGCGGAAAAGGATATCCGCGAGCTCTCGTTGGGCAGCAGCAGATTCACCTCCACGGTCGGATGACAGCAATTGCCGATTGCTTTGACGCCATGACAACGAATCGTCCCTACGCACGTGCGATGGATGCGTTTGAGGCCGCCCAACGGATGAAGGAGCATTTGCGCGGTGACTTCGACCCTGAACTGCTGGCAGCGTTTATAGGACTACTGGGAAAAGCAGGACAAGGATCCGGAGGCAAACACAGCTAGCCTGGCTTTGGACTGGCACGGCACAGCTGAAACAGGAGTTCTTTCGTGAATTTCATCTCTCAGAGGCTAGGCCCGGGCAAGGCCCGGCGAGGAAGTTGGCGCAGCCGGCTCCCGCTCGCGCTCCTGACCCTCGGCTTTGTTGGGTGCAGTCGCACCCAATCGCCTCAACTTTCGCTGGACCAATACAGGAGACTCTTGACGGTCAGCGACGTCCGGGCGTTTTACTTCAGCCAGCCAGGCTCCAACGAAAAGGTCCCGCAGGTTCGAGGCACTCTGCGCAACCTGAGCCCCAACACTTTGATCGCAGTCGAGCTCTCTCTGGCCTTCAGAGACCCGCTAGGCAAAATGATTCACGAGGAGAAGGCCTATCCCGTTTATGTGTCGGGCACCGGTCTGCCGGCTCTGGGAAAACCGCTCGGACCGGACCAGGAAGTCAAGTTCGCTTTCAAGTCGCCCGACTGTCCCAGAGACTGGGAGCCCGGGCAAGTAGACGTGCGCGTGACCAAAGTTGTGCCACAGCCCTAGCCGGCTTCCCCTCTTGGCCCCGGCGCCCAGCGCCGCAGTTCTCCTTCTCAAATCACGATGGATCTCGAGCATGTTGGGCTTCGACCGAATACAATCGGGTCACTTCCACCCTCTCTGTCTCGCGAAAACACGAAACCTCGAGACGAGAGCTCTCGAACTGTTTCAAGCGTATCGCTGCCCGCTAACCTTCGCGAGTTGCAGAATGTGATTGAGCGCTCTGCGATCCGCTTGATCTTTGCTATTGTGGTACGTCAGGAAATCGAGATCTCGGTAGCATCCGGTTCGGCGTGAACGATTGTGGGCAGACACTGTGACCCAAAGCACCACGATACAAAGCAGCGCACTAGCAGGATTATCTGATGGAGAACCCCGAAGATGAGAACCTTGCACCTTCCATCGGGGAACTCGATCCCAGTATTGGGACAGGGAACGTGGAGGATGGGGGAGGATCGTGCCAGGCGGCAAGCTGAGATCGCTGCGCTTCGTCTTGGATTAGATCTCGGGATGACGCTCATCGACACGGCAGAGATGTACGGGGAAGGCGGGGCGGAAGAAGTCATAGCCGGCGCGATTGCGGGTCGCCGCCCGGAAGTCTTTCTCGTCAGCAAAGTCTATCCGTACAACGCCAGCCGGCGCGGTGCGGTTGAGGCTTGCGAGCGCAGCCTGCGGCGGCTCAAAACCGATTATCTCGACCTCTATCTGCTGCACTGGCGCGGGTCAGTACCGCTCGCGGAGACATTCGATGCCTTTCAATCGCTCAGGCGGGCTGGAAAGATCCGGGGCTATGGTGTGAGCAATTTCGATCAAAGCGACATGGAGGAGGCGAGTGTTTTGCCCGGCGGCGACGCGATTGCTACCAATCAGGTGTTGTACAACCTGAAACGCCGCGGCATCGAGTGGGACCTTCTTCGTTGGTGTCGCGAGCGCGGCATGCCTATCATGGCCTACTCACCCCTCGAGCACTCAGCGGCAGGGCTACGGAGTATGTTGGGCAATCCGCAACTGAAGTTGGTTGCCTCGCGACACAGCTCTACTCCTGCAAAAGTCGCTCTGGCCTGGCTGCTTCAACAGGAGGGCATCGTTGTCATCCCCAAAGCCGGTGACACGGCGCACGTACGGGAGAACCGCACGGCTTTGGATCTCATGCTCACGAATCGGGACCTCGCAGAACTCGACCTGGCGTTTCCGCCGCCGCGCAAGGGAATGTCGCTGGAGATAAGGTAGCCAGGCAGCGACAGAGCCGGCAAAGTCTGAGGCTGCCTCCGACCGGCTCATCCCCTTCAACTGCGACTGCTAGTCGCGAACCAGCTGCCATGGCTTGGGCGTGATCTTGAGAACATGAGCCTCGGACGCTGGGAGGTGGTCGGGCAGATCGATGCTGAGCGCCTTTCCCGCTTGCGACCAGTGCAGGACCTGTGAAGAGCCCAGCAGCTGAATCCTGCTCGTCTCCTCGGCCAGGAGCGCTTCAATGACCACCTTGCTGCCTTTGGGTTTTTCCAGAAGAACCGCGTAGACTGAGTCACCTTTTATGGTATAGCGAACTGGCACGCCATCGCTCGTATGACTCTCCGCTCTCACCCACGGTCTTGTTCCGAAGATCGCTTCGCCATTCACTTGCAACCAGTTCCCGAGTCCCTTCAAGCGCTCCAGCTGGAGAGGCGAGAGGGTGCCGTCCGCCATCGGACCGACATTCAGAAGCAGGTTCCCGTTTTTGCTGACGACGTCAACAAGGAGATCAACGAGTTTGTCCACCGAAAGCATATGCTCCGGTCCTTCGGCCTGGTTGTAGCCGAAGGAAAAGCCAATGCCGCGACACGACTCCCATTTCTGAGGCGTAATTTTGTCGTACTTGGCATACTCCGGGGTCGTAATATCCGCAAAGTCCACGCCCCAGCGGTTGTTAATCACCCCATCGGGCTGAGCGTTATAGAACTCTGCAAAAATTTCTTGCACCTGACCTTTCTTCGGATAGCTGATGTCGTTCCAAAGAATCGACGGATGATAGCGCTGCATCAACTCGCGCCAATGGGCATCAGCATAGCGCGCATACTCCTCCGTCTGAGGCGCGGTGCTTCTCAGTTCCGCCAGCATTTTGATGGGTGCTTCAGTAAAGCTCCAATCGAGGCCACCGGAATAGTAAAGACCCATCTTCATTCCATGCGCGCGGACGGCTGTGGTCAGCTCGCCGACCAGATCGCGTTCGGTGCCTTGCTGGTCTCGGTTTCGATGGGGATTCGTCACCTTGCTGGGCCATAGGGTAAATCCATCGTGATGCTTCGTCGTCAGAACGACGTAGCGGGCCCCCACCTCCTGGAACACTTTCGCCCACTCATTCGGATTCCATTTCTGGACTGCCTGGTTGAACTTGGGCACGAAGCTCAAATAATCGAAATTTGAGCCATAAGTTTTTGCATGATGGTTCCACGTTTGCGAACCTTGGATTCGCCAGGTATTCATGTACCATTCAGCGTAAGGATTGTTGGAGAACCACTGATTCCAGTCGACCTTGCCCAGTTCTCCTGTGGGGGGCGCCCAGGCGGGTACCGAGTAGAGTCCCCAATGGACGAAGATACCGAGTTTAGCGTCTTGGAACCACTCGGGCACTTGATGCTTCTTGAGAGATTCCCAGGTTGGTTCGAACTTCTGAGTCTGTTGTGGATAAACCACGCTTCGGCTCAAAAGAGCAGCCAATGCGAAGAAGCCAACTATTCGTAGTAAGAAAGCAAGGTTTCCGGCAAGCATGCTAGGCCTCCTGAGACTTGTTGAAATAGGTTTACGCGAGATTCTATGGCAAACTTTTCACAGAGCATGAAAAGCTGTCAAGTCTTGGCCAACGCCAGAATCTTCGTTGGGCGACTCAGCTACCGGACGATTCATCGCAGTGGAGCCAGCGGGCGTGCTGATTGCTAAGCGATTCTTATTGCTGCTAACTCTGTTGCTCGTGACCTCTTCCACCAAGAGCGATCAGCAAAACTCCTCCTCTCAGGACCACGGGACGGAGGAAACGATGCGCGTCGACGTGAACCTGGTCACCCTCGGTGTTCGGGTGTCTGATCGCAAGAGCCGCGAGCTGAATGGTCTGAAACAGGAGGCGTTCTCAATCTTCGAGGATGGAACGCAGCAGCAGATTGCAGTCTTCGCTTCCGAACAACAGCCTGCCAGCGTGCTGATGCTTCTGGACCGCAGCTACAGCATGGGTCAGGGCGAAACACTGGATCAGGCAAAGTCCGCGCTTAGACAGTTTCTCGAGAACGGCCATTCGGACAATGAGTACGCTTTAATGGTTTTTGACGATGAGCCTGTCAAGCTCGTTGACTTCGTCGAGGACCGGCGGACGATTGAAACCGCACTAGGAAAAATCAGTTCGCGCAGATCCGGGTCCAGCCTCTACGATTCAGTGGTTGTAGCCCTCGATCGGTTTGATCGGGCGCGATATCCGCGGCAGGTTCTCGTTGTCATTACAGACGGCGCCGACCAGCACAGCCGGCTGCGATTGGACGATGTCCTCAACGCAGTCCAGGGTTCCCGGGCTCAGGTCTATCTGGTTGGCTTTTTCGATCCGAAGGAAGATGCCATTTTTCGAGACAGCGGCAAAACGGTCACGCTGGTTAGCGGAAGGGAAATCGACAACCCGCGCTACGTCTTCAAGCGACTCGCTGAGGAATCGGGCGCCGAGCGGTACTTCCCGGCGTCCGAAAAAGAGCTTGAGACTGTGATGCGCACGATTGCGCAGGACCTGCGAACGCAGTATACGCTGGGCTACTACACGTTGCCCTCGGACCATGCAAGACACTATCGCCGCATCGAAGTAAGGCTGCATCCCAAAGGGCTCAGGGTGAGAGCACGACGTGGATTCCAATTGCGAGACGCAGAGAGTGAGCTGCCAGTCAGTGCTGTTCCAGTCAGGCCGACCGGAGCGGAAACCATTCAGCAGCGCGCCCTCTCTTATGAAATCAAAACCGAACGTCGTGGCGAGCAAGTGATCTTCCGGGAAGACTTTTCTGACGCGGCCAGCGGCTGGCCGCAAAAACCAGGGTTCTTCTTGAAGGCGGGCCAGTATCACCTGGAACAGCTGCGTCCGAAGGCTTTGAACGAGGGACGCGTGGCAGCGAACGGACCCTGGTGGACTGACTTTGAAGCTTCCGTGGATGTCGAGTTCCAGTCCGGCAGGCAGGATTCTCGCTTGCTGCCTCCCGAGTTCCAGTCCGGCAGGCAGGTTCTTCACTCGGCGCCTGCAGCCGCAGGCCTGGTGTTTCGTCTCAACGAGCGCGGGTATTACGCGTTAGTCATCAGCGAGCCGTTTGGAAACGCAGAGGTTCATTACAAGCTGATTAAGAGGGTTCACCCGGCTGCGGCTCAAGACCTCCTGCTCTGGGAACAGCAGTGGCGGCCTGGAGCTGGCAGACCTTCCCGGCACAAGCTTGGAGTTGTCTGCCGCGGCAGCTTGATCCAATTGCAGGTGGATGGTCTTCAGGTGAGAGAGCTTCGCGATGAAAGCCTCTCAGATGGACTGGTCGGCGCGGTGCTCTTTGGCGAGGGGCATGCGGTGTTCGATGATCTGGTGGCTCAATCCATTGTTGAGTAAGCCGTGTTCGAGTTGAGTTGGAAGCCTGTGCATGAGAACCACCGTTCGCAAAGGCGGCTGTAGAGATAAATGGGACACAAGCTGACAAGCCTCTCTGCGTTGCCCAAGTTGCGGCATTGGCGGCAGCCAGCCCAACGTGGACCGCGCGGCCCGCACCATCCCTGCCATGGCCCCAGGCCATGGCATCCCTTCTTCGTTCGAGTCGGGCAGCTTTTGGTGGCGACGCCGGGGAGGCGAAGGCTCTTGTCGACCTGTATCGCCAGGATTGAGGATGCCTGCGCAGGGCGGCTTCTACGTTTGAAGATTCTTCGGCTGTCAGTGTTCTGGATCGTTCAGACGCTCCTCGCTGCGACCTTTGTTTCGGGTGCCGAGACACGCAATGGCAGTGCTGTTCCTCGAAACGCGCAATCTGGAGTTGCCTATGTCGGTTCGGCGGTTTGCGCAGGTTGTCACGCTTCTCTCTTTGAACGATATCGCAAATCCGCAATGGGGCAATCGATGTCGTTGCCCTCGGATGCGTCTCAGCTGAACCGGCTTCCCCAGCCAGTCACGGTTTTTCAGCAGAATATCAAGCGGCACTTTCAGGTCTTCCGCCAGGAGTCGGAGCTCTTCCAGAGTCAGTTTGAATTAGATGAAAGCGGCCAAGAGATCTTTCGCAGCACGCATAAGCTGGAGTACGTCATTGGCTCGGGGGCGAACGGTCAGAGCTACGTCGTGCGACGTCAAGAAGCCTTGTTTCAAGCGCCTCTTTCCTATTATTCGAAACCAGAAAAGTGGGACGTATCGCCCGGTTTCGAGTCGCAGGATGCCGCATTCAACCGCCCCATTCTGGCGGGGTGCGTTGTGTGTCACAGCGGCAGGGCGAATGCGATTCACAACCGTTCGGCAGTTTATGGCGAACCAGCGTTTCACGAACTGGCGATCGGGTGTGAGAACTGCCACGGCCCTGGGCAGCTCCATATCACTGAGCGATCCAGGGGCGTGCCGGTGTCAAAGAGCGGCGACTCCAGCATCGTGAATCCGTCACGCCTGCCATCCCGGCTGGCAGACAACATCTGCATGAATTGCCATCAGACGGGCGACACCCGGGTTCTCCAGCCGGGCAAGGACTACCTCGACTTTCGCCCGGGAACACCCTTAAACCAAACGGTGGGGATTTTCAGGGTCCCCTATCGACGCGAGTCGCCGCCTGATGATGACCTGCTGCAACACTATTCTTCGATGGTATTGAGCCGCTGCTACCAGCAGAGTCAGGAACGACTGAGCTGCATCAGCTGCCACAACCCGCACACAGAACCCGGCGCTCAGGAAGCGCCGGCATACTATCGCGGCAAATGCCTGGGCTGCCACACCGACAAGAGCTGTTCACTCCCCCTGGCGCAACGCCTCCAGCAACGGCCTGCAGACGATTGCGCGAGTTGTCATCTCCCGAAGCGGAACCTCAAGACCATCGCGCATTCGGCGCTCACGAACCATCGCATTCTGGCTCGGCCAGGGGAACGACTGCCGGAGTCAGCCTTCCAAGAACCCACAGCATTGGCTGACGTCATCCACGTGAATGCGGTTGTGGGACAGGAAAAGGAACCCATTCCACTCTTGACCCAGCTTCAAGTGTATGGGGAACTGCTGTCAATACGTCCCGGATATCAGAAATCCTACCTTGCAGTGTTAGACCAACTGTCAAAGTCTCAGCCCGAACATCCGCTGGTGTTGTCAGCCCTCGCGCGAAAAGCGAAGCTCGAGGGAACTCCGGAAGGAACCGCTCTCGCCATCCAGTACTTGTCGAAAGCCGTGGAACTGGGCTCGACGTCAGTCGTCGATTATCAAGACCTGTCGAGCCTACTCGCTCTCGCCCAGAGAAGCGCTCAAGCCATTCAGGTTCTCAAAAAAGGGATTGGGCTTTCTCCATTCAACGGGTTCTTTCACAAAGCGCTAGCCCTGCAATACATCGGTCAGCAGGACTACCCCAAAGCATTGGAGACCATGAAGCAGCACCTCGCCCTGTTCCCCGAAGACTCCTTTATGCGAAACCTGATCCAGCAAGCTGGACGGGCGAAACCAGAGTGAGTGAATTTGTCCAGAGAGCAATGGACACCCTCTGCAAACTGCTGTCTCCGCCTAGGTCCCCAAATTCTCTCCCTGTTCAGGTCCATTCGATCGGACGAGCGTCATTCAGGATTGGCCAGCCCTTCGTCGCTTCCGCGCATATTCCGAAAGCCCATGCGTTCTGAAATGGAGCGGGAAGCCTTCTGGAGTTTCTGAACAATGTCCGGAATTTTCCGCAAATCAACTCTTGCGGTGGGGCCGGAGACACTGATGGATGCCACGGCTTCCTGCAGATGACTGAGAACAGGAACACCCAGACAACGAGCGCCCAAAACGCTCTCCTCATCGTCCATGGCGTAACCTAGATGGCGTACTCTTTCTAGTTCCTTTTCAAATGGCGCCAATCCGGTGATGGTGTGAGGCGTGAACGCTTCAAAATTCTGAACACTCAGGATCTCCTTTTTCTTTTCCGGGGAGAGGAACGCCGTCAGCGCCTTGCCCAGTGCGGTTGAGTAGACGGGCCGTCGAAACCCAGCTTTCGATGCGAGTCGAAAGACGTGCGGACTCTCCAGAACCTCCAGGTAGAGAATCTCCGTTCGGTCCAGAACCGCGAAGCTGACCGTTTCTGAAGTTGCTTCCCACAGATCATGGAGAAATGGCCGGGCCATCTCCCGAAGAGCCCCATGACGGTCGATATGCGCAGCCAAGTGCAATAATTTCATCGCGAAGGAGTACCTGCCGGCATTATCGCGGAACAAGTAACCTTCTCGTTCCAGGTGGGACACAAACCGGTAAGCGGTCGTCTTGTTGATTTTTGTTTGCTTACAGATATCGCGCAAAGGAAGGGGGCTACTGGAGGCCTGGATGGTTTCAAGGATCCTCAAGACTTTGTTGATCACACCCACGCCGGCAACCTTGGTGTTCTTCTCCTGCTCTTGGAGTTGGGAATTGTGGTGGGGCATTGGGTCACCAGTAACAAACGGATGGTACATTCGGCATGTTTCCACGACTTGGATGGCTACCTATTCAAAAATTGAGTAGTGGCAAATGTTTCACATATTGAAATCAGATTCTATCATCTGAATAATTCCTATTGACAAGGAAGTTTGCCTTTTGTCACAGTTGCGTCACAATTTTTAGACAACACTAAGCGAGATGGTCAACGCTCTTTCCATTCTCGCCGGATGCTGTTTTTCTGCGACCCTTTAGTCCAACCACTGAATAACCAAGGAGGTTACGTATGCACCCCTTCGGCAAGTGTTTTTCGGGGGAATCGAGCGTCAACAGAACAGGACTGTGTGTCTTGTTGTTTATCTGCCTGCTCTGGGTGTCTTCAGGAGTCTGCCTGGCCCAGAGTTCGACGGCGTCTATCAACGGCACGATAAAGGATGCTTCAGGCAGTATCATTCCAGCAGCAGAAGTACTGCTGACGAATACGCGGACCAACGTCGAGCGGAAGGCAGCGACGAACGATGTCGGCGTCTACGTTTTTCTGAACATCATTCCGGGAGATTATCGGCTGCAGGCCACCAAGACAGGATTCAAAACCAGCAAGCAGACGGCCTTCACCTTGACTGTGAACCAGACCGCTACCTTCGATATCAATCTGGAGATTGGTGAAATCAGCCAGGAAGTGACAGTGGAGGCCGTGGGCGCAGAGCTTCAGGCATCCACAGCAGAGCTGGGCGCAGTGGTAGCCAGACAGCAGGTGGTTGACTTGCCGCTGAATGGAAGAAACTTCACGCAATTGCTTTCGCTCACACCGGGCGTTGCGCCAGTCAGTGTCTCGCAGAATTCGGGTGGGTTTGGCGCCAGCGTCACTTCCGGGGCGGCTATTCAATTCCCGTCCATCAATGGGCAAAACAACCGCAGCAATTTCTTTTTGCTGGATGGCATCAACAACCAGGGCTCCTTCACCAGCACCTACGCGATTCCTCCCATTATCGACACGATCCAGGAATTCAAGGTGCAGTCGCATAACGACCAGGCGGAGTTTGGCGGGGCGCTGGGCGGCATCATCAATGTGGTCACCAAGTCGGGGACGAACGAAATCCACGGCAGTGCCTGGGAGTTCTTGCGAAATAACGCCCTCGATGCCCGCAATCCGTTCCTGCTAACCAAGACACCCTTTCGGCAAAACCAGTACGGCGCCGCCGGTGGCGGGCCAATCATCAAGAACAAAACCTTCTTTTACGGCGGCTGGCAGGGCTTCAAGTACCGGCGGAGTGCAGAAGGACTGTTCCGGGTTCCCACGGAAGCCAACCTGCGCGGCGACTTTAGCGACGAAACGAGGCAGCTCTACAATCCATTTTCAACCCGGCCCAATCCCAACGGCGCGGGCTTCATCCGCGATCCCTTCCCTGGAAACATCATTCCCTCAAACCTGATCAACGCCGGCATGGTGGCATTTGCGAAGGCAACCTTGCCAGCGCCGACGTTTACAGGTGTTCCCAATCGCAACGCCCGAGACGCAACTCCCTTTGTGCAAGACCAGAACGAATACACGGTCCGCGTTGACCAGATTCTGGGTGACAAGGATTCAGTGTGGTTCCGCTACTCGGCCTTCGGGCTTGATGCTTCAAGATCGGTAAACCGTCCTGCACTGCAGGCTCTGGATGAAAACACGGGAAAGAACTGGGCCGTCAGTTGGGTGAGAACGTTCAGCCCGACTATGGTCGTTCAGGCCCAGTACGGACGGGTTCACTTACGCGTGGATACGCGCCAACGCTGGGTAAGTGCTGCGGCGGATTTCGACAAGCAGATAGGGTTTGCTGATACCTTCTCAAGAAACTTCCAGGCTGCGGATAAGACCCTTTTCCCCAACATCAGTGTGGACAATTTCTTCAGCGGCGGTGAAACCAACTCACTGAACCCCAACATGTCGGACATTCATCAGGTAAAAGTGAATGTGTCCAAGATCGTGGGGAACCACACGTATAAGTTCGGTGGCGAGCTGAACAGCAACAACTTCGAAGCGTTTTACAACAATGCCAGTGTGACATTCAGAGTGCCTCAGACAGCCAACCCGCTGACCGGCACAGGCGGCAGCGAACTGGCTTCGTGGTTGCTCAACATTCCCGACGCCGCAGGACGCCGCAACGTCCACGAAACGGTTCGCTGGGGCGGCGTGATGGGGTTCTATTTCATGGATTCCTGGAAGGCGACTTCCAAGCTGACCGTGAACCTTGGGCTCCGCTATGACCGGACGTTCCAGCCGCCGTATGGGAACAATGATTCGCGCGGCGAAAACGGCGGGATCGAAACGGGCGCTTACGATCTGCAGCGTGGCAAATATATCATTCAGGTCCCGGTGCCCTTTTGTTCCCAGCGCGGGAGGGCCCCGTGCATTCCCGGCACCGCACTCCCAGCCAACGTGGAGATATCGCCGACTGGCAAGATCTACAAGGACACCACGGACAACTGGCAGCCTCGCGTTGGCCTGGCCTACCGCCTGAGCCAGAATACTGCCCTCCGGGCTTCTTTCCAGATGTTCTTCGACAACTGGGCCGGCGTCACCCAGACGGCTCAGAACTTCGAAGGAGGATGGCCGGACGTGGCGCAACAGCTCGGCAACAACTTGAATAACCAGTTGTCCACGGAGGGTCCGTTGCCGAACCGCACAGGAACGAACCCGTTCCCAGAAGGTCTCTTCCCGGCCCCGACGCCGTTTAACCAGGTCTTGTGGTATATGGATCCCAATCACAAGAATCCCTATTCGATGCAGTGGAACCTGGGCGTGCAGCACCAGCTGAACAGCAGCACGGTGGTCACGGCCAACTACGTGGGGTCCGGCAGCCGGCGCCTGTTCATCGGCGGATACTACAACACGGCGGTGACGCCGGGTCCAGGAGACCCGCGTGCTCGCTCGCCCTTCCCCTACATCCTGCCCACGTTCTATGACCGGAGCTGGGGACGCAGCAATTACCACGGCTTCCAGTTCCTGCTCGACAAGAAGTTCAGCAAGGGGTTGGCCTACATGGTCTCGTACACCTGGTCAAAAGCCATCGACATTGCCAGCTCCGGCTGGTACGGCGTTGAAGGCCACTCGGCGCAGGACCCGTACAATATCAATGCCGACCGCAGTGTGGCTGGCTTCGATCTGCCGCATGTGCTGACCGTGAACTGGGTGTACCAGCTTCCGTTTGGACCAGGCCAGAGCTGGAATCCAAGCAACAAGGTGCTGAGCCACATTATTGGCAACTGGCAGGTGAACGGCATCGTGTTGTTCCACTCCGGCGTTCCATTTAATCTGAGTGTGCCTGGCGATCGGGCCAACACGGCCAACAACGGCTACCTAAGGCCCAATTACGTTGGAGGGGAAACCACTCTTTCAAACCCCACGCCGGCGAAATGGTTTAACACCAGTGCATTCGCCATACCACCGGCCTTCTCGTATGGCAGTGCAGGCCGTCACATCTTGAGGCGCGACGGCATGGAGAATCTCGATTTCTCTATCTTTCGCCAGTTCCCGATTCTGGAAAGCCGGCGGCTGGAATTTCGCGCTGAAATGTTCAACGCTTTGAACAATCCGGTCTTCGGAACTCCGAATGGGAACATCACCAGCGCGGATTTTGGCAGGGTCACCGGTGTCGCAAAACAACCTCGCCAGATCCAGATGGCATTGAAGTTTATTTTCTGACAAGAATGTGAGAGCCGCTCTCCGAACGGTGATTGAGGGTAGGACACTCGGAAGTCGCCGCTGAGGACAGCGGCTCCCACGTTCTGCAGAGTCTGAACTCTAAGTCTATTTTCAGGGGACCGTTTCCTCCTTTGCTCTCAAGCCACGGCGCGAAAGCGCTGTGGCTTTTTTTGTCTTACAAGCCTTCCTAGCATCAGTTGTCGGGAGTAGAATACTCACGTCTGAGTTTTCCGTTAGCTTAAGCACTGAAATTCGAGCTTAGAACATCATCGCCAGGAAACATCGAAGGTATTCCCAGTTTGATCGTTCGAAATCCTGTCACCTTCTTCGACAGCGCGGGATCAGCCAGAGAGGCTGGACCTGTAGGAGCGCTACGGTTTGTCGGAATAGGGGATTGTGATCCGGATTCTCAGACGGCCGATGCTCTCTGTTGGTCGCGAACCGGCTCGATACAGTGGAGACTCTGAAGGCAGATGATCCGCTTCAAGCGCGCTCAGATGGTCTTGGACATTGAAGAAACCTTCAAATAGCAAAGTCAGTTTCCCTGAAAGCATGAGCAAAAGTTGTTTAAACGGTAGAGTGGCCGGATCCAAAAGCGCGCGCCTTCTCGCAGGCCAGCAGTGCAGGGTGCGTTCCGTTTTCTGGAACGCATCATCGGCGCCGCGGCCTCTGGTGCATCGAAAAGCGCAGCACACCCTTCGTGTTCTGCTGGTTTTACTGGCGGCTTTCTGGGCTTTGGAGGCGAAAGCCCTTTCTGCCCAAAATACACCGATTTGCAAAGGCCCACCAGAGCTGGAGCCAGTTATTGCCACCAGGCCTTCGGCGGGCGCCTATAACGCGCTGGGCGCCTATTTCGCGCAACGCAGTCTTTTCTCCTGTGCCGTTCCTGCTTTTGAGAAAGCGCTGAAACTCGAACCCGGATCCTGGGAAACGCGTTACAACCTGGGTCTTGCCTTGATGCAAAAAGGGGAGCGGAAACGAGCAGCTGCTGAGCTGAAACAGGTGGTTCTGCAAAAGCCGGATCAGCTCAACGCCCGGAACGCTCTGGGAACGGTGCTTTTGGACCTCGGTGATCTGAATGGCGCTGAAGAGCATTTCAAACAAGCGTTGAAGATGGATCCCCGGTCTGCGTTTGCGCTTCACAATCTCGGTCAGGTTGCGATGGCTCAGCGGCGATTCAACGTCGCCATTAGCTACTTCAAACAGTCGCTGACCCTCGAGCCAGAAAGTTTTGACGACCAGCTATCCTTGGGAGTCGCCTATTCTCAGAACAACGAGGGTGAAGAGGCGATCCGTGTCCTGAAGAAGCTGGTGGAAAGGCATCCGCGGTCCGCCGTGGCCTTTTTCAATCTGGCCACTGTTTACGCGCAGAGTTATCGCTACGGGGAAGCCGGCGAGGCTTATGCCAAGGCCTTGCAGCTGGATCCGAAGAACGAAATCACTCGTCTTTCTCTTGCCAAGGCCCTGACCTCACAAAACAAATTTGACCTGGCGCTGCCCCATATCGAGCGGTACAGCCGCGAGCATCGGGGCGATTTTGAGGGGCACTATCTCTATGGATTGGCTCTGCGCGGGCTGGGAAACTACGAGAAAGCCGAAGCTGAGCTGCGGCAAGCGGTCGCCCTCAATGCCAGCCACTATGACGCGGTTTACAGTCTGGGTTTTGTTCTGGCGCGGCTGGAAAAGCTTGAAGAGGCCAAGGCACATTTGGAGCGGGCCAAAGCGCTGAATCCGGCTTCGGAGGATGCCCGCTATCAGTTGGCTGCGGTCCTCAGGCGGTTGAAGGAAACCGAAAAAGCCCAGGTCGAGTTCCGGGAGTTTGAGAAGAAGAAGCTGGCAGGCCAGCAGGAGACCGTCGCTGGCGCGACGGGCAGCCAGGCGAACAAGCTCCTCGAGGAAGGAAACGCGCAAGAGGCGGCCCGACTTTATCGGGAGGCGCTGCGGCTGGATCCAAGCAACGCCAAAACACACTACAACCTGGCGCTGGCGCTGAACAAGCTCGGCGATCGTGCAGGAGAACAGCAAGCTCTGGAGGAAGCGATTCGCCTGGATGCGAAGTTTTCGCAGACGCATAATCAACTCGGATTGGTGCTTATGGCAGAGGGCAAGCTTGCCGAGGCGGAACAGGCATTCCTGCGGGCCTTGGAACTGGATCCCCAGTTTGCTGAGGCTCAGAACAACCTGGGAACGCTTTATGGATCTCAGGGGAAGAACGCGCAGGCCGAGAAGCTGTTCCGACTGGCAGAGGAAAACAGTCCAAAGTACACCCAGGCACATTTAAACCTAGGCTTGACACTGGCCGCGCTGGAAAGGCTTTCCGAAGGTGAAAAGGAGATTCAGGCCGCCCTCAAATTGGAGCCCGATCACTCTGGAGCATTGACCGCGTTAGGCATGGTGCAGGCCAAGCTGGGACGGATGCGGGAAGCTTCCAGTACATTTCAAAGAGTCATCGCCTTGCAGCCCGCATCCGCTGAAGCCCATCTGAACCTGGGGATCGCGCTGGCGGATGGCTACGATCTGGAAGGCGCTTTGAAGGCCTTCTCTGAAGCGGTCCGACTGGCGCCAACCTCCCCTGCTACCCTCTACAATCAGGGCCGTGTCCTCTTTGATCTGCATCGCTACCAGGAGGCGCACGTTGCCCTCAGCCGTGCCTGCCAGCTAGGCCCCGACCTGTCTCCAGCCCTGTATCTTCTCGCCCTGCTGGAACGCCAGTTGAACAACAGCCAGAAGGCTGCAGATCTCTTGCAGCGCGTGGTCGCGTTGGAACCGCGCAACGCCGTGGCTTTCCATCTGCTGGCTCAAAATCTGGCTCAGCTTGGACGGACGGCCGACGCCATCGAGCAATGGCAGCGAGCCGTCGAGATCGACCCGGACCATGCCGAAGCGCTTTACAACCTGGCCCGCGGTTTGCAGAAGGAAGATCCTGCCAGAGCGCGCCAGTATCAGGAACGGTTCTCCGCGTTGCAGCAGAAGCGTCAGATGACCGACCAGGCAGATACCTTGGGCAACTTCGCGCTTGCCTCAGCCCAGGCTCGCGATTGGCCTCAGGCAATTTCACGCTTGAAAGAAGCCCTTCAAGTTTGTAGCAGCTGCAAGTCGCTGGGTGATATTCATAAGAACCTGGGCCTGATCTACTGCCGCTCGGGCGATCTGAAGAATGGCGAAGAACAACTGCATTTGGCCCTCAAAATCAAGCCCAACGATCCGGATGTATTGAACGCCCTGCAAGTGATTGCCAGCCTCCGCTCGAAATAATATCGTTGCACCATGAACGTATCCTGCGGCTACAACGGGAAGATCCTGCATGTGGACCTGACACGGCGTCAATTTCGTGAGGAAGCGCTCGACGATGAAGTCTACCGGCTCTATCCAGGCGGAGGGCTGCTGGGAACGTATCTCTTGTTAAGAGACACGAACCCGGGCCTTGACGCCCTGGGCTCTGACAACCTCCTGATTTTCGTCTCCAGTGTGATTGCCGGCTTGCGGGGAGTGGGCTTGGCCCGGTTTTCGGTGGTGACCAAGTCACCGCTTTCCGGAGCAATCGGCGAGACCCGCTGTGAAGGCCCGTGGGGAACGGCACTAAAAGCGAGTGGGTATGATGCCCTGCTGCTTCATGGGTGCTCAGAACAGCCGGTCTACCTCTTGCTCGACGGCGGCACCGCACAGCTCCTGCCTGCTGAACGGCTCTGGGGCCGTGAAACGGCTTCAGTGACCAGTGAACTTGAAAGGACTCATGGCACTCATGTTCATGTGGCTGCCATCGGGCCGGCGGGCGAAACTCAGGTGCGATATGCCAGTATCGTTGCCGATCGCCATTACCAGGCCATGCGCCTTGGAGTCGGTGCGGTGATGGGATCTAAGAAGGTGAAGGCGATCGCTCTGGCAGGTGGAAGCTTGCCTCCAGCGGCCGATCCGGAAGCGCTGGCAAGGATCTCGGCTCTTGCCGCTTCACGGCTGGAGCAGAATGAACTCACTCGCTGGCAGAAGCATCCACCTGGTTTTGCGGCTTGGATCGACACGATTACCGATCCCGGCTATCTCAGTGTCGAAAATTTTCGGAGCAGTGCGACTCCGAATCGCGACGTCTTTGCCTCATCGCGGTTTCTCGAGTTTTACCGGGGAGAAGCGCCTTGCCCGGGTTGTCCCAACGATTGCATCAAGCAGTTCGAAGTGGATGGAGAACCGGGCTCCGGCGGAATGCACCAGGAAATTGCAGGAACACTGGGGCCAAATATCGGCTTGACCGACCTGGCGGTGCTGGTTCGCGCTAATCGCTACTGCAACCTCCACGGTCTCGATCCCGTCTCGGCAGGGTTTTCTATCAGCTTTGCCATGGAGAGTTTTGCGAAGGGGTTGTTGACCACTCACGACACTAACGGCTGGAATGTGCAGTTTGGCAACAACGGGGTTGTCCTGCCCCTTCTGGAACAGATCGCTCACCGGCAGTCACTGGGTAACCTGCTGGCGGAAGGAACGCGCCGCGCCGCTGAATCCATCGGCCCGGCAGCGGTTCCCCTGGCCATGCAGGTGAAATCCGTTGAGATGACTTCTTTTGAGCCCCGCGGGCAGACCAACCTGGCCCTTGGTTTTGCCACCGCCCCGATCGGGCCCCGCTACGACATTTGCGAGCATGATTGGGACTTCGATACCAGGAGCGGATGGAGCCACACGCTGGAGAGCTCTCGCGCTCTGGGCATCCTGCGTCGCATTCCGATGGACTACCTGGGTCCTGACAAGGTGCGGAACTTCAAGGTGTTGAACAATCTCTGGAGTGCCTGTGACGCACTGGACTTCTGCATCTTTGCCAGCGCGCCCACCCGTGCGCTCACGTTGAACGAAATGACTGCCATCGTTGCTGCCGTCACGGGATGGGAAACGAGTGCGTACGAATTCCTGCGTTGGGGAGAACGGCGCAACCATCTGATGCGCGTCTACAACCTGCGCGAGGGCTTCACGGCTTCCGACGATACCTTGCCGGAACGGTTTTTCACGGAGTCGGTTCCAACGCGGCACAGTCCCTCCGCTTCGCTCAACCGCGAGAAATTTCACAACGCGATTCAGACTTACTACGGCATGATGGGATGGGACGAGGCCGGGCGACCCCGGGAGAGCACGCTGGTAGACTTTGAGCTGGACTGGCTGTTGGGTGCGATGTGAAGAATTTCAGAAGGCGAGTAGCCGCGACGATCGTACATTCGGCGTTCGTCGCGGGCAGTTGGATTAGAATCATCCGGCGGTTCTGCCTTATGAGCTCCAGCCTGCTGCCACTAATAGCAGTGCTTGCCGGCGCGGCAGCGTGGCACCTGACAAATCTAGGAGCCACACAGAGCAATACTCCAACTCAGGCGGCATTCGTTGGTTCTGAGACCTGCAAAGGGTGTCACACCGACAAGCATTCCACTTGGCTGACGACGGCGCACGCCTACGCTTTGCGCGAGGCTTCTTCGGAAAGTATCGCCGGGCAATTCGACGGCCAGCCCGTCAAGACACCATTCTTCACCGCCACTCCATACCGCCGGGACGACCAGTACTGGATTCGGGTCCAACGTCACGACGGCGGAGCCTGGGGAGACCATTCAGTCTCGCGGGTCGTGGGAAAGTCATTCGAGCAGGCTTACCTCTTTACCGGGCCGCGTGGCGAGTGGCGCATCCTGCCTATCTGCTGGAGTCTAGAGCGCAAACAATGGGATTGGACGCACCGGGTCTTGGCAGACATCAACGGCGATCCCGGCAGTCTCCCAGAGTCCTATGATAGTCGCGAGAAGATTTTCAACGACGGGTGCGGACAGTGTCACGCCACCCATTACGACATCGGCTACGATTCCCGCCAGGACAGATATGCCTCGCAGTTTCTGGAAGGAGCCGTCTCCTGCGAATCCTGCCACGGCCCCGGAGCGGAGCACGTTCGCTGGCATCGACGAAAGAAATCCGGAGGGGAACCCTATCGGTCTCCAGCGCGGCTCTTGCATCCGGCTCGAGATCTCCAGGCGCCCGGTGTGTTGGCGAGTTGTGGCCGCTGCCACTACAAGCATGATTGGCGTTACGCCATCGACGAGAATCCCCGAGTTGGATTTCAAGAGATTGCTATCAGCCGAAATCATGATGGGCTGGGCTTCTTTGCCGACGGGAAGGTGTCTGGACTGAACTACCATGGCACCACGCAATCGCAGAGCGCCTGCTTTCGCGGGGGCATGAGTTGTCTCAGCTGTCACCAAATGCACAGCGGCAAGCCGTATGCGCTGAGGTGGGAAGAGACAGCGGACACGCCCTGTGCCTCTTGTCATCGCCCGCTCGTTAGTGCCTCACAATCACATAGCCGTCATCAGAATCTGCGCTGCGTCGACTGCCACATGCCAAAGCTCATGACGGGGGTGCTGCATTTCATGCGCGACCACTCCTTGAGCAGCCCGGAGCCGGAACTCACCGAAAAGTTTGGCAAGGAACAAGCACCGAATGCGTGCGCGCAGTGCCACTCCCAGCCTGCAGCCTGGGCGCGCCAATGGAAGGAAAAGTGGTGGAAACCGGCTGACCCGAGCCTAATTGAGAACGTGGGCACCGTCGTGGCTTTGCGAAAAGAGAGGACCGTAGAAACGAAGAGATTGGTAAACATGGCGGAGGGCACGGCCAATCAACTGTTCTTTCGACTGACAGCGGTCGATCAACTGGCACGGCGGCGCAGCGAGGAGTCGCGGGCCGCTCTGCGGCGCTTGTTGTCCGACTCCCATGAAGAGGTGCGCCAGCTGGCTGCCCTGGGAATCGGTTCGGACCCTCATCCAGAAGCGGCGGCCGACCTGGTTCGGACACTTGCTGATCCCTCCCGGATTGTGAGACTGGAGTCGGGCTTTGCGCTCGCGCGTTGCGGATGGCGCGGTTCAAGCCCTGCAATGGAACGCATTTATCAGGATGCCGCCGGGATGCTCAATCGCCAGCGCCGCTTCGACGACGTAAGCGAGCGGCTGGTCGTGCTGGCAGATGCTCTGGAACACACTGGCGAAATGACAGAGCATCTGGCCCACTTGTCTGGAAAAACCATCATCGTTCAAACTGCCGGAGAGTTGCTGCATCGTCATGGACGGAATTTGCTGGAGCAGGGGGACGCGAAGCAGGCCTTACATTATCTTCAGCTAGCGCTTGAACACTACCGGCGAGCGCCACAATCCGTGGGCCGCGACAGACGTGAGTGGATTTCGCTCGACCTGGCTGACACCTTTGCCTCGCTGGGACAACTCTCAGACGCGCGCGGCCAGTGGCAGCAGGTTACCGCTCCTGCGGGGTCAGACTCGTTAAGCTATGACATCGCGGCGCTGCGACTGGAGACGCCAGGAAAAACTGACCTCAAGCGCCGTCAATTGGCCGCCCGAGTGGAAGCACTGAAAAGTGACCCAGCTTCGGGAGAACTGCGCCGCCGCGCGCTGTGGAGCCTGAGAGAGTTGAAGTAGCTGCCAGGCGCCAGTTTCAATAGGCGAACCAGCTCTAATGCTTCAGCCGCTGGTGCGATGTTCAGAATTCATTAGCTGACTTCGACTCGCTTCGTTCAACAGCACGGCCTCCTCGAACCTGACACCTCGCCCCAGACAACTGTTTACCGCTTCCAGATTGCCAGTGCGGTTTTGAGCCAGGAAACGTTCTTCTCCTGATGGCACTGCAGGCAGGCGTTTGGGCTTTCGTCCTGTCCAAAACGCTCAACGGTCTCAATCTTCGGAGTGTCATCGATCTGGTGAGTTCTCGCGCGAAAGAGCAGGCTGTTCATGATGGCAGGCATATGACAAGAAATGCAGTGATTGGCTTCTGAATCCGCCGCATGGCGGGTGTGTCGCTGCGTCTGCAGTGCCTGGGCAGTATGACACTGGGTGCACATGCCGTCGGGGTCTTTCGTGAACCGCAAGGATTTGGGATTGCTCGCGGCATCCTTGCCGTGCACGTCGTGGCAGTGACCGCACTGGGCCTGACCCTTCTGAAAGCAGGCGGACCGTTGCAGAGACTCCACAATAAAGGTCGTCTCTCGAAAGCGCCCGTCTCTGTAAAAAGCTTTCCTCGAGAATTCGCCGAATGGCCGGCTTTTGTTAGGCGGATAGAACGAGGGTGCTGAAGGCCAGTAGTTTAATTCTCCGTGGGGCCCGGAATCGCGCACGGCCGATTGGCGGTGGCATTGACCGCAAATGGCCAGGTATTCGCGGCTCGATATCTTCGTGAAGTCGACAGGCGGCTCTGATGCAGGCTTTTCATACGGCCGGCCTTTGCGCATGGCGCCGACATGCCGGCTTGACGGCCCATGACACATCTCGCAATTAATTCCTGGCTCGCGGAATTCAAGATGGTCTGCCTCGAAGCCGCCGCCCTGGGTGTTTCGCAGTTGGCTGGTATGGCACACGGCGCAATTGGCCTGGTAGCTGGTAACGGAACTGAATTTTTCAAAGGTCCTCACATCCGTGCGCGGAGAACCCTCCGGATCGATAACCTGCCAGAAATTCAACCACCTCTTGTGAAGGACGTTGTACTGGACAGGAAACACATGAATCTGGCCGCCGGGCAGCCGTGTGGCGTAGGCCTGCTGCCACTTGGATCCAATGGTGTAGTCGACGGGATAACGAACCCACTGCCCGCTGGACACCTTGATCTCGAAGAAGTGCCTCCCTCGCTCAGTGAACATTCGCGCATAGGCGAAGCGATCCTCTCCTTGGAACGGCTCCAACTGGTTGCCCGCCCACCGCAACCGGTCGCCGGAATAGAACGGTTCCTTTGAGCTGAAATCTCCAATGATGTTGGCAGCGTCGTAGGGGCGAAACATGCGCGCCATGCCTGTCTGTCGCCAGTTGTGGTGCTGGTCTGCATGACAGGAGCGACAGCTCTCACTGCCGGCGTAGGTTGAAGGGTTGCTGGCGACAAGGTGCTCGGCGGAGCCTGAGGCGGGAAGTCGGTCTTGGTATCTTTGAGCCTTTGCCGATAACTTCTCGACATAAGTCTGAAAACTCACTTCATCAGGAGTGTTCTGGCCGCTTTGATGAATTCGCCTGAGATGCTCGAGAGCTTTGCTCTGCAGAGGACCCTTCAAGGTTTGAGCAGTTGCAAAGTTCAGAGCTGCTTCCTCAGTTTGACCATTGGTGAGCAAGCCCAATCCCAGCAGATAAGAGATCTCACCGTCGACTGGATTGAACTGTCGGGCCGTCGCCAGCAAAGTTACAGATTCCTTGAGAAGAGCTTTCTGTCGTTCTCCGGAGGCGAGCGAAAGCGCCTCGGTAATTGCCGCCCTTCCGAGGGCGAAGTACGACGAGGCTCTCAGCTGCCGGGAGGTGGCCGGCCAATCCGCAGCTCCTACGGAGAGCGGAGGTGCAAATTCGTCGAGGTACTGCAGCGCCAGCCGCGCGCTCACGCGTGCTTCTGCAAACTGCGACTGTTGAATCTGCACATTGGCAAGCGGGACGAGCAACAGAGGATTCTCGGGAAGGAGATCGATAGACTCACGACCATACGTCAGTGCCTGTTTGTAATTGCCAAGATCGATGAAGGCCTTCGCAGCAATCTCCAAGACCTGAGGCAAAAACCAGGAGCGCGAAAAGCTCGTCAGAAACTCGTCGGCAAGGCGCGCTTTCTCTGCAGCGGAACTTTGAGCGAAGAGCGCCACCAGGGCGCGACGTTCCAGCGGGTCTTCGATTTGATCGGCAATGGTATAGGCCTTCCGATTCTGACTTGAAATGACGGTGTCGAATTCCTGCGCCCGAGCCTGCCAAATCATTGCCGGCTGAGTCACAGCAATCAAGGCCACGACACAAAAACGGAGAACTTTATGCCGCATGATTCACTTTCAGGCAAGTCCGACGGGACACTCTGATTTCGGCAAATGCACCGAAACGACGGGCTGGCCGCTGCTGAGCAAAGAGCAAGTTTAAGGTAGCGAACAATGCCGCCGGGAGCAAGAAGCATTCCTGCAGCGCCTCCAAATCACGCAGGCGCTGGACGCGAGTTTTCTTGAAGGTCGCGGCTGGCGGTGGCCCCAACTTTAGGTTGGTATCACACGCTTTTGCGAATAGAATAAGCTTGTCGTAGCCGTCTACTCCTATGCGTCCTACCCGCGCTGTTCGAAACATCTTCTTCGTATCCGCCTCGGCCGTAGCACTCGCCTGTGGAGGCGATGCTGCGCCCAAGGCCAAGGACAACCCCGGCCCTGCCAGCGTTGACTTTAATCGCGACATTCGCCCTATCTTGTCCGACAAGTGCTTCACCTGCCACGGACCAGACAAAGGAAACCGCGTGACCGAGCTGCGATTCGACTTGGAGGCAGGCTCGAAAACACCCCTTGCAGACGGACGTCTGGTGATTGTGCCTGGAAATCCCGAGAAGAGTGAAATGTTTCGCCGCATCTCCTCGGACGATGACGCGGTGCGCATGCCTCCTGCTCCGATGGGACAACCCAAACTTTTGGAGAGGGAGATCGAGCTGATCCGGCAGTGGATTCAGCAGGGTGCCAAGTGGCAAAGACACTGGTCGCTGATTCCTCCACGCCGGGCGGAACTCCCCAGCGTGGAGAACAAAGCCTGGGCGAGGAATCCGATTGACACGCTCGTTCTGCATCGTCTCGAGCGCGAAGGGCTTGCCCCTTCGGCTGAAGCGGACCGGGCAACACTCCTCCGCAGAGTGACACTCGATTTGACGGGTCTGCCTCCCACGCCGTCTGAGGTAGAGGCTTTCTTGAACGATACTTCTGCAAAGTCATACGAGAAGGTTGTGGATCGTCTTCTCGAATCGCCTCGCTATGGTGAGCGAATGGCCGTGCGATGGCTGGATGCCGCCCGCTACGCCGATACCAACGGCTATCAAAGCGACGGCGTGCGCAGTATGTGGCGCTGGCGCGACTGGGTGATCGATGCGCTCAATCGCAACATGCCCTTTGACCAGTTCACTATCGAACAAATCGCCGGCGACCTTCTGCCCAATGCCACCCGAGATCAGAAAATTGCTTCGGGATTCCATCGCAACCATCGCACGAACGCTGAAGGTGGCATTGTGCCGGAGGAATTTCGAGTCGAGTATGTGGCCGATCGTGTTGAGACGACCTCGATGGTGTGGTTAGGTCTCACGGTGGGTTGTGCCCGATGTCACGATCACAAGTACGATCCCATCACGCAGAAAGAGTTCTATCAGCTCTTCGCCTACTTCAACACGGTTCAGGACAAGGGCCTCGTCTACAACTTCGGAAACGAAGAGCCCTACCTCAAAGCTCCCACGCCCCGGCAGGAAGCCCACCTGAACAAGCTCGATGGCAGAGTGGAAAGCGCCAAAAGGAAATACGCGGCGCTTCAGCCGGAGATTGCGAAGACTCAGCGGCTGTGGGAGGAGTCGTTGCCTAAGTCTGAGCCTGTTGACTGGACAGTGAGCGACGGGATGGCGGTGCATTATCCGCTCGACGGACTGCTGGCATCGGGTTGTCACGGCGGAAGGCCTGTAGGCGCTGGTTCTCCAGACTGCAATTTGCCTCTCGTGCCGGGGAAGGTGGGCCAGGGAGTCAGCTTCGACGGCAAGCGATACATCGATGCAGGAGATGTGGCCAAATTCAGCTACATGGATCCTTTCAGTTTTGCTGCCTGGATTTACCCGACGGCACCCAACGGGGCCATTATGTCGCGCATCGAAGACGCGCCCCAGGGGCATGGATATGGCCTGTACCTCAAAGACGGCAAGATCCGGCTTCACATCACCATGCGTTGGACTGACATCGGCATGCGCCTGGAAACAGCCGATTCTATTGAGTTGAACCGTTGGCAGCACGTTGTGATGAGCTACGACGGAAAGCGCAAAGCTGAAGGAGTAAAGATCTATCTCAATGGTGATTCACAGAAGATCACCGTGCTTTTTGATGAACTGACCTGGCCTCTCGATCCGAAAGACCCGTTTCGCATCGGCGCAGGCGAGGGGCCGGAGAATCGATTCCAGGGCGTCATCGACGAAGTCCGGGTGTATCGCAGAGCTCTCTCTCCAGAGGAAGCAGGAGTTTTGCCACTGCTGAAGACCGTGAGTGAGATCGCGGCAAAGCCACGCGAGCAGCGCACGGCCGCCGAGAACAACAAGCTGGCATTGTGCTTCATGGAGCTATTTGCCTCCAAAACCGTTAAGGAAGCCCGCTGTGAGTGGCTCGACGCCCAGAGAACGAGAGATGCCTTTTTCGAAACGATCCAGACCGTAATGGTCATGCAGGAAAGTGCGACGCCGCGGGACACCTTTGTGCTGAAGCGCGGCGCCTATGATGCGCCGGGAGAAAAGGTGAACCCTGGGGTTCCGGCGGCACTTTCTTCGCTGCCCAAGAGTCCTTCAAACAACCGGCTCGCTCTCGCCCGCTGGCTCGTTGATCCTGCAAATCCGCTGACAGCAAGGGTCATGGTCAATCGGTTCTGGCAGATGCTGTTTGGCATTGGGCTGGTAAAAACGACAGAAGACTTTGGCTCCCAGGGCGAGTGGCCGATCCATCCCGAGTTGCTGGATTGGCTCGCAACACGATTCATCGACAACGGTTGGGATCTAAAGGCGCTTCTCAAGACAATCGTTACCAGTTCGACATACAGGCAGTCGTCGGAAGTCACCCCAGAGCGGTATGACAAAGACCCGGAGAATAGGCTGCTGGCGCGGGGGCCCCGCTTCAGGCTGCCGGCCGAGACCATTCGAGACCAGGCACTGGCGATTTCCGGGTTGCTGGTGGAGCGAATCGGCGGTCCTTCGGTGAAGCCCTACCAGCCTCCAGGCTTGTGGGAAGAACTTTCGTTTGGCGACGGGTACCACCCTGATAGTGGTGACAAGTTGTATCGACGCAGTCTCTACACCTACTGGAAGCGCACAGTTGCACCACCGGCGATGATCACTTTTGACGCAGCCGACCGAGAGACCTGTGCCGTGCGCCAGACGCGCACCAACACGCCGCTCCAGGCTTTGAATCTGATGAACGACGTCATATACCTCGAGGCCTCCAGGAAACTTGCAGAGCGAATCCTGAAAGAAGGAGGGGCAAGCGCTGAGGGTCGCATTGAGTATGCCATGCGCCTAGCGGCTGCACGCCCGCCACGAGCGGAGGAAGCCAAGATCCTTTTGGAGACTCTGCGACGTTTTCAGAATCGGTTCCAGAACGATGCGAAAGCTGCCACGAAGCTTCTCAGCTATGGGGAGTCTCCACGCGATGAGAAGCTGGATTCGGGCGAACTGGCCTGCTATGCCGCGCTGGCCAGCTTGATTCTAAATCTGGATGAGATCGTCACGAAGCAATAAGACAATGGACCAGAACCTCCGAAACTCAGCTCTCAACACGCAGCGCCTGTGGATGACTCGCCGTCATTTCTTTGGTCTCAACGCCGCCGGCATTGGCTCGGCGGCGCTGACTTCCCTGCTAGGTCGAGACCTTTTGGCTGACGCAGGGAGTGCTTCGAGCGAGAGTGGTCATGGCAGTTTGCCTGGCCTGCCCCATTTCCCGCCCAAGGCGAAGCGCGTTATCTGGCTGTTTCAGTCAGGCGGCCCTTCGCAAATGGAGTTGTTTGACTACAAACCGCAAATGGAGAAATTGCGTGGCACTGATTTACCGGACTCCATCCGCAAAGGGCAACGGCTCACCGGAATGACTGCCACTCAAGATCGTTTCCCGGTGGTCTCCTCTCTCTTCAATTTCGCCCAGCACGGCCAGTCCCGAGCGTGGGTAAGCGAGTTGATGCCCCACACGGCCAAGATCGTGGACGACCTCTGCTTCATCCGGTCGATGCATACAGAAGCGATCAACCACGACCCGGCCATTACCTTCTTCCAGACAGGAGCGCAGATTGCCGGCCGCCCCAGCATTGGCGCATGGCTCGCTTATGGCTTGGGCAGCGAGAATCAGGATCTGCCGGCCTTTGTGGTGCTGATCACCCAAGGGGGAGGCGACCAGCCGCTGTACGACAGGCTTTGGGGAAGTGGTTTCTTGCCCACCCGGTATCAGGGAGTGAAGTTTCGGTCCGTTGGAGATCCAGTTCTCTACTTGTCGGACCCGGAGGGTTTTGACCGAGGATTGAGACGTGAGTATCTTGATGCTCTCGGCGAACTGAATCAACTCAGCCTGAAGCAGTTCGGCGACCCTGAGATTGCGACTCGCATCTCACAGTACGAAATGGCTTTTCGGATGCAGGCCTCCGTCCCTGAACTGGCGGACCTTTCCAAGGAACCGGAGTCGGTCTTCCAGCTCTACGGAGAGGACGCCCGGAGACCTGGAACATTTGCCGCGAACTGCCTGCTGGCGCGGCGGCTGGCAGAACGTGGTGTTCGTTTTATTCAGCTCTTCCATCGCGGATGGGACCAGCATGGGAAGCTTCCACGAGATCTAACGCGGCAGTGCAAAGCAACCGACCAGGCGTCTGCAGCGTTGGTTCTGGATCTTAAAGCTCGCGGGCTGCTGGACGACACACTGGTTATCTGGGGGGGCGAGTTTGGGCGCACGGTGTATTGCCAGGGCCGCCTGACCGAGGATGACTACGGGCGCGACCATCACCCGCGCTGTTTCACGATGTGGATGACCGGAGGAGGGTTCAAGCCCGGAGTCACTTACGGCGAAACAGATGATTTCTCCTACAACGTCACCAAAGATCCGGTGCACGTCCACGACCTGCACGCTACGATTCTCCACTGTCTGGGCATTGATCACACGAAGCTGACTTTCAAATTCCAGGGCCGGCACTTTCGTCTCACCGACGTTCATGGGAATGTCGTCACTCCCCTTTTGCGGTCGTAATCTTCAACTGGCTTGCGCGTGATCGCTCACCGCGTGCTTCGCCGGCCGCCGTAAAAGCGATAGACCTCTGACCCTTGCCCGGTAACAGGCCCCAACCGCCGGCAATCAGGTGTGCCTGCCGCTTCGCAGCTGAGTCAAAATATGCGACCGCATTTGTGAGCGAATGCCTACGGGAGCACAACTGTGTCGTAACTGCGGCGCCGGCTGGCAAGTCTCTCTCGAAGACTCACCAGCCTTGCCCGAATCGTCTTCAATCGAAGCGCCAGCAATAGAACGACGACCGCACCATACGCCAGCGGCTCCCGAATATCCGATTTCACTAACCACACAAAATGGATGATGACGAGTACCCCGGCCAAGTAGATCAAGCGATGAAGGCGTTTCCAGTTCTTGCCCAATCGCCTCATCCATCCTTTTGTCGAAGTGATGGCCAGTGGAAGAAGCGCCAAGAAAGCGGCGAACCCAACAAGCGCATAGCGCTTTTTGAAAATGGCTTCTTCGAGCAGGCTTGGATCAAATTGATAGTCAAGGCCGACAAAGGTGAGGAAATGCAGCGTGGCGTACATGAAAGCGTAGAGACCGAGGGTTTTGCGCAAACCAATCACCTGCCTCGACCCGAACGCTGTGCTGATGGGTGTGCACGCCAGCGAAAGCACCAAGAGCACAAGAGCCGCTTTGCCGGTTCGGAAGGTGATGTACTGGATTGGATTGGCTGTCAACTCATCGTGGAAGAAATTCCAGATCAGCAGGGCTAGCGGCAAGGGAGCGCCAACATGAGTCACAAGATGCAGCCATCGTGACTTGAGCCAGGCCATCAAAAATTCCTCCGCAAATCCATGCCAGCGTACAGATGAGCGACCTGCTCGCCGTACCCGTTAAAGGGCAGAGTCTTTCGCCGCAAGAACTCGCCGATCCGCCGCTCGCTGGCCTGAGACCAGCGCGGATGGTTCACCTCGGGATTGACATTGGCAAAGAAGCCATACTCATTCGGCGCAGACTGCATCCAAAGAGAATTGGGCATGGACCCCACCAGCTCGATCTTCACAATGGATTTGATGCTCTTAAACCCGTACTTCCAGGGCACGACCAAGCGAATGGGAGCGCCGTTCTGCGGAGGCAATGGCTTCCCATAGAGTCCGGTCCCCAGAATCGTCAAGTCGTTCATTGCTTCATCCAGGCGCAAGCCTTCGGTGTAGGGCCACGGATACCAGCCCCCCCTCTGACCGGGCATCTGCTTTGGGTTGTAGACCGTTTCAAAACGGACGTACTTGGCTTTCGGCGTGGGTTCGACAACTTTGAGCAGAGACGCCAACGGAAAGCCCGACCAGGGAATTACCATCGACCAGGCTTCCACGCAACGCAGTCGATAGATCCGCTCTTCCTGCGTGAACCTCTTGAGGAGATCATCCAGATCAAAAGTCGCAGGCTTGTTGACGTGTCCGCCGACCTTCACAGTCCAAGGAGAGGTTCGGAATTCCTGGGAAAGCGGCGCCACTCGTTCCTTGTCCGTGGAAAACTCGTAGAAATTGTTGTAGTTCGTGATGGCCTTGAAAGGCGTCAGCTCCTTGCGTAGCTCGTCAAAGCTGTCAGCCGCGAAAACTGAAGGAGATGGCAGCAAAGCACTTCCTGCAAGGGCGCCCAGGGCTCCCATGAATCTCCGCCTGGAGAGATACACAGACTCAGGCGTGATCTCGGATGATGGTATTTTCATCATATGAAGCGATGCCTCCTATCGAATCCGCCTCTGCCATTGGTCCGGGTGCTTTGAGCTGGAGTGGTTGCACGGCACCGCAAAACTGAGATCCTGAAGGCAGAGTGATTCAGCTCCCACATTAAGTATCCTAACGCTATATCCCCGGTTTGCCGCTGGAAATTCCCTCGGCCGGACCTGTTTCCGAGATACCTGGCTGATTTCAAACGAGCAAAACCAAGTTGCCACTGAGCATGAATGGCTAAACCAGATCCAGATGGAACTAGGCCTGGCGATGCATCAAAACCGGAACCCACGTTCAGCCTCTGCGGATGCCCATCATCACTCGATGCGATGCGGTGACGCCGGCTAGCTCTTCGGGGGCCCTTGCATGCCCAGAGGAAGGAGAAGGATCAAACAGCAACTGCGGCTGACTAGCTCCAGGGCCGGTCTTTGAGAAACGAGGAATGCTCTGGAAGCGGTTTATTTGTTCGGAAGTATTTTTGATACGCCGAGATCCAGTCTCGAGAAATATCGCGTTGCGCGGTCGCAAGATCAAGTTTGCCCCGGCAGACCATCTGGTAGAGGTGGTCTTCCAGTGCATCTTTAATGTGAGCGTTCCAGGCGGTTCCGCTATAGGGTTGGGGCCAGAAATTGCGAATATTGTCTGAACCTCCCAGGGCGGGAGTGATCAAGTAGTCTAGTTCGTAGGCACGGGGTTTGGGCTCGCAGATTCCATACGCCGCAAAGACCTGCGAGGCTACGGCCGCCGGCACCAGCCGCACCGTGTCTGTCATGCCCACCGCGCAAATGTCGTTCCGCGTCACGGGAAGTGTCGCACCCGGCGTCAAGCTGGGATCGGGGATGGCTCGGGCTTCGTATTGAATATGATTCGTTCCGGATTCATCAAAAGCAGTGCGGGAGCGGAGAATGAAGGCGCCGAGCAAGACGATCACAGAGCCAGCGCTGGCCAGGGCCAGCAGCCGGGGTTCGAAGGCCACTGCAGCGATGCGGCGCCACAGTTTCGGACGCGCTGAGTCCACAAGTTCTGCCATGCGCAGCTTCAACAGCGCCCGTGGGCGCTCGGCAGATGGCAACTGCGGAGCCAGTCTTGTGCGCGCTTGCGCAAAGTCTGCGATGGCACTGTCGATTTCCCGCAGGCGCGTGCGGCAGGTCCGGCAGGAAGCCAGATGCGCCTGGACCTCGGCAGCCCGACGAGTGGAAAGTTCGCCGTCGACGGCCAGCAGCAAACCTTGATCAGAGATGTGCACGCCTTCGCTTTTCATGAATCAACTCCTATTCGCGCGGCTCAGACGCTCGATCGATCGTCCAAGCGAAAGTGCAACAGCGCCTAAGGACATGCCTAACACCCGGGCGATCTCGCGGTAGCGCAGCCCTTCCGCGCGCAAATGGAGACAGCAGCGATCCTGTTCAGGCAGGACCCTGACTACCGCGAGCAGGCGTTCCTGCTTCTGTCTGGCAGCCAACGCTTCCTCTGGATTTGGACTTGGGTCCAGCAGCCGATCGAAAGCATTCTCTTCCGGTTGTTCCACAATTCCGCCTCCACCTCGATGGCGTCGCTTGAGTGCGAGGTTGTGGCCGACACGAAAAGCCCAGCCACGCAAATTCTGGCGCGACTTGCCCCGCCGCAAGTGGTGAAACAGGGCCAGAAACACTTCCTGGATGACTTCCTCCCCGTCCGCCAGAGACAAGCCGATCGAAAACACGTAACGAAGCAGCGGACTCCGTAACTCATCGAATAGCCTGGTGACCTCCTCCGCTGGAGCTGATGGCCTCGATGACTCATCGGTGCTGACTGCCGGTAAAGCAGCAGCTTCGAGGGACGAAGCTGTCCCACCCGTCATCATGCCTCCTCTATTGCCTAATATCCCAGTTGTCCAATCCGTGTTCAGCTTTTTTTCCCGCCAGTTGACTCACATTCAGCAGAGCCCACAACAGAGAGGGTGAACAGAATCCTATCAAAACGAACCTTTGAGCAAGCAACTTATGCGCCTCCGCCCCGTTTCGGCGCCATCGCACTTGCTTATTGAAGTCTTTCGAAAAAACCCTGAACAGAAAGTCAAACCAGGGCATATTCAGATGTGCTGCTGGAAAAGACCTTCGGGTGTGGCGTATCTCTGTCTTGGCTCTCCCTGACTTTGCTCCTCTGTCCGGCCGGATTGCGCGCCCAGGAGCCTGCGGGCGAGATTCGGCTTGAAGTGAAGGACCCCTCCGGCGCTGCCATGCAGGCCTCGGGCTGGCTGCAGAGCCTCGTGACCGGGGCGGGCAGCAGCTTCGAGACCGATGTGCGGGGGACTTACACCCTCGGGGGCTTGCCGTTTGGACGCTACCGTCTGGAAGTATCGAAGAGTGGATTTGCGACTCAATCTGTAGTGATCGAAGTGCAGTCTGAAATCCCGATCCTTCGCACCGTCACGCTGCCGCTGGGAACGGCAGCTTACAGAGTGGAGGTCGTGGGGACCACGCCCCTGCCTGGAGTCGATCGGTCGGTCGACGAGATCCCGGCCCCGGTGCGGGCGGCAACGGACCGCGACATCCAGCAAAGCAGCGCGCTCGATCTCTCCGACTTCTTGAATCGCCGTTTCAATGGCGTGTATTCAAACGAAGTACAGGGGAACCCGCTCCAGGCGGACTTGAATTACCGCGGCTACACGGTTTCACCCCTATTGGGCACGCCGCAGGGAATCTCCATCTACATGGATGGAGTGCGGCTCAATCAGCCGTTTGGCGACGTGGTAAGTTGGGACCTGATTCCGCGCTTCGCTATCGCGGAGGCAACGCTGATACCGGGTTCCAATCCCTTGTTCGGTCTGAATACGCTCGGCGGAGCGCTGTCGGTCCAAACCAAGGACGGTCGTAGCAAGCCCGGCACGGCGCTCCAGTTGAGCGGCGGCAGCTCTGGCCGTATGATGGCGGATTTGGAGCACGGCGGTTCACACTCCGGAGGACTGAACTGGTATCTTGCCAGCAGTTTGTTCTTCGAAAACGGATGGCGCGAGGACTCGCCGTCCAACGTCCGGCAGTTTTTTGGCAAGCTCGGATGGCAAGGTACCAAGACGGTGCTCGGGCTCACGGCAGCCTACTCAAACAATTGGCTCACGGGCAACGGCCTACAGGAGCAGCGTTTGCTGGTTCGCGATTACGCGAGTGTCTATACCAAACCCGACATTACTGCCAACCGCGCTCCGTTCTTGAACGTCACTGCGCGGCATAGTCCCACAAGTCAGCTGACGTTTTCGGGGAACGTCTATTACCGTTACATTCGAACGAACGTGCTTAACGGGGATATCAATGAGGATTCGCTCGGCCAATCCGTTTACCAACTGAGCAACTCTGACATTCAGGCCCTGACTGCCGCAGGCTTCACGGGATTTCCGACGAGCGGCGCGACAGCCGCGAACACGCCGTTTCCGTTCTGGCGCTGTATCGCACAGTCTCTGCAAGGAGACCAACCTGCCGAGACGTGCAACGGCCTTCTGAATCGTACCAACACGAAGCAGCACAACTACGGCGCGTCCGGGCAAATGAGCTGGTTCGGCTTGGCGGGAGGTCGTCGCAACCAGTTCACTGCCGGGGCAGCCCATGACCGCAGCAACGTGGATTTCCTGCAATCCACTCAACTCGGGTATCTCAACCCCGACCGCAGCGTGACCGGAGTCAATGCGATCGGCGACGGTGCAACTGGTGGTGAAGTCGACACCGAGCCCTACGACGCGCGCGTCGATCTGGGTGGGCGCATCCATACCACAAGTGTGTATGCCACCGACACGCTCTCAGTCGGCAGGACGTGGCATCTTACTTTGGCCGGACGCTACAATCGCACCACCGTGGATAACAACGATCGCCTTCGGCCGCCTGGTCCCGGCTCGCTCACCAGCCACAATGTGTACCACCGCTTCAACCCGGCAGCCGGCGTCACGTTCCGATTGGCGAGTACCCTGAGCGCCTACCTGGGATATAGCGAGGGTAATCGCGCGCCAACATCCATCGAACTGGGTTGCGCAGATCCGCAGCAGCCCTGCAAGCTGCCCAATGCGATGGCCGGAGATCCACCGCTCAAGCAAGTTGCGACGAGAACCCTTGAAGCTGGTTTGCGCGGGGACTTGGAGGGTAACCTCAAATGGAACCTGGGATGGTTCCGGGCGGACAATCGCAATGATATCCTCTTCGTCGCGTCGGAGCAGACCGGCTTTGGCTTCTTCAGGAACTTTGGCAAGACGCTGCGCCAGGGTGTCGAGCTCGATATAAGCGCTCGGATCCGGCGTTTCAGTCTCGGGGCTGGCTACACCTTTCTCGACGCTACCTATCGAAGCTTCGAGACCGTTAATGGTTCCGGCAACAGCACCAATGACGCGGCCGCAGAAGGAGAAGGGGGACTTGAGGGCCTCATCGAGATCAAGCCCGGGAATCGGATTCCACTCATCCCCCGGCACATGCTGAAAGCCTACGCCGACATCCAGGTTACTTCGAAGTTCGTGATCGATCTTGGCATGTTGGCCATGTCGAGCGCCTACGCCCGAGGCAACGAAAATAATCTGCACGAGGCAAGCGACCCATACTATCTCGGACCTGGAACATCCCCGGGATACGCCGTGTTCAACTTCGGAGCGCGTCACCAGGTCAACCGGTGGCTGCAACTCTTCGCCCAAATCAACAACTTGTTCGACCGCCGTTTCTACACCGCCGCGCAGCTCGGCCCCACCGGGTTGACTGGCAGCGGCAACTTCATCGCGCGGCCGTTTCCCGCTGCGAACGGAGCGTTCCCGGTTCAGCAAGGAACCTTTTTCGCGCCCGGCGCCCCCAGGGGAGCTTGGGGAGGAATCCGCTTCAGCTTCTAACTAGTTTCTGTCGCGAAACGTAGCGCAACGCTTTCCAGCCTGCGGGTTTAGGTGGCTTTCCAGCCGCCCTTGTACAAATCTCCGAAGGTGTGAACCAGCCACCTGGTGCGGCATTTGAAGAACTCTAGCGGGGCACGAAAGTCCCGCCAACTCGCAGGCTGGAAAGCCTGTGCTACATGGCGGGGCAGTTTAGCGACAGAAACTAACTAGCCAAGCGCTGCTTTCGATGTCCCGCCGTAGGAGGCGGTGTCCTCACCGCGCCGTTTGTCAAGAGCATCCCTGCTCGCGGCAGGCTGAGGACAGCCCACCCTGCCTGCTGTCGCTGTAGCTAGCCGAACGGAGAACAAATCCCGTCTCGCTGCGCATGACGGCCTAACGTGGCTGCGACAATTTGAAGTTGATCTGCGCAACCCTTTGAGGAATCATCTGCGCGCAGATGCCAGTCACCGTCGGCGGGCATCCGCAATGACATCGACGAGGAATATATGGCCAAGACGATTCACTTGCTTTTCATCTCTTCCACTCTCCTCCTCTGGGGTTGCGGCGGAGGCACAACCCAGGAATCCGTCAAAGCTCCGGAACCGGAAGGAGCCTACCGCGTCTACGTCACCAACGAAGCGTCAGGGGATTTGACTGTGATCGACTCAGCTCGGCACGAGGTCATTGCCACGGTCAAACTCGGCAAACGGCCACGGGGGATTCACGCGAGTCCCGACGGCAAGACCCTTTACATAGCGCTGAGTGGTTCCCCTTTCGCCCCGCCAGGGGTGGATGAAAGCAAGCTGCCACCGCCCGATCGCAGTGCCGACGGCATCGGAGTTTTCGATGTGGCATCGCACAAGCTTCTTCGAGTCATCCCCGGAGGCTCGGACCCCGAGGAGTTCGACCTGAGCAAGGACGGCAAGCTGCTGTTTATCTCAAACGAGGATGCTGCCAAGGTCAGCATACTCGACATCGCGGCTGCGAAAGTGATCCATCAGCTTCCGGTGGGCGAGGAGCCGGAAGGAGTGACCACTAACCCGGACGGCAAGTTCGTGTACGTGACATCAGAGAACGATGGAGCGATCTTTGTCATCGACACGGTTGCGCCCAAAGTCATCAAGAGCGTCAAGGTCGGGCGGCGTCCGCGGGACGTTGCATTCCTGCCCAACGGCTCCAAAGCCTACGTGACACTGGAGAACGACGGAAAGCTGGGTGTGATCGATGCCGTGAAGCATACGCCCGCTGGCGAGATTCTGTTGGACGGGGAAAACATCAAACCCATGGCTGTGATTCTGTCACCAGACGCCACCAAGGCTTACGTCAGCACCGGACGCGGAAGGAAGGTCTTCGTCATCGATACGGCAACGGATAAAGTTGTGTCGTCATTTGAAGTCGGTCAACGACCCTGGGGAATAGGAGTTTCCCCGGATGGTAAACTGCTCTACTCAGCCAACGGCCCATCCAATGACGTCTCCGTGGTCGACCTGGCAACGCAGACGGTGATCAAAAGCGTGAAGGTCGCCGACCGCCCCTGGGGCGTCCTTGTGCTCCCGCGCTCATGAATGTCCGGCTCGATCTGTGAAGCTGTCAGGAAGATCACAGAGCAACTGGTCGCGTGGGTACGATGCTCATCAAAACAAACGGCCATTGGTATAACCCAAGCGCTGTGACATCCGTGTCGCGGATGATATCCAGAACTATATAATTACTTGTTAGCCGGACGAACCGATGCCGAAGTGTCCGAGCAGGACACCGCGAATCGCTGCTGCCTTGGCTGCGATGCTGCTGTTCGTCACTGTCGGGTTAGCCGACTCCAGCTCATCGCAGAAGGTGTCCCCGTCGCTGCCGCCGAGAACGATGGCGCTGAGAGGGGTGTACCTGGGCGCTCCGGAAGCAATTGTTCGACGTCAGCTTGGGGCACCGCGTCAGGAGCGGTCAGGCCGACCCACCGCCAAGGGCAGCGCCCACCTCACAGACCAGGACATGACAGGGGGTCACGATGTTATCCGTCAAGTCCTCGACATGTATCGGCGTGCCTTTCCGGATCTCCAGGTCAAAGTCGAGATTCTCGTGGAGGCCAAGGACCGAGTTGGCTGGCAGAGAACGCTCCGTGCCACCCACCAGGGCGACTTCAAGGGCTTTCCCGCCACCGGCCGACCAATCGTGTGGCGTGACATGGCGACCAGTCGATTCCGCGACGGTTTGATCGCGGAAGATTGGGTCATCACAGATCTCGCAGAGCGTCTCCTGCTTGCGAGGAAACGGTGACTGATTGCTCGCGCCGACAGAATTTGGAACTTCCGAAGAGCGCTTCCGCGCAGCGCTCCAACAAGCCGATGAAGCTGACGGTCGCCTACGGCGCCCGCAGCTTATCGGCAGGCCGCTGTTATGCGGACTGCAATCGCTCGTAGACTGAGTGCATCAGTGTCCGAGACATTCTTCAAGGGTTCTTACGGTTGGAGGTGACGTCATGATGCGGCCATATCTGATCACCCTTGTACTTCCATTGATCATGGTGATCCTTGCAATCCCGTTGATCCTGGAGAAGGTGCCCCCGAATCATTTGTACGGCTTTCGCACGCCGTACACAATGTCGTCTAAAGACGTGTGGTACTACGCAAACCGGGTTTGCGGAATTGCACTCCTGGGTGCCGGATTTGCCTGGCTTGTTCTCGGATTCGTGTTGCCAGTTCTGGTGGCGCCGCCCGGCCTGGCGTATCAATACGTATTCTGGAGCGGTCTGGGCTGTCTCGGTATTGCTTTAGTGGCTTCGTTTTGGCTCGTGTACAAGCGCTAGTCGGTTACCCCGTGCCATGCGATCCTGAGCAGCTGGGACATCGATAGCAGTTATCGGTGTCGTTGCAGTCTACCATCGGCATCCTCGATGCGGCGGTGGCGCTGCAGGAAACGACCGAGCTTGAGCGGAGCGAAGTAGACATTCCAGACTCCGTCGTCGCTCTTCAAGGCCTATGGAGTCGCCAGCAGCACAGACGATTCGAGACATTGACCCAGCCCTCTTGCCAGCGGATGCCGGCGTTGCCGCTGACGCATCGAACCTCGAAGCTTGCGGTATTCGAGCGGTTACCTGATCCGTTATGCCGTCATTGCACAAGTCGAATCGAGGTAGCGAGTGATCAAAAGAACTCTGTTGGTCCTTGCAGCTCTTGTCGTCGTTTTTGGATCTCACGCTGCATTCCCCGAAGGAGGACCGAAGCAGGAACGTCTGGTGGTGCTGACATTTGACGATGCGGTCAAGTCACATCGCACGTTCGTCGCACCGTTCCTCAAGGAACTTGGTTTCGGCGCGACGTTTTTCGTGACGCAACTCTGGATGAAGGATGCTGAATACTTCATGACTTGGAAAGACATTGCGGCGATACACCAGATGGGCTTTGAAATCGGCAATCACAGCTGGACTCACGCCGATTTTTCACAGCCCAAAAACGCGGCTCGCCTGGCTGAAGAATTGAGGCAGGTGGACGCTGAACTGGAACGGGTGGGCGTTCCCCGCCCCACGAGCTTCGCTTATTGCGGCAACAGTTTCGGTCCGGAGGCACTGGCGGAATTGAAACGGCTGGATTACCGCCTGGCGCGCCGCGGCATGCAGCCCGAAATTCCCTACGGAAAGATTGAAGCTGGCCCACTCTTCGACCCCAACAAGCACCATCCACTGCTTATCCCTACCAGTGGCGATGCCTATCCCAGTTGGACGTTGGATCACTTCCGAAAGGTCGTCGATCGAGCTGGAAAAAATCAGATCGTTGTTTTGCAGTTCCACGGTGTCCCTGACGTCCAGCACCCCTGGGTGAACACATCTCCCGAGCTCTTTCGAAGCTGTATGAATTACCTCAAGAATGGCGGTTTTCGCGTGGTCGCGCTAAAAGATGTTCAGCCGTTGTTGCCAAAGACTTCCCCAGCTGACCCCCTCCTGGGGACACGGCATCCGTCACCGAAGTAATCTGTGAACATTCGTTCAGATTGCTTTACGAAACCTGTCCAGAAACGTTGTGAGACAACCATGAACCTGCGAATCCGAAACACGATGTGGACGCTTCTAGTCGGTCCTTTGTTTGCATTGAGCCTGCTCGTGGAGCCGCTGCGGGCAGCGCCGCTGCAGGGCGCGAACGAAACGGGCTTTGAGGCGATCTTCGACGGAAAAACCCTCAAAGGCTGGGAGGGCGACCCCAAGTATTGGCGGGTCGAAGAGGGTTGCCTTGTTGGAGAGGTCACGCCGGAAACAATTCTGAAGCAGAATTCTTTCATCATCTGGCGGGGAGGCGTCACCCGAGACTTTGAACTCAAGGTGGAATATCGTGTTTCATCCCGAGGCAATAGTGGCATCAATTACCGAAGCGTTGAATTGCCTGGCCAGCCTTGGGCAATGCGCGGCTACCAGGCTGACATTGACGGCCAGGATCAGTGGAGCGGTCAAAACTACGAGGAAAAAGGACGAACCTTCCTGGCCTTACGCGGCGAGACGGTACGACTGGAAGAAGGCAGGAAGCCTCAGGTCATCGCATCGTTGGGGACAAAGGCCGAACTTCAGGCCTTCGTCAAAAAAGAGGACTGGAACGAGTATCATCTCATCGCCCACGGGAACGTCATGATCCATATTCTCAATGGCCATGTGATGAGCCTCGTGGTTGATGACGACCCGAAAGAACGCCGCCCTGAAGGACTGCTGGGCGTCCAGGTCCACGTCGGTCCACCCATGAAGATTGAATACCGCAACTTTCGTCTGAAGAGATTCGCCGAGACCACGCCTTAGCTGCCCTGAACTTGAAGCCGTCCTCCCGACACAGCTGAGCCCGGACTCCTTGCGTCCTCGGCGCTATGCGGCAGCTTGCTACGGATCGCTGGCCGCGATTTTGCGGTAGACCTCGCGAGCAGCATTCAACTGGCCTTCAACGTGCGCCTTCAACGGGGCCGACGCGAAGCGGTCACGCTCCTTAAGCTTGGTCTCCAAGCGATCGATCCACTGCAGAAAGTATTGGGCATCCTTCCGGGAGACAGGGCGTTTCCCCGCAACCTCAACATAGACAGGACTCGTATGAGTCTGGCTGCGATCCTCGCCATAGGCTCGCAGACTGAACCAGCCACTCGCTTCGACCTTGAGCGTCTGTTCAAGATGGCCACTCAGTCGATCGGTTGCGAGCTGCCCTTCCGCAACGACACCACCGTTGTAGACCAGTTCGACACTATCCAGCGGAAACTGCCACGACGCGGAGCCTCGAACCGATACGGTTCTGGCTGCCGGCAGCTGGATGCTGTCACCCAGAGACTTGCCCTCCACGGTAAGCTCGAGCATCGGACCGTTGGTAACAAAGGATCGACCCGCCTTGAGGTTCCGGATCCACTCCCCATAAGAGAAGGCCCCATCGATCTTCACGTAGGCGCGATCCGACCCAGGCAGCCGGCTTTGAATGCGATTGAGAAAGCAGTCGGTCCCGGCTGACGCTGGCAGACGAAATCCGCAGTTGAGAATGCGATACCACAGCGCAATCGTGGCTTCTCCCCAGTTGATGTCCAGGCTGTCGATCTTGCCCAGAGCGACATCCACTGGGATGGCTTTGGCTGAGTAAGCGCCGAGGAAGGGATCTGTGACGTTGGCGGCCGGATGCGTGTAATTCACATAGCCGCCTTGAAGATGTGTCTGGTCGGCAATATCTGCATTGGTCGGCGTGTCCCAGGGATTCGTGGTGTCCTTGAATCCTGTAAAGATCGGTTCCACGAGCTGCTTGAGATTGAGCAGCGTCATGTGCCCCCAAAGTGTGGCCCGGAACTCTTCGTTCCAGTAGAGAATGGTCCCTGCTGAAGACAACGGATCAGGCATGCCGCGGAAGAACTCGCGATCAAAAACGCCATCGCCATCGGAATTGGCCACCATGAGATTGGCAACGTTGAGACCCTCCCCTTCAAGTTGCTCCCGCATCGTCTCAGGGGTGTTGTACCAATGTCCATTGCCGTAGTTGGCGTGGATATGACTCTCGCCGCTGTAGGACGATTTTGCAGCAGGATTGATCCACCGATCGAGCTCCAACTTGATTGCCTGACTCTGACCGGCCTCCAGCACCATCTCCCGCTGCAAAGGCCGATACTCCAGACCTCGAAAGGCGCGAATGAGGTATTTCCCGGCCGGCATCACTACTTGCGCCTGGCCCGAAGCATAAAAATGCATCAGGTCTCTGCTGAGGCGATAGAGCGCCCCGACCGGAGCGAAATACTTCCCGCCTTCCTGCTGCAGAGACAGGCGCGCGGTCAGCGGTCTTCCCGTTTCCTTCTCAACGATGGAGATGCTAAGAGTGCCCGTGGACTGTCCAAAATCAAGAGCGGCCGCAGAAAGGGATACGTCATCCCCCGTATGGAGATCCCGAACCACAAGTGCCGTGGCACTCTCACGATTGTCGGTGTAGACAAGCCAGCGGCCGTCGGCCGAGAGTGAAGGACTGTCTTCATCGGCTTGCCCGAAGGTGAGTTTTACCGGGTGACCGACCGGTTCGAGCGGCAAACTCCAGAGGTCATTGTGCACTCCACCTACGTCTGTAGAAAAATAGAGGCCAGATTTACCCCAGCTTAGATTGAAGATGCGTGACGGAAAGCGAGTCAGCTTTCTCGGCTGGCCGCCGGCGGATGGAACCAGGAAAAGGTCCGCCTGAGGACCGTTGTGGCCGCCTTGCTCACCCTGAACATCTTGGGAAAAAGCGACCGCGATTTGCCCTCCATCAGCCGAGAGACAAAACACCTCGGCCGCCCGAGGCGGATCAAATACCTGCTGAACTCTTCCGCTCGCGAGATCGAGCCCGGCGAGAGCCCGAGGCCGTGCTTCCGCCGGATTCAGCCGGAAATTACCAAACAGCCGCTTGCCGTCAGGATGAAAGAACAGCTTTCCTTCCAGAAAGATCTTTCGGGGAAGCTTCATGGGCACGGCGGTCTCAGCATCCATCAAGCCTAACTCGCTGGTAAAAAGGTCGACGTAGGCAATTCGCTTTTCATCCGGCGACCAGGCTGGGTTGGTGTCGAAGCTGCTGCCGCTGGTCAGGCGGCGCATGACGCCGCCTGCACGCGCCATCGTCCAGAGGGCTCCCTGATAGGAAAAAACAATCGATTTGCCGCTGGGCGCCACGCGCGGGTCAACTGCGCCCATGGCCCGCCAGGGTCCGGAACTCATTTCCTGGGCGGACGAATTCATCAGCCAGGCCACACCGTGCGTCACACTGGCTATGGCGCCAACGATCAGTAGTGGAAGCAATCGACGCACGACCCTGTTCTCGACAATCGAATCTGAAAACCTGGAGCTTCGAACAGTCTGATTTCGGGAATAGCCAAACAAAGGCAGCTCCTGAGCCGTTAACGGCTGTGGCTCTTCGGAAGTAATCTGAAAGCACTGCCAGCAGGTAGTTGCTTAAATCCTCCTCAAGATCGCTGCCATTCTTAAATAAAGCCGCAACCTCGGTTCGTCAGCCTGCCTTCTGTCCAGGCATTGCCACCGAGGGTTCTGGAAAAGGACCCCATTCGTACTTGGATAGCGTGCAGTCTTCTCTGGAATTCATCGTCTGCTCCCAAGTGACAACCTGCCCTGTGTAGCTGGCCGTGCGTCCCATGATGGCCAGCAAAGTCGTCTTCGACATGTAGTCACCATTATTGATCGGTTTACCGCTTCGAATGCTGGCGAAGAGTTCATCGTGTTCGGTTTGGTAAAAGTTGTTCTTGGGCCCGTCATACTTCCAGGGGTTCCTCCCCGAAATAGTCTGGCGCTGCTGTGAAAGCTCCGCTCGGCCCTCCGTGCCCATGACAAAAGCTCCAGTTTCATTGTGACAGCCCTGTTGCTGCCGGCAGATGCCATACAGTTTCGCTCCATTGGCATATTCGTAGATGACCGAATGGTGATCGTAGATATTGCCGTAGTCTGCACCGGTGCGCACCTGACGTCCCCCGGTACCGATGGCCTTCACCGGGTACTCTCCCTTCATGATCCAGGAACATACATCAAGAAAATGCACGTGCTGCTCGACGATGAAATCGCCGGAGAGCCAGGAAAAATAGTACCAGTTGCGTACTTGGTATTCGAGGTCACTCCAGCCTGGCTGGCGGTTTCGCACCCAGATAGGGCCGCGAAAATCGCTGGCTTGAACCGTCGTGATCTCCCCAATCGCTCCGTCGTGAATGCGCTGAACGGCTTCGCGGAATCCATAAGCATAGCGAAGGCACAGGCCTGAGACGACGGACAATCCTTTCCTGCGAGCCTCGTCACAGGTGGCCAGCACAGAGCGCACGCCGGGGGCATCGACAGCGACGGGCTTTTCAGCGAAGACGTGCTTCCCCGCTTCGATCGCTGCCTTCAGATGCTTGGGGCGAAAATGGGGCGGCTCGGCCAGCAAGACGACATCGACCCCGCTGTCGATGACCTGCTGATAGTTCTCAAAGCCTGAGAAGCGCCGCTCGGGTGGAACGTCGATCTTCTCTGCAATCCTTGGGTCGGCCTTTAACTTGGCCAGGCTGCTCTCCACATGGTCGATGAAGGCGTCTCCCATAGCGACCAGTTTGACGGGGTCTGCCGCCAGAGCTTGAGCCGCCGCGCCTGTTCCTCGTCCGCCACAGCCGATGAGGCCAACACGAATCAGGTCCTTTCCAGCAGGACTGGGACGGTTTGCCTGAAGCAGGCCTGGGTTCAGGTTGCTCCCAGCGGCAGCAGCAGCGGAAGCTTGCAGCAAATTTCGCCGAGAAATCCCATTGTTCTCCAGCTTTTGATCCATAGTTCAGCCCTCCACGTCTGGGCAAGCCCGTGAAACAGGTCACAACGGGTCAAGGCAATTCTTTGATTCGCATGTTCCGAAACTCGACTCGTGAACTGTGACCGAGAAAGCCGATGTGCCCTTGGCTGCGCTGCAGCCCCAGGTGCTCGCTAAGAATCTCGGGATCTGTAACGGCGCCCAAATCGGCGTCGACAATCACGGTGCCATTCAGGGTCACTCGAATGTGGCGGCCTTCCGCACGAATTTCCTGCAGGTTCCACTCCCCGGCCTTCTTGAGGAACCCGCGCTTGGCGGGCACGACTCCATAGATAGAGCCGTGGTATTGAACGGGCTGGACAATGTCTTTATAGCGGGGCGCCTGATCGTCCAGGATCTGGATCTCCATGCCAGTCAGATGCGCATCTTTACGGAGCGGCGAGCGGATAGCCACACCGTTGTTGCCGCCTTCCTCAAGCCGAAATTCGAAACCTAGAACGAAATCGGAGTACTCGGTTCGCGTGAAGAGATTGCCTTTCTCTTCAGCAGGACAAATGAGGATGCCGTCCTGAACGGAATAGCCGTTGGGTCCCTCACCCACATAGATCCACGTATCGAGACTCTCACCCTTCAGCAACGGGATAAAACCCTTCTCAGCAACGGCGGAGGAACAAAGGAACAGCCAAAGAAAAGCGATGCTTGCCGCAGCCCGGCAGCAAGAATAGAACTTCTGGATTGGTCCACCGTGCTCAGGAGAGCCGTGAAGGGACAGCAGCGCCTCGACTTCCCTTTCCCCAACTCGGGAGAGGGGAGCCGTGAAAGAATCGGTTGTAGCGGCGGTTTGTGACCGCCGTGTTCTTTTCATTTCAGCTTGGTCGGCGCTCATAGAGCGCCGCTACAATTTTTCCACAACTTATAGGGGCAGTTTAGGGCGCGGGCTTGGGTCTCAAAGAATGTCTTGGAGTGTGGCGTCGAACCCTGACGTTTCGAAACTCCGCCGGAACTCCCTCGGATTGCAGACAGATGTAACCCAACTTCGGATCAGCGTTTGACGCGAGCCCAATCAGCCTGCCATTCAGGACAGTAGCCAGGCGTCCCTCTTCCGAATAGACCTCGTAGGAATTCCATTCACCGACTGGGCGGGCGGCGGCATGAAACATTTCGCCACCGTCCAGCGTGGCGCCGTTCAAGGGAAAGATCCGCCCCATGTGGGCAAAGTAAAGCTGGCATTCAATGGATCGCGGCCAGACATCGTCCTTTTGAATGTGGACCAGCACGCCGTTGTTTCCCGGAGCCATGAGACGAATCTCCACATGAAAGACGTAATTGTCATAAACGCCCTCCGTGCGAAGATATCCGCTCGGTTTGCCAGTCGTCAGCAGCTTTCCCTCTTTGATGGTGAAAGTGGTCTGGTCACCGACCTCATGTTCCAGGTATTTCTTGATGGTTCCATCCTGCAACTTGAGCACCGGCACCCAACCCGAAAAATCCTTTCCGTTAAAGAGCGTCGTCCAGCCATCTTCGGCATCAACATTCGGGTCTCGAAAGTCGCTGATCCGGCCGCTGGGCGGCATGGTCTGACCGACCGCCCCGAGCGTCAGAGCCATCGCTAACCAAGTCCTGATCAAGATCTTTGGAATAAAGTGACTCGTCACGATTCTTGCTCTAGTGATCTTCAACGCCCCACGAGCTGCTGGACGTTCCAGGGAACTTGGTTCAGTTCTTCGAGGTTCGGCCCGAATTTGCCGCAGGTGTTTTCGACGACCACGAAATCCATGCCCGGCACTACTACGTCGTCCCAGTAGTCACTGATGCCTCGAATTGCAACGTCCAGCATGATGACGATCTGGCGTCCCAGAGGGGCCTGGGAGTTCAGCGTGATCGCTCCATAAAATTCCTGGCATTCGGTGTAACCAGCATTATGGGTTCCTGTGTAGGGCTTTAGCCGTTCCAACTGGACGCTCCGCCCCAGTCTTTGGCTCACTAGCTTTTCCTTGGATCGAAAGAAGTCGACCAACGCCTGCTCTTGCAGCTGCGCTGGCTTGTTGTGCCTGGCGACATCCTTCAACGCCTCAAGGCCTACTTGGTAAGCCTCTTCCACAAAATCGAACCAAAAGCGCTGCTCACCCGTTATCTGATCGGGATCGGATACGGCGACGCAGGACCGGCGCAAGCAGGAGTTCAGTCCGTCCCGTTTGGGCGCCACACCCAGGTGGACATAGTCCCCTGGCTGGATGACGCGATTGAGAGCTTTCCCGATCAAGGTCCGGTTGGCTGTATTCGCGCCCACCATCACGTCCCAACCCATCTCTTCGGCCCCCAGTTCGCGGCCAACGAAATAGCCCCAGGCAGCCACTTGAGTTTCCAGCAACCCTGGCTTGAGGACCGCGAGCATTGCCTGCATCATGGCATCCGCGATGATATTCGCATCCCGAATGAGGCGCATCTCATTGTCCGACTTCTCATACTTGATCTTGTAATACGCTTCCTGGCAGTCGATGACATTCTCCCGGCCAAATAGGGCCTCCAGATACTCCACAAGTGCCGCTGGAATTACCTGACGGGGCGTCAGCAGCCCGATCTGACTTACTTTTCGCCCTGCGGCAGCCTCAATGACCTCCTCGAGGCGCCGGGCATTGATGGGATACTCTTCATCGGCCAGTTTCAGCATTTCCACCTTATGAACCGGAGCGCGGGCCCGAGAAGCCAGCTGCTCGGCGATGTATCCGCCTTCCAAACCGGCAGCAATATGAAACCCTGTCTTCCCAATCACCCCCGCGACCTGCTCAATTTGGATATTGGTGTTGCCTCCAAGATAGGGGACATCGCCGTCGTAGTGTTCGTCGCTGAAGACGAAACCAGCCTCGATTCCAAGGCTCTGCAAAACATTGCAGGTCTTCTGCTGCCGTTGCAGAAATTCTTCGGTGGGAATCGAGAAATGCTTGTCGATCGGCGGAGTGCTTTGCAGCACCCTCTCAACCTTCGCAAATTCGCCGCGCAGCTCGGTGAGGCGATGCTGTGGAAATCCAGTCATAGGATTACCGTCAGAGCAGGTGAGTCAGAGTCAATGCGCCCAGCACGCTGCTGAGAAACTCGATAGCTCGCAGGGCAGGAGTTGTAGCGGCGGTCTGCGACCGTCGCATTTCTATAACTCAAAAGAGCGACGCTCACAGAGCGCCGCTGCAATGAGTTTTTCAGCAGCCTGCTGGGCGTCAGTTCACTTTCCCGAAACACTTCTCAAACTTTTGTCTGCGAGGAGCTGGCTCAGCTTGTCGTCCTGAGGATACGCGTGTCCGAGATGCTGGCTAAAGCCTTCTGCGTACGTCGCACCCCTCGCCCTGCCGACCTCAGCCGACCAGCGACGTGTGCTCTCGACAAACTCATCGATGCCATGATGTTTCATTACCCACTCCCGCTGGCTGGCGTGGCGCTTCAACATCTCTTCCTTCAGCGTCATGACGTCGCTCGTGTCGATGACGATATCAAATCGCGCGGGATGGCCCCAGATATCCTTGTTCTCCACCGGCGCTGCATAGTAGAGATAGGGAATGCCCTGCAGGGGAGGCGCCGCAGGCAGCGCGTCAGTCAGCATGTTGGGGGCACCAGCACAGAAGCAGGCATTGCGCACCAGTTGGCTGGTGACCTCATGGTCCAGCATGTAGTCGGAAGGATTATGCGTGATCACCAGAAACGGCTGACAGATGCGGATAATCTCGACAACTTTCTTGATAACGGTGGGCTGATAACTGATCAGGAAATCTTTCTCCCCGGCACACAAATAACTGGCTTCCAGCAGATCGGCTGATGCACGCGCCTCTTTGAGACGTACGCGCGCAATCTCTGGCCCCGGCAATTCCACGCTGCCGCCATCGCCGGCAGTCATCGTGGCCATGTGAATCGTGCAGCCTCTCTTGCGCAGGTGGATCAGAGTTCCCGCGCATAGGATCTCGATGTCATCGGGATGGGCCATGAAAGCCAGAACATGTCCGTTATCCTTCATTAGCGGTCTCCCCCCTCACCCCAGCTCCTCCCCCACGTTGGAGAGGGGAGCCAAACTTTTCTGGATTGTCTGAAATGTGGAGACCTCGACCGCCCTTGTCCGCTGCGGTGAGTTTCAAGGCTCGACAGGTTTTCTGTGCAGAATGTCGAGATAGACCTTTCGGGCTCGCTCATACACGGCGAGTGTTTCCTCACGGTGCGACTCGGCCTTAAACCCGGTTTGAGTTCGCGTCCGCCCAATCAGCTGGTCCACTTTGTCCAGCCAATACTGGGCACTTGCCGCATCCCGGACCGGTTTCCCTGCTTTCAAGACATAGATAGGACTTGTCTGACCGAACACTACAGTTTGATTCGATTTTTCAAAGGCCCTTGCGCCCACCCACAGCGACTCGCTCACATCAATAGTCTGCCTGGCCACGAGCTTGCCCTTCCCTCTAACGCCAGCGCGGGACTCACCATTGACAAGGATTTCGAGCGATTCCAATTCGGCGCCACTTTCGGCCGTGGCTTCGATTTGAATCTGCGTTTTGCCGGTGAAATCGATTCTCGACCCGATTTCCTTACCGTTCACCTTCAGGTCCAGCATGGGCCCGTTGGTGCTGAAGCTGCGTCCTGCTTTCAGCGCGCGGAAAAAGTTATCGTAGGAGAATGGGGAGTCCAGCTTGACGTAAACGCGGTCGTAACCTACCGCGAGGGGTTTGACGCCACAGGCCGAACCGCCTGAGGCAGGCAGCTGGAAACCGCAATTCAACAACTTGTAGTAAAGGTCCATGATCCAGAGCGCGAACCCCCTGTCCCAGCCTTCAAATCCCGGATCGGGCTTCCACGAAGCCCAGCGCTTCAGGTCAGGATCCACGCCGCGCGGAAAAAAGTGATTGCACGCGACTTCCATGAAATCGATCTCCCCCAGCGCCACGTTAACCGGAACATCGAGCCAGAAGGGTTTGTCGCCATCGACATAACCGCCTTGCTCATGCGTCTTGCGCGTCAGATAACTGGCCGGTGGATAGAGTTCATATCCGTCAAAATCCAGAGACAAGTCTGCGCCAAAAAGCGTCACGGCGCCGGGCCCTTCGATGATGCGCTCGATCTCATATCCTCCGACAGAGAACACGTGGGTGTCGTCGGCTTTGATGAGCGACACCGCAGGCCTTGCAGATGCCTTCAGAGAGTCCCACTGGCTCCAGTGATGGGTCGAGATGACAGGCGCTACGTTGAGATCTTCGGCTAGCAGCGTTTCAGCCATAACCTCTGCAGGCCGGTGAACGTGCAGGTCCGCTGAGTACCAACCGCGCGACTCCATGTTGATCCAACGTTCGAGTTTGAAAGTCCGCTGAACTTCCTGGTTTGCGGAGAGCGAGAAGGACTCTTCCAGCGTCCGATACTCCTTGCCGCGATCGATGCGGATCGTGTATTGGCCGGCTTCAAGTGGAATTCGGAAGGAAGCTGGAACGTAGAAGTGCTTCTCTCCCCGCTTGTCGTAGAAAGTGAACCCGGCCGGCAACATCGGCTCTGCCCCTTGGGTCAGCTCAACGCGGGCCGAGATTGGTCTTCCCGTGGCAGCATCGGTGATCGAGCCTGTGAGACCCGGCCTCTGCCCAAACGCGGACGGGTTCGACACAACTAAGCAGACGAGGACTCGAAAGATAGTGACCGGCCGGCGGTTGCCGCTCACTCTCAAAGAAGCGCTTGGGATTCCCCGGATGATTGATTGCATGGTCCTTCGGACAGGGCGCTATCTGACCAGCACTTCTCCCCGGAGTGCGCCCGTGTGCCGATGATTATCCTTAACGGCCGTCCCGTTGACAAATACATACGGCATTCCCGAAGGATGCTGCTTGGGCTGCTGATAGGTTGCATTATCCTGAACGGTTTCAGGGTCAAACAAGACAAGGTCGGCAGCCTTTCCAACGCCAATGGTGCCGCGGTCCTTCAGGCCCAGGCGCTCGGCTGGAAGGGCCGACATCTTCCGGACGGCCTCCGGCAAGGTCAGCAATCGTTGGTGCCGCACATACTCGGCCAAGACTCGTGGATAAGTTCCAAACACCCGGGGATGGACTTGTCCGTCCAAATGCACGGCGTCGCTGCCGATCATCAATGACGGATGCCGCAGGATGGTCTGCAGATCTTCCTCCGTCGATTGATGCACGACATAGGCGATCTGCATCTCTTCATCTGCCAGCAGGTCGCAGATGGCATCAGCTACTGACTGGCTCCGACTCCTGGCAACTTCCGTCATACATTGACCTTCGAACTGCCGATTTTTCCCCGCGCGGAATCCACAAAGATAGACACCGGAAAATTCCATATAGTCGAGTCCGTGGATGTGACCGCATATTTCGTCGCGGCGCTGCGCATCTCGAAGCAGCGCCACGGCCTCGTTGACTTCACCGGCCGTCACCCACGAAGGCAACAGACTGGCCAGCATGGTGCAACCTGCCGTGTAAGGATACAGGTCGCACATCGCATCCAAGCCGCTGGAGCGGGCCGATTCCATCCGGGCCATCAGCCTTTCTCCCATGCGCCGGCCTTTGTTCAATTTTCCCGGCGCCTGCAGATGTGACACTTGCAGGCGCACTCCCGACTCTCGTGCAATGGTAAAACTCTCATCCAACGATTCGAGCAAACGGCGCTGGTAGTCGCGCAGATGGATGCCGAGAAGACCTTGATGGCGTGCCACGGTCTTGCAAAGCGCAATGCATTCGTCAATGCTTGCCGAGTTCATGGGACGGTAAAACAGGCCGGTGCTCAGGCCCCACGCACCGCTCTCCATGGCCTCGCGCAGCAGCCGGTTCATCCTCTGCAACTCCTCGTGGGTGGCGGGCCTGTCCTGCCAGCCCATGACCGAAACACGCAGGGCGCCATGAGGAACCAGATAAGCAATGTTGGTGGCGATCCGGCCGCGGTAGCACTCGAGGAACTCCTGTGTGGTTGCCCATTCCCATGCAATCGAAGGGTGGTCTCCAAAGAGTCCCCGAAGATACTTGCGCTGCATGGCGAGTGCTTCTGAAGAAGCTACTGGCGCAAAGCCCAGACCGCAGTTGGAAAAGACCTCGGTCGTGACGCCCTGCATCAGCTTCGACTCGATCTTTGGGTTCGCCATGAGCTCCAGATCGGCATGCGTATGAATATCGATGAAGCCTGGAGCAATGACCAGGCCTGTCGCATCAATCACTCGCGCAGCCGAGTTTGAGCCGAGCTTTCCAATGGCCGTGATCCGATTCCCCTGGATAGCCAGGTCGGCAGCGAACGGGTCGTCTCCGGTCCCGTCCACAATCACGCCGTTTCGAATGAGAACGTCAACCCCCACACTTCTCTCCTTAAACCTGACCAGAGCCGTTTCTGGGCACCCACGGAATCTGCAGGCCTCACAGCCTGACTTCAACCGTTGCCCTTGAGCCCGGCTGCCTGCTGCCCCGAAGGAAGCTGAAGCTGTAGCCCACGGCAATGCAGACGGTGCAGCCCAAAGCCCCAAACCAGATCCAGTAGCCAGGCCAAAGGCCGGCACACAGCAGGATCGTGAGCATGCTGGCCAACAGCCCGGCGAAGGCCCCTTGACTGCTTGCGCGCTTGCTATTCATCCCCAGCAGAAAGACGCCCAACAAGCATCCATAAAAGTAGGAATTCACTTTTACAATCAGCTCCAGAATTGAACCCAGGCGGACTGCCAGCAAGCCGGCACTAATAACAATTCCTCCCCAAACCAAAGTGAGCACTTTGGCTCTTCGCACAGTGTTGCCCGGCCGAAACCGGTCCATAAAATCCACCACGGTCACATTCGCGAGTGAGTTCAATGCGGAACTCAGAGTCGACATTGCAGCCGAGAAAGCTCCGGCGATAAGGAACCCGCGCAACCCGGCCGGCAGTTCCCGCATGATGAAGTGGGGAAACACGCGGTCGGGCGCGATGTTCGCGGGCAGTACTCCCGGACGAACCGCATAAAAAAGGTAAAGCAATGTGCCCAGCGCGAAGAAAGCCACATACACGGCGAAAAGACTGATGCCATGAAACATGATGGCGCGCTGCCCGCCCTTGAGGTTGGACACAGCGAGATACTTCTGCACTTGAGTCTGATTGACACCGTTAAGGGCCAAATGAGTGAAGAGCATGGCGATCAGCCCGGCCCAAAACGTTGCGGGGTTCTGCAAATCTGCAGAAAAATCAAGCATCCGCAACTTCCCCTGTTCAATGGCAGGGGCCCAGACGTCGGCGAATCCCCCTGGCAAAGCCGTGAGAATGAAGCAGACGGCAACCAGCCAACCCATCATGAAGACAAACGTCTGCAGGATGTCGGTGTAGATCACTCCTTTGATTCCACCCAACATGGTGTAAATCGTGGTGACGATGCCAACGATCCAAATCGAGGCAGCCACCGAGACACCAGCCATCTCGGAGAGCATGATGGCGGGGGCGTAGATCACGACTCCCGTCGACCCACAAATGATGAGCTGAAAAATTGCGCCAGCTAGCAAGCGGGTCTTGATATTGAATCGATGCTCCAGAAACTGGTAAGCAGTGACGACCCGAAAGCGGGTGTAGGTCGGAAGAAACAGAGCCGACACAATCCAGCAGGCCAGGGGAATAACCATGTAAATCTGCAGGAAGGTCCAATCTGCTTTGAAGGACTGGCCAGGCATCCCGATGAACGTGATCGTGCTGACACTCACCGCCGTCATCGTGATTCCGGCGGGCAGCCAGTGGACGCTTCTATCGCCTAAAAAGTAAGCCAGCCCGCTCTTTTGTCCTCTGCTGAAAAACAGCCCGATCGCCGTCGTCGACAGGAAGTAGGCCAAGAGAACGCAATAGTCAATCCAGGTCACTCTACAGCTCCTCCGGCTGACCGTTCCGCACGGACTTCAGAATGGCGTGGGCCAGTTCCGTTGCTCTAGTGCCGTCCGCTGCAGTAATCACGGGCTTTTTGCCAGTCCTGATGGAGTGCACGAAATCTTCCAAGACACCGAAGGTACCGTCAGCGTGCAGCTCGTTCTCCGCAGCGTAGTGAAGGAGTGTTACACCTGAGAAGCGGGCCTGGCGGAAATGGTCGTAAAGCACAGCAGAGCAATTGCCGCCAAAGACCTCATGAAGCCATTTCCCTGCGTAGCTATTTTCTCCAGCCTCCGCGAGGAGCAGGCTGGCAACCGCTCGATTGGCGAATCGAACCGTGGCGCTAACGGCGGTCAAGTTACAGCCCTGTTCCGGCAAATGGGGAACACCTTCTGCGTAAACGCGCACTGGCTGGGAATCCGCAAGCCAGCAGATCATGTCGAGGCTGTGACAAGCGGTCGCTAGAATCAGTCCGCCGCCGCGCACCGGATCGCGAACCCAGATCTCGTCGGGCATTCTTTCCATCGCAAGCTGGCCATGAATGGCCAGCGGCGAGCGAATCAGCTCCTTCACCTTAAGGACGGCCGGGGCGAATCGGAACTTGAAGTTCACCGTCAGGGTGATGCCAGCCTGCGACGCTGCGGTGGCAATCTGGCGAGACTCCTCGACGCTGAGTGCCATCGGTTTTTCTAACAGGATGTGCTTTCCGTGTGCGGCAGCACTCAAGGCCAGTTGAGTGTGAGAATCATGATGCGTGCAGATCAGCACGGCGTCGATGCTGCGATCTTCAAAGACCTGCTCTGGTTGCTTGGAGTAATATCGGCCTTTGAACTCATGGCAAAGAGCCCGGGCCGCTTTCTCACGCACGTCGACCGTGGCTGCGAGCAACACATCGCTGCGAGCTGCAATGTTCTCAAGATGGCGTCTGCCAATGAACCCGCATCCGATGAGCGCGAATTGAAGCGGCATCATGCCGGGCAGAGCTCCTTTCCTGCGGTGACTGGATTTCGCAGAACACCAATTCTCTCGATCTCCAGGGACACCACGTCGCCCGGATGAATGCCCCCGGCCGCTTTCGGACATCCGGTGGTGACGACATCTCCCGCACACAGGCGCACGTATCCGCTAATGAACTCCAGAAGCCTGGCGATGCCAAAAGTCAGCCCCCTGGTGTTTGTACTCACCCGGACCTGGCCATTGACGCGGAGAGTCATCTCCAGCTCGGGCTCGACCCCGATCTCATCCACGGTCACCAACCAGGGGCCCATCGGCGTGAAGGTCTTGAGACTCTTGCACCGGAACAGGGGATAGAGCTCCTCGATCTCTCGGGCCTGCAGTTCCTGAGCGCTAACGTCGTTGAGAATCGTGTATCCGGCAATATAGTTCGCGGCCTCTGAGGCCGGAACGTGACTTGCCTCTTTTTTGATGACAAAGGCCAGCTCGATCTCAGGCTCGACACGGCCCAGGTTAGGCGGCAGAACAATGGCTTCTTCAGGACCAATGACCGACGTATTGGCTTTGCTGAAGAAGATGGGCTCATGAGGAATGGGGAGCGTGCTCTCCTTTGCGTGCACGCTGTAGTTTCTCGCGAGGGCAATGATCTGTCCGGGCCGGGCAAACGGTGCCAGAAGCTTGCAGTCTGCAAGGGGCAGAACACAGTCAGCCGAATGGTCCTGCTCAACAAGTGCCACAACTCTGGCAAACAACGATGACTCGAAGCGCCCGCTGTCGAGCAGCGCCTGAATGCTGCTGGCCGATTCTGCTGGCCCTCTGCCCGATTCCAGAATGTGCAAGGCCGCTGTGAGATCGATGCACTTTCCGTCAGCCCGTGACAGAACTACCTTTTCGTGTCCCTTGTGTTTGGCGTTGGCGAGGAGCATGCAGGAGGATGGGCTAATGTTCAGAAAGAGTGGGTACCCTAGAGCAAGGGTGCCCCTCGCCTCCCGCTGAGAAAGAAGCCAGGGGTTCCTTCATAAGGACTACCAGACCGATGGTCTCGTCCGCTTTGGAGTGCGGCGGCTTGATGCCGCTCTTTTGCTTGATGCCAACCTTCAAGCCAGCTTGCTGGCGCCTGGGCTCAAAGCTGACGGCAGCAAATAGCCATAGAAACTCAGGTCCGACGGCTTCGAACAAGGGCGCCAGCAAGCCGACTCGCAATAACCCTGAAACTCCGCACTCCAAAGAAATTTGCAAAATATCTAAGTCCAGGCGATTCGGCGGCATGCAGCCTAGAACTTCAACTTCTACTTCTATGTCACCCGGAAGAAGCTGCCTGCAATGAAACGTGAGCCGCCGAAGCCATTGCCGTCCTTCACGAGGTAATAGTAGGCGGCAAAAACCCTTCCGTCATCGAGCTGCGTCCCCAACGGGTATCCGATATCCGAGTACTCGTGCCGGTTGCCTCGGACCACAGTGGAGTTGGATGGGGCCGCATCGTCACGCAGAATGAAATCAGCGCTCCAGCTCTTGCCCTCGTCATCACTGATCATTCCGCCTATTCCCATCCGAGGAGATATACGACGGGCAAACAGATTGACGATCCTTCCGTCTCGCAGCAGCAATGGTGTCGGAGAACGGTGCGCCAATTCTTCGTGGTAGACAGGATCATTTGTGGCCCAAGGTGACGGACCGGCAGGCAGAATGAGTTTTCGCTGGCTCCAGGATTTTCCTGCGTCATCGGAATAACAGAGGCCAAGCGGGTAGTTGTAGCACTGCAGCCGTCCGCTCTTCAGAAGCAGAAGCGCGGGATAACCATGCGGTTCGCAAATATGGGTACGAAAATGCCATGACAGCCCGTTATCCGTCGAGGCGTACAGACTCACGCCGTTGCGGCCGCCAAAGGTCCGATTGGGAAGCAGCCAGGTGCCATCCGGAAGTTTGACGATAGGAGCATTGTCGGGACTTGCGCTGTAGCAACCGGGTGGAGGAACCAGCAGCCCCGGCACCTTCTCCCAGGTTCTTCCTTTGTCTGGCGACCGCAGCCCGAACGCCACCATTTGCGGGGCACCAAAGCGAATGGAGCCCAGGAAGGTGCGCGGAAAGATCATGATCGATTCAGGTTTGCTGAGATCGATCGTTTCCCTCGGCGCCGTAAAGGCCGAGAGGAGAAACTTCTCACGCTCCGCTTGCGGCGCTGCTTCATTCCATACCTCGACTTCATTCTCGCCCGGCCAGGTGCGCCCGTTATCGGTGGAGCGCTGCAACAGCACGGTCGATCGACTGTGATATCCGCCGAAATCGTGCTGAATGTCCGTTCGCTTTTCGTAGGCGCAGGGCGCGTGATTGTGCAGAACGATGATCTCGCCGCTTCCAAAATTGAACAAACCACATTGACGGGGATGCCCACAGTAGGTCGTGCGATCGCCGTGCAACTTCAAATGCTCAATGCCTGTGATCAATCCGTTTGCGGAAGCCTGTGCTGCGCCAGACATCCCTGTCGAGGCAGCCATCACAGCCGCACGAGCTAAGAAGGACCGCCGGGCAGAGCCCAATGACGTGACGTGATCGGGTTTCGTGTCTTGCATCCTTAAACTATTCTCAGAACAGCAGCTTCAGCCCGAACTGAACCTCTCGCGCAGGGCTGGCACCCGTGATGATACCGAAATTGCCCGAGTTCAGGTTCGTGTTGGGATTACTAAAGTTCGCGTGATTGAACACATTGAAGAACTCAGCCCGAAACTGGAGGTTGAGTTTCTCGCTGACTCGATTGTTCTTGAAGATCGAAAAATCCCAGACGTGCTGACCGGGACCCGTCAACACATAGGCGCCGAGGTTGCCGTATTGTCCACGAGTGTTGGGTGTGAAGGCAGAGCGGTTGACGTAGCTGTGGCGCACGGAGGTGCGGTAGTCGTCCGTGCCCCCTCGAATGTCCTGCCCGGCAATGTAGTTGGGCCGTTGTCCTGATGTATTCCCACTTCCGAAATTGTCCCGTCCCGACTCGATGTTGAGCGGGAAGCCCGTCCGCAGGCTGGTGATGCCGTTGACGCTCCAACCTCCCAGGACTGCCTTTGCCGCAGCACCGGGATTGGAGAAGAGCCAGCGGTCAAAAGCCAGGTCCCAACTGTAGTTGACTGAAACGATGTGGCCGATGTTCAAGGTCGTGCGCGAGCGCGACCCACGTGTGTTGAGGGGATCCTGTATCCAGTTGATGGATTCCTGCGAACCGCCTCCGTTAACGATAGCCTTGGCCCAGGTGTAGTAGCCGTCCAGACGGAAACCAGAGCTAAAGCGTTTTTTCAGGGCCAACTGCATCGAGTGATAGACTGACATTCCTTCGTTCGAGATCCAGCGGATCTGACCCAGCGCCGGAAAAGGCCGGAGACCCTGCGCATTCCGCTGGTTGAGGAACAGAAGCTGCATGAGCTTCAAACCGCGGTTGCCTACGTAGCCAGCGGTAAACGCCCAGTCCGACGCTAGCTGTCGCTGGTAGTCGAGGCTCCATTGCTCAGAGTAGGTGGTTCGATGGTTTGGATTTTCCAGGTTGCGGCTCGTGGGGATTTGAGCGGCAAAGTTGGAAGGATCCAGTTCCTGAATGGTCACGGGGAAACGCAGGCGAGGGTAATCTACGCGATCGACAACAACGAATTGGGGCTTGGTCACTTCGATGGCCAGCACCGAAACCTGCCGGTGAGGTTCGTCGGAATAAAAGACGCCTCCACCCAATCGGACTACATTTTTGTTGTTGCCATTGATGTCCCAGGCCATCCCAAAACGCGGGCCAAAGTTGTTGGAGTCGCTATTCCAGATGGAGCTTCCACGCTGACGGAAGGGCCCGTACGGGCTGTCAACAACATTGAAGACGTTCCCGTTGGCCTCGGTCGGCGGCGAGTAGTACTCCCATCGCAGCCCAAGGTTCATGGTTAAGTTCGGCCGGAGTCTGAAGTCGTCTTGGAAGTAAATACCCGTTCGAGTCGTTTGGGTCCGGGTTTGAACGAGGTTCAGACTCAAATTCACGGTCGCAGTCCGCGGGGTGCTGTTCAGGATATCGTCAACCGTAGACATCTCGTAGATGGGCACTTGAGAATTCGCACGACCATAGTGGTAGCGCTGGACCTCGAAACCGGCCTTCAGCGAATGCCGGCCGACGTTGCGTGAGAAGTTGTCCAGGATGGTCCAGCTTCCGCCGGCAGCCCTTAGAAACTCGATGTCAGGAGTCGCTAAGAACCCGGTAAGCGTGCCGATCTGGCCGGGAATAAAGGCCGCATGGCTTCTGGGAAGATCCTGTTTGTTGACTCCAAAGCGAAACTCGTTGATCGACTGCGGAGACAGGACTCGCGAGTAGGAGAAAGTGAGGCTGCGGTCCTGGCTGGGATAGGTCAGTCCATTGAGAGGCATCAGGTTGGGCGCCACGACCTCAGCATCGAAAATCGTGTAGCGGGCAAAGAAGCTGTCTCTGGAGTTGGGAGTGAAATCCAGCCTTCCCTGGAAAACGTCCTCTCGGTCCCGGCGGTTATCACTGCGACGGTGAAACCCGCGATAGGTTTCTCCCGGCAAGGCCTCCGTCGGCAGCGGCAGCAGATCGACCAGAGGGCGGTAAGCGGAGTTGTTGGTTACCATCTGCTGACGAAGCAACGGCGTGGGAACAATGCCGGTTATCTGCTGGCCACGTCTTTCCCGCACGCCTTCCCAGCCACCGAAGAAGAACAGCTTATCCTGGATTAATGGCCCGCCAGCCGTGGCTCCGAATTGGTTGAGACGCAGTTTGTCTTTTCTGGCTGCAAAGAAGTTCTTGGCGTCGAACTTGTCGTTGCGCATGAACTCGAACACACTGCCATGAATCTCGTTTGTGCCAGACTTCGTAATAACGTTGATGCCGCCTGAACTGGCTCGCCCCATTTCAGCAGAGTACACACCCTGGATGCTCTTGAACTCCTGGATGAAGTCCTGACTGAGTATGTTGACCCGATTCTGCCCGCCAAAATTGGCGGTCCTCGGCCAGTCTGGGTTGGCCACGTCAGTGCCGTCGACATTGATCGTTGAGCCTTCGAAGGGAAGGCCGTTGAAAGTGATGGCACCCGCAACCTGGCCACCGAGAACAACCCCGGGCTGCAGGGAAATCAGGTTAGCAAAATTGCGCCCGTTCAACGGCAGGTTCTCGACCTGGTTGCTTTGAATGACAATGCCTCGATCAACGTTCTGGGTCGCTACCAGCGGTGCGGCTTCATTGACAGTGACACTGTCGCTGATCTCGCCCACTTCCAGCTGAAAGTCAATCTTCACTTTCTGGTCCGCCAGCAGTTCGACCCCGGTCCGTTCGGAGCGTTTAAACCCCGCTTGTTCTGCCGAGATGGTATGAACACCGACCGGCAGCAAGGGGACTTCGTACGCCCCGATCGCATTAGTCACAGTGGTGCGGGTCACCTGGGTCTTGACATGGATTATCTTGACCTGAACCCCGGTGATCACCGCTCCACTGGCATCTCGAACGATGCCCAGCACAGTGGCTGTATTCGTTTGAGCGAAGCCTTGGGACATAGATCCAGCCAGACCGACGACTGAGAGAACACAAATCAGAACTCGACGTGACATAGGTTCCTCCTCGATCCTACATCAGAGAACCGACACACCCAAAAGCCGATAACTCAAAGTTTTCAGCAGGTTCTAAGAAGATAGCTTCGACCGTGATGATCTTGTGACTACGCTAGCTGGCACCCCAAGCGGCGTCAAATTCATAATCTTGGGGTAACCTATCTAATTCTTGGATCGCTTAGCTGCCTGAAAAGTTAGGTGCAAGTCAGACTTCTCAGCCCCCGGTGCAAGGGCCTTCGAACAATGGTCGAACCGGACCAAAAGAAGTCATTCAGTTGTTGCTCATGAGGCTCTCTTTCGCTTGCCATGAAGGATCTTCCCAGGCCTGACTCCCAGGTGTTCTCCCCGATCAATCACCACGACCCCATTGACAATTACATACTCGATTCCAACCGGGTACTGGTGCGGGTTCCCGAATGTCGCCCGGTCGATGATTTTCCCAGCATCAAAAATCGTAACATCCGCTTTCTTGCCGACGGCTATGTGTCCTCGATCGGGAATGCCCAGCTTTTCGGCGTTCAGAAGCGTCATCTTGTGGATTGCTTGCTCCAGGCTCAGAACCTTCTCTTCCCGCACATACTTGCCCAGAATGCGGGGAAAAGTCCCATACCAGCGCGGGTGAGGCCTGCCGCGACCCAGGATTCCATCGGGCCGAATCGCTTCACCATCGGAGCCGATCGATACCCAGGAAACTTGCATGGCCGTGCGCACGTCGGCTTCGTTCATGAGGAAGTAAACGGTGGGGATTGGATCGCCCTCCTCCAAAAGCAAATCAAAGATGGCGTCAGTGGGCTTTTTCCCGCTAAGCGCAGCAATCTCGGCCACCGACTTTCCTTCATACTTTTTGTTTTTCTGCGTCTTAACCGAAGCCACGACTGCGCTCTCCCAACCTTTCATCAGCGCGTAGTGATCGAACCATCCGGGAAGTCCGTTCAAGATGTCGCGCTCCATCCGCCGGCGCAGAGCGGCATCCTTTAGCCGATCTCTCAGTTGCTCCTGGCCGCCCTCGAGCGCCCATGGAGGAATCAGAGCCATCAAGTAGTTTTGGCCGGCAATGTAGGGATACTGGTTGGCACTGACCTTCTGTCCGCTCTGGCGAGCGGCTTCGATAAGGTCACAAATTTCCTTCATCTTTCCCCACATTCGCTTATCAGCGATTTTGAGGTGGATGATATCCACCGGAACCTGGGCCTTCTTGCCGATCTCAATCGCCTCCAGGACTGCCTCCCGAATCGTGTCGCCTTCTCCGCGAATATGAGTGGAGTAGAGTCCTCCGTAGGGTTTCACGGTCTTTGCCAGTTCGATGAGTTGCTGCGTTGTGAGGTAAGTATCAGGAGGGACAATGAGCGAACTCGACAGCCCGAACGCGCCATCTTTCATGGCTTCCGCAACGAGCTGTTTCATCTCTTCCAGTTCGGCCACCGTTGGCTCGCGGCTTTCCAGCCCAAGGACGCAAGTTCGGACTTGAGTGGCGCCCACATAGGAGCCGATGTTCACGGAGATGCCGCTCCGCTGAAGGCGTCCGAAATACTCACCCAGAGTCCGCCAGTCGACCTCGAGGCCGTACGGGCTCAAATCAAGCCTGGCCTTTCCTGTGACAGGACCCGCGGACGGCGCTTCTCCCAGAATTTCGGTAGTGACTCCCTGCCTTATCTTGCTCTGGGCCGTGCCGTCGACCAGCAACGTGTAGTCGGAGTGGCTGTGAATATCGATGAATCCGGGACTGACGGTAAGTCCACTGGCATCGATGACCCGGCGTGCCCAGCGCCGCCGTGCGTCCAGCTTTCCGACTGCAACAACTTGGTCGCCCCGAATAGCCACGTCTGCGGCGAATGTGGCTTGCCCGGAGCCATCGACTACCTGCCCGTTAGTGATGAGCAGGTCAAGCTGCTCGGTCGGCGTGTCTGTGCTACAGGCAAAAAGAGCCAGGCAAAGCGCAAGCCGAGCGACGTTCAGAGAGTAAGGAGTGCGATGATTCGCCAAAGTTCAACCTCCGCAGATAATCGATGAAATCCCTCTCATTCAGCTGATCGTGTCCCACATCTTCTCGGTGAGCGTTGGGAACTTCCTGAGATGAGGCGGCTTCCTGCCGTCATTCGGAACCCAACAACCTGCATGAGGAGTCTTCACGCACCCGCATCATTACCCGGGAGTCTTCTTTGCACTTTGTGCAATGGTTTCAAGATCGGTGATCTGAGCTTTCGACGGCGACTGATTCACGAGGTCGCAGATCAGCTCCACGGTTTCGAAATCAGGGTCCGTCACCGACAAGCAAGAAGGATGACCCAGGAATACGAATACAGCACGCTGTGCGATTGCCTGAGTCACCACGCCGCGAATGGCCTTGAGAAAGTGAGGCAATTTCCATCGGCCGGTGCGGAATGCGATGAGATCGCTCACGGGGCACATCGGAATCTCGATCAAGCCTGAAGGATACACAAAGGGTTGCGACTCTGCCTGAGCCTTCAAGATGGCGTCGTAGACTTCTGCTGGCGGCTCCTGCCGCCGCTCTTCAGTGAACTGAGGGGAATAGCCAGGAGCCCCTGTGGGATGCGAAACATATCGAACGCTTGCCCACGAGAAACCCTGGTCGAGCAGCAGTTGCTGCACTTCAGGGTAGCCGGTCAACCCGTCTGGAAATCCTCCGGGCGAACGAAAGCCGCGAGGCTCGATGCCAAGCCGTTCTTTCATGGCGAGCGTCGTCATTCGAATATTGTCGGCGATGACCTCGAGGGGCTTTCTTCCGTGAATCAGCCAGGGAGCCCGGCGAAAGCGGGGCTGAAGGGCTTCCAGCCGGGTGGCCCTGATGTTCACGTGATCGTAAGTGTGGTTCCCAATCGGATGCCCCATCTCTGCAATCTGCTTCAACCAATCGACGCTCTCTTGCTCGAAAACCCGACCTACGGCGAAGAAATGAATCCTGCCTCCTTTTTTCTGAACTCGCCGCGCCGCTTCGACCGCATATCGCTTTGTGTCTTCGTCCAGGTTGCCCTTCTCGTAGTCCCATTCCGTATGCTGCCAAGTGGGGTAGTGACGCGCCATCTCCAAATCGATCGTGATAGCGATTTGTGCTTTGCCGGGGGAGCTGGCAACGTCATGGCTGGCTGCAGGCGCAACGCGCCGGCTGGAGAGAATGAGGCCAGCAGCGGAAATTGCCGAATTCATCAGGAGACTTCGACGCGAGACCAACGCATGCGCACCATGCATGGGAACAGGACCTCCAAAGCCTTTCTGGGTCCGCGGAAGGCAACTCCCGATCGCCATATGCAGTCCCGCCTTGACACAGCCAGCCATTGGACTAACCGGTTAGGCCAAACTGCCAGCGGTCGGCGGGGCACCCACCCGCGACTCTCCACCCGATAAGCCAAGGTTTTTCATTGACTTCACCTGAGAGCAAATCTAACATTTTTCCATTGTCTTCATTGAGTCAAATTCATAATTTCGGCCTTCCTCATCTACGAAATAGATCGACCCGTTTTTAGTATGAATCTTCACCAGCTCAACGTCTTCAGGGCCATTGTCGAAACAGGCAGTTTCTCGAAGGCCGCCTCCGAACTCTGCATCGCCCAATCCGCGGTCAGCTATCACATCAAGTTGCTTGAGGCCGAAGTCGGCGACCCGCTTTTCTTGCGTGTCAAGACGCGTGTCTACCTTACCGAGACCGGAAAGGTGCTCTGGAAGCACGTCGAGAGAATCTTCAAGGCTGTCGAGGAAGCCAAGAGTGCCATTGCGGAAATGGGTCAGGGGCATTCTGGCGAGTTGCATTTCGGACTGGGGGTTTCCAGCCTCAGCGATCAACTTCCCGGGTTTTTGAAGCACCTGAAAGAAATCTGCCCTCGTGTCTCGTTCAACGTCATCATGGGCAGTTCGCCCCAGATTCTCGAGTCCATTCGCGTCAACAAACTCGATTTAGGCATCGTGAGCCTGCCCGTGGAAAGCAGTGATTTCACGACCCAGCAGCTGTTTTATGAAGAAGAAGAAATGGTCGTGATTACGCACAAGGAGAGTCCGCACGCCAAAGATAGCGAGATCACACCTGAAGAGCTGGTGGGGTTGCCTTTGATCCTTTACAACAAGAGCACCGCCACACGCTCCAACCTGGACCAGTTTTTCCGGGAGGCCGATGTGACCCCCTTCGTTTTCATGGAAGTCGACCGGGAAGAAACGATGATGTCTCTGGTGAAGTCTGGGTTGGGAGCGGCGATCCTGCCTCGGTGCGTGCCTGGCCTGCAGGAGGAGAGCGAGTCGCTGCACTTCCTCAGGCTCAAGAACGCCTATTTGAGACGCGAGGTTGGCGTCACGCTGCTCAACTCGCCAACCCGTCCCTTTCTCGTCGAACAAGCCCTTCGACTCTGCCGCGAGCACTTTCACGCCAGCATCCCCAGATCCCTGTCAGCTTCCAAACGTTGAACATTCGATGGTTCCGATCGTCACAATGCCTGTGACCAACCTCACCCCTAGCGAGTGTCACATGGGGAGATGGCCCGGCTCTGGTCTTGAAACGCGCAAAAGACTCTATCGTCGCTGCGGCGAGTGGCGGGATAGTTCTCCGCTGCCCCATTAGGATTTGTTGCTGTATCCTTAGGTACGAAGCGGATCTCCAATCTCAAACTTCCTAAAATGGATTCACAGCGCAAAGCTGCAGGATCCATAAAGGCGAGTATGAAAATTAACAGACGAACAATGTTGGCCGCCTTGACTGCCAGCGGCTCGAGTTTGTTGGCGCAGGAGCCGGCAAAAATCGATCCAACTCTGTATATTCCCAAGACCCACCTTGTGGAAGATCGCAAGCTCCTTCACGACTTCATGGACGAACATCCGTTTGTCGATCTCGTCACATCTGCACCGACCCTGCGGATTACCCATATTCCAGTGATTCTGGAGCGTACGGCAGGCACCTATGGCAAAATTCGCGGACATATCTCGCGTCAGAATCCGCAGAGTCAGACGTTTGACGAGCGCCACACGGCCGTGATCGTCTTTCGCGGCCCGCACGGATACATCTCGCCGGTCTGGTATGCCAAGGCCGAGGCCGTGCCGACCTGGAACTTCGCCGTCGTTCACGCCACGGGCCAGCCTTCGGCGATTACTGAGAAGAAGGCCTTGCACGATTTGCTCACGCGGTTGATAGATAGATTTGAGAGCTATCAGGGTTCCGGCTACGACTTCTCGAAGCTCCCTGACAGCTATGTCTCCTCAATGATGGGCGGCATCGTCGGGTTCGAAATGCAGATAGAGCTGCTGGAAGGCAAGTTCAAGCTCGGCCAGGAACGGAGCGAACTCGATAAGCAGAGCCTGCTCGAGCATCTGCGGCAGAGTGGGCGGCGTGAACAATCGCTGCACGATCTCTCGGCGGCTTTTTACAAGCGCTCGGAACAAAAATAAGATGCGGGCAGCAAACCATCGGCGTTCAATTTTTGCCGGGCAGCGAACGCGCCTGCTACCTCACGATCAGGTGGGCCAGGGCACGGCCCCGAAATGGCAGACGCTCTCCGGTGAGAGCTTGAAAGCATCGCAGGAGCCTCCCGTGCGCCTGTTTAGAAACTGGAGGCTGCGCCTCCAGTTCGTGCTGCTACCGCTTGGGCCAGGACCTGATTAATAATAGACTCCAGTCATGGCTGTTCTGAATGTCATTTTCGTTGCTGCGCTGCTGGCCCCACAACACGGGGGGTATCTCGGCGAATCGAAGCATCCTGCCATCGGCAACGCTGAGGCCATCGCGGCCGGCGCCAAGCTCTACGCCACATCCTGCTCCGGCTGCCACGGGCCAGACGGCAGCGGAGGCCGCGGACCCAATTTAGTGCGTCGAGCCTCATGGCATCCACTGAGCGACGAGGGCATCTTCAGCGCGATTCGGAATGGTTTGCCCGGCGCGGACATGCCGCCCACCAAGCTGGACGACGAACAAACCTGGAAGCTGGTCGCTTTCATTCATGCCCTCAGTGGACCTGCCAGTGAGAACGAGGTGCCGGGTGATTCCAATACCGGCTCGCAGATCTTTTGGGGCAGCAAGGCAGGTTGCTCGAATTGCCACTCCATTCGCGGTAAAGGGGGGCGCCTCGGGCCTGACCTGACCAACATCGGCGGCTCCCGTCCTCTAGGCATGATCAAAGAAGCCATTCTCCTGCCTTCCAAAGATCTGACTTTTTTGGGCAACGAAGCTGTAACGGTGACGCTGAACAAGGGCCAGGTGATCCAAGGCGTGGCGCGAAACCGCAGCAACTATTCACTTCAAATCGTGGACGCGAGCGGCGTCCTGCACTTGATTTCGATGATCGATGTGAAGACCCTGACGATTTCAGATCGGTCACCGATGCCAGGCGATTTCGGCACGCGGCTCTCCAAGCAGGAACTGGAGGACCTGCTCGCTTACCTGTCGCGCCTGAGCCTGCGCCCGCCCGGACCTACTTCCAACAGGGGGCAAGAATCCAAATGACGCGCGCTTTGCTACTCGCTTGCCTTCTATGCCTTCCTGTGACTGCACAGGTGCGCTACGAGGATATTGCGAAGGGACCCGGCGAAAACTGGACCACCTATGCGGGCAGCTACCTAGGGTGGCGGTTCAGTCCGCTGAAGCAGATCACAGTGGAAAATGCGAAATCGCTGGCTCCGAAGTGGGTCTACCACGTGCCGGAAGCACGCGGGTTGCGGTCTTCGCCAATCGTCTATAAGGGCGTAATGTACGTCACCAATTCGAATTCCGTGTATGCGCTGGATGCGCGCTCAGGCCGCCTGGTTTGGCAGTACCTGGATACACGAGCCAAAGGCCAAGGCGTCAACCGGGGAGCCGCGATACTCGCTGACCGCGTCTATTTCACAACGAATGACAACTACCTAACCGCGCTAGACAGGCAAACCGGCGTTGTGATTTTCAGCAGGCAGTTCGCGGACACGGGCAAGGGCACGACCTCGACTTCAGCGCCGCTGATCGTCAAGGACAAGGTGATCGTGGGCAGCGCCGGCGGCGACAGCGGCATGCGCGGCTTCGTTGCCGCCCTCTCTGCCGAGACTGGCGACGAACTCTGGCGGACCTACTTCGTGCCCGCCAAGGGCGAGCCCGGCTCTGAGACCTGGGGTGATTTCATCGAATGGGGCGGAGGTGCAGCCTGGTTGTCCGGCACCTTTGACCCCGAGCTGAACACGCTCTACTGGACGACGGGCAACCCCTGGCCGGATTTCGCGGGCGCTTCTCGCAAAGGCGATAATCTCTACACGTGCTCACTGGTCGCCTTGGACCTGAACACTGGCAAGATGAAATGGCACTTCCAGTTTACCCCGCATGACACCCATGACTGGGACGCCCAGAGCTGGCCCGTGCTGATCGACATGGAGATTGGCGGCAAGATGCGCAAGGTGGTGTTGCATGCCAATCGCAACGGCTTTTTCTATGTTCTTGATCGAACCACGGGCGAGTTTCTACGGGCCACTAAACTCATCGACAACGTGACCTGGGCGAGCGGCATCGACGCCAAGGGGCGGCCCGTTCTCATTCCGGGCCAGGATCCCACTCCCGAGGGGAACTGGGTCTGTCCGAGCGTGAAGGGCGCAACTAACTGGATGGGCCAGAGCTATCACCCCGGCACAGGGCTTCTTTATGTGATTACGCTCGAGCAATGCGGCCTCTTCAGCAGCTCGTCCCAAGAGCCGCAGCCGATGAAGAACTTTTCGGGCGGCGGAGCCACCGAAGAAGGAGGCCAGGTCATCCTGCGCGCCATCGATCCCAAAAACGCCAAGCGAGCTTGGGAGTACCCGATGACGGGGGCTGGCCGCATGTGGTCCGGCACAGTTTCGACCGCAGGCGGCGTGCTGTTCGTGGGCGATGACGACGGACACCTGGTGGCGCTCGACGCGAAAACCGGCAAGCATCTGTGGCATTTCAATATGGGTGAGTTACTGACGGCTTCCCCGGTCACCTATGAGGTGGACGGCAAGCAGTATGTGGCTATCGCCTCTGCCACAGCGGTCTTCTCCTTCGGTTTGTTTGAGCCCGCCCAGTCAGTCCCGCTGCCGAAAATCACCGTGCAGAAATAGAGACTCTGCGCCCCAAGCCTAATTGGGTTCCCCGCGCCAAACACGAACCCGGAGTTGTGACTGGGGGGATTCCTGCCTGGCGTATGCGCGCACCCAAAGTGCTGAGCTGACTAAGCTCTGGCACGGTCCACACCCGGCTATTGCCGCAAGACATCCAACGACTTTCCCACTAAGCCAGTTAATAGGCAAAGCAGCGACTTAACCGGCCTCCGTCTGCAATGTATTCTGTGCGGCGGCGTTTTCGCTAAGCGGATGATCTGCTGCTAACCGCAGCAATCGACATCTTCCACAATCGCTTGTGCAATTCACTCCATGGGTTCAGCAATGAAGAAAGAGCTCACTGTGCCGGAACTGCCGGATTGGGTCGTCAGAGGCGCGTAGACCTTCGAAACCGCAACGAACTGTCCTGGGTTACCACCGCTGGATCTGAGTTCGATTGCCCCAACCATGCCGGTGACGCCCAAAAACGCATGGACATCTTCGGCATGAAAAAATCCGTAGGGAGCCAGCACAACTTTCTTGATGACTTGTGTTGACCCATCGTCGCCACGCAACTTGATTTCGACTTCATTTTGGAACATGTTGTCATTGACTAGAGTGAGGGTTGTTCTGAAAACCCCGACGGACGTGGATGTGGGCAGCAGAAGCCGATGACCTCTTCCCCTCGAGCCCTGCACGACAGAGGAGGAGTTTGTGGTGTTATCAATGGGAGTGGTCGCAACGGACAAGGGTTGCGTGGACTCCACCTGCAGATACCCTCTCTGTCCTGTAGGAACGACGCTTCCCAGAATGTCGCGCAAGATGTTTCCTTGCTGAAGCCGGCCATTGCCGGCAATCACGTACGTCTTGGAACCAATGACCGTGCCACTGGCATCAATGAAGCTCACGGTGACCGTGGCTGGACTGGCGCTTCGGCTGGTCAGAATCAGATTGGTTCGGAAATCATCGTTATCGATGCAAAACGGGATGAACTGAGCGGAGGTCGTGGGTGCTGGCGGGGAGTGGTGGGTATAGACGAACCCTCGTTTCAAAACAGCCGATTTGCCGTTGGGAACGGTAACCACCACGTCTGCAGGGCCCATTGTGCCGGCCGAAGGAGTTACAGCCGTGATCAGATTGTCTTCCACTCGAACGACATTGAGGGCTGCGACGCCGCCAATGCTGAGCGTGGCCCCGTTGGAGAAATCCGTTCCAGTCACCCGGACCGGCGTCCCCCCGTTTACGGGACCAGAACCTGGGGAAATCCCGGTGATGCTGAGGCTGTCACCCTCGGCCGCGGCGCCCGTGATTCGGTTCTTCGCTGTTGCCAGACTGGCAAGGAGGAGAACTGTGCTGACAATAGCAACACTCTGTATGATGACTGATTTCGTGAATTGGTCTGTTTTTGACATGCGATGACCTCCCTTTTTGTCTCCTTTGTCGTGCATGAAGTATTGAAGTCAGTCGAGGCGCAGTCACGCCAAGAGGAGTTGGACCCAACTCTGCACTGCGCCTCACTCCAGGTGGAGGCTGCAATTTAGTTTCCATCGCGCGGAGAGGAGAAGAGTGATCAAGATGCGCTTGTTACAAGTGAGGGTGCCGTCCGGCGAGCAAACTGACTTGAGGGAGTTGCCCCAATGACTGGGTGAGCTTTCGCAGCCAGACCGAAAACTGGAGGAAGCGGGGTGCGCCGTTAGCTGTTAGGAACGTCCGCCCTTGACCAGGGCCGAAGGATCATCTGAAACCGAGCAAGATCCTTTCCTGGTGAGGCGGGAAGATCTGAAACTCGTTGACACTCATTTTAGGGCAGCGCTACTCTGGGGTCGCTCGAAAGGAATCTTGTTCTCACCCCAAAACTGGGGTTACATCAGGAGCCAAAGCCGAGCAGATTGGCAAACACGCAGGTTTATGGTCGCTTGGGTTGCTGGAATAAAGGTATGGGTCATCATGACGACGGCTACGCCAGCAAAGGGCCTTCGTTTTCTTTCTACGCAAAACAGGTTTTGTATCAAAAATCAAAGGAGACTATCCATGAATAGAGCAATGATCGTCTTTGTGACGCTTTTCGTCATGGCTGGCCTGACTGCGGTCCAGGCGGGAGACAACCCACCTAAAGGATCCAAAACACCATCGATCTACGATTTCACACTCAGGGACATTGACAACAAAGAGGTGAAGCTAGAGCAATTCCGTGGCAAGACCCTGCTCCTTGTCAACGTGGCTAGCCAGTGTGGCTACACGCCTCAGTACGAGGGCCTGCAAAAAATCCATGCGAAATACAAGGACCAAGGCTTTGCTGTCCTGGGCTTCCCAGCCAACAACTTTGGCGCGCAGGAGCCTGGGACCGATCAAGAAATCAAGACGTTCTGCTCAACCAAATTTCACGTCACCTTTCCGATGTTTTCCAAAATTTCTGTGAAAGGCGCCGATCAGCATCCTCTTTACACGTTCTTAACCAACGCAGCGACAGATCCCAAATTTGGCGGAGAAATCACCTGGAATTTCAACAAGTTTCTCATTGATAAAGCCGGGAACATCATCGGGCGCTTTGACTCAAAAGACACGCCAGAAAGTGACAAGGTTGTCAAAGCCATTGAGCAGGTATTGAGGCCATAGCCTCGAAGGCAAGACCACATCAGGCCTCACCTTGTCAGATTCCAGCGCGGTTGGACTTCGGGATTGACGCACGACTTGGGCCATTTTCCCTTCCAAAGATCGATCGCCGTCTCCATCGAAAGCCGCCAGCTATTGGGTAGATATTCATCCGAATAACCCGCGATGTGAGGTGTAACCACGACGTTGTCGCACTGGAGCAAGGGATTGTTCCAGTCAGGCGGTTCCGGGTCCAACACGTCGAGACCTGCCCCCGCGATCCGTCCTGTCTTCAAGGCAGCTATCAGGGCCGGCTCGTCAATCACAGGGCCGCGAGACGTATTGATCAGGATGGCGTCGCGCTTCATTTTCTCGATTTCTGCGCTTCCAATCAGGCGGCGGGTCTCCGGCGTCAGAGGGCAATGAATGGAGACAAAGTCGGACTCCGTCAGCAATTCATCCAGCGAAACGCTGCGCACAGAATGTTGCGCGAGGACATCTGGAGTAACGAAAGGATCGTATGCAAGAAACCTCAACTGAAAGCCTGAAAGCTTTTGAGCCACGGTCCTGGCAATTCGCCCGAAACCCACCAACCCGAGCGTCTGCCCCCTTAGATGCCAGCGGGGAAAACCTCGGTAACGGTCCCAAGCTCTGTTCCGCACGTTCCGGTCTTGAAGGGCGATTTGGCGGATGACGGCAAAGAGCAGGCCGATCGCGTGGTCGGAAACCGCGTCGTTCAGAGCATCAGGGGTGTTGGCTACGACAATACCCAAGTGCGTAGCCGCCTTCACCGGTACATTGTCTGTACCGCTGCCCGTCCGAATGATGGCTCCGCAGTGAGGCAGGATTGAGAGTTCGTCGGGGCTCATCTGGCCGTGCAGACAGCGGCTGGAGCCAAACACCCAGACAACATCAGCATCGCCGGCCCATTCAGCCAGTTCCTGGCGATTCTCACACTGGTGAACCACAAGTTGGATTCCTGATTCGGCCAGTCCAGACAACACAGAATCGGGAACGGTTTGGCCATCGAGTCCGACCAAAGCAACTTTGAAAGGTGTTTTCATGTTCTCCGCCCTGATAGATTTAGCTTGCCAGAAGCACGCTTGGCCCGATCACTGCGGATCCGAGGCAGCATCCCACGCATTGCCTTCTTTCGAGATCCGTCAAGTGCCGGAAGCTCAAAACTAGCTGGTTCGAGGGAGAGTACCTCAAAATTGTTTCTGCCAAAACGCCGAAAGTATAGACCCTCTCGCGTAGCCGAGATCCGGCAGGAATCCGCGACTCTAGAACTAAGAGCAGAATGCGAAAGCGATCGGGTTCGGCAGCGTTTTCCACGATTGATTTACAAAAAGGGAGAGATCGTAAAATGAATATCAAGATCGGCAGTGCACCAGACTCCTGGGGAGTTTGGTTTCCCAGTGATTCAAAGCAAACTCCCTGGAATCGCTTTCTGGACGAGATTGCCGAAGCCGGCTACGAATGGACCGAACTGGGGCCTTATGGCTATCTCCCCACCGACCTGGGTCAACTCAGTTCTGAGCTCGGCACGCGGGGACTCAAGGTTTCAGCAACCTTTGTCATGCGAGCGCTGGAGGACAGGACGCTTTGGCCTGAGATTGAAAAGGAAGTTCTTGGAGCTGGAGAGCTGCTGGCAGCTCTGGGAGCAAAGTACCTCGTTCTCATTGATGACACCCATACCAATCTGTTCACGGGTGCGCCCATAGCTCCGGCTCGCCTCGATCAAGAGGGGTGGAAGCGCTTGATTGAGACAACTCACAGAGTTGCCGATATTGCGCGCGATCGCTTCGGATTGACAGTGGTCTTCCATCCCCACGCAGACACCCACGTGGAGTACGAAGATCAAATCGAGACCTTTCTGGAGCAGACCGATCCAAAACGAATTTTTGTTTGTCTGGACACCGGACATCATGCCTATCGGAAGGGAGATCCGGTGAAGTTCATGCGGCGCCATCATCAGCGAATTCCTTATCTCCATCTCAAGAGCGTGGACAGGCACATGCAACAGAGAGTGGAGGCAGAAACTATCCCCTTTGCCATCGCGGTCGGCATGGACATGTTTTGTGAGCCATCTCAAGGGTCCGTAGACTTTGCCGCGTTTCGAGACCTTTTGCGCGAGATCAACTACAATGGCTTTGCGATTGTCGAGCAAGACATGTACCCGGCGCCTTTCGACAAACCTCTGCCCATTGCCAAAAGAACGCGTGCCTACCTTCGAGAGATTGGCCTGGGTTAGCCTGTCATCTCGATATCAAGCGCACAGCGCTTGGTTCTCAAGAGAGATTTTTTCTTGTGTTGGGAAAGCTCGAACGTGCAGACGGGTTCCGCACACCAAACTCTGGCTAGAGAGTCATATCCTGCCTGGACCGGACTGCTGCGACCAACGCTGCAGAAATCAGGAAACACGAGGAAAGAAAAAATACGGCGTCGCGATGGGAAAAGCCCATGGTGAGCAGATAGCCGACAACCGATGGACCAAGGAAAGACCCAACACTGTTGATCATGTTAATGAAGCCGACCGAAGCGGCTGCCGCCGCCTCGCCAAGAATGAGGCTCGGGATGACCCAGAAGGAGACTCCCCAGGAGAATGCTGCAGCACCCGTAAGACAAAGCAAGGTCAGCACCAGAGGAAACGGAAGCCCCGGCACAGCGCTAAGAACAAAAAGGCAGGCAGCCAGAATGAGTGGAACGATGGTGTGGAGTTTCCGTTTTCCAGTCCGGTCGGAAGACCACCCTGCGAGGGGGATGGTGAGCATCGCCAGGGCAAACGGCAAGGCGGAGCAGATCGTCGACAGAGTCACAGAAAGCCCCGAAGCATTGCGAATGGTTGTCGGCAACCAGAGTAAGTAGGCGAACATTGAGAGATTGGCAAACGCACAAGCAAGAGCCAAAAGGAGAACATTTCTCTGCCGCAGGCTCTGCATGACCGTCAAGTGCCCAGTTCGCCGCAGTTCCTCTCTTTCTCCTTCCAGGCGGGAAGCGATCCACTCTCGCTCATCGGGTTCGAGCCAACGAGCCTGCCGGGGGTGATCCGTCAAGAAAAAGATAGTAATCACTCCGAATAAGACGGCTGGCAGACCTTCCAGGATAAACATCCAGCGCCACCCGGCTAAATCAAACCAGCCCACTTTCAGAATGAGCGCCGAAATTGGAGCACCAATGACCATTGCTGCGGGAGCCGCCATGGTAAACCCGGCCATCGCTCGAGCCCGGTCCTCCTTGGCAAACCAGTGAGACAGATAAACGATGATTCCTGGAAAGAAGCCGCCTTCAGCGATGCCCAGTAAGGAACGGGTCATGTAGAACTGGTTGGCTGTGTGAACCAATCCAACCATGATGGTGCAGAGACCCCACGTGATCATGATACGCGCCATCCAGATCCTGGCGCTCCAGCGCTCGACAATCAACGCGCCTGGGATTTCGAGCAAAATATATCCGATGTAGAAAATGCCAGCGCCAAGTCCGAATACTGCTTCTGAAAACCCCAGGTCGGCAGACATAGGTATTTTCGCGAAGGCAACGTTGGCTCGGTCTAGGTAAGCAATGACATAAAGCACGAATAAGAAAGGAATAATTCGGCGGAAGATCTTCCGGCGCGCTCGATTGGCTAACACCGCATTCGTTGAGGGAGATGAAACCGCCTGGTTTGGCATGAGTGAGGTTCCTCAGTACAGGATTAAGAATCTCCGGCTTGGGACTGGGTTCCAGACCAGGCTATTCGGCATGGGTCACTAGATACAGCGGAGCAAGGCCCTGGGACACACGCTCCAGGTTTTCAATCACTGCCTGAGCGCGACGACACGAAGTGCCGAAGGTGACTCCGGCGACATGCGGCGTGGCCACAACGTTGGGCAACCGCAACAGTGGATGACTCGGATCCACAGGCTCCTTGGGAAACACATCCAGCCCAGCCCCTCTGATCCGTCCGGCTTTCAGAGCATCCACCAACGCAGCTTCATCAATGATCTCACCGCGGGCTACGTTGACAATTACCGCGCTTGTCTTCATTGCCGAGAGGGCTGCCTCGTCGATCATCTGGCGCGTCGCAGCCGTCAAAGGCACGTGAATTGAGAGATAGTCGGATTCCGCCAGTATGCGCCTCAGCTCTCCTGGCTTGCCGCAAAACACAATCCCGCAGACTTCTTGTACGGATTGGGGAATCGGGACCACATCGATGGCCATGATCCGCATGCCAATAGCCTTCGCACGGATCGCCAATTCCCGGCCACTGGCACCCAGTCCAAGAAGTCCCAGGGTTTTGCCCTGTAATTCTTCATTCATTGGCTCGCACATCACCCTGTTGCGCACACTGCTCTGGCTGTCGAAGAACTTCTTGGCAAACAGCAGCATCAACAACAGCGCATGTTCGGCAAGAGCGACAGAGCTGAACTGTCCTGGAGTGTTTGCTAAGCCAATTCCCTTTTTCAGAATGTAGGCGACGTCTGTATGATCGAGACCCGTTCCCAGAACCTGCCAGAGTTTCACTCTGGCATAGCTGGCGGCGTCGATCAATTCGTGTGTTCCGTGAATCCCTCCTTGATCAATCACAACATCCACATCTTGAAACTGGGGCGCGACCGGCTTGCTGCGATCGAAGAGCGGTATCGACCAACGCCCCGCAGCCATCTTGAGGACGTCGTCATACCACGGGTGCAACAGATTGCTGATACCGAGAAACAAAACTTTCACGAGAGTTGCTCCTTTGGGCAAGAGTCTCTTGAGCCTGAGAACAGGACTATTGACGAACTTCACCGGCACCGTTCGCTCCGGAAGGTTCCCGCTTGAAGGCTGACAACCCGACTCGAGCCGCATCAGCCAGCATCATGTAGTCTGTGCTGTAGCTGATCATCTGAAATCCTTGCGCCTGCCGCTTCACCAACTGGTCAGGAGTCATGGCGTGGATTCCAATAGCAACCTTAGCCTTGCGCCCTACCGTCAACATCCGCTCCACGATCGCATCAACTTGCGGATACGGTTGCTTCATCGGATCAAGACCAAGTGACAGGCACAGGTCAAACGGCCCCAGAAACAGCACGTCTACGCCCGGCACCGCGGCAATGGCTTCGAGGTTTTCGACAGCCTCTTTGGTTTCGACGATCAGAGCCACCAACACGTTTTCGTTCGCATGATAAAAGTAGTCTTTAGTATCGAGCATATAGTGCGCTGCCCGCAAAGGGCCAAACCCGCGTGATCCCGCCGGAGAGTAGCGCGTGCACCGAACGATAGATTGAGCGTCCTCTACCGTTCGAATCAGAGGCACGACTATTCCCATCGCCCCAATATCCAGCGAGCGCTGAATGTAAACCGGGTCGCTGGCCGGCAGCCGGACTAGCGGGATGGTTTCAGTGCCTTTGATCGCCATCAGCATATGTTCTACCTGACTCGTATCAAGAGCACTATGCTCCGTCTCAATGACAAGCCAATCGAATCCGGCATGAGACAGAAGCTCGGCGGCGTTCGGGCTTCCGAGCCCCAGGAAGCAACCTAGCGTCGACTTCCCTGCGTTGAGTTTCTCCCGCACCCAATTCTTCCTCATGTTGTATCGCCCTCTTGAGCTTTGAAATCTTGACGGACCTGAGCTCCTAACATGGATCTACAAGCCAATTTGATTCGGACTGAATCGTTCGAACTCTCGGATGCAGTTCCCCTTACCGGTCCTTCATCTGCCGCCTTAGATACTCAATGTTGTAAGCCAACGCCACTCGAGGATCATTCTCTCCCTGATACTCAATCAGCAAGGAACCCTGGTAGTTGATTCGCTTCAACTCCTCCAGCACTGCCGCAATCGGAACCAAGCCCCCATCCAGGACGGTGCCTGTCAGAACTCGCCCGGCGGCTGTTGCTCGAGTCCGCAAGACCTTTTCACCGGGCACAACATCACGACTATTCTTCAGGTGGACGTGAGCCAGGTAAGGGGACATGGTCCTCAAGAGCTGGACAGGATCTTGTCCCACAAAGAGAGCGGCACAAGCATCACAGATCAGGCGGAGGGCCGGGGAATTGACCGCCTCACAGATCTCGACACATTGTTCAGCGGTTCCATGAATTGGGCGCCACGGCGGATAGTCAATATTTTCGAACGCCAGCACTATCCCGTTCTTCTTAGCGTGTTCGGCGCAACGGCTCAGACCTTCAATCACCCAGTCGCGTACTTGTTTAACCTCCAGACCGGGCTTGATCTCTCCGGGAAATATCATCGCGATTTTCGAGCCAAGTTCAGCCGTTCGATCCAGCAGGCACCGCACCCTGTCTACCGCCGTTCGCCGCCCATCCGCGCTCACCGCCGAAAGATCCACCGTGAACACATAACTGTTGATAGGAAGACCCGATTCCTGCGTGATGCCTTTCAGGTACTGCGTCGTGCAGTCTGCCCAATAATCCTCGCGGATCTCTACGCCATCCACACTCAGTGACCGGTACGACTCAATGACCTCTTCACGGGTTAAATATCCCGGCACCGGTTTTGGATCCAGGTAGCCCTCTTTCAGAGCCCAATCCGCATTGTAGTCAAACAGAGTAATCGGGTTCTTCATGGCTGCTCCCAACTATCCGGCCTCGACCCGGCCCGCTCGTCCTGAGGCTCTCACGCATCGCGTTCAAACGATGCTTTGGCTATCCGTACCGCGATGTGTCAGTGCTCCATGCAGGTAGCCAGCAGATATTCACAATTACATGCGGATCGCAAGCCTGGAAGGGCTTCGGAAACAAGAATTCCGACGCGGCAGGTCGAGCGCCAACAAATCCAGCGGGCAATGAGGTGTATTCGTCAAGGCAATCTTGTGCCTAATGGGCATTCTTAACGCGGTTGGGAAGGTCCGATCTTCCTGACTGCATCAACCGCACTCTTGGACTGGATGAAGAGGTTCAGCCAGTCCACGTTCAGATTGATCCACTGAACACCTTTCTCAATCCAGACTGGCAGCGTGTCTGGGCTGTAGCCGGTGGCGACGCCCATGAACAGGTCGGTGCGTCTCACGCTTTTGATTACGGAGTCCATGGCTTGAACAACCTCAGGATCACTGGGCTTTCCCAGCTTTCCCATCGATCCAGAAAGATCGTTTGGGCCGAGACAGATGCCATCCAGGCCTGGAACATCCAGGATCGCGTCAAGGTTTTTGACTGCGTCGATATGTTCGATTTGTATGAGGACCAGGACCTGCTGATCGGCAGTTGCGAGATACTCCTGTTGAGACGCTGCGCCGTACCGCTGCCCTCGACGGGGGCCGTAGCCGCGAGACCCGAGCGGCGGATACTTGCAGGCACGGACAGCAGCACGTGCCTCATCAGCAGAGCTGACTGCAGGGATGATGATCCCCGCCGGCGCAAGATCAAGCACCGGCTTGATCACATTGACATCGTTGCAACGCACACGAACGAATGGAGCGGTCTCCGTTCCGCGGAGCGCCACCACGTGACCGAGAGTTGCGGCCATATCCAAGGGCGCGTGCTCCATGTCAATCCATGTGAAGTCGTAGCCCGCTTCAGCGGTTAATTCGCTGACTGCAGGATCACTGAACGTGATCGCGGTGCCCACACAGATGTGGCCCGAACGGATGCGTTCCCGGAAGAGATTTGCTTGGTTGTTCATAGAACGTTACGTTGAGCAGGCGGCGGCGATTCTTTGTTTGGCGGCATCAGAAATGCGAACACCAGAGGCGACCACGTCGGTCACGCCAGCCACTTTCAGCAGCCGTTCGCGAATGGTAACGAAGTGCGTAACCACCTGCAAAACGCAGCCATGGCACGCACCAACGTATTCGAGGCAAACCGTACCGTCAGTTGTGATGCCGGCTACCTGAACATCACCCCCATGGAAGTGCAGCAAGGGGCGAATCTCGCTGTCAAGCACATACCCGATTGCGTCTGAGATCGGTGACTCGCTCATGCGAGGGCCAACTCTCGTTTCTTAGCCTCGATATCAGTGTTCATCAGGCGCGCCATGTTTTTGCCGAGAATCATTGCTTTGTCTTCACGCGTGATCTGTGGGTAACCGTAGTTGCGCTGCAAGTCCTCAGGAATCTCCAAGCTCCAAAAAAGCTTCAAAATCGGCTGCGGACAGCCCAGCACGGGCGCTTCCGAACCCCAGAGCAACTTGTGCGCGCCCGCATCCCGCAGCAGGCGGCCCAGCATTTCCTGCACGGCGCGCGGCGCGACCAGAAGCATGTGCAAGTTGCCCGACAAAGCGAGGTACACATTCGGAAAGCGAGCAGCGATGGAGACGGTCTCCTCAAAATACGGCATCGAGAGGTGGTGAATCACGAAATTGGCTTCAGGGAAGTCGCGCGCGGCGGCCTGCAGATCGTTGGGCATCGTGTCTTCCACGTTGGCTGGGCCGACGGGAACGCCTTTGTGAAACTGCAAAAGGTTGACGCCGAGATCGAGGCACTTCCGGTACATGGGGTAAGCAATCTTACGGTCGTCGCATCGCCAGGATTTGCCGTCGAGGTGTGCGTTGTAAAACTTGAACGAAGTCGCACCCCACTCCCTCTTTTGGAACTCAAGCATCTTCAGGCATTCCGGGAGTCCTTGAAAGGCCGGATCAACTCCGCCGCAGAATAGCGTGCGCTCGGGGAAGGCCTTGTGGAACGCGTACTGTGTCTCAACCGACGACAATCCGTCCTTCCAGAAATCGAACAGCGTGACCGTCTGGGCCATCGCCAGGTCGGTGTCGGAGTCGCCAAAGATCATTTGGCCAGCCTTCTCGATGCTCCAGTTGGCCGCGAATGCATCCCCGCCGGGCTTGCCGCCATAGCGCATGTTGTCGCCAGGCGGGCGGACAGCATTGTTCATCCGTAGCCAGTGCTCCTGACCGATGCGTCCGTTTCGTCCGATCACTTGCTCCTCGGACGCGTTGAACATATGGACCACGTTGTCGAATATGAAGACGTCTTCAATCATCGACCTCTCCTTCGTCTAGACACAGCGAGAAAAGCAGAAGATGCGCTGAGAAACATTCCCCCATGGATGTGGCTCATCATGTCTATTCGCTGACACGGGAATTTCTGGGGTGTGGCTGCTTGCTGTCGCTTTCACCAGCGCCCTGCTTCGGCCAAGGCAGCTTGCTGCCGTCGTCGTAACATCGACAGCTCTGGAGATTCATCATCCGCGCCACTGAACCGTGGCGCCAGCAAGCTGGCGCGCGGCAAGCTTCCACAGCGAAAAGCGGCAGCTAGCCGCCACACTCCAAAGACGCGGCATCCTATCCTGATCTGAAGCTGGGAACTTCTGGCGTTGACCCGCCTTGTGGGCTTCGGCCCTAATGCCCTAGATCAGTTCCTTCAGAGGATTTCCTGCTGTGTCGTCGAAGCCGTTAGCGATATACACGGGCCGGGCGATGGGAGACATGTAAGTCTTGGTCCAGTCGATGCCCAGGGCTTTGTAAACCGTCGCGTAGAGATCTCCGATCGACACCGGTCTATCGGCCACCGTGGCTCCGTCTTTGTCGCTGGCACCGACAATGCAGCCCCCCCGAATACCGCCGCCACCGACCACCAAGGACCAGCAGTCCGGCCAATGATCCCGCCCAGCTTTGGGGTTGATCACCGGCGTCCGCCCGAATTCACCAGTAACCAGAACCACGGTGGTCTCCAGCAAACCCCGCTGCTTCAGGTCCTCCATCAGCGCCGAGAGACTCTGGTCGAGCAGGGGGGCCAGCGTGCCACGAAGCCGGTCTTCGTTGTCGTTGTGGGTATCCCACTGGCCATGCTTGTAACCGGCGGCAGTCACAAATCGGCAGCCGGCCTCCACCAGGCGTCGGGCCAAGAGCACGCTCTGACCGACGCGATGGCGTCCGTACTGGTCTTTCGTTTTTTCCGATTCCTGAGAAAGATCAAAGGCTTGCTTGACACGCGGATCGAGCAGCATCTTTAGCGCCTGCTCCTGGAATGCGTCTAGCTTCGCAAACTCGGCCAGTTCTTCTTTCTGACGGTAGTAACGATCGACAATCTTCAGCATCGTGTAGCGATCATCGATCGCCTCGGCGGTAACGGATTTGGGCAGGCTCAAATCGGGCAAATGAAAATCCGGCTTGCTGGGATCCGGCAGGACCATTGCGTCATATTCAGACCCGATAAAGGCGGCTTGATAAGCCTCCTGGTAGTTGAAGAAATCGCCTTCTGTGGGGGTGGGCACGACTGCGAAAGGCGGCATATTATTGCGCAGACCCAATTCCTTGGAGACGATCGATCCAAAGCTCGGAAACTTCAAAGCAGGATTGGGACGATGGCCTGTGAGGGTCTGAATCGTCCCCTGCGGGTGATTCCTCTCGTCCGATTTCATGGAACGGATGATGGACAACTTGTCCATGTGCCTGGCGACGTTCGGGAAAATCTCGGAAATCTGGACTCCGGCAGCGTTGGTCGCAATGGCCCTGAAACTCGTGTTGCCCTTCACATCCCAACTGTCCACATGGCTAATCCCGCCCTCTAGCCAGACCACAATGACCGCCTGAGCTTTGGCCTGGGGAACTGCGGCGCCCGAAGCAGTCACAGCCAGAGCTTGCAGGCTGCTGTAGCGTAGAAAATCACTGAGTCCGATGCCCAGAAAGCTGAGCGTGCCGGCGCGCAAGAAGTCGCGACGCGTGTGAGAAGCCCCCAGGCAATGGGAGCAATCTGTTCTTTTCATGGTGGCACCTCTAAACCCACAGTCCGCTAACAAGCCGCAATTCCCACGCCAAGGGTTGCAGCGGCGCTCTGCGATCGCCGAGATTCAATGACTAAAGGACGGCGCTCACAGAGCGCCGCTGCAACGGGCCGCTACAACGAGCTTTCAGCGACCTTACCTAGTGGTTATAGGCGAACTCTCGTGAATTGATAATCGCCCATACGAGTCCTGCCAGAGTTTCTTCGCGGCGCGACTGGCGCTGGGCAAGAAACTTCAGCAGCTCTGACTTTTCTTCCGGCGTCGGGAAACGCATCAAAGCCGCCAAATAGAACTCATCCAGGATCTGCTCATCCGTGGCATCCTTCTTGAGCAGGCCGCTGAGCCTCCCACCATCGCTGGAGATTTTGGCGTTGTACGCAGGTCCAGCCATCATGTGCAAAGCAGCAAGCAAGCTCGTCTGTGGAGGCCCGGCGGGCAGAGCTCTTCGCGTCGAGCGCCCGAAATCATCCATGAACTGCGACGGGCAAATATCTGCGATCGTTTGCATGGCTCGCGTTCCCAAAGGAGCGTCACCGCCACCGGCCAGATGATGAAACTCGAACTTTTCCGGGACGCCGGTCGCGCTCGTGATTGCATCCAGCAAAACAGCTGCTTCCAGCGGCCGCGCCTGGGCATGGGAATAATCAATCGTGTCTTCTCTGTTGCTCTCATTCGGCGTTGCAGACAACTGGTACGTGCGCGATTGCACGATGGCTCTCATCAGGTGCTTCAAATCATACCCGCTGTCCTTGAAATCCTTCGCCAGCGCCGCCAAGAGCTCCGGATGCGTGGGGGGATTGGTGCTCCGGAAATCATCCACCGGCTCAACAATGCCCCGGCCAAAGAAAAAGCTCCACAGACGGTTGACCGTGGCTTCAGCGAAGTAAGGATGAGAAGTGACCCACTTCGCCAGATGCATGCGCGGATCCATCCATTCGCTGGGTGGCAGCTGGGTGCCATCCAGAAATGCCGGGAGCACCTTTTCCTTTGTCCGTGGGTTCGTGACCACCATATCCTTGGGTTGGTCCACGTGGCCTCCACCCAGCACGTCTACAATCAGGGTGGAATCTCTCATCTCCGTGTAGCCCGCAAAGAACGCTGCCAAACCCCAGTACTGATTCTGGCTCCAGGCCTCGAAGGGATGGCTGTGACACTGAGCGCACTCAATGCGGCGGCCCATGAAGAGCCGGATCAATTCGGGCATGAGCACGTCCGGCGTCGTCAGTTCTGAGATGTAATAGAAGTTTCGTGCCGGAGCGCTGTACCCCTGCGCGGCAATGCGTTCTCGAGCGATTTGATCATAAGGCTTGTTGGTCGCGATACTGTTGGTGATCCAACTTTGGTAGGCCCTGGTGGCTTTGGTATTGTTCGATGTCACATACGTCGCGCGCAGCAGGTCACCGAACCGGAAGCCCCAGTAGTCCGTGTACTCGGGGGAATTCAGCAGGATCTCAATCAGCCGGTCACGCTTGTGCGGAGCCTTGTTGGAAGTAAACTCCCGCACGCGTTGCGGTGGAGGCAAGGTGCCCGTCAAGTCCAGGCACACTCGCCGCAGGAACTCTTGATCGCTGGATTGTTCCGAGGGCAGAAGCTGGAATCGTCGCAGCTTGGCGAAGACGTGTTGGTCGACGTAGTTGCGTGCCTCCAGCCTGGGGTAGTTGGTGATCGGCCTGTCAACAACTCCCACATCAGCGCTCAGCGTATGACCCGGAGTCCGAATCAGAATGTTTGTTTCGCCCTTTTTTTTCGCTTCTATCACGCCCGCTTCGCTAACCTCCGCCACTCCGGAATCACTCGAGATATAGCGCACCTGCGACGTGATGTCTTCCCGTCGTCCATTCGAAAGATAGGCCGTTACGATCAGTTGCTGCCGTCCCCCACCTTGCAGGACAACATCCTTGGGTGAGACTTCGACTCGCTGGACTGTCATGCCTTGCCCTTCCAATGCCTCTCCGTAAGGCGCGCCCGAACGGACCCAGTTCAGAATGGTCTCGTAGTCCGCTGAATCCACCTGAAATCGCAACCCTCCCCCATGCGGCACACTGAACGTCGGCTTCAATAGCAGCAGACTCTTCTCCGGTTGCTTCAAGTCAATACGCGAATGCTTTGGATCCTCGTCCGTCGACAGCACCCGGAACGTTCCCCCGTCCACAATCCAATGGTAGTCCTCCCGAGGATAGACGCCGTAGACTGAGAGCCGCAAACCCCCTCGCCCCTTTACGCCGCCATGACAGGTCGCGTCGTTGCAGCCCCGCTTGGTCAATATCCCCTCGATCTCACGCGCAAAGGTAATCAGACGCGGCTTCTCGGCCTCTTCAATCCGAATCACGGACCTGGTCGAACGGCCATCCAACCTGGCAGTCAGGGTCACTTCGCCTGAGCCCCGCGCCACAAACTTCCCGGAACGGTCGATTTGACCTTTGCTTACATCCGACAGTGAGAATTGAGCGGTGGACGTCAGGTCCCGCTCCAGCCCGTCGACGGATTGGCCCAGTACAACAAACTGCTGCGAAGCCTGCGCACCCCACAGTGTCACTGCATCGGGAAGCACCCGCAGGGAATTGGGCGACAGCTCTACGCGCTTTTCCTGGGCGGCGTGTGCGGGCAAAGTAGCGAAGGTAATGATCACAAGGCCGGTAAGAAATTTGCTGTGACGTGATCTCACACTCATGGTTTTAAGTCCGAGCAGGTTTTCGTCTGGCGTAAAAATGGAGGCTTGGAGAAAGCTTTCCCGCGCTGTCCCCCGCTCTACTCTGGGCTACCATCCGCGGAGATGTAAGCATGGCCAGACCAGCTTTCCAAAAAGAGCGCCAACTACCCCGACTACACTGTCTGCTACGCCACCTGCCAGGATTTCCACTCCGAATCATTTCCCAGCCTGAGGTTTCTCCCCTTCCCTCTGCGCTGAACCCTCCACGACCATCAGCGGCATCTCTCGAACCAGCAAAGGCGAACCCAGCTTGCCGTTGGCGATCGCCTGGCAGCGAAGCTGGACGGTTCTGGGTTCGGCGGTCAATGGTGCTTCGGGGCTTGCCACCAGGACAATGGCGGTCTTCTGCAACTTTGGAGCAACGATGTCGGGGTTCTGAGTCACTTCCAGCGGCGCGCGGCCCTCGTTGAAATGCACCGCCGGAAATGCCTCCACTCCCTCCGGCAGTCCGGTAAAGAAGAAGGAAAGATCGCCGGTAAATCCCTCCTCATAGGAGACCACCAGAATCAGCTTCTTCGGCTCCTTGCGCACCAGGTTGATGCGATTGACTTCGCTTCGCTTGGCAGCTTCCGGAGTGGCGTCGAGATTTTCTCGGGGAATCACCGAAACCTCGCCTACGTGCGGAATCTGAGGCCGCACCAGAATCCTGTAACGATAGCGAGGACCCCCATAGCGCGAGGTGATGTCGCGAACCTGAAGCACATACTCTCCCCCGCGTTCAAAGGAGTAAGTGGCTTTGGGCTGCGCAGCCTTAAGGTAGACTTGTGGGTCGGCATTGTTGTTGTACATCGACAAGCGGCGCTCGACGTTAGAGAAGACTTCACGATCCTGACTGTCCGCCACCCCCACTCTGGGATTGAAGTAAGGCGGCTGAACATCGAGAGTCTCCACTTCGAAAGCCAGTTTTTGTCCGGCATCGACCTTGAATTTGAAGCTGTCCACATCGCCGGGATGTTCAATCGTTCCTTCGAGAACAGCAGGGACCGAAGTGCTTTCGGTCTGGGAAGCGCGTTCATTGGGCTCACGTTCCACAACCACGCCAGGATTACCGGAGCTGTTGAGTTGTTCAGGTCCTCGCTCAGCGGCAGACCGAACGCCGCCATTCTCGTTCGAGGGTGTCTCTTTGGCTGTTGCTTCAGGCCCCTTGACGGATCGAGCCTCCAGGTTCGCAATCCAATGATCCGTCAGGCGCCGGCTGAGGGTTCTCTCTGACCACTCAAAGGTGGCTGGTTCGTACTGACGGATTGATTCAGAAGGCCCTTCCGAGGAAAGCACCCGCACCTGGTACGTACAATCCGGGCATCCTTGGCCGAACAGGCCAGAAACCTGCAGGAAGTACTGCCCGTCTTCAGGGAATTTGCAAGTCCCCCCGGGGACCATGTGCATGAGGTCTGAAGAGTGTTGTTCTTCAAACAGAATCCGAGGGGGGCGCTGCGGATCGAACCAGCTTCCACCAGCGCGGTAGAGCGCCAGTTCCGGAGTGAATTGGCCCGTCATGGCCCCGGCGTCGAATTTTTGCCCCTCAACTGCTTCGAATCGAAACCTCTGTCCCTTTTTGGCGTGAAAGGAATAGAAGTCTACCTCGCCGGGTTCTCCGATCTTTCCGCTGATAAATCCGGGCAAGACGAATAGTTGGGACTGTTTGATCGTTTGATGAGAGCCAGCCGCTTCCACGGTTAGCGGAGCATCCACCACGGGGAAGCCGATCGGATTCGAGATGCCGCGAGGCGAAACAAGCCGCAGAGCATAGACTCCTGCTCGGGCCGTTGCCTCAATTTGAAGTTCGATGAGCGCGCGATACACCGGTACAGGTTTCTTTTCTTGCTGCGACGGCCTTACCCTTAGCTTCACCTGGTCTTTGACTTCTTCAACGCTCAGGACTCGACCCTTGAACCCACTGTCGTCTATCCACACCGCATATGCGCCATCGAGCCGGTTACCTCGAGCCTCCACCTTGAAGGTGCTGCCTGGTTGTCCTGATAATGGAGAAACCGAAATTAGGAGGGGGCCGCGATCGTCTTCCGGCTCGGTTTGTGCAAAGCCATCGCAGGGTAAGAGTGCGGCGACAACCATCAGTAAGAGAAGCCAGCCCGGAACGGACAGACCACGGATGGACGAACAGTCCTCTAATTGACGCGCATTTCGTAGCAGGACCACTGCTTTCACGATTTTGGATGCGCTAACAGTCAGTTGCATAGGGATCGGTCACAGATCTCTGGTGTGTCGGCCACCACACAGCAACAACTTTCACCAACACAGGCTCCCAGTCTCCATTGTTTCGGTCCACAGACCTGGAGTGCGGGACACAAGATCGTTCATGGCTTCAGGAGCATTCAGAAAAATCAGAGCGGATGACTCCTTTTTGGTGCCCATCGAGCGGAAAATAGAGAGCGCTGCTAACTTCTATCGACGCAACACGATTTGTACCGCGAGAAACCGCTTCAATATACGCCTTTTCGCTGGAATCGGGCAACCGATAGGGTTCGTCGATGGATCCCTTTGAAATCATACCCGGCGTCGCCTCGACGGTGACGCGGCACGATAAGCCATCTGCAGCATCACAATGTGTCTCCTATCGAAATCTACAGGGCTATGAAATCAGGCCCCGTCAAAAATCCCGTTGGTCCTGGCGCTGAGGCACAGTCCTCGTGCCGGAACACCTGGAGTGCACGGTCCAGGGCCGCTCTTCACGGATGGGGTTCGATCATTCTGAACGCTTTCCGGTTACGGATTTGAGGCAGGAGGCTCTTCTAGGTTCCTTCGAGCTGAGCGGAACACCCAGTAGGTTCCAAAGAGTGCCGTGCAGCCCGGCATCAAAAGCAGCAGGAAGCCCCAGTCGAGCTTGAAGCGGCGGAGGGCAGGATCGTACTGAAAGCATCGAAAAATCACGTTGCCGGGGAGCGGATAAGCGGGCACAAACTCGCCGCGCACTTCGTCAACCACTTCCTTGAGCCGGACGGGCAACACGGTCCCGCCGACCAATAGCCGCGCGATTCGGCCCTCTCTCACACCAACCAGCATGGCCGGGTGGTCAAACTGACCCCGTTCGGCGTCCCATTGAAACCAGAAGCCCGTGGACTGGGCGATGCGTTCAATCTCGGCAGCGTTGCTCGTACCGAAGATCCAGTCGCGGCTGTGACTGACTCCGATATGTCTGGCCAGCGCGGCCATGTCGGCAGGCGTGTCCTGCGGGTCGAAGCTCAGGACTACCACACGGTAGTCGCTGCCCGCGCCCCCGATCGCATCCACAGCGGATTTCAGCGACATCAAAAACGGAGAACAGATCCCTGCGCAGCGCGTAAAGACCAGCGTCAGAAGCACAGGCTTGTCCCGCCAGATCTCCGACAGTTGCAGGCGTGGAGTCTGCGGGCTGTGAGCCACCACGTCTGGAAATGAGCGATTGGCGTATCGCCCTTCATCAGGCGGGCCAAAAGCAGTCGCCACGCTTCTTTGGGCGTTCAGCGGAAACACAAGAATGAGAAGGAGTATCCCGCATTGAATACAGCGGGCTGGTAATCCTGCCAGGAGGGGGCACGGGAGTCCTCTAGAAAGGGGCGTCATCGCGGCACTCAACCTCAGACGGGCTGACTGCGGACTTCCAGCCCTGCAATCACGATCAGGAAGAAAGCGAAAAGGACCTCCAGCACCGCCGAGCGGTGTCCCAAAGGTAGAGGACGACTCCCACCAGAAGAGCGGAAATGAACACCAGCGCCAGGCGAGCTTGGGCGGCGCCGTGGGCGACCTCCTGGGGGTAAGAAGCGTAGCGGCGCGGAACTGAGTAAGCCCCGCCGTAGTAGAACATCAACAGAAAACCGTAGCCGCCCAGCGCAATCAGGCCAACCGTGAGCTTCGTCAGTCCCATGCGCTCGGCCAGTTGCCCGCTTCCCCGCCCCAGGTGCGAGGCGAAACCGAGAATCATCAGAACGACGCCCATCAGGTAATATGTGTGAAAGTGTGCCGGTACCCAAAGTGTGTTGTGGAAACGCACGTTGACCGCCACAGTGGAATCGATGACTGCAGCCGCTCCGCCGATGGCCCATCCCATCACGCCGAGGCAAAGCAGCAGCGAGACCATGTTCCAGCGCATCCGCGATCCATAGACCAAAACGAGCGCGCCGAAAATCGAGACGACGGCCGCAGGAATGGAAATCATATAGGACGAGAGCTGGCCCAGATACTGCAACCAGCGCGGCTGGGCAAAGTCCATGTAGAGATGATGCAAGTAAGCAAACATCACCAGAAACAGCACGGTGTTCCAGGCCAGCGCCATCACCTTGTTCGTCTTCCAGGGCCGTTGAGCATAAGCAGGCAGCAGCTCGTAAACCATGGCGACGCCCAGGTACATGGTGATGTTGACCAGAACGTGCCCGAAGAAGAACGTGAGATTCTTCATGAGCAGCGCATCATTCGTGAATCCCGTGCCAAGCCATTCGGCCAGATACAAGACCAGCACCACGACAGCGGCAACAAACCCGGCGAGAGAAGACACCATGCTGACCGTGACGATCAACACCAGCGGCGGGACCTCCGGTTCAGATCGGCCTTTCAAATAATGCCACGCCATGGCGGCGCTGAAGGAATAACGTTGCGCGATGGCGCGAAGCAAATCCAGACTCCAGACAGTCCAGCCCACTCCGAGAACGCCCAGAGAACCGAGAAACGCGCCCGTGGCCCACGGAGGCCAAACGCCCTTCGAGTGCAAAGGCAGCGGGTAAAGAAAATACCAGCCGACTCCCAGCCGGCCGACCAGGGTACACGCCAGCAGCAGGACCACGCCCAGCACGGTGGCGCCGAACGCCACCCTGGAAATGGCGAGGCTGGGTCTCACATAGCGGCCCAGCAGATAGCTGACACCGGCCATGCCGCCCACATACCAAATGCCGACCATGCCCAATCCGTGCAGCGTCAGGACCGCGTAGAACCACTCCGGCTGGAGCCGGGTCATGAAGTTGGCCTGGAGCGCGCGCATGAAGAATCCCAACAACAGCAGGACGGGAAACAGCGCGAGCACCGTGAATATCCAGACAAAGGTCATCCGCCGCAGAGCAGCTGGCTGGGCGTCGTTTCCACTGGGGTCGTTTGAGATCACCATGTTCCAACCTCGCTGAGATTACTTCACATCCAGGACGGCGCGCATCTTGTGATGGTCCATGCCGCACATCTCCAGGCACAGCACGGTATGGCGCCCAGGCTCCACCAACCGGAGTCGAAGCCGGTTGACGTAGCCAGGCATCGCCTGGGTTTGTGCGATGAGACGATGACTCGGAGAATAGAGAGCAAAACTGTGGTTCACGTCCAGGCTCATAACACGAAACTCGACAGAGGCCCCAGCAGGAACCTCGACCGGAGCCGAGTAGGTCCCCTCTTCCCATTCTTTCTCAGTGGAGATAGGACTCTCGGAAAGAGCGAAAGCAAACTGCTTGCCCACGACATGCACGATCCGGTCTGGCTGGGAAATCTCGGCGGAATAAGGCGTGCGCGGAAGAGTGACGGCGAGCAGTGCTAGAAAGGCTGCCGAAAGGGCAACAAAGAAGACCTTCCTCAGTCTATGCGCTGCGCCAGCATGGACTTCCCGGGCCTGCCGCGTGCTCCAGCCCACTGCAAAGAAGACCGCGGCAATGAAAGCCATCACGACGATGAAGAAAAAGAAGACCTGTTCTTGAGGCATATCAGAGGAACCTCCAGGGCCGAAATGCTGCCGTGGGTCGCAATGAAGAGGTAACCTGAGAAACGACGGCTCTGGTCTCGGTCATCGACCCTCGTTGCGAAGCCGGAGTGCTTGGAAGGAAACGCTGTTATCATCTTCGCGGCGGTGGTGAAAAATCAAGAAAAATTCTCGGTGTCCTGCAGGCGAGACTCCGCCTTTCGGGGGATGCTGTTCTTTGGCCTACCAGTTGTGTCCGATCGAAATTCGCGGGGTTGAGGAACCACCTGTGCGAAACTCTAAGAAAGATGAATAGACTTCATTTCCCTTTACCCAATGCCACAGAGAGGTTTCCGGGGGTGAGGCCCTGTTGTCGCTCGGCAAGGCTATTCTTGCAGTTGGAGCTGCTTGGCCAACCGTCAGGTAAGAGCGCACTTCCCTGCCTTGGTCTAGTTGGCTGACGGCTTCCTTCGTGCCGGACAAACCGCTCACACTCTTCCACGCTTTGACGGGCGTGGCTACATCCTGTCGACTCTCGGAGCCTCCGTCGCTACCGGCCGTAGACTTGGTGGCGCAAAAGTGCTAGCGTTCATGGCCGCTGGATGAGTCCCTTCACAAGACTTAGGTTCCAAGACTTTCCCTCAGGAATGAGAGTACGAGCAGGCAAACCGGGATCAGTATTTGTTGAACCCAGGAGCTAAAGTGTGTCCCAAGTTCGTCAGTTCTCTCCGAAGAGGTGTCTTCGACTGATGAGGCTTGCACAAGTCCTCAGTCTGATCTTCCTGTGGCTTGCTCTCGGTTTGAACATCGGGGCAGAGAACAGTCAGCCGGAATTCGCCGATCTCTCTCTGATGGTGTCACCGGACTTCCCCGTCACCTGGGCCGGCGGCTTCCCTTACTTTCAAATCAACCATTATCTCCGTCTCGGCCCCTCCAGCCCTTACAACAGTGACATCCTGACCATCGATGGGAATACAGGAACTCAGCTGGACACTCCACCGCATTCCGTGCCACGGCCATCGTTGCTGCAGCCAAATGCGTCTGCAGCAGGTCTGTCTTTCGTGGACAGGATTCCGGCCTGGCAGTTCGTCGGAGAGGCTTGCGTTATCGATGTCAGAGGGCTGCTGGACAAAGGAGCCAACGGAACTAGCAGCCTCATCATGAAGCACCACATTACAGAGTGGGAGAAGAAACATCGAGCGCTCGGACAGGGCGACGTGGTCCTTTTTTATAGCGGGTATAGCGATCGGTACTATCGTGCTGGCCCGGCAGGCCGGCGATACATGGTGGATCCCTTGGAAGGCAAAAGTCCCGCCTGGCCGGACCCTCATCCGGAAGTGATGGAGTATTTGGCAAGTCGCGGAGTGATGACTTTGGGAACCGATAGCGCCAGCATGGGACCCATCCCTGAGCTCGGCGAGCCGACCCATATGGCCGGCCTCAAGCACGGCATGATTTGGACTGAATCCGTGACTGGCCTGGGACAGTTGCCGGCGACGGGCGCATGGTACTGTGCGTTAAGTCCAAAACACGCAGGCGTAGCGACCGCTGAAGCCAGAGCCTTCTCCGTAGTGGGCAATCCGCTCGCACAGCAGCTCATTGACTCGGCCCGCAAGAAGAATGTGATTGATCTTTCCGTCACACTTGCGGATAACTTGCCTGTCTGGTGGCCCGGGCCTGGTGTCGGAAACCACCGTCAGCCCTACCTGACGGTGAACTTCCTGCACAATCCGGTTACAGACCTCTATCAAACGAGCCACATCATGGATAGTCATAGCGGCACGCACCTCGTTCCGCCTTCCTACGCTCTACCCAGTGGCGAGTTTGACAAACGAAATTATGCGCCTGAGGTGCAGCAATGGTTGGCCGCGTATGAGAAGCATTACGGTCTCAGAGGCACCAGTGAAGTAACGGCTGAAAGGGTTCCGCTTTCCCAGACCTGCGGTTGGTTGCGGGTGATCGATGTCCGGCATCTGGCTGGCAAAACCGAAAGAAGCAATTGGCCGCAGTCGCCCGAAATCACAATTGCCGACGTTCAGAAATTTGAAAAAGAACAGGGTGATTTAAAGCCAAATGAGATTGTGGTCTTTCAGAGTCAACACAGTGACAAATGCAAGCAGCCACTTCTCGGCGGCAGTGTTTGCATGGCTGACGCACTGAACGGCAAGTCTGAAGGCTGGCCCTCACCGGGCCCTGGCGTTGTTCTCTATCTGGCGAAGAGAGGGATTCGTTGCTTGGGCACCGATGGGCCCACGCTCGGAGGGACAAATCCAGAGAAGGCTTTGCAAACTTACTGGGCGCTCGGGACCCATGGGATGGTCGGGATTGAATACCTGACTAACCTCGAGCAGGTTCCGGAACGCACCTACTTCCTCTTCGCCGCGCCCAAGATTCAGAACTGTCATGGCGGCCCAGGACGTGCGATCGCCTTGTTTTAGACATTAGAAGCAACAGAGCCGTCATTTGGAATTTGTACTTTTCCAGGACCGACAAGGCGAAGAACGTGTAGCCCCGAGTGGAACGGAGTGGAACCCTGAGGCTGCAATCCGTCGTTCCTGTGGGCTGGAAAGCTCAACACAGTGCCAGTCGCGTTTCGACGGAAGCGACCCAGTGTTATCATCTTCCGTTCACCTTTCCTCGGTTTTCTGAATGGAGGCGAAGCTCAGTGAAGACACATCGTCTCAATTTGCTGCTTTCCGCGATGTTAATCCAGGGATCAGCGCAGTTTCTCTCAGCACAGACCGTGGAACTGGAGAATCTTCCTCCCGCTGCCGGGGGCCAAGTTGACTTTCGCCGTGACATTGAGCCTCTGCTCAAGGAAAAGTGCCAGTCTTGCCACGGCGCCCAGCAACAGCTTTCGGGACTTCGTCTGGACGCTCGAGTTGCGGCTCTGGCCGGAGGCAACAGTGGGGCGGTGATCAAACCCGGAAACAGCCGGGAGAGCCATCTGATTCACTTGGTGGCAGGCCTCAACAAGCAAATGAGAATGCCGATGACGGGCGATCCACTCACCGCCGAGCAGGTCGGGTTGTTGCGTGCATGGATCGATCAAGGGGTACTTTGGCCGGAAGACGTGGGTCCCTCAAAGCCGCAATCGCCAGCTTCCACGACGCAGCAGTCAAGAAGCAAGCACTGGGCTTTCATACCTCCGCAACGACCGAGGCAACCGAGAGCAAAGAACTCCGCTTGGACTCGAAACCCCATCGATAGCTTCATCATGGCCCGTCTTGAAAAGGAGGGTATCTCCCCCTCAGCCGAGGCAGATCGAGAGACCTTGATTCGTCGTCTCAGTCTGGATCTCGTTGGTCTGCCTCCCACGCCCGATCAAGTGGCCGAGTTTCTAGCCGACAAACGGCCGGATGCCTACGAGCGGCTGGTGGACCAATGGCTGGGCTCACCCCACTATGGCGAAAAGTGGGCGCGGTCGTGGCTCGATTTGGCTCGCTATGGGGACAGTGATGGCTACGAAGAGGACCGCATTCGGCCCAACGCCTGGCGTTGGCGTCATTGGGTGATTGATGCCCTCAATCGCAATATGCCGTTTGACCAGTTTACGATTGAGCAACTCGCCGGAGATCTCTTGCCCGATGCGACTCTGGAACAGAAGGTGGCGACCGGCTTTCATCGAAACACCCTTACCAACCGCGAAGGCGGTGTGAATCGGGAGGAATTTCGAATAGAACAGGTGATTGATCGAACCGCAACCACAGGAAGCGTGTGGTTGGGCCTGACACTGGGTTGCGCGCGCTGCCACGATCACAAGTATGATCCCATCAGTCAGAAGGAGTTTTATCAGCTGGCCGCCTTCTTCAACACCGCGAAAGAAATTGATCTCGAGGCGCCTCTGCCTGCTGAGCGGGGACCTTTCCTGCTCCGTCAGCCGGAGTACGAGAAGAAACGGGCCACTCTCTTGGAGGAATTCAAAGTGGCGGAACTGCAGGTGGAGTGGGAGAAGAAGCTGAGAGCAGCTGCTGCGCATCCGGGAGTCGATCTCGCCTCCGACTATCAGTTAAATCTGGTGCAGGTCAAGACCGACAGCGGTGAAGAAACCCTCATGCTGCCGCCCGAGAAGCGAACGGCGAAGCAAAAAAGAGTCCTTACAGATCAATTCGTCCGAAGCTCGGGGTTCAAGGAGCTGAACGCTCGGTTGACTGCGCTGGCGGAGGAGTACCCGGCGTTGACCGAAGCGCCGACGATTGCCGAGAACTCCCGCCCGCCAAAAACGAAAGTCTTGATTCGAGGCAACTTCCTCACACCGGGAATTGAAGTTCACGCTGAAGCACCGGCGGTGTTGCCTCGCCTTCCGGCGGACCCGCACCGCTCTCGCCTCACATTGGCTCGCTGGCTCGTCTCCCGCGACAATCCGCTCACGGCGCGTGTCACCATGAATCGTGTCTGGCAGGAGTTTTTCGGCAGAGGTCTCGTCGATACGCCGCAGGATTTTGGCCTTCGCTCAAGTCCACCCACTCATCCCGAGTTGCTCGACTGGCTGGCTGTGGAATTCATGTCCACTGGGTGGGACGTCAAGAGAATGCATAAGCTGATCCTTGAATCGGCAACTTATCGGCAGTCTGCGAACACCCGCAAAGACCTGGAATCCAAGGATCCGGACAACAAGCTCCTGGCTAGGCAAACCCGCCTGCGTCTTTCGGCGGAACTGGTCCGGGATACAGCTCTTGCAGCGAGCGGGCTGTTGAACCCGGCGATTGGCGGGAAAAGCATCCGCCCTCCGCAGCCGGCCGGTGTGGCGGTGAAATGGAAGGAGAGCGAGGGTGGCGAGCGTTATCGCCGCGGACTCTACATCCTGTTCCAACGCCGCTATCCTTATCCGGAATTGGTCACGTTTGACGCGCCAGACTCGTTGAATTCCTGCCCTCGGCGTGATCGTTCTACCACTCCACTGCAGGCGTTGACTCTGCTGAACGATCCGGTGTTCTTTGAGGCGGCCCAAGCCCTGGCGGTGCGTCTCCTGCAGGAAAAGACCTCAGGCACAGAAGAACGCCTCGTCTACGCCTATCGCCTATGTCTTGGGCGGCCTCCCAAGCCTGAGGAGAAAGAACGCATGCTCCAGTATCTTCAGCAGCGCAAAGAGCTGTTAACCCACAAGCCTGATTCAATTGAAAAGGTCTTTCCGGCGAAGACTCTCGATGGAGTCGATCCTGCCGAGGCAGCCCTGTGGATTGGAGTCAGTCGAGTGTTGCTCAATCTGGAAGAATTCATTACGCGGGGGTAACGATGAATTTCAGAGAGTTTCAGCGGATACAAAGCCGTCGCAGTTTTCTCGAGCAATGTGCCGGAGGGCTTGGGACTATTGCCCTCTGGCATTTGATGGAGAGCGAGGGCCGGGCGGCTGTTGCTCCCGATTCAATGCCAGAGATCAATCCACTAAAGGCCAAAGCCGCTCACTTCACCCCCAAGGCAAAGAACGTGATCTTCCTCTTTATGGAAGGAGGACCCAGTCAGCTCGATCTGTTCGATCCCAAACCGGGACTTGTCAGGTACGACGGCCAATCCTTGCCTGCCTCAATGACCAAAGATCTGAAACTCGCCTTTATCAAGCCCGACGCCAAGGTCTGGTCCAGTCCGCGAGTCTTCACACGTCACGGCCAGTCCGGCATGGAATTCTCGGACTATCTGCCATTCACGGCTGAATGCGCCGATGAAATCTGCATGATCCGTTCGATGGTGACCGACCAGTTTAACCATCATCCTGGGCAGTTAATGATGACGTCAGGAACCAGTCTGTTGGGACGCCCCTCCATGGGCGCCTGGGTGACCTACGGTCTGGGAAGCGACTCACAGAATCTTCCCGGCTTCGTAGCTCTGACTTCCGGAGCGATCTCTCCCGGCGCGGGAAGTGGAAACTGGGGCAGTGGCTTCCTCCCGTCTGTTTACCAAGGTGTTCCGTTTCGAAATTCGGGAGACCCCCTGCTCCACCTTTCGAATATTCCCGGAGTTGATGCGGAAGACCAGCGGATGACTCTCGATGTCATTCGCGACCTTAATCAGCAGAACTTTGGCCGAGCTGGAGACCTCGAGATTGCCTCGCGAATTGCTTCTTATGAGTTGGCGTTTCGAATGCAATCGGCCGGGCCGGAGCTCCTGAATTTTTCCAAGGAATCGCCCAGCACTCTCGAATTGTATGGGATCAACAATGAGATAACTCGTCCGTTTGCCACAAACTGTCTGCTGGCGCGGCGCATGATCGAGCGGGGTGTGAGATTCATCCAGATCATGCATCCCACATGGGACGATCATTCGGACCTGAACAAGAAGCTCAAGAAGAATTGTGAAATCACGGATCAGCCCACTGCCGCTTTGCTGAAAGACCTGAAGCAGCGAGGCCTGCTCGAAAACACTTTAATCATTTGGGGCAGCGAGTTCGGCCGCACGCCCCTCATTCAGACCTTAGGCATTGCCGGAGAGAGCTGGGGCCGCGATCATCATCCCGATGCGTTCACGATGTGGATGGCTGGAGGCGGGATCAAATCAGGCCAGGTCGTTGGCAAGACTGACGACCTCGGCTTCAACGTGGTGGAAGACAAGATCCATGTGCACGACCTGCATGCCACCATTCTTCATTGCCTGGGCCTGGACCACAAGCGGCTTACTTATCGCCATTTGGGCAGGGACTTCCGTCTGACTGACGTCGAGGGAGAGGTAGTCTCAAAGCTCCTGGCTTGATGCGATTGTGCGCTTTCTGCTTCCTTCCAAATTACCAAACACACACCTATGCTGCGCCATCCGCAGTAACCGAGCTGTCGTGACTGAATACAGTGTTTAGGAGACAAACCATGATTCTCTGCCAGATCCTGTTAATCGTCGCTGCCCTGCTGCTGCCAGGCCAAAGCAGGGCCCAGACACCACCGAGTGCTGCTGGCACCGCTCCACGCATCTTCAACACGGTGAAACAGAAACTCCTGCAAGGCAAGCAGGTCGTAGGCGGGACAGTGTCCTCTTCCGACCCGGATATCTATTGCACCATGGCAGGGGCCGGATTCGATTTTCTCTGGATTGAAATGCAGCACAGCCCCCTGTCGTATCAAGAGGTCGCCCGTATGATCTGGGCCTGCCGGACTGCTCCGGCCATTCCCTTCATTCGGGTGCCCGATGCCACCGAGGGAGACATCCAAAAGGCCGTCGACATCGGAGCCCTGGGAATCATTATTCCCATGGTGGAGACACTCGACAAAGTGAAGGCGGCGATCAAGTTCGCCAAATATCCGCCGCTGGGGGCGCGCAGCCAGGGCGGAGGCCAGTATGGATCGCTGTGGGGAAGTGACTACCGCCGGCAGGCAAACGACAATATCATGATCGTCGCGATGATCGAGTCTCCAGCCGGAGTCGCCATCGCCGACCAGATTGCCGCCTTGCCAGGAGTGGATGCTGTCTTTGCCGCAAGCACCGATCTGTCAAGTTTCTCCGGGCTGCGTCAAGGCGACCCGCAGTATGAGGCGATGGTCACGAAGATCCACGACCTCACTCTGAAGTCCGGCAAAGCGCTCGGCGGCCCCCTGGCCTGGAAGGATCGCCAAGGATTCAACTTCTTTCAAGGACCAGGAGAAACTTCACTACTCCGGTCAGGAGCTCGTGCGGCGCTGGGCGGCGCACCTGCGGAAGAGGGCCGCAAAGGGGTTGCACCGCTCGAAGGCACCGAGAAGAAGTGAAGTCCAGACATTCCGATTTAGGGAGGCAAGTCATGGCACTACTACGCCGCAGGCATTTTCTTCAGATGGCAGCTACTGCCGCTGGAGCCGCTCTCTTTCCGGCGCCGTATGCGAAACTCGCGGCTGCCGTGAAGCGCAAGGTCAAGATCACGGATGTGAAGTGCATGATTGTGCGCGGCACGTGGGATTGGAACCTGGTGAAGATCGAAACCGATACCGGCCTTTACGGAATTGGCGAAGCCTATTGGGGAGCCGGTGTGAAGGACGTGATTCTCAATATCATGAAGCAGCACCTCATTGGAGAGGATCCGCTGAACGTTGACAAGCTCTACACCAAGGTTCTGATGCGGAATGCCGGTGCAGGCGCGATTGCAGGCGTGACAGTGACAGCGGCCAGCGGCATTGAAATCGCACTTTGGGATTTAGCTGGCCGGATTTTGGAGACTCCCGTCTGTAATCTGCTGGGAGGACGCTTCCGCGACCGTGTGCGCTTCTACCGGACCATGCAGAACCCGCAGAATGTCAACGATCCGGCTTCCTGGCGCGAACTGGTTCAACGGGCTCGTGCAGAGCGGTTCGGCTGGACGGCCTTCAAGTTCCAAGGCGATGGCGTGCCGGTAGCCGCAGATCCGGAGTTTAAGGAGCCCGGGCATGATCGCTATACGCGGGGCCTCACCAGCAAAGATATTCGTCGCATTGTGAAGGGAATGGAAATTGTCCGGGAGGAACTGGGTCCGGACATCGACTTCGGCATCGAGTGTCACTGGCGTTATGACACCCGGGATGTTATTCAGCTTGCCAGAGCGCTTGAACCCGTAAAGCCGATGTGGCTCGAAGATCCAGTGCCGCCGGAAAACCCGAAAGCGATGGCCCGTGTGACACAGTCAGTCGACGTTCCCATCTGCACGGGCGAGAACCTCTATACCCGGCATCAGTTCCGTGAGTTGATTGAGCTTCAGGCATGCGACGTGGTGCACATCGACATCCCCAAATCCGGCGGCTTGCTGGAATCGAAGCGAATCTCCGACCTCGCTGACTCCTACTACATCTGGACCGCGGCGCACAATCCGGCCAGTCCCGTCGGTACGATCGCATCCGCTCATGCAGCAGCCTCGATGCGAACATTCCGGGTCCATGAGTTAGCCAAATACATCGACTGGTGGCAGGACTTGGTGATTCACGAGGGACCTATCTTCGAAAACGGATATCTGACGATTCAAGACAAACCGGGTTACGGTATCGAGCTCAATCCGGATGTCGCGCGCGCGCACCTGGCCCCTGGCGAAACCTGGTGGGGCTGATAGCGGCCCTTTGATACCGAACGTAGCGGCGGGAGATGCATTGAAAGCGAGGCCAGCCGTTAGATCTTAGCTCTCCTCAAACTGAGATCGTCCGGGCACGCTACCTGCGAGGGCTATTCTTGAAGGCTGGATCCATCGCAGCGATATCTACCTGAAAGCTCACGGTCTCTGCGGTGGGAAAACTGGCGGGCACTTTCTGCGTCACCTTTCCCGTCGCGGCCCATTCTGTTCCCCTCTGAAAGGTTGTGATGAAACCAACACAACTGAGCGCCGGGATGTCGTGCCCCAGAGTGGTGTGAAAGATTCGTCCCTTTCCATAGTTGAGAACCATGAGAATAGGTTCATCGCGGCCTGTGCCCCTGTTGTCGGGGTCCGAATAGGCCGTTGCGAGAACCGTCATGTTCTGGCCGGGTCCACGAAGCTTGGCATAAAGCTCGTCGCCTGCGTGCATCCAGACCTTAGGCAACCCATTGGTGATCGGATGCCCACCGTTCCGGATCGTCACTGGAAAAGGAAGACGAGCCCCATGCGACCCTGCACTTCCAGGACTGGTGTCCGAAACAAGCTTGCCCTCCTTGTAGTACCAAAAAGCTCCTGACTTCTCCGTCCGGTTGCGCCAGCCGCCGATCCCGATCATCTCGTTGAACGCAGGCCAGTCGGGAAAAGCGTTGTCGGCCGCGTGCACAGCCACGAGTCCGCCGCCGCCCTTGATGTACTCCTCAAACGAAGACCTCAGCTCCGCAGGCCACTCGGGCGCATCGTAGTTCGAGACCACAACTTCATACTTCTTGAAATCCGGTTTGAAATTGCTGAAGTCGCCGCCGGACTGGGGTGCTGTAACGATGTCGACCTGAAACAGACCGGTATCCTCCAACTCCTTCCGAAGCACGGGTGTGACCTGCTGCCAGGCGTGATAGGCGCCGCCGCTCTGTCCGTCCAGAATCATGACGCGGATCGCGCTCCCGGCAGAAGCTGGCCCGGCCATGAGGAGTGCTATCGCGGACAAACAGATCCAGACAATTTTCATCATGTGGTCTCCCTGTGTGGTTTGAGCTCGTTCGACGCTCGTCGCTTGATGGTTGTTCATCAGGAAGCGCAGCAACTGATCGCAGATCCCGGCCCTCGCCCGATCCTTCAAACCGTTCCCTGCCTTCTCAACCCTTCGCGCACGCTCGCTAAGGAGGACATGAGGAAACACCACGGAAAGCCCCGACCAAATCAGACGAGCTTGTGTTTCAGCAGTGGCAGGTCTCGAATCCGCTTGCCGGTCGCGGCGAAGATCGCGTTGCAGATTGCCGGCGCGATCGGGGGAACGCCCGGTTCTCCAACCCCGGCAGGTGGCTCCTGGCTCGGCACGATATGAACGTGGGTATCTCGAGGCGCTTCGTGAATCCTGGCCACAGGATAGTCGTGGAAGTTCGACTGTTCAATCTGACCATTCTTTGCGGTGATCTCACCCAACATGGCAATGCTCGTCCCGAAGACCGCAGCACCTTCAAACTGAGCGCGCACGCGCTCGGGATGGATTACAGTTCCCGCATCGATAGCCACGTCGACTCGCGGAATCCGTACCTGACCGCTCTTGTCGACCTCGACTTCCACAACGGCGGCGACGTAGGTCAAGAAACTCCGATGAGCGGCAATACCGAACCCACGCCCGTTTCCAGATTTCTTGTTTGCCCATCCCGACTGCTCGGCAGCCAGCTCAATCACGCGGCACAACCGGCCCGCATCGACCGGGTACTTATCCAGGGACTGAGAATTGTTCCAGTACTTCATACCTTCTGGCTTGATCTCTACCGTGCGAGGCCGGCCGAGTGTCTCCAGCAAATACTGCACCCGGTCGCGTCCCGCGGCATGGGCCAGCTCGTCCAGAAACGATCCAATGGCAAAAGCGTGGTAGATGTTTGCCACTGAGCGCATCCAACCGATGCGCACCGGGTTTTTGGCCGGCCCGTTTTCTGCTCGGTGATTGGGAATGTCGTAAGGCAAGTCCACCCACCCCATGCCCATTTCAAACTCCTGTCCGTGCTGAGCGCCAGCGTCAAAAGTTGAACCAATTGTTGGAAAAACGCTTCGCTGCAGCCAGGCAGTGGGCCGGCCGGCGGCGTTCGTGGCCGCTTTCATATACATGGCTGCCACCGCGTGATAGTAGTCAAAGCGGATATCGTCTTCCCGGCTCCAAACGACTTTGACCGGTTTCCCGACCTCTTTTGAAAGCAATGCCGCTTCGACGACGTAGTCGGGCTTTGACTTGCGGCCGAAGCCACCACCCAGCAGCGTGACGTGGCAGGTGACCTCTTTCTTGTCAATTGCCAGCGCACCGGCGACGGCCTCCTGAACAGCTTGAGGGTTCTGCGTGGCCGCCCAGGCCACGACCTTGCCATTCTTGAACTCGGCCACGGCGGCTGGTGGCTCCATGGGTGTATGAGCAAGCAAAGGTACGTAGTACTCTGCTTCGTGAGTCTTGTCCGCTCGTGCAAACTCCGCATCCACGTCACCCACACTGCGAACGATTTTTTGCGGCTTGCGCGCTGTTTCGAAAAGAGACTTGCGGTAAGCGTCCGACGCGAACCCCGCGTTTTCACCAGGCTCCCACTCCGCTTTGAGTTGCTTGCGACCCTGCAAAGCCGACCATGTATTGTCTGCGATCACAGCAACTCCACCGAGAGCCTGGAACGCATGCGGTGGCTTGAATGCCTCCAAAGTAACTACCTGCTGGACGCCGCGCACCTTGCGCGCCTGCTGATCGTCAACACTGCGGAGCTTCCCGCCAAGCACCGGAGACCGCTCGATCGACGCATAGACCATGCCTGGCATTCGAGCGTCGATGCCGAACACTCCTGCGCCCCGGCACAGGTCGTCGCGGTCCACCATGGGAAGTTCTTTGCCGATATAGCGAAACTCGGCTGGCGATTTGAATCGGAGTTCTTCTTTCTTCGGTACGGCCTGATTTGCTGCGAGCGTCGCCAGTTCGCCATAACCGAGTTTCTTGCCGCTCTTGGCGTGGACGACCTGATGACTGCGGGCTTGACACTCCGATGCTGGCACTTTCCACTGGCTGGCTGCAGCGCGCTCCAACATGGTTCGGGCAGTGGCCCCAGCTGTCCGCATGGCATCATAGAAGTCGCGAATGGAGCAGGAGCCATCCGTATTCTGCGACCCAAACTTCGGATCGCCGATCGCCTGTTCCAGTTTCACTCGCTTCCAGTCGGCCTCGAGCTCGTCGGCCACAACCATCGGCAACACGGAGCGAATGCCCGTGCCCATTTCGGATCGATGCGTCACGATCACCACCGTCCCAGTCTTCTCAATGCCCAGATAAACGCTGGGTGTCCACGCCTCACTTGTCGTCTCGGCAGCTTCCATCATGCCGGCTGGCAGCACGCGTGAACTCAGCACCAAAGCGCCTGCTGAAAACATCCGCCCCAGAAACAGTCGTCTGTCGATCTGTTGCAGTTGGTTCATGCGTTCACCCCCGCGGCCTGCTTGATGGCCTGCCGGATGCGCTGATACGTCCCGCAACGGCAGATATTTCCTTGCATCGCGTCTTCAATATCCCGGTCCGTGGGCTTCGGTTTTTCCTTCAGCAGGGCGACCGCTTGCATGATTTGGCCACTCTGACAGTAGCCGCATTGCGGAACATTGTGGCTCTTCCATGCACGTTGTACCGGGTGATCGCCTGTTGCGCTCAGGCCCTCGATCGTGAGGATCTCCTTCCCAGCCACATCCTTCATGGCAGTGGAACAACTTCGGACCGCCGCGCCATTCAGGTGCACCGTGCATGCGCCACACAGCCCCATGCCGCAGCCGTACTTAGTGCCGGTCATTTGCAGCAGGTCGCGCAAATACCAAAGCAGTGGCATTTCGGGATCGCCGTCAAACTGCTTTCGAACCCCGTTGACTCTCAATTGGATCATTGCTTGTCTCCTCCAAAAAATCCCCTGGGCACGGATGTGGTCCGTTGACCAAGGTGAAAGTGTACAGGGCGTTTGCGCCTGAGTCCACTTTTGCGCGAGTTTCATCGCACGTCACAGATCAATCACGCGAAGGAGGCCAATGCGGAGCATTGTCCAGGCACCCGGTTCGCAGTCTTTCCACATGCGCCGGAGTCGCTGCGCAGTAAGGTGGCTGACACTCCAGGCCGACATCGCCGCCCCCACAACGCGCTGCACTCGGTCCCCAGCCGAATCCATCAGGCCCTCATCCCTCACCATGGGGACCAGCACTTCTTGCATCATGCGCCTGATAACGTTCTGAATTCGGTTGAGCCGCCTCGAAATCACCCATGGCACAGAGGTGGTAAAGCTTCAATACCTGTCCAGCACTGAGGCCAGCAACCGAACTGCAGGTGCCCTGGTTGCCTTGCTGCATGCGCTCCGGTTCCACAAAGCGCAAGCTCACGGTTGTTTCCGACGTTCATCGGCATGAAGGTCCGTTGACCACGCTTCAGTATCACAAAGCAACCTACGATAGAGATGGATTTCTCAGAGTCGATTCTCTTTTGTCACGCGCGGAGTTGGACGCAATCGACGTGCATCTGGAAACCTACCTTCGAGACAACAATCGGAGCGCAGCTGATGAAACCCAACCCTGATTACAATCCCGCGTTACCGACCACGGAAGGGAACGATTGAACAGCCAGACGCCAGGTTGAAAATCGTCGTCCTTTTGACCGCCGTCTACATCAAGCCAAGACAGTCTCAGCTCGAAGCACGCTTGACTACCTCCAGCTCCAGCGGTCGTGGCATTTTCAGTGAGACTTGCAGGACCCATCACCAACAGCCAAAAGAGCCATCGCGCGCGTGGTTTTGAATCATTCGGCTTCAATTCGTTCCCCTCTTTCAGGCTAGTGCTTCGAAGAGCGATGGACGGAGGTAGTCGCCGACTGGACTTAGAATAGTGACAAAGACCCTCATTCAAGCTCGCCAGCCTGGTTGCAGGGGTGAATCTTCACCGGTGACCGAGATCGCCCCACCGTCAGAGTGTGGCCCTAGCCTTCAGATCGAGGCCGTCCCAAAAGATGTTATTGACGAAATCATCATCAGAAACTGGGTTGCCGTTTGAGGTTCTAACAGGGTTTCACCCTCGGTCGCGGCTCTCCTTGCATTGATGCCGGAACCGACTGAATGCGTAGTCGATCCAGGTGAGCTTGTTCATCGGTTCTCCGCGAAGCACGGTGCCTCAGTGAGCCTTCGACGACCCCGCAAGCAGGCACCGTGTTTGGGGCGAGACCTGCCCTCAGCGGTCGGCGATGGCGCCGTCCGCGAAGCGGTGGCTCCTCCAATCTTTCGGCTTGTAAGGAAATTTGAGGGCGACGGTTTCATCCAGGTTGATCCCGAGTCCAGGACGGTCCGGCGGCAGTGCGTATCCTTTCTCAAACTGTACAGCGCCTCCGTAGAAGAGCTCCTTCCAGCGATCGGACTGCCCGCTTCCAATCTCGAGGATCGTGCCGTTAGGCGAACACATGTTGACGTGCAAGGAGGCAATCGTGCTCACCTCACTCTGCGGGTTGTGTGGCGCAAGTTCGATCCGGAAGGCTTCCGCCATCGTCGCAATCTTCCTCATCTCCAGAATCCCGCCGCAGTGGACGACATCGGGTTGAACGTAATCCACCAGGTGCCGGCTGCAGATTTCGTTGAAAGCGTACTTGGTAACCAGCCGCTCGCCCGTAGCCAATGGAACGCTCGTCTTCGACCGCAGATGAGCCAACTCATCGATGTCTTCCAATTGGGTCGCTTCTTCCACAAACATAGGTCGATACTCCTCGGCTCTCCTGCAGAACTCCACGGCCATGGTGGTGGTTGGCTTTCCGTGGATGTCGATACAGATGTCGAAGTCCTCGCCGACCGCTTGTCGCACGGCCTTTAGCTTGGCGATGGCTTCGCTCACAGCCCGGCGCGGATCAATAATGTTGTTGCTGCCGGCGTCCATGAAGCCTGCCTTGCAGGCTGTCCATCCTTCCTCTTTTCTCTTCAACCAATTGTTCGCGTATTCCTCTGAAGTTCTCCCGCTGGCATGAGGATAAATGCGGACCTTGTCACGTGCCTTCCCGCCTAAGAGCTTCCAAATCGGCTGACCGAGAGATTGGCCCAGGATGTCCCAAAGGGCGATTTCCACTGCACTGATCGCTGACATCAGGACCGGCCCGCCGCGGTAGCGCGGACCGCGAAACATTGCCTGCCAAAGAAACTCAATGTCCGTGGGATCTTTGCCAACCAGATAACGCTTGTGTTCAAGAATCGCCTGCTCAACGGTGGCCTCTTTTCCCGTCAGCGTGCCCTCGCCTAACCCCACAATGCCTTGATTGGTGTAGATCTTGACGAATACGAAGTTCTCATCTGATTGCGTGTCAACAAAAAATGTCTTGAGATCGGTGATTTTCAGATTTAGCGGCTTGGCTTTTTCTCGCGCCTGGGCCAGAAGTCCTTCCGGCCCGGCTATTCTTGTCCAGGCAGCGGTGGCTGCGCCCAGGGCAATGTAGAAGAAATCTCGCCGGTTCATGATTGTGCCTCCAGATTGTGTTGTGATCCCAACAGCCGAGCCAACCACACGTTGACGGTGCCTACTCTGTTCGACTCAAGCCCAGGATGTCGCTGTAGTCATAGGTCAAGCCCGTAAGATCGGGAATAGCCTCAAGCTTCTGAATGAGCCGCGCTCGGACTCCCGGTGGCTGTCTGGCCGCACCAAAAGCGGGATGGTCAAATTCGTAGTAAAACCGCTCCGGTTCCACATAGAGCTTAACTCCGTGCCTGCGGCAGAGCGGGCCGTAAGACTCCGCGATTACCCCATCAATGGGAGGAAGATTTAGGTTCTCCTCCTGATTTTGGATGTAGCCGTAGGCGCGCTGGCTGCGGTTCGGATAGCGAGACCGCTCCTGCGTAATATGGCCCACCACCAGTTCATCGATGATCCTCTCTGAAACCCATTGCCGCCAGTTCAGCTTCATGTTTCCGAATGGAGGGCCGAGGTCCTCTCCCTGAGGAATTCCAATCGCTAGCCTCTGCCCTTTCCTGCTCACATGGGCTTTGACGTCTCGAAGGAAAGCCGTCAGGTACTCTCCCCGGAGATCACGCCATTTCTCAAGGTCGAAAGCCTGAAGCAGGATGTTTCTCCCGTACCGGCGTTCGTACTCGTTCACCACAGGCTCGTTAAACCCGAACTGGTCGGCATGCTCGGGTGGGGGAGAGTGAGAGCGCAGGCTGAGAAAGATGCCATCGAAATCAAACCGGTCGGAAAAGGTTGTGATCATCTTCAACATATACTCCCGAACTTCGGGGTAGGCGTACTCGAGGACACCCCAATGGTACTTCTGAGGGGAACCTGGAAGACTCCGGTCCACTGACAGGAACTGAGGATTCTGCCGCGTGAAGTTGGACTGCCATGGAAAGAAGTTCCCGTTGCCACCGAGCATTTCGGGGGGCAATCCTTCGTCGAGAATCGTGATGTACATATCCACCACGATGCCTTCCTTCCTCAGAGATTCCACGGCCACTGGCAACAGGTTTCGCTCCCAGGCTTCCTTGGTCATCCTGGCTGCCTCCTTGTTGTAGGCACTGCTCGTGCGTGGCAAAAATAGCTTATGAAATAGAAGGACCCGAAAGTCGTCGACGCGGAAGTGAACTTTATCCACTCCCTTTGATTTCCATGTTTTGACGGACTCCTGAATTTTTTCGGGAGTGTCAATCTGGGCGGCACCCTGCCCACGATGCTGCCAGATGACATCGCCCCAGCTCAGAGTCATGATCTTCTCTTTGGCTGACAGCGATCCTGGGCCCAGGCACAACATCAAGATGACGGAAGAAAAGATGCGCATTGCGACTTTTTCCTTTCTTGAAACTTTAGATCGCGGAGCGCCAGCCCCCCCTCGCGTCTCAGCGAGGTCGCTGGATTTGGGATTTTCGGAGACGAGAAACTGCAGAGCGCAGAAAGCACGCTACATGATTCTCATGATCCGCGGCGCTGCCGTGACAGCATGAGCGACTCAGGGAGTTGCCGTGACGTCGGCGCAAGCCCTGGATGACAAGCCCCGGCGGGCTTCGCCGCGCCTCATCAGGGGGCCTTGTCTTCGTCTCGCGGCGCCAGAATTTGGCGTTCTTGGCGGTTCAGTTTTCGTCGAGGCACGCCCACTGGGCGTGGGGGAGCACGGTGAGAAACCTCGCCGCACACAGAATAACTCGGCTCTTGTGTGCGGCTTGTCAAGGGAGATGGCGCGATCAGAAGGTAAATCTAAGTCCCATCTGCATCGTTCTGGCGGCTTGGACACCCAGAATCTGACCAAAGAGAGCATTCGTAATGTCCACAACCGGGTTGCCCAGCCTCAGGCTGTTGGTCGCGTTGAACATGTCTGCCCGGAACCTCAGCCCATAGCGTTCAAGAAACTTGAAATCCTTTGAGATCGAGAGATCGAGATTCCAGGTTCCCGGCCCGCGTAGCGCATTCTTCCCGAGGTTGCCGGGACGGATTGGGACGTTGCTGGAGTTCACTGGAACTCTGGCGAACGCCGCAGGGTTCAAGAACTGGAATTTATTGGCTCCGTACAGATATGGATCACCGCCAACATAGTCAGGACGGGACTGCAGGTAGGTGCTCGGCTGAACGATATTAACCCATTGTCCATTTGCGCCTCCCACGATCCCGGCAAGCTGCCAGCCTCCGACGACATGCTTCAGGACTGAACCCGCTTTCAGCCAGCGGTCAAACGGAGCAGCATAGATCGCGTCGAGAGTCACGCTGTGCGTGCGGTTTTGGGTAATGGGGCCGTAGTCGGCGCGGAAGTTTTTCTCATCCTGAACTTCAGGATCGTTGCCTCCCCAGTAGTCACCTTGAGACAGCGCCATGTTGCGGCTCCAGGTGTAGTTGACGTTGAAGGCGAGATCGTGGGACATCCTCTTCCTTAAAGAGGTTTGCCAGGCATGATAGACACTGAAATCGGAAGCATCTCTCAGATTCACGTCGAGCACGTTGGGCACAGGGCGAACGTTGGTGACGCGGTCGATGATATTGTACGTGTGCGATTGGCTGATTTTCAGTCCTTTGTTGCCGACGTAACCGGTCTGGAAGACAAGTGTGGGCGCAAGCTGACGCTGGATATCGAGCGTCCACTGCATGGTGTAAGGGTTGGGATTGTCCTCGTCAAAGATCTCGAAAGCTCGAGCAATATCCTGGTTCCTCACCACTGAAATCATCTGGGCGTTGGTGATGGGATACTTGAGATTGAGGCGAGTGATGTCGGCTCCCGTGAAACGATAGCGAAAGATCACCTTGGGATCATAAGCGGCCAGCGTGTAGAAATTGCGCAGATTGAAAGGAGCCACAGTCATCCCGAATCCGCCCCGGACGACATTCTTGCCGCCTTGTCCCGGGCTCCAGGCGAACCCCACGCGCGGCAGGAAGTTATTCTTGTCAGGATTGTAAAAAGAGTCGACAGGACGATAACGGGGAGGGTTTGCAAGAGAATTGGACAGATTGCCGGCGTTGACCAGCAGCCCCTCTTTGTCTCTGAACACGGAATAATATTCGTAGCGAACACCCAGATTGAAGACAAGATTCGGTCGTATCTTGAAATCATCCTGGATGAAACCAGCCATGTTCCATGTCCTGCCGTGAAAGCGGGGGACTCCAAAGGTGAACTGCACCCGGTTTGGGGTATTGGTTAGGAAAGCTGCTGGGTTCGAATAACGGAAAACGGGGATCTCTTCGTCGAAGCGTCCGGTCGCCTGAACAAAATAGTTGCCCCCAAACTTGATCGTGTGGCGCCCGACGGGCTTGCTGACCACTTCCTCAATGCTGTAGGTGTGGCCGGTCAACGTCAGAAATTCGGCCCCAATGGCGAAATGGCCCTGCACGTCAATGCCGGGAATCAACGCCCCATAAGCCTGCTGCAGCCGTTGGGCATCCGTGTAGTTTAGACCCGCCCGGGTCTCACTGGTCCAGCCCGGCGCAGCATGAACCCAGCTCAGATTGGCCGAGTCGGCGGCATAGGCATAGGACTGGCGATTCCTCGGTTGAGAGGAGGGCTGATGCCTGAAGGGTCTCCCACGAGTGTAACGTCCGGAAAGGCGGTCGCTTGCACGAATGTTATAGTCACCACGGAAGACCAGGTGATTGTCATTCGCGTCGTCTGCAGACGCTCCGCGCCAAAGTGCGCTGGCAGCCCCCGCGGCGTAGGGCTCCGACGGATTCTGGAACTGGGACAGAATGTCGCGGTAGGCGGGCACAGCAGCGATCGCTTGAGCCCGGAATTCAGGAGTGGGCATGAGGGCCGTTAGAACCGCAAAGTTACTCTGCCGGTAGCCCTCATAAGTAAAAAAGAAAAAGGCCTTGTCCTTGATGACGGGGCCGCCGACTGAGCCGCCAAACTGGTTGAAGCGAATCGGCGGCTTACTTGCAGTTGGTGCCAAGAGCGCGAACCGGGCGTTCAGAACATCATTCTGCCAGTTTTCAAACAACGAACCGTGAAGCTCGTTCGTTCCGCCCTTGGAAATGAGATTGATGTTGCCGCTGAAAGCGCGTCCAATCTCGGCAGAAATAACGCCTTTCGAAACGTTCACCTCTTGAATGGCTTCCTGGCTAAGAACATTGATAATGTTCGCACCCTGAAACGCAGAGAGTGAGGAGCTCTCCGAATCTCCGCTGGCATCCACACCATCTACGGTGACTGTGATACCCACTCCTGCCAGTCCGTTGATCTGGACATATTCGTTGGAGTTGCGCACCATGCCAGTCTGCAAGCCGAGCAACTGAGTGAAGTCCCGGCGCGCCTGCGGCAGATCCTGGATCTGCTGCGGAGTAATGCTATCGGTGAGTTGGACCGAGGCGTTCTGGAGCAGCGGCGCCTCGGCGGTAACATCAATCTTTTCAGTAATCTCTCCAACTTCCAACGTGACGGGATATCTAATCTGCTGTCCAGCAGTCAGTTCCAGTCCTCTCTGGATGAAGGTCTTGAATCCCTGAGCGCTGACAGTGAGTGTGTAGCGGCCAAGAGGGAGGAAGCTCGCTGAGAATTCCCCACTCTCATTCGTGGTCACCTTCTGTTCAACGCCTGTCAGCTCGTTGGTCAGAGCCACCGTGATTCCGGGAACTACCGCCCCCGATGTGTCTTTGACCAGTCCATAGACGTTCGCGGTTGTCCTCTGCCCAAGAGCAACACTGCTCAGCAATACCAGCACGACAAGAAACTGAAAGGGAATCATCCATCTGCGTTTCATATATCCCTCCTGCCGAAAAGGCGTCGGCTCCATTCGAGTCCAGATAGTTGATGTCTAACTAGGAAGTGAATACAACGAACCCAAAAACTGCGTTGACGCACAACGTCATTTAGCCACGGGCCAGGATTCCCGGTCTGCAAGGCCTTCGCTTCGAAGCAACCTCCTGATTTCCCAAGTCAGCGCGTCCCGGTCAGCCTTGATTGCACCGACTTCGCCTGCTCATCCAGTTTGAGAATTGTCTCGAGGCTGGTATCAATGTGATTCCAAATGGCACGTGCAGCAGCCTCAGGGTCCTTGCCGAGCAGCGCTTTCACAATCGGTCTGTGAATGCGGACCCCCTTGGCGTACCCCTCAACTCTTCTGTCCATGTTTTCGATGAGGGCAAGGGAAAACCCGGAAATGATGGTCGTTTCGATTTTGGAATTTTCGACCAGCTCGTATAACCGCTGGTACCTCGTGCTGCGCACAATGTGCAAATGGAAGTCCAGGTCGGCCTCATCGCATTTGAACGTATCTTTAGTGGCCCAGCGGTCAAACCTGTCGTTGAGCTCCGCCAGCCGTCGTTTGTCCTCGGGAGTGGCCCGTTCCACGAATAGCCGTGCTGCTTCACCTTCCAAAGCCCGGCGAATTGAATGAGCTTCCCGAATCTCTTCCCGCGACCAGACTTTGACCGTCGCACCCCATTGCGGTACCAGAGTCACCAAGCCATCACGTTCCAGACGGCGGATCGCTTCGACAACAGGCATCCGGCTCATCCCCAATTTCGTGGCCAGAGACTGCAACACCAGAGGGGCTCCCGGCAGAATCTCGCGCCGCGCGATCAGATTCTTGATTTCATAGTAGGCCCGCTCGCTGAGGGTCGTCTTTCTCTCGGGAAACGCCATTCGGAACACCCCTGGAGTTCACTGGGAACGGATTGCATGCAATGCATGATATCGGAACCCAACCTGGGAAGGTTGTCAAGCAGAAACCGCTCCGCCTCCGATCAGTCCACACTCATCTTTCATCCAGTGTGTCCGGGGTTTTCGCATACCCACAGAGCTCCTGTTGTTCGCCGTATCCGCAATCCCTCCGGGTTTCGGAGGAATCTGGAACCTCGCGGTCACCGTCGCTTCGCGTTCACTGAGCCCGACTACGCATTGCTGATGCGAGACACGACAACCTGACGACCGGCCTTTGAAATCGAGTAGAGAATTCCCGGGTCTGTCTTGTCCAAAGCCATGCCTTGGCCCGGAAACGTTACGTCGATGATTTCGACCAGTTCCAGGATGGATCCGCCCTCGGGAAATTTCAGCAGGTAGATCTCTGGTGCGTCGTGTCCGGTGCAGTAAAGAAAGCCCTGGTCGTCGATCACGCCTCCCGAGCAACTGTACCCGGCAAAGCGTTTGATGACTTCTGCTGGAAAGACCCAACCTTCCAGGCGGTGCCAGGCTGGGTTGAACTTGACGACACTGGTCCAGCTCGGATCACGGTTGGGCTCGGCACCCTTGTTTTGGTAATGCGCGAAGCCGACATACCAGTGCTCCTTGTGGAAGTCAGCCCAGGCAGTGGAACCCACATCAATGCCGAAGCTATGGCTGCCAACATGTCTCAGCGTTCTCGTGTCCCAGATCTCGATGGACCCTGTCATGGGAACGGCTGGATAGTTGGAGTGGGCACAATAGAGCCTTCCATCCACGACGACCCCGCTGTTCAGATGGACGAGCGGTTTGCCTTCGGGACATTCCCAACCGGCGAGACGAGCGCCCGATTGCTTGTCGTACTTAGCCACGCTGCTGTTGCCGATGGCATAGAAGCAGCTCGAGTCCACAGCGACGCCCTGCCGAGCCTCGGGTGCCGGAAATCTCTTCAGTTCCCGAAACGTCCGCGCAGATGCAGGCCTCGCAACCGTGGATCCCTGAAAAATCAGTTCGTGCGCCAGAGAGCAGGTCATCAAACTGATCGCTGCACGTCGTTTCATGCTCGCCTCACTTCAATCTATAAAATACAACTTCTTGCGCGTTGACGATGACAAACAACGGACAAAGGAAGGATCTTTGCCTCAGACCACCCGATGTCCTTTTGGAGCGCCAGCACCCTCTCGCGACAGACAGCTCTGAATGAAGGCTCACTACGAGTCTCGCTGTTGATTAGTGCACAGAGACAGTCTTCATGAGGCTTACGGGATCGCAAACGACTCCCGATCGAATGACTTTGACAATTTTTCGGGTGTTCCTGATATCTGCGAGCGGATTCGCATCAAGAACTATCAGGTCCGCCAGCTTTCCGGCTTCGATGCTGCCCAGCTGTTCCACTTGATTCAGTGCTCTGGCGTTATTGAGAGTCGCGGCCTTAAGAGCAGCCGCGGGAGAGAGACCGGATTCCACGAGGAGCTCCAGTTCCTGGTGGATGGCTAAACCTGGAGGACAAAACTGAACCGGCGAGTCGGTCCCCACCATCAGCTCTACTCCAGCCCGATTCAGAATTCCCGTGAGCTCCTGTAGTTTTGCAAACTGCCTCTTCCTGAGGCTTTGTGTTTCAGAATCGAAGGCAGCGCGTTGAGCTGATTCCATCCAGCTCTTTCTCAGCCGCGCCGGAACCTGCCGCAGGTCTGAGTGCTGCTGCACTTCGGGAAGATCTCTGAGGAGCATCCAGTTGCGATAAACCACCAAGGTGGGATTGACTGCCACGCGATGCCGTGCGAGTGCTTCCACCAACTCCGTCACGCGAGGATGGCCCAGATCGACGCTCGCTTTCCCTTCCAGAATGCGCCGGCGCAGGCCAGCCAGATCGGCAGCTGGCATTCTGGACCGCTCTTCTGGAGTCGGTGACGGCGGAATCTCTGGCGGCAGGATAAACTCGAAGACCGAATCGATATGCTCCAAGCTGTCAATGCCGTCTGCAACAGCATCTTGAGCCCGGTATCTGCCGAGGTGACCAGTGACCCACTTGCCGTGACGGTGAGCTTCCTCAACAACGGTCTTTCCAATCGTTCGATCCGTTCCGACATAGATCTTGAACGTCTGGACGCCCCACTCGATCATGTCGTCCACAAACTCCGGAATCTGCGCAGGGTTGGTGACGGGCCAGCTGATATGCTGATGATAGGGCGGATCCCTGTCGATGACGGGGCTGCTCAGAAACAGCCGTGGACAACTCTCTGGATGCTCCTCGGCATGCTTGAGCAGCAGCCGCTGAGGAACAACTTCATCGCCAACACCTCGCAGCGAGGTAACGCCACTGGCAAGAAAGAGCGGAAAAATTTCATCGGCGGTGATGTGCGCATCGCGCAGGACGTGCACCAGGTGAACGTGACCATCAATCAACCCGGGAATCAAGAATCTGCCGCGGGCATCGATCAAGGGTCCCTTTCCCAATATCTCGCCTTGTATTCCTTCGGGAATAACCCTTTGGATCCGATTCCCCTCGATGAGAATTGCGCTGACGGGTCTCATCACTCCAGCGGCCGGATCGAACAACTGGCCGCCTTGAATGACCAGATCAGGCAGCCCGGCGGAAAACGCGCAGGGTGCAGATAGCATGAATATCCCAGCTGCAGTCCGCACGAAGTGAAGCAGCCTGCTCGCGGCGATGGGCCCGTTGTGCGGCGCCGTCGTCTTGGACACTTGAAATCTCAGCACCCAGTTGATCGCCTCTTGATTTGTCGACTTCTCAGCGCTCGTCCTCAATTACTCACTCCAGGCAGGCGGCATCGAACTCGGTTGGGTTGACCCGAGCGCCGCTCAGCCTCAGACCGCGTCATGGGGTTCTTCGACGACCACTGCATCCTGGCGGGAACAATCTTCAAATCGCGACACCTCGGGAGAGCCGGCCAAGCCGTCTTGTGGACTCGTTACGATCCTACGCATGACCTCGCATCAGACCAACTGTCGAAATCCAGACTGTCGCACGGGACACTCCAGAAACTTCACAATGTCGCCGTCGTCGAGGGCCTTCCGAATGGTAATCAACGCCTCCCCGATGGTCTTTAGGGCAGCACTCAAATCTGCCTCGGTATGCTGCAGACAGAAGAAGTGCCCCGGCCCCCCGAAAAAGCCTCGCTTGGCCGTTTCCTGCATGTAGAGCGTCACTAGTGGATCCAGCAATTCCGGCGCTACCTCTCGAAAGGTCAGAGCCGGAAAAGCCGGAAGCCCGGCCATGATCGCTGGAACCCCACACTCCTCGATGAGCTTGCGGCAGCCTGCAACAAAGGCCTGGCCGAAGCGTCGAACCGCACCGCAAACATCTTGGATCAGATACTCTTCCAAAGTCGCTTTGCCAGCGGCCAGTCCAGTTGCCTCAGCCCAATAGACACTGCTGATGAAGCTGTCCACTGCCACTTCCATGACCTCTCTCTTGCCCGCAACGGCACCCAACGCAAAGCCGTTCGAGATGCACTTGGCAAACGTCGCCATATCGGGGATGACGTTGTAATACTCCTGAGCACCTCCTCGGGCTGTGCGGAAGCCAGTTACGACTTCGTCAAAGATCAGGGCTGCGCCATGTTTCCGAGTCAGCTCTCTGACTCCTTCCAGAAAACCCGGCTCCGGCAGATAAGTTCGGGCAGCCTCCAGAATCACGCAGGCAACCTCACCTGGATTAGCGTCCAACACTTGGCCAAGCGACTCGATATTATTGAACTCGAACGGCAGGGTCGTTGCTTCCAGCTCTCTCGGAACACCTCGAGGCGAGATGCCCGGCAGCAAATGCTTCGCTAGCGTTGCCTCGGAGGCCAGGTTGGCGGCGAGATACCAGTCATGCCAGCCATGGTAACCGCAGAAGACCACCTTGTCCCGCCCCGTTGCAGCTCTCGCGATGCGGACTGCCACCAGGTTGGCCTCACCGCCACCTTTGCAGAACCGCACCATTTCGGCACAAGGCACAATGTCTGAAAGTCGCTCAGCAGTCTCAATCTCCAAGGGATGGTTGATGCTGAGCCCCGTTCCCCGCGTGGCTTGGTCTTGCACTGCCCGCACCACACTCGGATAAGCGTGGCCCAGAAGAACCGCGCCGGCTCCCAGGTTGAAGTCGAGGTACTCATGCCCATCCACGTCCCAAAAATGTCCGCCCTTCTGTCGCGCGCTGTAAATCGGCGAGACGCCGTAGGCATGCATTTCGGCTCGCCGCCCGAACAGGTGAGTTCGTCCCGCAATCAATGCCTTGGCGCGCTCGTAGAGCCAGAGCGACCTGGGTACTCGTGATGTGCTGAGCCGAATTGCTTCTTCCGTTTGCAACGGGTTCATACGGGTCAGAGGTGAAACTTTCCGGCATTGGCTTCGCCGGAGGAGTATTGCAAGTGGCGCTGCAAATACAACGCCTGCGAGCGTGTCAAGTACAAACACGTTGCGACCACTGTCATGAGAGACAGCGACGCGACCGCAGCTGGGCATTGATCGTGCTGAAGAATCGATTGCTTCTCGCGTCAGAATATCGCGATATCCTCGCCTCTGAGAAAGAAGCATCGCGCAGTGGACACCGGTTCGCTCGATGCCGATCCAGCTTTGAGCTTGACACTCACAAATCGTTGCATTTATATCATGTATTGCATGCAATCGTTTTAGAAAATATGACTCGCTGAGGTTTATCGGGAGCTCGTCTTCGAGTGGCAGCACTAAAGGGAGGAGCCGGCTCATGAGGCAAGCAATTCTTTATGGTGCCGGAGACCTCCGCCTGGAAGATCGTGAGCTTGATGCACACAGGCTCCAAGCTGAACACATCTACGTTGAGACTGAATTCTCGGCGTTCTCCACAGGCACCGATCTTGGCAATTACCTGGGAGACTCAACGTACGTCCCCGGCGCGTCAGACTATCCGCGACCGGTGGGTTACTCCAACGTTGGAAGGGTGGTCCGGGTTGGGGCTTCCGTTGAAAAGTGGCAGGTGGGCCAGCGCGTTTTTTCAAACAAGCCTCATCTGTCTGCCTACATTGGCCATCAGGATGAACTGCTCCTTGAGATTCGGGAGACTGTCGCCTCTGACCAAGCTTCTCTCGCTTATCTGACCCATCTGGGCATCGCTGCGTTGCGTCAAGCGGGTTACCAAGCAGGTGAGAACGTTGTGGTGGTCGGTTTGGGAGTGATTGGCCTCTGCACTGTAGCCTTCGCTCGGGCGATGGGCGCTCGTGTCGTGAGTGTTGCCAACTCCCCGATTCGTTCGGAAATGGCTGCTTGTTTAGGTGCTCACGGCGCGTTTCATTCCAGTGATGCAGCTCTGACGGAAAAGCTAACCCATCTCTTGGGTGAAGCAGGAGCAGCCCTCATCGTTCTCACCGCCAATCCCTGGAACGCCTATCGTCTGTCGATGGACATTGCAGCCTGTGGCGCTCGCATTTGCTTGCTGGGCTTTCCAGGACGTGGGGAGGCCCTGCCGGACTTCAATCCACTCGATCCCAGGTGGATCTACGCCAAGCAACTCACGCTGCTGGGCTCGGGCTACGCGCCACGCGCAGAGTGTCCGCCGCGCGATCTTCGCTTCAACATGCAAAGAAACCTGCAGTACATTCTGAATCTGATGGCTTCCAAGGATCTGTGCCTCGCGCCGCTGATCACTCACCGTCTCCCGGCGGATCGCATGAAAGAATCCTATGAGTTAGCCCGGCAGCATTCCAAGGAATTGATTGCAGCAGTCTTTGATTGGAGACAGTGCTGAGACGATCCGGTCTCCCCAACCATGACCATCACTCCTGCGAAGACGGCCGTGCGTGTGGCCGTCGCAGCCCTAGAAGCGTTTTAGGTAGAGCCAGCTATGGAGTCTGCATCAATCGGCAGTGAGCGATCTTGGATCGAAGCGTGGGAGGATCCTGTCGCGGCCTAAACAAACAACGTCGGGAGAAACTTGATGGCATTAGCAAGATTGGCAATGGCTTCCCTTTTCAGTTTCTACATGGTTCTTCTTTCGCCGAGCCTGTGCCTGGGACAGGCTGACATATACAGAGTGAGTCTGAACGGCTTGGAGTTTGGATTCGACCGCAGTACGGGAGTTCTTGTTTCCCTTTCCAACCCTGTTGCCGGCGAGATTCTCAGGAGCAACGCTGCATCTGGTGGCCTGCTGGACCTCGCATATCCAGTTGAGTCTTTCACAGGGATGCGATTGGCAGCCAGATCCTCACGCGCTCGTTTCTATCCACAGAAAAATGGCCTGCGAATCGCATGGGATCGGATGGGGCCAAGCCGCAGCAATCTGGCGCTGCCGGCAGGCACCGTAAGTGCCGAAATCAGTCTGGTCGCCGCTCCGAATGGGAAATCCGTCATCTTGACTTGCAGACTGGAGAATCGTTCTCAAGCGCAGATCCCTCAGATTCTTTTTCCGGATTTCGAAGGTATTCGGCCGTTTGCTCGTCCGGAAGAGACCCGGATGCGCGTTGGGAACCAGATCGTGGCTCCCTTCGCAGGACCCGCCCGCCCTCCCGGCGATTCGTCATTCTATGTGCGTGCTGGATGGAGGACCTATGATGCCTCGAAACCCTCCATGCAGTTGGCGTCAGCGCTTCAAACGGCCAGCCCGAATGCGTTACGGAGACTGGACCTGGTCGGTTCGAGAGGCTCTCTGAGCATCCGGAACAACGGGCAAGCTTCCTCGGTTCACAGGATACTCACTCACCGTAAGGAGAGTAGCCCAGACACCATGCGCCTCATGTGGGAGCACCAAACCACGGTCAAGCCGGGCGAGAAGTGGGAAAGTGAATTCTGGCTCACGCCCTACGAAGGCCCTTGGGTCAATGGATCCATCGATGTTCGTCTACTCGACTTTAATGGTCTGGAAGTAGGGGTAGGCCATGAAAATGGCAATTTTGTCCATTTGGCCCACTCGGCCACGGGACAGATGATTGAAGGCCTGTTTGACTCGAGCGGTTTGCTGGAGGTAGAGATCGAGTCCTCAACCGAGGTTGAACCGAAGAATAAACAACGCCTCGATCTGATCAATCGACCGGGCCCGGTCCTTTCCAGCCGCGACTCGCTCGTGCTCTCGTCCAGCGGATCCCAGGCTCGGTTGACAGAGGATGGCCGTGCTCTGAGCATATTTTGGGATGAGCTTAGGCCGGAGGCAGCGGATACTCGAGTCGCCGAACTCCATGGGAAGGTGAGCGCAAGCGTTAGGCTAGTGCCGGCCTACGATGGAAGATCGCTGGTAATGAATTGTCGCGTCCAGAATCGCTCGAAACAGAAAATCCAGATCGTGCGGTTCCCAGACTTTCGCAGACTGCAGCCTTTTCATGGAAGTCAGCAGACACGCTTGCGCCTCTCTAACAGCGAAGAGCATCCCTTTCTGGAGTCATACCTGAAAGTGTACCCTCCGGAGGGTTATTCGAAGCGAAGCCAGATGCTGCGCTGGATCGATCTGGGAAGTCTCAAGGGAGGCTTGAGCATGTTCCACAGACAATGGGCCACGGCATCCAGACCGAGCATCGTAATCGACAATCGTAAAGAACTTTCAACAGGCCTGCGTTTAGGATGGCAGCACAATAGGACCATTGCCCCTGACGAAGAATGGGATAGCGGAGAAATCTGGTTAACTCCCCATCAGGGCGGATGGGCCAAGGGTATAGAGGTCTTCCGCCGTTATGTGCAAGAGGCAAATCCTCCGAGACCATGGGAGGCCCCACGCCACGTAAGGGACGGCATTGGACTTCAGACGATTTGGATGATTCAACATACTGAACCCGATGCCTCCAAGGCTGCCTTCGTCTATTCCGACATACCGCGTGTCGCTCACGATGCTCTCGATCACGGAATCCAGGAGTTGTGCTTATGGAGTTGGTGCCAATCAAAAGTTAGATTACCCGTGCTGGCGCGGGATGACATGGGAGGGCGGGATGGTCTTGTTATGAGCGTTCAGGAAGCTAAGAAACTTGGCGTTAACGTCACGCCATTCATGAATCTTCGATTTGTCAATCAGCCGGAGAGATACGGCATCGTCGCTGATCAAACGGCTTATACATTCCACCCTGAGTTGATTCCACCCTTCGATCCCTACTACACGGGAGATCCTTACCCCGTTGTGTTTCGCAAGTATGGTGTCGCAAGGTACACGAACAGGCTTTGGCAGCAGGACGTGCTCGCGACGTTGACAGACTGGATGGACGCTGGAGTCACATCGTTCAGCTGGGACGTTTTCGATATCTTCCACGAAAGCAGCGCCGACTACTTGGAGGTCGTGAGGGAACTCAGGAAACGGGCAAGAGCTCGCGATCCTCAATCCGTGTTTCAAGGTGAGGTGACGTGGGAGGGCAATATCGAGTTCAGTAATAGCGTGCTTGACTATACCTGGAACTGGGTCGACACGTTTGATGCGGCTCCGGCCTTGAATGTCCTTCGATTTCCTCGATTGAACGTCAACATCGACGACGATCCGCTTGCGGTAAAGAAGGGATTCTCTCTTGGACTGTTTCTTAACGTGATGCCGCGGAAACTGGACCAGCCGAATGCCACAGCTCTCATCAGCGAGAAGCCGGCCGTGGCAGCTGCCTTAAAGGAGGTTGCGGTCCTCCGCCGACAATTCCTGCCCTACTTTGTGGAAGGAACCGTTCTCGGCGACAGCCTGCTGAGCGAGCCTGCCTCTGCGTACGTGGTGGGCCATCAACTCGAGAATAGGCTGCTGTGCATCGTGCTAAACGACAAGGACACAACCCAGGAAGTAGAACTGGAAAGTGACTTAGCCCCCTGGCTGCCGGCCGCAAAGGAGTACGAAGTCAAACACTACGACTCCAAAGGAAACCTGCTGGAGACAAGCCTGCTGAAGACCAACCCTGGTTTGCCCTACAAATTGAAGACTCATCGACTGGAACCCAAGGAGCTGGCCCTTTTCGAAATCCGGAGGATGTGAGTCGCACCCAGCTGAAGGTTAGGCCTGGACATTAAACAGTCTGGACTTGGACATTCGGCCCTCGTACAGTGTTGCCTCGCTAGAGCCTTTTCATTAGTCATTCATCCACGCAAGGGTGGTGCTTGCTTGGCGATTGGTGTGGATTCCCCGAACTACAAATGGCTTCTCGTGGCGGTGCTCTTCCTGGCCGCCTCACTCAACTACGCCGACCGCGGCGCTTTGGCGGCGGTGTTTCCGCTCTTGAAGAAGGACCTCGGCATGTCAGACCTGGGACTGGCGGCGATTGGGTCATTCTTTCTCTGGAGCTATGCCATATTTTCACCGCTTGCAGGATTCGTTGGGGATCGTTTCTCCCGCAGCGCTCTCATCACCCGGAGCCTGGCAGCGTGGAGCCTGGTGACTGCTCTAACTGGCTTGGTTTCCTCGAGCGAGTGGTTGCTGGGGATGCGGATCCTTTTGGGAATCGCCGAGTCGCTATATATTCCCGCATCTCTGGCTCTCATTGCCGATCACCATCCGGTCAAGAGCCGGGCAACAGCGATGGCAATTCATCTTTCGGGCTTCTACGCTGGAGTCGTCTTAGGAGGGACGGTAGCCGGCTATCTCGGAGAGCGCTTCGGCTGGCGGCCTTCCCTGTTTGCGCTGGGTGGCACCGGCGTGCTCCTGGCAGCCGTCTGCCATCTGACTCTGCGCGACGCAGGCCCAGCCGCCCAGCAGAATGAGTCAGGCGCGTCGACCGCCCCCATCCCCTTTGGCCAGACTCTGCTGCGACTGGTACGGACTCCATCCTATCTCGTCCTGTTGACCGAAGCTGGCTTGCTCTCCATCGGCGTATGGATCTTTGCCAACTGGTTGCCCCTCTACTTCGCGGAGACCTTCAAAATGAGTCTGGGCGGAGCGGGCTTTTCAGGAACGTTTCCGGTGCAGGCGGGTTCCGTCATAGGCGTCTTAGCCGGAGGCTATCTTTCGGACAAACTTGCCCAACGGATGGTCACGCGGCGCATGCTGCTTCATAGCCTCTGTTACCTGGCAGCTGCCCCACTGCTGTGGACGTTTCGCTGGTCCCAAAACTACGGACTGATTGTTTCATCGATCTTCGTGTTCTCATTGTTGCGGGCCTTGGGAGCCGTCAATGCAAATCCGCTGCTGTGCGACCTGTTGCCCGGAAAGTCGTGGTCCACTGCCTTTGGGCTGATGAATACGATCAACTGTTTTGCCGGTGGCCTGGGCATTTTCATTGCCGGTTATTTGAAGCAAGACTTCGGTCTGGGAGGTGTCTTCGCCGGAACCTCTGCCATTGTGCTGGTCGCCGGAGTGTTGTTGCTGATCGGCTACAATTGCTTTCTGAGGCAAGACCTGGCGAGGCAACGGGCGGGCATCAATAAAGATTCAGGACTTGTCGCCGTCAGGACACACTAAGCAATCGCATGGCGAAAATGGAACCAACGTGGGAGTTGAGAGATTCTGACCAGGCATTCTTCGAGCGAGAGCTCTCCAGCTTTGTTCCCGACAAAATCTTCGATAGCCATGCGCACCTGTACGACGTGGCTCACTGGAAATCACCTCGTCCGTTCATCGAAAAGGGTCCGACGGTTGTAACGATCGAGGAATTTCAACGGCAGATGCAGTGGATCACGCCGGGACGAATGACCAGCGGCCTTTTCTTCGGCGGCGGCTTGAATGAAGAATCCTACGAAGTGTCGAACCGCTTTGTTGCGGCGGAGGTTGCCAAAGACCAAAACTCGCGCGCCCAACTCATCGTTTCTCCCACCCAGGATCCGGAGCAGGTGCGGGAAGCCGTCAGGCGATCTCACTTTGTGGGATTGAAGGTCTATCATACCTTCTCTCCCCACAGGCCGACCTGGGAGTCGGAGGTCCGAGAGTATCTGACGGAAGAGCATGTCCGGGTCGCGCATGAAGAAGGCCTCTCGATCACCCTGCATATGGTGCGAGCGCGCGCGATGGCGGATCCTTTCAATCAGGAACAGATTCGCAACTATTGCCAGAAGTACCCGAACATTCGAATGATTCTCGCTCACGCAGCCAGGGGGTTCAATCCTTACCACACCATCGAGGGAATTCAGGCGCTCAAAGGACTTGGCAATGTCTGGTGTGATGCGTCGGCGGTGACAGAGGCTGGCGGATTTGAGGCTATTATAGAAACACTGGGAATCAGTCGCCTAATGTGGGGATCCGATTTTCCAATCAGCCATTTCCGCGGGCGCTGTGTGGCCGTTGGAGACGAGTTTCTCTGGCTCTATGAGAACACGCTTGACTGGGACACCGTCGCGGGTTACGCCAAAATTCGTCCACTCTTCGTTGCGCATGAGTCTCTGCGTGCTCTCAAGCTGGCCGCCACACGCCTCCGTTTGAGTGATTCGCAGATTGAAGACATCTTTTGCCACAATGGCACGCGATTGTTCGGATTGTGAGCCATCAGAACCTTGGGCACGACCCCTGAGAATGATTCCCCGTCATTGTCCTTGGCTTTTGTTCTGTCGACGCGCACGATTTTCAAGGGTGTGTTTGATGGCGCGTGGCGGCGCCAGGACTGATGAAAACGCGGGAGCTCCTCTGCGAGCGGCGACAGAGGGCATGGAGGCTCGGAGGTCGCCGCTGCGGACAGTGGCTACCACGTTCCAATCTGGAGGGCAGGTGAAAGTCTGGGCTCGTTTTTGAGATGAGAGTTGAACCGCTGAACCCAAGACGCGGCGTTGGCTGCAATTGGGGAGGCATCGATGCCTGAGAGCCGTGTCCGATAAGTCAAAACCGGAGGTGAAGGAGAGTCGGTGGTCTGCCTTGAGAGAGATTCATTATGAAGAGGCTGTCATACTCTCCACTCCCAAGGGCAACCTCCGTCCTTGAGCCGAATTGCTTCAGAATTCTGGGAACGGTGCTGCGGTGGCCCACGACCATGACTGCGCCGCCGGGATGCTTGCGCTGGATCTCCTTCACGACACCGGTCACGTCCTGTTGCTCGTAGACGAAGGGAGCAATCTTCAGCAGTTCTGCCAACGGGCGTGCAGTTTGAGCAGTTCGCTTGAATTGTGTCGTGTAGATTGCCGTGATGCCGGCGTCCTTCAGCACGTGGGCAAGCCTTTTTGCTTGAAGCTCGCCGGCAGGCGACAGGGCTGCGTCGTGCGAGTTGTCTATCTTATCGGCGTGGCGAACGACGACCAGCACTCGTTGAGCCTGGCAAGGGATGCCACCCGTCATTGTCATCCAGATAGTGAAACTGATTTTTGCGAAAGTGCGCGGTGTCAATTGAGGATTCCTCCTGCACAAGAAACGACGCTTTCAAGGAGCTGCAAGCGTCGGGCAACCGTCGAATCTGCGCGCTGGATCACGATTGGATCAAATTGAATCGGCCAGCGTCAACTGAACCGTCGTGGCCGAGGACGTCACGTACTCGCCTCGTGCCCGGTGACATCTTTGGTTCGATGGAGTGAATAATTAAATGATGAAACGCGTTTTGTCATCCCTCAGCCGGCTGCAAAGCCTGGGTTGGCTTGTGGCACTGTTCATTCTGGTTGGAGCAGACTCGGTCTCACCCCTGCGCATCGGCACGGCAAGGCAGCTCTTTGTTGACGAGTCTCTCATCTTGGAGAAACAGAATGTTGCCCTGAAGCTCAACGGTCCGACTGCCAGAGAAGTGGTCCTGCGAGCTGACAAGCCCTGGGAAGGTCAGACTATGACCTACCCCTCCGTTTTCAAGGACGGTGACAGATTCCGCCTTTACTACCGCGCCAGCGGCCCGCCCCTGGGTACCCTTCCCAAGTTCCAAACGGGCGATCGGAAGCAGATGCAGTGGAGCTACACAGCGGTGGCCGAGAGCCGCGACGGAGTCCAGTGGACCAAACCCAACTTAGGAGTCGTCGAGTTCCAGGGGTCGAAGCAGAACAACCTCGTTTGGCCCGCAGGAGATCACCCCGGGCTCGACCTGTTCCCTTTCAAGGATTCCAATCCGCAAGCTCCCGCTAACGAGCGCTACAAGGCCCTGGGGAATTTGGGTGAGCATCAACTGGTCGCGCTCGGCTCTCCCGATGGAATTCACTGGGAGTTGCTGCAGAAGGAACCTGTTCTTGCCTATCTTCCGAAAGATCCAATGATGGATCCTCCCAACCTCGCTTTCTGGGATGAGACCCAAAAGCAGTATGTCGCCTACTTGCGAAACTGGCTGAATTACCGGATTCGTAGTGTGCGCCGCGCCACCTCGAAAGACTTTCGCCACTGGACGGCTCCCGACGAGGTTAATTTTGGCAACAGTGAAGTCGAACATCTGTACACGAATATGACGACTCCGTACGAGCGCGCCCCTGGCGTGTATTTCATGTTCGCTAAGCGTTTTGTCCCGTGGCGCCGGGCCGATCCTAACTGGCCCTACGATGGATTGTCCGAGACGGTGTTGCTTTCCAGCCGTGACGGGAAGCGGTTCGACCGCACCTTCATGGAGCCATTCGTTCGTCCCGGGCTGGACCCTCTGAACTGGCATGATCGCTCGGTCATGATGGCGCGGGGTATTCTCGAAACCTCCCCAACGGAGCTATCGCTCTACTACTTCGAGCATTACCGCACCGATTCGAACCGGCTGCGGAGGGCTACCCTTCGTCCCGATGGATTCATCAGCATCACAGCAACATTTCAAGGCGGAGAGTTCACTACAAAGCCCTTCGTTTTGGAAGGACAGGAACTCGAGCTGAACTACTCATCGTCTGTGGCGGGTTCCATTCGTGTGGAGGTCCAGAACGAACAGGGCAGGCCGATCGCCGGTTTTCGCATCGAGGAGTGTGACGAGATTTTTGGCGACGAACTGGAACGGGTTGTCACCTGGAGAAAGGGGCACAACGACGTTCTGACTGAAGACCGGAAAGAGATTCCATACAAACCCTCTGACTTGGCCCATGCGCTACGAGGCCAGGTCGTCCGGCTCCGCTTTGTGATGAAGGCCGCTGATTTGTACTCGTTTCGGTTTCGATGACTCACGGATGCTCACTAGTTGATCGCGAGCAGGATAAGCATGCCTGCAACGGTTGTCAGTATCGTAACCGGGATGCCAAATCTCCCGTAGTCCCAGAAGCCGACCTCGATGTGGCCGCGGGCGGATTCGACGACGATGATGTTGGCCACCGAACCCAGCAGCGTCAGGTTGCCCGCAAAAGTCGTAGCCAGCGCCATCACCTTCCACATTAACTCCGGGTTGGCAAATCCAGGAATCCACTTTCCGGCGACAAGCACGAACGGAACGTTGGAAAACACATTTGAGCCGGCTGCAGAGAACCAAGCGAGATTCCAGGCCTGCGACGTGGACCTGGCACCAAAGAGCCCGCGCAGACTTGAGTAGATCTCGTCTGGCAGGCCCGTACTGTTCAGTCCTTCGACAACGACAAACAGCGTCGCGAAGAAAAGCAATAGGTGCCAGTCCACCAGCTTGAGCACCTGATGTGTGTCACGCCGCGCCAGCACCATCACCAGTGTGGCCCCGGCCAACGCAGTCCAGGCCACATCCAGTCCGGCAAGGAAGCCCGCGAACACCAGTGTCAGCACGCCGAACGTGAGCCGCAGGAGACTCCAATCAACCTCGCACCTTGGGCCTTCAACAGGCTGGATCGTCGCCAGGGCGAGCCGCTTCCGGAAACCGTAGCTCAGGACAATGAACTGGATGCCCAGCCCGGCGACGGCGACGGGTAGCAGTGACAGGGAGAACTTGGCAAACGGAATACTCGAGAGCTGCCCGATGATCATGTTCTGCGGATTGCCGACCAGCGTGCCAACACTTCCGACGTTCGCACTCATGGCCAATGCGAGGAGGTAGGGCAATAGCGGCAGTTGCCCGCGCACGACCACAGAGACGACCAGCGGCGTGAGCATGAAGCAAATCGTGTCGTTCACGAGCAGCGCCGAAAGCACGCCGGAGGTGAGGATAAGATAGAGCAACAGCCGCTGCGGTGTTCGCGCGACCCTGAGCACCCAGTCTGCCGTCCAGTCGAAAAACCCGGCGAGGTTAAGGTATGCCGAGATGAGACTCATGCCGAGCAGCAGCACCAGCGTATCGTGATCGACGGCGCGATACGCCTGCTCGGGAGTCATAATGCCGCATGCGACCATCAGCACCGTGCCCAGCAGCGCTGCGGCAGGCCGGTTCAGCGGAAGCACCTTCAATCGCCGGCCGCTGATGAGCAGGTAGGTGAGGGCGAAAATCGCGACGGCGACTAGTTCCTTTTGCGAGCTGTTCACAGGTGCAATGGGGAAACGGTTCTGGCGGTGCTTCCGCCGTCAATTCTTGCTGAGCGACCCAAAGTATTCGTGCGCTCCACTATGCCGTTCCGATGAAGAGACATGTCAAGAACAAACTTCAACCTCGGCAAACAACATCGCGATGCCGCAAGCTATCGAGTTGGGCAGCAAACCAATTAATGCGGCCAGGCGTCCGTCGCCGATGTTGAACGAATCAATGAGCGTTGCGAAGGAGGTGCCGTTACCTGGATGTCCTCGACCGATTGTCAGCATCTTCACGGATGGGTCATTGCTGCCGGACGGACGACGGCGTCAAACTCTTCCTCTGTCAAGTACCCCAGCTTCACACAAGCTTCCCGCAGGCTGCTGCCATCTTGATGCGCGGTGTGGGCAATTTGCGCGGCCTTGTCGTACCCAATCCTGGGACTCAGCGCTGTCACCAGCATGAGCGAGCTTTTGACATAGGAGTCGATGCGCGCATGGTTAAGGCTGATGCCTTGGAGCAAATGCTCCACAAAGCTAAGGCAGGCATCATGGATCAGTGTCACTGAATGGAGAAAGTTGTGGATGATGACCGGCTTGAACACGTTCAGCTCGAAGTTGCCCTGCGAACCCGCCAAGCCGACGGCAGCGTTGTTGCCGTGAACCTGCGCCGCGACCATGGTCATTGCCTCGCACTGGGTCGGGTTGACCTTTCCCGGCATGATCGACGAACCCGGCTCGTTTTCGGGAAGGTGCAGTTCGCCTAAACCGCAGCGCGGGCCGGAAGCCAGCCAGCGAATGTCATTGGCGATTTTCATCAGCGACCCGGCCAGCGTGCTGAGCGCGCCGTGAGCAAACACCAGTTCATCGTGGGCAGAAAGGGCTGCAAACTTATTGGGATGTGAACGAAACGGAAGTCCGGTCAATTCGGCGATCTTGGCGGCGGCGCGTCCGGCAAACTCCGGATGAGTGTTGAGGCCCGTGCCGACTGCTGAGCCGCCGATTGCCAGATCGTACAGGCCGTCGAGCGTCTGCCTCAATCGCTCGATGTTCCGCGCCAGCAAACTCGCCCATCCTGACATTTCCTGGCCCACCGTGAGTGGAGTGGCATCCTGGAGATGGGTGCGGCCGATCTTGATCACATCGGCGAACTCTTTCGCTTTAGTGTCAATCGCATCGTGGACGAGACGGACGGATGGGACCAGGTCGTGGTGGAGGCGCTCTGCCGCCGCAATGTGCATCGCCGTAGGGAAAGTATCGTTCGACGACTGCGACATGTTGACGTGGTCGTTGGGATGAATGGGGTCCTTGGAACCCAGCACGCCGCCAGACATTTCAATCGCGCGGTTGGCGATGACTTCGTTCGCGTTCATGTTGGTCTGGGTGCCGCTGCCCGTCTGCCAGACACTGAGAGGAAATTGATTGTTGAGCTGTCCGGTAATCACCTCGTCTGTAGCCTGTACGATGATCCGTGCCTTCTCAGAGGGCAGCTTGCCGAGCTCCGCGTTCACGAGCGCCGCGGCTTTCTTCAGAATACCGAAGGCGCGGATCATCTCTGGCGGCATCGTGTCGCGGCCAATGTTGAAGTGGACGAGTGAGCGCGCTGTTTGGGCTCCCCAATAAACATTGGCGGGCACCCGAATGGTTCCCATGCTGTCAGACTCAACTCGTGTCGGAGCTTGTGCGGTTGACTGGTCCATTGGTTTCCTCCCCTCGCAGCGGGTGCTGCTTGGCCACGATTCTATCCGGACGCCCTGCAACTCGACAAACTCGTTAGAGAGGCCTCAGGGCTGGGAATGGCGGTGAGATTCCTGGGGCTGGAAACTGGAGCCATCGCGGAGATTTCTCTCCAGGGTTGGCCAGTGATTTTCGCAGCGTTGACTCGCGGGAAGCTCAGGCGTTCTTGATCGAAACAGGTCCCCAAATACTGCCAGCATCCCCAAACTTCCACGAGGACTCGTTGCTCAGTCTGGGCGTTTCCATTCGGAAAGATGGCCGCGTCACGGAAATTGAACCAGGCTGGTTGACCGAATCACACACTACTCTGCGGCGCGTCGAATTCCATGAGGCAAACTACCACGGATGATACTGCGACTGAGGCGTCGCAGGGTCCAAAGCCCTCGATTTACGGTCTTCCTGATAGAGCACGATCCGGTCGATCTTGAAATTCCGAGAGCGCGATGCCAGCCAGAGTGTGTGTTTTCCCTCCCGCAGCTCAAAAGTCATCGGACGATTCTCGGATGGGGTCCGGTCGCCAGGATAAGCGCTGCCAGTCCAACCCCATTCACCGAAACTCTGAGAGGAACTGGTTCCTACGACCATCCAGGGCCCTTCGTCAATCCGCAGCCAGCTTTCGTTCTCGACGCCGTCGGCCGGATGATCGGTGCAGCAGCGGACTTGGAGGTGCCATTTGCCTGACGTCGCCAGCCGCACAGGAAGGCCAACCCTCCCTGGACTTGTGGCTTGGGGATTGTCGCGCAAACAACGCAGATAGCCAGTGCCCGTATAACCCGGGATGGCGTTTTCGACCTGCCAGGCTTCTTCTCTGGGAACAGGAACGGTTTCTGCTTCCATGACGACGTATCCTTGGAGGTCCTGGAAAACATAGCCGGCAGATCCCTCGACCCGGAGACTATTTCTCGGAACCTCGTCCGGGCTGAACTGCCGGAAGGGCTTCATGGAGTCCAAGACCCTCTGCAACCGGTGGCGCGCTGCTTTCGTTTCTTTTGTGTCCGAGCCGGGAAACAAGGGGCTCTCTTCGAAGATATCAGCGGCCACGTCGAACAGGCGTCCATCATCATAAATCTTGAACCGCTGATCGCGAGCAAAGCGTTCCAGCGAAAACCGATCCTTGTCCCAGGCAGGACGCGGATCGTGGTGCATGAAGACCCACTCGCGAGGCTTTCCCTTCTGCCCTCGCAACTGCGGCAGGAAGCTCTTCCCATCTGCCACAACGCTGGCAGGGAAAGAATACCCTGCAGCCTCTGCCAAGGTCGGCAGGAAATCTGTGGAATCGATCAAGTCCTCGGAAACAGTTCCCGGCGGCGTCGTGCCTTTCCAACTTGCAATGAGCGGAACCCGCGTCCCGGCATCGGTCATCAATCCCTTCCCGCCGCGGACGCTGCGTTCTCCCATTCGTGAAACAATACTCGGGAGAGTACCGTTGTCTGCAAGGAAGAGGATCAAAGTCTTCTCTCGCAGGCCCGACTCGTCGATCTGCGCAGTTACCTTCCCAACCATCTTGTCCGCGTATTCCACCATGTCTTTGAAGTACCGATGGTCTGCCTGAAGCCGCTTGGAGGGATTTCGCCACTCCGCACTGTCGGGCGTGGGGACGAAAGGATCGTGGGTGAGAGCCATCGAGTAGTAAACGAAGAAGGGCCGGTCGCGGTGCCGCTTGATGAAGTCGCCAATCTGATCAGTCCAGATATCTTCTCCATACCTGCCCTCGGTGTCCTTGAGAAACTCACCATTCTGGAAGATGACCGGATTGGCATAACGCGAACCTTTCACTTCAGTGTGGCCGGTGTGCCAGAGGCTGTATTCATCGAAGCCTGCGTCTCTGGGGTGCATGCCGATACCGCGCCGCCGTTCTGCGCCCGGGTAGTCTGGCGGGTCATAGCTGGTAAACTGCCACTTTCCAACCATGCAGGTTGCGTATCCGGCAGCTCTCAAGTGGTGACCAAACGTCTGTTCCCTCGGATCCAGGATCCCGAAGGCCACCCAGTTGCGAAAGGTGTATTTTCCTGTCATGAGCTGAAGCCGCGTGGGTGTGCAAAGCGGTGTGGCATAGGCATGGTTAAACCGCATACCGGAAGCAGCGAGACGATCCAGATTCGGCGTGCGATAGGAAGTCCCGCCATAGCTGCCCAATGTTTCATAGCCAAGGTCATCAGCTAGGATGAGCACGATATTGGGACGGTCCGCTGCGCATGCTGCACCTGCATGCAGCGCGACGGCAAACACCAAAACGAAGCACAACCCGCCTATCGCAGACTGCCGGGACGGCTGTAACTGTGGGATCATCGTTCTCCTCCGCCACGCGTGACGTGGATCGACCAAGTCTCGGCAGGTCCGACACACGGCCGGACAACCAACGGCGCTGACAGAAGTCGCGGCCTGTCGTCTCCCCCTCGACTGAGATCTCACTTCCAATGCGCGTTAGAGAGCACACCAGTGAAACCTCACTTCTCCTCCTCAATCTCATCGATGATGATGGGAGTGGGCTCAGGCTTTTCTCCAACACATTCTGGACAGTCTGTGTGATGTCGCGAACGATACCAGCCTTCAGCTAGGGGACGCCGTACGCACATATCTCCGGAAAAGCAACAATCGCAAATCTGAGGCACGTGTGAAACACGCGGATAAGAATAAGAATTCCGAGAAGCTGCCCGGTAGAAACACTAGTCAAGCCTGGGAACCGAAATCGCTCTCGGCAAGCTCATGGCTTTGGTGCAATGTCGCGAATGGCGGCTTCGGCCGACCAGCGCACTCTGGGAAAAACCTGCAGCTTCTTCAGCACAGGCAAGGCGGGGGCGGCGTCGGGTCCGATGGCTCCAAGGGCCGAGGCCAGATTTCTCAGCACATGGACCTGCTCGCCTTCCACCTGGCATGCCTGAATCAAGGTCGATAGAGCGGGAAGCGCCTGCTTCCCAAACTGCGAAATGGCGTCGGCAGACATCATCCGTACGTTGGCATCCGGATCTCTCAACTTGTCGATCAGAACAGTCAGTGCGGGCATGGCAGCCATTTTCAAGTTTCGAAGCGCCACTGCGGCCAGCCCTCGCACAACCGGATCAGAATCCGACAGACTAAGCGTGAGATCGGCCGCCAGCCCACTCGCAGCACTACCCATCTGAGTGATGGCCCAGACCGCTGCTTGACGGACCTCAGGGTCAGAATCGCGCAACGCCTTCGTGAGCTTGTCCGCCTGAGCCACCGCCCCCGGCCCCAAAGCGCCGGCCGCTCGGAGATCCGATGCCCGAGCGCCGCCCATCGCAGCTGGCGAAGCCACCTTCGCCAGAATCAAGGTGTCGATGCCCAGGTTAAACCCGTTGGATTGAGTCTGCTTCCCCTTGCAGATGAAGCTGAGTGTGTGACGCCCTTTCTTCAGCTGGTGCCATCCTAGCAGGTGATCCACGGCGACATAGGTCTCCACGTTGTAAAGAGGAATCCGATGGACAGCGCTATTATCCGCGCCGGGTTCGTGCTCCAGCTGCGACTCGTCAAAAACCGGCCTTCCATTGAGCAACGCTTCGTAGATGCCGTAATCGGGAGCGTGCGCAATCTGAGCCAGGAGTTCGTAATGGCCGTCCTCCGGTACCTCCAAAGGTACATCGATTTTTGATCCCGGCCCTTCAGCTCTGAAAAGCAGAAGGTCTCTTGACCAGAACACCTCCTTCTGCACTTCGCTCTTGCCGCGATCGACTCTAATCTCCGAAACGAGCGTTTCGGTTTCGATCTGCAGGGCATTCCCGTGCGGCAGGCGCGCCGCTCCGTAGGGCGGCTCCGGCAGGCCTTTGGCAATCCCTGCCTGGTACCAGAATGCCACCGTGCTAAACAGGTCAGCTCTTTCTTCAAAGCCGGAGCGAACACTGCCGTCGGCATTGTAGGTCCAGCCCGCATGTTCAATTTCAAAGCGAAATGAACGGGCAAACGGGATCGGGTCTGTTAAGTGCCAGCGATAGGCTGTCATCCGTGAGCCCAGGCTGGTTCCTTCGGCAATGGACACACCGGCATAGGGCCCCGTGTCCGCGCGCAATCCCCACGCGTCGTTAAAATAGTCCTCGCTGCCCGTCCCTTCGATACTGGGATAAGCCTCCCCATCGACATAAAAGAAGTCGTCGCCTTCTCCAAACCACCCCGGCTGATTCTGAATGACACTGAAGACCGTGCCCACATAGTGCCCTCGCCCTGCCAAGGCAAGCACTTCGTAGCGCTTTCCTGGGGACGCTGGCAGGGCCTGGCGGTAGAGGGCATGAAAGTAGCCAACGTTCTCAGGCAGGCCGCTCATCTTCTGCCAGTCGACGTGATAGTAAAGGTTGGACACTCGCCGTCTGCCCTCGTTGGTCACCGTGATCTTGCAAGACCGGCGGAACGGCATGGGCCAGTAACAGTTTCGCGATCTTCCCTCGGAACTGTCTCTCACCATCAAAGACTCCACAGAGCGTTCCATACCGTGTCCGACTGCAAAAAATCTCCCACTGGAACATCTACACTGGGCGTGGCACTGCCATCGTAGTAGACGCGAAGTCGCAAAAGCCGCGGCCATCCATACTCGTTGGCGGCAATCGTCAGCCAGATATGGTTGACTTGCCCCGGTCCTTTCAGATCCGCGATCACGACCGTTTCGCCCGGAATCGGCCGCTTGCTATCGTCGTTACTCCCCCAGTCTGGATTGTTGCTGGAAGAGCGCAGCGCCTTGAAGTCCTTTAAGTGAGGCAGGTTCGCAATCGCTGGGAAAGCCTGCGGAAATCCGTCAACGCTCACGCAGAGCGCGGCAATCATTTGAAGCAACATCCACTGCAGCGTTCGTTTCATCGACTGTTCCTGTCGAGTTCGGTAATGAGATCTGCTACTGGAAAGTTCTTCTACTTCTCCTGGTGATAGACGACTCCGTCCTTCATGACAAACGCGACTCGGGTCATGGCAGTCATGTCTTCAACCGGGTTTCCGTTCACAGCAACGACGTCAGCCAAGTGTCCGGCTTCGAGGCTGCCTACCCGATCCTGCCACCCCATCAACTCAGCCGCCGCACTGGTTGCCGACCTCAGAGCCTCCAGCGGCTTCATCCCGTAACGCACCATCCACAGAAACTCCTGCCCGGCCGTTTCGTGGTTTCCATCCAGGTCGCTGCCAAACGCGATCTTCACTGGCAGCTTCAGCGCTCGCTGAAAAGCCTCTTTGTGGCGCTGGGTTGTCCCCGTCATCAAACGGCGGCGTTCCGGTGTGACCTTCGGGTCGTCCATGAATTGCAGATAGGCCATCAGCGTCGGCACCCAGTAGACACCCTTTTCCGCCATCATCCTGAACGTCGGGTCATCGAGATAAATACCATGCTCCAGGGAAGCAATGCCGGCGCGGATAGCCGTCTGTGCGGCTGCGCTGGTGTAGACGTGCGCTGCCACTTTGGCATCGACCTTTGCCGCTTCCTCCACGATGGCTTTCGCTTCATCCAATGAAAACGTAGGCCAGGCCGTCAGCATGTCCGGATTGGGCGTGCCGCGCCGCCGGTGATCGATGTAGATCTTGATCAGGTCGGCGCCGTTGGCCAGTTGCTCACGCACCGCCTTCCTCACGCCATCGATTCCATCAGCAATCTGCGCGCCCTTGGGAATCTCGACGTCCGGAGAGTATCCGTACGGAGAGTACCCGCCCGTGATGCTGAGCGCTCGGGTGGCACACTGCATCCTCGGGCCGATGACAATTCCGTCGTTGATGGCGTCGCGAAGCGCCACGTCTCCATATCCGCCGCCCTCGGTTTCAATATCCCGAACGGAGGTAAACCCCGCCAGTAAGGTCTTGCGCGCCGCCACGCTGGCCCAGATCGCACGGTATTGCTGCGACTTTTTCAGAATCGCTTCGTCATAATTGATCCCATGCAGGAACATGTGCGTGTGGCAGTCGATCAACCCCGGCATCACCGTTGCGCGGCTGAGGTCAATGACACTAGCCTCAGCCGGAATGGCGACTGATCTGCCCACAGCACGAATCCTGTTTCCCTCAACCAGCACGACAGCGTTGTCTTGCAGGGAAAGCGTCTTCCCATCGAACAGGCGTCCGCATTTGATCGCTGTCAGCATAGCGGTTTGTGCCTGTGCCTCAGCGGAGAGTGCCGCGGTGAGCAACAGACCAATCACCACCCATTTCAAATCGATCCTTGTGTCGTGCATGCACTGTCCTCGTCGTTTACTGGCGAATGCCACTGCCCGCCCGGTATTGGTCGCTGACGTTGACCGGAAGCCTGCCTTCAGCCTTGATCTCGCCTTTGACCCATTTGATGAAAGAATCGAAATAGATGG